>Ga0181612_154223_pt1 | contig 18706 bp, 15 predicted proteins | sample HoacroProtozoa21_FD_119630 | JGI IMG/M metagenome (GOLD analysis project Ga0181612, IMG submission 119630) | Hoatzin crop microbial communities from Cojedes, Venezuel. Combined Assembly of Gp0051906, Gp0051904, Gp0051908
CTTGCGAAGTGTCTGAAGCCTGAATCGCAGGCTTGCCGTGCCGCGAGCACTGGGGCTGGTGTGCCCTGCCGTTGCATGCACACTTTGCAAGCAGTTTGCTTTCTGCTGCAGTGAGAGTGGATGTCTAACACCATGGAAGCCGTAGTGACTTGCTGTAAGCGTTGTGGGACCTCGTTTAAATAAAGGCCTTTCTTATTTTGTGTGTGCTATGTTTGGCATATACTCTGCTTGAGCATGTAGTGGTCTGCAGTTGTGTTGCAGAGATCCTATAGCTGCCTAAAATGGTTTCACTTCACATGCAAAGATGAACTCCCCTTTTCAAGCTAGTCCGCTTTGGAGGTCGGGTTTTTGTGGGTTTTTTCCTATCAACATGCTTTAAATCTGTACATCTCCACATGTGGTTTGTTTCACCTGAAACTACACAGGAAATCCCCTTCTTCATAGGAAGGTTTTCGAGAATGAAAAAACTACTTAAATTTCAGTGGGGTAAATGCAAGTAGGAGTTCAGCCACCCTTAGAATTGCTCTGTGGCTGTGAACAGCTCACTTTGGCTATATCTGCTGTTCTTTTGAAGTGCTTTGGAGCCTCTGACGTGAATTATAGGGACAGCCCTGTGGGTTTTTTATGGCAAAGCTGTGGGTCACTTCTTGCTTTGAATGTAATCCTCCTCTCTGATCATCTTGCACCGGTACAGGAATCCCTGGAGGATATGATGTGCTGATTGTGTATGCAAGTGACGCCACTGAATGGTGTCAGTACCTCCAGAACCTCTTCCTCTTTACTCGGCACGTTCGAAAGCATCGGATTCTGAGCTACCAGCTGGAAGGCGAGTCTGCCATCTCCGACCAGGAGCTGGACCTGTTCAACAGAAGTCGGAGCATCATCCTTTTGCTGTCTGCTGAGCTGGTGCAGAGTTTTTATCTCCCTCCCGTCCTGCAGAGCCTTCAGGAAGCCTTATGGCCCCCGTACAAAGTAGTCAAGCTGTTCTGCGGTGTTACGGACTGTGACGACTACCTGACCTTTTTCAAGGACTGGTCTCAGTGGCAAGAACTGACAAACGATGATGAGCCCGATGCTTACCTTGCAGCTGTCAAGAAGGCTATTTCAGAAGGTAAGGTAGCAGCCGTGGAGCTGTGCTTCGTGGTCAGTGGTTGGAGGGGAGGAGATACATGAATGCTGTTTGTCCTCATTTTAACACTGGTAACGTGTTTTACTGAAATAGAAAGCTAAAGCAAATTGCACAACCCTTGTAAACTAGGAAGCTTTGGAAGCCAGCTTTTCTGTGCCTCATCAGTTGGTCCCTAGTTCAGGAGAGATTGCCACTGACTCTCAGAGAACTTCTGAATTTGCGGGTTATCTGAGGTGCCTGGTTTTGAATTAAATTGAAAGTAAAAACTGAGTATCTTTAAAGTTCTGCCTGTAAAGATTGTACCCTGCAGTTTATTGATCCCGATCGATGGAAAATTATCTTCCTTCAGACTTACATTTCTGTCATACCAGAATGAAAATAAGGTTGTCTAGTGTCTATTCTCTAGGACTGGGCCTGAGGTCAGAGATATAACCGTACTGGCAGCAGATCAGCTTGTTACCTATGATGGAACGGTAGGGAATTGGAGAATTGCACTAATGGCTTTAAAAACAGCCCAACCAGTTTGAAAGTGATTACCTCATAACAAGCACAGAGGACTTGCTAGCGTGGAAGTATTAACGGCTGGAGACTACAGAAGCCCAATGTACTGAGTTTTAATTTAGTCTGAACTTCCCTAGACTCCAGAGGAATGTGTGGTACTCCTTGCGTATAGTTTCTGTTGAAATGAAGGTGGAGAGCTCCGGAGAGTCATGCTGGTCAGGATGTTTTTACGACACTGGCGTATTTAAGATTATAGTGTTCTTTGTCAGCCATAGCAGGATCGGAGTCCTGTGGTTGCATTCTGGATTAAGATTTATCTATATTTAGTGGCAGAAACGAGGCCGTGCAGTCTTCCAGTGAGTCTGGTGTTGTGCGCATAAAGGTGCTTTATGCCAGGATAACATTGACAATAACTATGAGGACAAATCTGTCACAGTAAAAATAAATTTTGGAAGTCATGATCTTGGCCAAAACAGTCCCCCTGAAAAAAGGTGACTTAGGGATTGTGCTGGAGATAGTGTTCTTGGGTTACCAGGTCGCAACAGATGTTTCCTAGTACCTTTTAAAAACCTGTGTAAACTAAAGTTTGCATCTCCCTTTCAAACTGCCCTAGAATGTCTTAGTTTCCCAATGGATAACCTGGGGCTGAAGTGGTCTGGCTCCTTTGCTTTCAGCCTGGAAGAAGACAGAAGAGAGTAGCTGAGGTTTTGTACTCTGAAAAATTAAACTGACCAGAGACTAAATTACTTTTCTGACACTTTCTGGCAAAAGTAAAAGTTTAACTACTCTTTTCCTCCAAACTTGGGTCTAGAGTACGGCACCATTATTTTATTGATTTTAAATACACTATTCAAAGTTAGGAGGTTTAAACAATATCTCCCCAGATTACTGGTGTTAATGGTTTTACTTAACATGTCCGAGGACTGTCAGAGTTATTTTAGGCCAGAGGAGGAGCAAGTTCTACTGTGGCTGAAAAGTGTGTGAGACTACAAAGGGATGTTGATCCTGAAATCTCTTCCGAAGCCAGCTCTTGCTAGTGTCTTCTGGCCTGCTGCATTCTCAGTGCATGAAGCACAGCACGGGGCAGAGGAAAGCCTCCTGCTTCCTGGGCTGCGGGTGGAGCAGAAGGTTTCAGCGTCTCTGTCCTTCGTTAGACGGACTGGCTGTGGTGGGAGGTTTCACGTAGCCAAGTGGATCCCTACCAAAGAGGCTTTCGCCCATCTTGCTTCTTTTGAGGGTATTAAAAATCAAAGAGAATGGGAGGTGAAGGGAAAGGGACAGGTGTGGGAATGGGTCTGCCAGAAACCACTCTGGGTCAACTGCTTCTCTCTGTAGAGAGTGTTTGTCAAAGGTAAGCACTCAATATCTGATTCTTGTGCTGGGACAGCGTATCTGTTGGCAGTGGTGTGCCCCTGGGAGGGGGCAGAGGTGACTCTTACCGATACCGCCGTGCTGGCTGGCTGAGCAGCCAGGAGAGTAAGTCTTGTGTGCCTGGCTGTTTAGTGGGCTGGCTGCTATACATCTGTGGCAAACTTCTTTGGGGTAAGGCACTACAGTCTGACTTTTCACCTTTGGACGCACAGTCCTTCTCCAGAGGTGTCTTCTCTGCTGAAAAAAACCTCTGCTTCAGCTTTATGTCAATGGTGTTTTGAAAGGGAGATTGTGCTTTGGATTTTTGTTGTTGTTTTTAGATAACAAAAAAACCAGCTTATTTTCTGTGTTCTCACTGGAACAAGCATACGTTGATCTCAAATTGACTTCAGTATATCTAGAAAAGATTTGACTGAGAGAAAAAATGAGATAAAACCAAACTCATTTGCTGTGGAGTCTGCTGTACCATTTTCCAAACAGTAGGGTACACAAAGATTCAGAATTTCTGGGCTTCTGTTACGTTGTGGGAGCCCTAACTGATGTGAGCCGTCAGCTGCACACAAGAATTGGGTAATGTCAGGCTGTTTCTTCGTACACATCGGAGCAGTTGCCAAGGCAAGCTGTCCACTGGCACCCTGACTCTTGTGAAGGAAGAACCTACTTAAGATAAGCTGGTTTCATGGTGGAAGTATTTAGATGAATGTATCAGATCCTACCTCTGTGTGGGGAAAAAAACGACTAGGTGACTTCTTCCATCATGTGATTCTACAGACCAAGTTTTGTGAATGGCCTCAAATGCAAATATTCTGATGCTTCCTCTGATGAGATGACAACCCCAGGTGTACATAGTTCCCTTTTTGGGTGAAACTGTGAAAACTTTCTTCTTGGTTGGTAATAAAAAATTAGCACCTGCTGTATAGTTTGGTGGCAGCCATTCCCAGTGTAAGTGACTTAAAGTGAGAGTGTTTGTGACAGCCGACCTCTTTCACAGAGAAACACAGCCTGTGCTCTGCTCCCAGCACTTTGTTGTTAGGATTTTGGGTGAAGGCTTTGCCTGGGAAGTGCTTCTCTCCCCATGCGTTCACAGGTACTTCTAACAGCAGTGACAGCACACCTGGAAAAACTAAGCCTGATGCAAAAACGACCAAGCTTCAGCTTCCTAATAGCTGAATCCCGGGTGAGTGGAGCATATGAGAGAGGACACGGGGGCAGACGCCTCCCTGGAGCCTGCGTGCTGGCCCTGCTCAGGCTGCGCTGTTGCCTGTAGTGCAGCTGTTAGGCTGTGGTTTATTTAGTGCATCATGGGAACACAACACCCCCAGACATCACATGCTGGAAGCTATTTTAATTTTTATTAATTTAGTACAAATTCAGAAATGAGGAAGTGCCTATCTAGCCTTGTTGAGCACTTAACTCTGTGCTGACACTGGCTCTTGCTCTCTTGTAGATGGGGCATTTTTACTTCTGCAGTTTCTCAGTCCTGGCAAACTAGAGAGGGCATGAAGGTTTTTGTTTGCAGGCACTCCTGTTACCTGCGGGGAAGTTTTTCAGGTGGTGCAATAACTGCGTAAGGACATGGCAATGCTCAGGATGGCACTGTACGGGCCAGCTGAGGTCCGGCAGGGTACAGTCAGCAGCCAAAGTGCAGTGATCAGCCTGCTACTGAAACCTTCTTGTCTGGCTTGTGGTACCACCCCATGCTGTGCTGTGTGCGTTGGGCAGCTGGGAGACTGCCGCACAGTTGGAGTCGGTGACCTTTCTCTTCCTCCTGATTTCTCAAAGCTCAGTTGACTTCTGTTTAGTATTATGCACATTTCAACTTCTCCAGTTTATTTCAGCCCCTACCTATGTGGTCTTGAAAAATTTCCGATTTCCTGCTTTCACAGCTGATATTTCCAAAGCGTTTACTAATTAATTGGTGGCTTTGAACTTCCAGTACCCAAGCAGACTCTTGCAGGGAAAAACCCAGGGAAGCTGACATCTGGCTGAGATTGCTGAGACGACAAGTGAATGTAACAGCAGCTGTGAACTGTGCTGTTGGGGGGCAAGTGCAGCCTTGGCTGAGCAGAGCTCTCATGCGATGAAAATGTACAAGAAAGATAGATCACTACCAGCAAACTTCTTGCAGAATAGGAAGGTCAGAAGTGGGTGGAAGGAAGCGTGTGGTGAATATGGAGGAGAGTGGGCAGTGAGAAGGAGGATGAGAATTTTGCTGATGCTCTGTAGATGAGGGTGAGCTGGAATGTTCCTCCATCTCGTGAGGGTGTTTGACCACCCTCAGAGTAACAAAGTGTTTCCTTGTGTTCAGATGGAATTTCCTGTGCTTCAGTTTGTGCCCCTTGCCCCTTGTCCTGTCAGTGGGCACTATGGAGAAGAGTCTGGCCCCTTTTTTTTCATTCCCTCCCATCAGGTAAACATCGGTGAGATCCCCCCAAGTCTCCTTTTCTCCAGGCTGAAGAGTTCCAGCTCTTGCAGCCTCTCCTCGTGTGAAAAGATGCTGTGGTCCCTGAATCATCTCTGTGGTCCTGTGCTGGGCTCAAGCTGTAAAGTAACCTTGGAAGAGGCTACTCGGAGTTTGAGGTCAGGTTGGACAGATGCAGAAGATGTTCTGAAGTGTGTCTCAGCGCAGGGGGATGAAGTGGTAGTACGTGAGAGATTCCCTTCAGCCTGACACTTCTGTAATTAGTTAATTGCTAACTTTTGCTCATTGATGCAATTTAGGGCTAGAGGCCTCAATTCACAATAATTTTTTAAGTTTGACAGGAGCTGCTATCTTGTTACTTTGGGGTTAATGATAAATGATCTGTTCAGCGATGATGCATAAATTCCTATTTGTTATGTATCTTGAGATTTCTGCTGAAAGGCAGCTTTTTCCTGGAGTAGCTCATTGGCCGGTAGTCTTTCTGTGGTAAGATGTCAGAGTTTGTTCATCTGATTGCTCAGACGAGCTCCATGTTAGGCCTTGATGCACTTATGCCCCTCTGCTTTACCGTGTAACTATTTCAGGACACAAGCACAGTGAGATCCAGTGTTGGCTGGTGTGCTACCCTTATACTTGAGATGTCCCGAGGAGTGACAAAGCAAATACTATAACCTAGAAGAATAGTCTGTGGCTTTTGTGGATAAATTTGAACACTCTTTCCTTTCTTTCCTCCCCGTTAAAGATATGTTAACTCGCATTGAATACTCTTGAAGGAAACTTTTCACTAGAAACCACAAAAGCCACCAGGCACTAATGGAGCTGCACACTTGGGCATAGGACAGGGGTGATCTTATCTCGGGTGCCTGCTGCAACCCTTCAATGAGGTGCGGGCGCTTTGCACTGTACAGTGGCATCGGTAACTATTCCTCTGCCTCTAGCAGCTGCCGTACCTGTTGTGCTGTGTCTGGTTCTGGCGGATGGCACTTCAGTCAGGACTACTCTGTCAGCCTGACACCGAGACTTGCAGGTAAGGCAGTAGTGGAGGGGATGCTAAACTGGGAACTTCAGCCTCCCTCCCCACAGGTCCATTCTGTCCTGTGTGGGAATGTGTTCTGACAAGAGAGAGTGCTGTAGTGTGATTTCCAGTGCCTGTGGAGTTTGCTGTTGCATGTGGAGGCAGAATAAGACCTAAATACTGTAGCAGCTTTTCCCTGTGCTGATTGTTAACTTTCATAAAGCATGGCCATTGAGGAACATTGGATGCAGAAGGTGATCTTGCTAGGAAGAGGCATGGCATGGCCAAGTACTTTATGGGAAAGTTGTGCCACCCCCTTAAAGGATACATCCTGGAAATGAAGCAGCCAAGAAGAGTTCTGTGAGTTAATTTGACACCCCCGGTCGTCTTCTTAGAGAAGGATCATGAAGCTATGTCAGATCAATGCCTCCATGAAACTACCTGCTTAATCTTTGGCCTTACAGAAGGCGGTGCTTTGGGACATGTTACGTTGCTAGAGAGCCAATGCTGTTATCTCTGAGGCTCAGCTTGTGAGCAGACCCCAGGTCATGCAGCTCTTCCTTACTGCCATGTTCCTGTAGCCCTGCTGGAGTCTCTTTACTTGTCTGTATGAGATCCTAGCACTGTATTTTCCTCACCAGCTGATCTCTTCACGCCCTCATACTGTGGTCCCACATCCTCACAATGTTTCTTAAGAGTTTCCAGTCCCATGCATGCAATTGCCATTCTCTGCAAGATCCATTTTGGCCCTTAGGAGGTTCTAGAAGCTGCAAATTAGATGTGGATGCCTGTGCCAAATTTGTGATCTCTGCTTACTTCTTCAGAGTCTGTTTGGATATCAGAAGGACAGTAAAGGAAGCAAGCTGGAGGTAGGAAGGGGACAGGAATCAATGTACAGACCTAAAGGGATAGAGAAATGTAAAGGTGGGGACCATTTGGTGTTTACTTCTGGCCCTCATTGCTCTGTGCAGATATATGTTCTGAGTAGTCCTATCCCAGAGAATTACATCCAGCATTTATTTCTACCAGCTTATTGGAGACAAGAGGTAGCACGATTATCTGATGTACTGCAGTCCTCCCTCCCTCCCTCGCTCCTCTTTTTCCCCTCTTTGAAGGGGCAAAATTAAGTGAATTCTTAAAACTATTTTTCTCTGTTTTATTGTGTCGAAATAGAAGATACGCTTCTTTGACCCTGCTCTGTGAAGAGGAACGGGTGAGGTATTAGTCAGCCCTCTGGGTGCAGTGAGAGTCCGCTTCGTTCTATGGGAGCTCTGCGGCCTGGCTGGTTCTCACTGCCTCTCAAGGAGAGGAAACTCTGATGCTCTTGCACAGGAGTTCGGGTTGAGAGCACATACTGGTAGCATGCCCTTCCCTGCAGACACTTGTATGGTTAGAAATGACTGGTGCTGGGAGTGCAGAGACTTCAGAGAGCTGGCGAAAGCAGTCAGAGAAACCTTAACTAAGCCCCCAAGTGATACTGAAAGAAGTGCATGCATGTCCTTATCCATCTGTAGCAAACGGGATCGAGCAGTTGCAATAGTCTTCCCAGCTGCAGGAGAGGTGTATTGTGTGTCGTTGAGGTGCTTCATGAAGTCCCAGTTTGTGCACATTAAAAGGGATACTTCATGGCTTATCTTTCATGGCAGAATGAGATTCAAGCAGTGCTACCGTAGGTGCATACCAACTTTCTAGACAGAGGCAATGAAACGATAGCCCGGAACTAGTGAAGTATAGAAACTGGTGTGGTTAGGAAGTGTTGGGCTATAATAAACTTCATGCACATCGCAAATGCTAATCATGTTTCTCTGTAGCCTGTAGATCTGATAATCTCCCCACAGGTTGCTTTCAAGTAGTGACTAAGCCTAGTTCTAAGTATCTGCCACTGTGAACTGCAAGGCTTTAAGATACCTGCTTAAAATAAGAGCCCAGTGACCATCATCGATGGCTTCATCCAGGTTTGGAACAGCTGAAGTAATTTCTGCAAAACCTTTGCAGAAGTGTGCGGTCAAACCAAAGGTACTTTACAGAGCAGCTCTGAAGAGATGTATGGGACAGACTTCAGGTTGTTTCAAAGGCCTTTGTTGTGCACTTGGACGGTTGTTTTGCTTCTAGGGTTGCATTTTGCAGAATTTTCATGGCTGTTCATTATTAGCACAGAAAACTTCCAATGTGTTTTTCAAAAGTGACTTGAGAATAACGGCAGATACTGAGTTTCCTAGGGGGAGGTCTCATCGGTGGCACGGGCTGACCTTAGCATGGGCTGCTGCAAAAGAGAGTAGTCTGCCTCATTCTCCACCTTTCATCTGACTGGATGGTCTTATGTGGCACTGGACTGCAAGAGTGGTGTTCCAAGAGAGACTGTTTGAAGGAGAGGGAGGGCAGGACTGCCGTTTCTGTAGTAGTGTGGCCTTGGATCTACTGAAGCCACTTGTACAACCACACCTTCAGTCAAGCAGTGATCTGCTGGTGGGTGTTTCCAAAGCAGCTACCCAGCTCTCTTAGGTGGAATTCCAGCTTTGTGGACTTTTATATGGACAGTCTTCTCTGTCATGCAAGTGTTATGCCTTGTGCTTAAATTACAGAAAGGAGGTACTGCAAGAGGAGAGAGAATTAATCAGCAAGTTGAATGTTCATGTTTCTTGCATGTGGTTGCTCAGGAAGACTTGAATCAGTGATGGATGTAACATGATTCTTGACACTCTCAAAAATCGTCAGCCGTGCATATGTTTTTTCAGTATGTGTTGTCCCCTCCTGGCACAGGTGGTTGAAGTGAACTATTCCAGCCCCTTTTCCTTGAGATTTTGGTTGCATACGCAGTGCCTGTTGTCTGGGTGGTCAGAACCCTAGGGGCATCTTCCTCAGAAGCTCTTAGCTGTCTTTGTCCTGCTCTTATGGTCAGATAAACTACGTTATCTGTGTTGTACGGGGGACTCTGCGTTTTGCCCCATAGCTGGCAGCTGCTGTCTTTGCAGCAGGTAGGAGTGAAAGGTATAAATGTTCCTCCTCATGCTGAAGTTCAGGGCCTGGCAGCTTAGCTTACACCCCCAGTGTCAGCCACTGAAGCAGAGATCCTGTCTCACTGATGCAGCCAAACAAGAGCTCTTTTCCGCTGGTTCTGCTGCGTGGGCCATAGCCCCTGGTGAAAATAAAGACAAGGGGAAACAGGAAGGGGAAAGAGGGCTGTGATGGGTGCAGCTGCATTTTAAACTGCTGTGACTCTGTCTGTTGTGAATGTCGGCCCCCAGAATGCACAGATTTTTTTTTTTGTGCGGCTCAGCAGACTCACTAAGCCAGGATAACTTTGTGGAGTGAGGTGTGCCTTTGAGCTGAAACAAAGTGTTTTCTAGACAAGTAGCAGCACTGTAGGGGCTGGACTGTGCGAGGTCATCTGATGAGGTTTCTACCAGCAGAATTTGGCACAATCTCAGGGCAGTATTTTGAGGGGTCTGTATTTGGCAGGCGTTTGTCTGTTACTGGGGTTGGAGGAAAATCTGTGCTGGATTCAGCCTGCGTGCTTTCCCTGAGGTTCTTGCGTGCTGTGGCTGTTACAGTCACTGTTATCTCAGGTGCATCCAGTTCTTTACATTAAAGGTCCTGCTCTCAGCTCAAGGCTGCAAGTGAATGAACAAGAGCTGTAAGTTTGACAGTGTTTTGCAGGAGGTCATAAATTGCAATTTCCTCTTTAACCTGTGACAGGATTGCTGAGTGTTGTCTTGTCATCCTGGGGAACTTGCTGAGCTTCTGTGAAACTTCCCTGGGCTTAGATCTTTGTGTATGGTGCCTTCATGCAGCCTGCAGCACTGCAGATGAAGAATGTGCCTTACTGAGCTGCTGAGGAAGAGGGGGCTGCAGGCCAGTGATCCCAAACTGAGCTAGAAGAGCCCATCCAGTAGTCACCTGCAGTCAAGGCAGAGGAGGCTGAGGAACGTTTCTGGGGTGGATGATGTGTGGTAGGCAGTTGCCCAGCTGTCACCTGTGTGGCACTGTGTCCATGACAAGAATTCCAGTGGCGTGTTAATCCAGTTCCCACTTCCATCTGTTGCTGATGCAGGAAGGACTTCCTATCTGGGATTCCTGCCCATGCTCCTGCCCATCAGGAAATGGCATGTGCGGTGTCCTGGTGATGTACATCAGGCCGATCACAGTTGCTTTGCAAGTGACTTTGCCTCCCCAGTGACATTTTTCACTTGGCATGAATAATGAGTGCCAGGAATAATTAAAAACTGAGCCACGCTCAAGCAGCCAACTGGAAGTTACTGGCGATGTTTGTCCCTAAACTGGAGTATTTACACAGAGAGTACTTTTGATCCTGTGGGTTACCTTTCTGTTCTCTGCCAGTTCCCTATCTGCTTGAGGTTTTTACTTTACCACTCTTTTCTAGTGTCTGGTATTTTTTCATATTTTTTTTTCTTCCTGCTTTCTCTTGTGTGTACTCTCCACTCTTGTGGCTTTTCAGACTTTCCTTTCCTAACCTCACTGTTCTCAGAACTATATGCTGAGTTTCCTGTTCCTGCAACCCAAGTATGGCTTTTGTTGGCCACTTTCTCATCCCTGCCTTCCAGTATCCACAGGAGTGACGTGGAGTTGCCCTTGGCATTGTAAACAACTTTTGGTGACAGCTTTCTACAAATCCTTTTTGTTTCAAGATGAGATTAAAAAATAACTTGGAAGCAGCATTTGGGAACACTGAACCAAGAAAAGTGAACAAATTCACTCGCTTGGGTTGAATTTTTATGAAGGTCATGAAAGCCTCTTGCACTCTGCTGCAAAAACGTTTTTCTGCTTTCAGTTACATGTCTGTAGTTCTAAAATCGAACGAAAGAAACCTGTTCCTTGAAGTTTGGGTGAGATGTGCTTTATCGAGGAGCTGTGGAGTAGTGTGTGTTTTTGAGTATTAGGGATATATAGTCTTAGTAGGTTACAAAAGTAAAAACTGTACCTTCTTGCTTCTCGCTATTTGCTGAAACGCTGTTCCTGTGTCAACAGATCTCCTAATAACCCAGTTGTGTTCTTTGTAAGGACACAGCTTCTTGAGGAGATGCACAAGTGTGTGTCTGCACACTGGCTCAAGCCAAGCCTGGCATAGTAAAATACAGCTTGTTTCCCTAATGGAGGCTGAGAACTACTTTACTGTAACTTCCCACTTCGCAGGACAAATGGAACGTGACCACTTTCTTTGTAAAACCGAAAACCTGTTTTTAGGTGCTGTGCTTGTAGATGAGCTGCGTGGAGTGAGGAGTTTGGAGACGAGGGGGAGATGTCCCGTGCTTTATTGGTTCTGTATGGACAGTTTTACAAAGTGTTTTTTTTTTTTTAACAAAGTTTTCCTGTGTTTTTTCTTCTCGGCTGCTGCTTTTCTGCATGCTTCTCTCTGCTCTGCTGAAAGGGGAAATGTTGCTACAGTACAACCCAGTCTTGAGGGGTTATCACAAGATGTTTCACTGCTGAGTGTGTATCTCCTTGGTAAAGCAGAGGCTCTGAGGTTGGCCTGATGGAAGGTAACTTTGGCTGCTTTCCCTGACTACTTTGTTAGGAATCGCCTGCTTCTTGTAAATGCAGCTGGAGTTGCTCTGGGAGACCTAATGTCCTTGTTCACGCTTGGAAAAGGAGGCTGGCCTGTTGCAAGCTTCAGGTGATAGCAGGAGCTCTCTCTGAGGGCCTTCCCTCTTGCTCTGGGTGTACTGACGTGAAGGTCTGAGGCCTCGTGAAAGCTGGTTGTCTCGGCTGGTGAGCTGGTCGATGGACGGGGTGGGAAGTGATCATGGATACTAGCAAGGGGGTAGTCTGCACATGCAGAACCTATGGGGACAAGCTGTTGCCCGGTCGCGCTGTTTGCGTTAATCTCTGGATGGCAGAGTGGTCTGGCCAGGCTGCTGACTCCTTCCGAGCACTCACATGTCCTGTGCTGGAAGGGCTGGCTGCTGAGAAACCGCAGCGGCCGGCTCCATGCCGATAGCCTGCCAGCTTAGCCTGGAGGAAGTGGAGGAGAGAGTGAGTTGCGTGCGCTGTACAGCAGCGGGTCAAAATGACCGGCTGCTTTGTATTCATTCCCCAAGCTGCTCAGTGGCTCGTGAAGCGCACGGCTGTGCCTGCGTCTTCCCTGGGCTTTTCCCAGGGTGAGTTTCGGCAGGGCAGCGATGCTGGGAGCTGAGCAGGCTGGTGAGGAGGGGCCGGTGTGGGGCTGCTCGCTGCAGCTCAGCTGCTGATGCTTCCTGGAGGGGTGCACGTTCCTCAAGGGGAAATGTGGTTGGGTTTTGTGGACCGCATCTCCTCCCCTTGCTGCTATTCTCACCAGTTTTTCACAGACCTTCGAGCGTGGCCTGAGCTAGCCTTCGTTTAAAGGGGAACAGAAACGCCCTCCAGTCAGGGCAGAGCCGTTCGTAGCCACGAGCTGTTTGACCTGCAGCAGCTGCTCATGGAGAAGCTCAATTCAGGTATTCCCTTAACTTTCTCAAGAGTCTGTTGATCTCCTCAGTGATGGCCTCCCTAGCCTGGGTATCATTGCAATGATAGAATTGCTGAATCTGTATATGCAAATGGCTTGTCATTACTCAAGTACGTGGGAAGCCTGATCTATCAACAGGTCCCTGTAGACCATGGATGTTACTGAGTGTAATGGGATGGTTCCTGTTCACAAGTCGGTAGCACATGACTGGCACTTGCAAGATGACCATAGCATCACTTCACTACTTATGCAGGAAGTTGGTAAATTGCAATTTCAGAATTTTCTGAATGAAATAACAGATGAATAATTCATATCCGAAACTCCGAGTGCGTGTTCCGTCAGCTGTTAATCCCGTTACTGATTAACATTGCTTGCTTCTTCCCGGATTACCTAACAGCTCTGTTCTTGCATGTGACCTCTGGGCAGTCAGCTCTGTTATGAAAATGCGGAAGTGCAAGACAGGATCAGGCAATGCCAGAACTTCTTAAAAGCTCAAGTTATTCTTCATCTGCTAACTTGTTTCTAGTATCGAATAACATCAGTAAGACAGAGAGACCCGGGCGCTTGTTCTCTGCTTGTTCCCCTCCTGTTCTTGCTTCCTGTAGATGTTGTAGCCGAGATCCACAGTTTTAGGTTTCATTTTCCTCCGAAATGGACCGTATGTTGGGTGAGTGAGGTACAAATTACCATGCTAATGGTTCCATGCTGGGATGGGGATGATGCCCTTAATGTCAGGTTGCTGGCAAATGTCAGTTTATGCATATGTTGCAGGAATGCTTTGCTGTAATTTGGTCATCATGGTCTCTCTCTTATCTATGGTGAGCTTAGCCTTTCTGATTTAGTCATATTGGAAATAACCAACAGAGGTTACAGAGACACTAGTCTAGTAACATCTACCTCTTCTCGTCCTCCCCAAAAGACATAGTGTCTTGCTCTGTGTACGCCAAATGCCTGACACGATACCTGTCACGCAAGAGAAGGATGTGGGACCAGTGCTCTGTTTTCTCCTGTGCAGCTGGGCAGCCTGGCACTCCCAGGTGGGAACAGTCCACTCTTCCCTAACAGAAGGGTTCCCAAAATTGGAGTCTGGCTCTTGCGGTATCAGTTAAAATATGGAGTTGAGGAATTAAGAATCTCAGTTCATTTCCTGTAATACTTAGTACCACTGTCTGAAAATCCTGAAGACAACCTTCAGTACATAGCCTTGTGTCAAAGTAGTTTCGTAGTCAAATCTGCAGGTTTGTGTTGGTGCAGTATTAAAATCCGTTTGCTAAATTAAATGTACTGTTCTAGGTTTGTTTAAGAAATGTCGATGGTGGTGGTGATGCCTTACTTGAACTTTACAGAGCTGCAGATTTTTGGCTCTACTCTTTCTACAGCAAACGTTAAAGCAGCGATCTACTTGTACTTATGTGAGTAGGCTTACTTGCCATGTGGAGTGATTCACATACTTAAAGTGAAGCGTATGTGCACCACTATCTGTGACAAAAATTTCAGCGGAATGCTTTGCTAAAATTTGGTGGCTTAAAACCTGTCTCATGAAAGTGAAGTTGCATTCGTACAATTCATAAAATCCCATTTAAATGTATAGAAAGCATATTAAAAAAAAAAAAGTGCATGACAGACGATTTCAAATATCCTAAGTTTGTCTTTGGTAATAATGATAAAGAAGTAGTCTAGATATAAATTGCTGACTGACTTCCAGCTTCGCTGTTTGAAGCTATCAGGACATGAACTCCAAATAGAAGCCTGCTTTAAGAACTTTGGCTCTCTTGATTTGTGGAAACTTGATGTACCCAGAGGCTGGGGCATTCGGAGTAAAACCTGGACTGCTGGCAGCTTCATTGTGTGGATGCCACAGGTTAGACAGTGCGGTTGGTCGCTTAGGGCTTTCTCATCAGGACTGAGTATTTTAAATAGAACATTTCTTATTAATACAAAAACTCTGCCAGTTCAAATCTGAGATTTTTGTCTAGTAAATGGTTTGTACTGCTCTTTACAGATGGGTTTTACAGTAAATAGTAAATAACAAATAAATTCCAAAATGTTGTCTTAAATCCCTGACTGCTCCACAGTTTTGCAAGGTTTGGAAAATTTTGGCTGTGGGAGATAGAGTTTTAAGAATTCATGCCAGTCTTCTGACAAGGGGAAGTCAGTGACCTTCACCCCATGTTTTGGGAGACAGGGGAAAAAAGTGTGAATCATGTGAATCGAGAGGTAGAAACTAGAAAGCACGTGCTCTCTACTAAGTAGATGCAAAATCATCTGTTATTTACTTTCACTAGTTGGGAAAAGTAGGAGACCTGTAATCTATTTTAATTCTTGCCAGTTTTTTTTGCAGCCAGTGATACCAATTCAGTTTGTTTGCTTTTCCATCAATATCCATGCTGTTACTGGGAAACAGGAGTGAAAACATTGTTTTGTACACAGATTGTGGGGTTACATGTGTTTACTTCTACTCTGGGGTCGGTTTGGGTAGAGTACTGTTATTCCTACTAGGCAAAGGCTCTGGTACTTTTCAGTTTCACTCCTGTGTAGATAGATACAGGAGCTCATAGTTCTTGCCAGAGGAACAGGATCCCTTCAGACTACTGCCTCATGTTGTATTTTGTCAACATAGTAATGAACCTGGGAGCTGGGGTGAGCAACATAAGCAGGATTCAGAAAACTAAAGATACTGCTGAAATGAAATAAAGTTGATTTTCTTCATCTGCTTTAGGAGAAGACGACTAAAGGCTGCTGCTCATCCTACAGCGTACTCGGAACGCAGCTGGAGTCAGATAGTCTTACAATAGACATTGGCAAACTAATTTTCCTATCTAACATGAGAAGGGACTACCCATCTCAGCAAAGAATGGCATCGTTGTTCATTGCATAAGCATGTTCAGTGCAAGTCCAGCACTTTTGTGTCTTTGCGAATGTTCCCCAGCAATCCTCTTAAGGGAAAAAGAAAAAGAGGAAGCTCTGTAGTTTCTGTTTTTCAACTAGATCCCCTTTTCTGAGCATTGCTTTGAGAAGAATAGTGAGTTCCACCCCACCATCTCCCTGGCTGTTTCTCAGGATGTATGTGTATGATACACATTTTCAGCAAAGAGGAGTGATGTAACAGGACTCTGTATGCTTTATTTTAGATTCAGGCTGTGACTCTGTGACGGATACAGAAACAGAAGACGAGAAAAACCCCGTTTGCTCCCAAAGACTTGCCATGAGTGAAGAACATGGATCATCCAAGAGCACTGGGGACCACCCAGTGGTGCAGCCTGACCGCATACGGTGTGGGGTACTGTATGTCCACTCCTTGGGCTACCTTCTTTCTGTGAGCTGGTACAACCCGCTGTGCTGCTCTGTAATAGACAGCTTTACAGGCCTGGGAATTAGTCCCCAATTCCTTTTCTGTCACCTTCTCTCTCAGCCCCCTGTCCTCAGTGTCTCTGTTTCAGAAGCTTGGTTCCCTAGGCCCAGAAATAGCTTGATAACATGCAGTGCCCGGCGTTGTCTGGGCTGCAATGTCACTTACTGACAGTCTCATTAACATAGCTCCTTGTCTTGTGTGCTGTGAGGCAGGTTCACACTCTTGACTTCCCATCTTCCATTCTGGTGAGATTTAGGGGTCGCAAGTGGAGTAAGGTGACTGTAATGAACCAATTAACTCCACAGCCTGGATGCAGTCTAATGTGACAATTCTGGTGCATGTCCTGCAAGTGGAGAGCTTGGATCATGGCTTCCTGTCTGAAAAACAGCGTTTCTTAGTATATCATGCCCTCAGATGGAAAAAGTCTAAGTTTCTTCCTTTGTTTCTGTTTGGAACAGGGCTGTGCTGCTTGAGGAAGGAGACTGATAGAGCTGAAAGTAAATCATTTTATAAATCTAGCTTTAATCAAGTTATAAATCTAGCTGATATATCTGGTCTTTTATCAGCTTCATACAGCTTGCACCAGCATAAATACATGTATTAGAAGCCACCTGCGCAGTTACTCCATGACTGGAAGATGTTCCTGAAAACCATTCAGGACTGTGAAAATAGCAGATGGCAATTGATGTGTCAGTTGCAGTGAGAACAGAATCCCTAGAAAAGGGACTGAACAAAGTAAGTGTTCTTGTGTTGTGAATCCAAGTGTTGTAACGCGTTTTCTTTTAGGTGCAGACAAGAGTTTACATTATCATGAAATGTAAACTAGATGGTGAAGTGAAAACTGAAGTTGAATTCTTTCCAGAGAATGCGTCGTCTGTGCGTGTGCTGGCTGAGATGGAGAATGAGTACACGATCTCTGTGGAGGCTCCAAGTAAGCTGGGCTAAGATTTCCACCCCCCTCCTGCCCCTGTTGCTTCCTTCCTGTCTCAACCTGCCTGTCCTGATAAGTGCCAGAGGGATAAGAGGAAAGGTTGCAACGTGTGAAAACGTGAGGCCAGGAAATCTTGAACTTGCATTCTCATCTGTGATACTTCCGTGACGAGGAAGTGAGAGAAACTGCTGCCTGGGGACTCTGTTTTCCCCTCAGCAGCGGCAGGATTGCACCTCGCTGGGAGTTCCGAGAGCAGATTGCAGCTTAGAAAGCACTTTGAACTTAACTGTGTGTTATAGCCACCACCACATTAGCATTGGCAGGGCAGCAGGAGGAGGTAAGTGCCAGTAAATAACAGCATGACTATAACAGCATCTGCTTAATGTGTAATGATCTCTCTGTGATCAGAGCTGAAACTATTTATGCTGGCTTGCCTTTTCATTTAGATACGTTTGTCACTCTAGATATTTACATTTACAAAACTGTAGGTTGTCTAAACTATAGGTTCACTAAACTTTAGGGACAAGATTCAGAGCCTCACAGCCTGACCGTCGTTTGCCAGCGTGATTTTATTTAATCTACTTTGGTCTCTCCTCTTGAAGAGTCATCGTGCCAGCTCTGAGAATAGTGCTTAGTAGTTGTCGTAGCTGAGGTGGATTGATTTAAAGAAGGTGACCTCACCCACATAAAAATGTTCAACTTAATCTGTCTTAAATCAAGCCTTATAATTTAAACATGGACCTGGAAACCAACTTGTACTTTGAATTATAAGCATGACCTTCACGTTGGTGGAGTGTACAACGATGTAAACGCTGCAGTTTCTAACAGTAAGAGAAATACATTTTTAATTACTTTTGCACGTGGCTCTAACTATTTCATGATTTCCTGAGCTGTTAACAGCCAAGCATATGTACAGGGAAAGATTAATTTCAGCGGGATTTAAAATATTGTTGTTACAAAGTTCAGACCTCTGAATGCACACTGGACAAAACATCAAGGAGCTCCCAAGATGCAGGTAGGAAATAAATCCTGTGCATAGGTAAAGTTGCAAAGCTGGAACTCTCTTAAAGCGATTTCATTCAGAGACTAGTGAGACTGACAGGGGCTGAAAAATCCCTGGTGACTTTTCTGGTTTCTTGCCCCTTCTTCCCCAGCTCTCATATTTTATGACATGGCTTAGCAGCTGCTCCAGAGAAAGCTGGGGTGGAGAGATGTGGGGTTTTCTAGTGAGGTGGTGTGCTGCTAATGTTAGTGGTCCATACTGTTGTTAGCAGAGGACCTAGCATGTCACAGGTGATGTGCATTGACATAGCTATGAAGAAGGTAGTTCCAAAGTGCTTTCCTACCTGGTGTTCATACCAACATCATCTCCTTTTTGTCATGACTCTTCATGAATTCAGTACAACAGAAACTGGTTTGATATCCAGCTGGCAGTTTCCCCAAACTCTTCCTGTTCTCAGGGTATTTGATGCAGGCTCATTCCCATTACAGAATGGTCGGGGTTGGAAGGGACCTCTGTGGGTCACCCAGTCCAACCCCC
>Ga0181612_156916_pt1 | contig 18705 bp, 10 predicted proteins | sample HoacroProtozoa21_FD_119630 | JGI IMG/M metagenome (GOLD analysis project Ga0181612, IMG submission 119630) | Hoatzin crop microbial communities from Cojedes, Venezuel. Combined Assembly of Gp0051906, Gp0051904, Gp0051908
AAAAATGTGGTCGGTTTCCATTGCTTTCATACATTTCTTACACTTGTCCCAGTAAGGGTGGATAGGTCATGCCCTGTCTCCTTTTTAGAAGGACTAACTGCAGGAGTCATAGACAAACCATTTCCCAAGGACATGATGAGGTGCAGGGTTTTTTTCTCTGTGGCATGAAACTAAGTCCTCTGTTACTTCCTTACTGCCTCCAGATCTAAAGTACAGGAGTGGTATTCAAGTTTCCTGTACAATAGGATCAGAGTTCCTTTGCATGGCTTCTCCTATGGATGCACAGCCCCGTCTTTGGACTGGCCCATGGGCAAACGGTGCACCTGACCTTATCCACTGCTATATAGGTAGTCAGTGCAGAACTGTGCATCACTTAGGATCCCACTTCAATTATCAGAAAAATGTTTTGTCAGGATGTGGTTTGTGCATAATCTACCTTCTGGATCTCTGCAGAGGATTTTACTTATCCAGAGGCCTGGAGTATATCAACCAGCTTGCCTCCTGTCTCCTCTTAGCACCCCCAAAGAAGAGTATTACTGTCTCCCACTTAGCAATCACACCCATGAAGCAAGAACTGCCCATGCAACAGCACTTTTTTTTTTTCCAGCAAACATGCAATTGCTGGTAAGCAGTGCTGGTACATAATATGACATGTAAAGGAACGTTATGGAATGCGCTGTATTATTACCTATCTGGAAGATTTATTTGACCAATATATCAACCCTCAGGGGACTGGAAGCACTGTCATGTGCTTGCAACGACAAAAAACCCCCAAACCCTCTAACATAATGTATGTGCTTCATTAGTGCCTGGGATGTGTCATTTTAGCAAAATAGAAGAAAAAACAAAGTCAGTAAGGAGGAAGCTAAACTAATTATTTGAAGTGGTAAATCTAGTTTTTTCAGGCAGGTTATGGGACTTTCTTGTGCTAGGGAGACAGCTCATACCATAAAATCAATATACATGTATTTGATGCAAGTTTAGAGCAAAAGTTCAAGTTCTATTAAAGACGTTCATATACCTGCCTTTCTTTATAAGTGTATGTACTACAGATCACACCAGTGAAATGCCTCTGTTGATAGCAAAAGCAGAAAAGAACATAAGCCCAGTAGGTACTGGTGGTGTCCTGATTCTTCGTCTTATGCTGTTCTTTGAAGCATTTAAGTTTGCCAGTGTTCAGGATGTTCACCAAAGTCGATTTTCTGGTGATGAAGTGACCAAGTAGCAGTGCTTGGAGAGAGACTGTGTGGCAAAATATACTACATAATCTTATCAGTAGGCATTTTTTTTTTACTTGCCTAAAGTAAAATCTAATAAGGAAAATAAATTTCAAGAATCTTAATTTCTGTTTGACATGGAAATTTAGAAAAGTAGATGTTACTAGGTCTAATCAGATTTTGACTGGTATTTACCTTTTTTGAAAATTAAACCTTCACTTTTCAGTCACTTAAATACTTTCGAAAATTGTACCCAAAACGTATATATCAAAATGACTGTCAAGAATGCCCAAGCATTAGATCTAATTCATGTAGTATTCAGTTGCTGTGTGTTTCACAAATTATGATAAACTGAAAATCTGGGACAATGTCACTTTGTAACTGTCTTTCAAAGGAAGACAATCTTTTGGTCCATCTCATGCATATGGCTTTGGGAAAACTTGATGGAAATACAGTATTGCTAATCACTGATATTATTTATTTAACATTAGAAACCATATGCAATTGCAAATGTAATTTCAAAAAGGTTGTCATAAATCTTTGCTTCCTCCAAAAATTAAATGATGCTTGAAACAGTACAAGACGCACATGAGATTTTTTACTTCTTGCTGCTCTAGACAACTAATTTAAATACACAATATGGACTTTAAGGAGTTTGTCTAGGTGTGTGGGCTTCTTTTTTTCGCTTTTGCCCAGCTCCTAGTTTCAGAAACAATTGCTACTTGTTGTAAGCACAGGAATAGCAAACTCACAGTTCCACCAGAGACATAGACAGGTTATTAACAGCTGGGCGGTAAATTCCAAGTCAAACAGTACCATATTGTTTCCATTTCTCAAATGCTGTTTTCATGCATATTATCAAAATAATTGCACTCTCCTTTTGTAAGGAAGCATATTTATGACAGGAATTATGACATTTCAAGGAAACTAGAGTCACTGCAGCTAAACATAAGTTGTGTGCTGTCTGTTTTTCGCTGGAAAAAGCTTGACAAAAAGTTTACCAAAAATTATAGTGTATAAAAAAAAAAAATCAGCATGAAGAAATAATGAAGTTATGGAGGGCTAGTCTCATTCCTTCTCCATTTCTATTATCTGTGTTTCTAATGATGGCAGATGCAGGAAAGCGATCTATGTGAGTGGAAGGTAGTCCTGGAGAGGGTTCACAAATACTCTGGGAGAAAAAAGTTCAATTTCCCTCTTTTGTTACGAATTCTTGTAAGATATGGACCTAGTCGTGCAGGATCCAAGGCAATGCAGCTTCAGCTGACACTGGAGTTAGATCCGTGGATTTGAGCTTGGCAGGTGTCCGTATATTCAAGAGTTATGTAGCCCTTAAGGGTGCCACACTGCAGCCTGCAGTGGAGATGTGACCTCCATGACACCAGTGGGGCTCCATGGGAAAGAACTAATCCTGCTGTGAAGACCCCAGTGTGGGTTCACTTTCTGATGTTGGCTGAAGGCGGAGAACATGCTTAAAACAAAAAAAACACAAACGAACAATTCTGTTTTTCCCTAAAATACCTTGGTTGGTCTGAACTTTTAACCAATGTGGTTCTGACAATACTTTGCTCGTGGTGCCACTCACTGCTGTTCCAAACTGAAATGCAAAAGTCAAGGACCTGTGCTTATTCTTGTCATTGCCAGTTACATTACAAGTGGTGTTAATGACTGGGAGAACACTAAAATTGCTTTCTGGGATGTTGTTTTAATGACAGTCACAAGAATGTCCATTCAACAGTGAAAATTTCGGCAACCATCCTATACTGGCTTTATACCTGTTGCTGTCACTGATAATGCATCCTCCAGTCTCTTAGTACTTGAAGAAAAAGACCCGAAAAAACAAGGCCCTTCCAGTTAAAGTCAAAATTTTATATCCCACTTGCTGTATGTCATCCAAAGAGCTGCTGGGTAGGTTAAGAAGATCCTCAGATAATCTCAAGCATCACTGGTTTAAATTGCCTGAAATTATCCTATGCTTTATCTTTTGCTACATTACCGTGAATGATGATGTGTGTCAAGTGTATTCAGACTCATAGTTTTTTGCCAGTCTCCTCTAGATAAATTCAGGTGAGGTGTGAGGATGTCAAACACAACTAGAATAGCATGCTCTGCCCGTGTTGTTGTTGTTTTAAACTTCACCAAGCTATTTTACTCTTCAGAAAATTACCTGCTGTTAAAATTGAAACCAAAACATCTTTGTTGAAATGATGTTAGTTTATCTTCATAATGCCAAGTTCTAAAACACCAGAAATTTTGGGATCGTCAAGGAGAGGCTGAGGTAGACCTGACCTTGCTGTCTTGAAAACGGTTAGAATTTACCACAATAAAAATGAGGTGGAGGGTATCTGTTTCAGTAACAAATGCTACCCCTACTCCATATGAGGGCTATAAAAAATCCCTCAGAAAGTCCGCACTCGTGCAAACAGTTGTGTGCGTGAGCAGACTTTAAATTAACCTTGTAGTTAACTGTGTGTATAGTGCTCACAGGGTTGAGGACACTTGTCTCTGCCTATTTGGTTGTGGGATGATGCAGATGAACTTTAAGAAGAACTCAAGATCAACTTTCTTCCCTGCAGCTGAGGCCATGCGCACGACTCTTACAGTTCCTTTAACATGGAGCACACCATGCCTCTCTTTTCGATGTGCAGGGTTCTCTTGTTGACACACGCTGGAGTCAGTCACCAAACTCCTGTGTTCATCTTCAGGGTAACTAGCTACTGCTATGTCTTCCTGTGAGTTGGACCCATTTGCCTGTCATAAACAAAATGGCATCATTGAAATGCCTCTGTGGCACAAAGATAATGAAGATAGAAGGGTTTCTGAAGAGACAGCCTTAGGAAGGTTTTAGTGAGAAAATCTGAACTGGTGCAAAAGAGTTTTGTTTTTTCCAGGAAGAGGAGAGATGAAGAGAGGAGGAATTGCTGTTGTTTTTTAACAGGCCCTACCTTATCATCAGAGAGTCAGATCTTGAGTTCTACGTCTGCAGCCTCTCTTTAAAGCAACATGAGGACTCACATTTTTCACAGCATCCGAAATCTGGTGGAGACTTTATAGGAGCAACTTTTCATGAGCAACTGCAAAGACAAACACCTTGCACTCACGTTTTGAGAGTACAGGCTTAGACAGCCTGGCTTTCCTATAGTTCCCTAAAGCAATATAAAGGAGGTATGGTGCTTGCTCTCTGTGCGTGATGAGCATCATATGTGGTGCCTCCTGTTTTCAGGGAGTTTACTTGCCATTCTTCCTGGATCCTACCTTTCTGCAGATCTGTTCTCCTGAACTGTTGCCTCACAGGTCTGTGAAATGCACAATTGCCTCATAACCCAAAAAAGCCTTTTTTCCACCAAAAAAGTAGATCAACAGCGTCAACTCAAATCCTACCGTATTGTCTAACCAACTCAAAGACTGGAAATCATAATGAATAGAAAAACGCATTTTGGAAAAAGTCTCTGAATAGTCTTTTCTGTTCATTCTTTCGGTTGGGCACAAGGTACTGAATACTCTGTTCTTTGTAAATGGATGTTTAGCTTTAAGCACCTGAACAGTTTCACTGAGTTAAATGGGGCTACTCAGCCACTTAACATTAAGCACTTAAATTTAAGGACGTGCTTTCCCAGTGTGATGCTAGTACAGTGATGGGACTCTCAGCAGCTTGCAAACACAGCAGGTCAAAACACTTTACCTTTCTTTCTTATATTCTTTTTCTTGGCCATTTTTCACGAGGAGGGATAAGTGCAGAAATTTCAAAGCTATAATATTTTGATTAGAAGTTGAAATATTTTGATGGGAAAAAGCTTTTAGAATACTCCATGATAACTGTACTTTGGTTGCTTTATGCTTCTGTCTTCTATACGGGTTAGATTATTTCTCCATCAGGAATTTTGATGGAGAGGAAAAGCAATGCATGGTAAGAGATGGTTCTCCTTAAGATACTTGGCCTGTGGACGGTGATGGAGGTGTAAGTTAGGTAAATGGCACCTGCTGTAAGCCACTATCACAGCCTTTCCAAATGAAAATATTTTACCTTTGGAACATATAGTCTTAAGCTCTCAGAGCTTTGTGAGGAAACAGGTTTGTTTTGTGGAGAGTGTGTGGATTCGCCATACTTGCCAAATGCATATAGAATACGTGTACAACAGGAGATATAGTAATCTATTGATTTTTATCTTGGCCTTTTGCACAGAGTTAAGTGACCTTGTTTAAAAATATTCTGGGATTGTTGCAACGAGAACTGTCAGAGCTGTCATCAGTTTCAAAATGCTTACACTAAAGCATCATTTTATCTGGTTCATAGGACAGGTTTGTTTGGGCAGGCGTAAATAAACTGAGGCAGTCCCCTAAAATCCTTTATTTAACTGATTGTGACTAGCTGTGACTGCACCCACCCATCATATAATAAAGGCTCTATGTTATTGCTGCAGCTTGAATATGTACTTGGAGCGGAAGAAAAAGTTTTTGCCTTCTCACATGCTTCATAGGCCAGTGACCTTTATAAATGACAGCAAATCTCTGCTGAATGAAGGATGAGGGGAAAGAGGAAAACATTAAGATATTTTGTCCTACTTTTTTGTGGTATGTTGAAAACAATCACAGTACCTATTTGTCATGTTCCAGCTTTGTCTCCCTTTTGCAGTAGTGTCTGACAGGCTGAATGAAGAAAGTGTAAGTGAAGATGAATTGGCAAAGGTATCACTTCTGGTCTGTCTAATTCTGAAGCAGATGAAAAATATATATAATATCAGGATGTTAAAGTGAAGGAAACATTAAGATCAAGGGACTGTAGGGCTGAAATAGAAATCCTTTGGGCAATTTAGGGAACAAATGAATAATCCAAATGTGTTTCTCGTAATTTAAGATCTTCAGTTACTTTGTGCTATTTGTAACATTAAATTAACAAGCAGACTGTTTATGCTGGAAAGGAGCGAGCAAGGTGAACAAACACAGAAGTAATAATTGTAAGAAAAGAAGAAAATACAAGGAAAATTTCCCTAATACTGATGGTCATTTACACTACAGAATTGTTTTCTGGGGGAGCACATACTTCTGTTTTGACTCATTTGGAACCAGACTGGGGAAAAACTCAGGAGCAGAAAACATAGGAAAAAAACCTGCCTTGGCAGTGGGATTGATGGGATGAATTACACCTCTTTTCCATGCAGGAGTTGTATAACTGGAAGTCCGTACTTTGCCTGGTGGCGCTGGGAAGTGCGGCAAGGTCCATGGGATGCTGTCCTGGGCCAGCCCACATACTGCCAGGAGGTCAGCATGCAGCTGGCTGCCGGTGCCCTGGGGACGCACTCTGGTGAGCCTTGCTCGCCAGCTTCCCTCTTCCCATCACTGTCTAAAGCTAAATTTCAAGATCTAGTGATGGTGCTTAGCAGGAGTCAGGCACTAGGACTCATGTCCTAGCAATATTCTCTCATTCAAAGAGGGAAAAAAGATTTTCAGCCCTCAGTTGTGTGCAAGAAAACTGTTGAATGTGTTACAGGTCTCACAATGTACAATCACTGAGCTACTCATCCAGGTTCCTTTGTGCAGGCCAGTGGCAAGAAAGATACTCAGCCACACTTGTACATGCACACAAAAGCTTGCTCTCTCCATCTCTCTCTTTGGATTCAGGCTGGAGACATATCATTCCATAAAGAATAATACAATCAGATTTAAACTCTCCAGGCAATGTACCGTAGGCAGATTGTGAGCAAGCTGAGATAAGAAGTTCATAAAGATCCTCCACACCCAGAAAAACCTTCTTTGTGGAAAAGCGTTTGAGTATCTTCCCTTGGGTGCTGATGAAAATTTCACTAGTGGCTTCAGTCCAAAAATGGTTGATCCTTAGTTAAGAAATTAAATAAAGTGAATTAAAATTCTGATTTTATTTAAAGCTTTTAGGTACTGGCTTTTTCTCATTCAGTTCACTGGGACTGTTCTTGCTTAACAACAGTTGCAAACTAGATCTAAACCTCTGTCTTCTATTTCTGAAAAGATTAATATTGTATCTGAAAATAAATCTAGAGCATTAGAGCTACTTGAAATTTTTCAGTAACGATTCTTGCTCTAAAATGGTTCTTTACAGAAAAAAAAGAAAGGGTTATTAAAAAATCCTGGTTTTGTTGTTGTTTCTTTATTTTTAATGTTTGTGTTCAGTGTTTTTCTACTGTTTATTGAAAATAGTATGCACTTTTTTTTTTAACTGACCTGATTTAGCGAACAGAAACATCTGGATATCCACAGGGATATTTCCAATACAGCATTTTGGAAGAAAAAATGCAGATGCTTGTATTTTATACAAAAATCTGCCAAAGCCCAAAAATGGATCAGTTTCAGATAGCTTCAAATGTGAATTACATCAGTAGTTTAAAATGTGCCATGAAACCTGATTTTTTCTTTCAACCACCTGTACAGACTAATTGATCTTACCTCATTTCTGTGCTTTTTGAGAACTGAATTTCTGCCAGAGTCACAGTTATTTTGAACTTGCTGCCTGTTCATGAGGAGCAGTCACAAAGAGAAGTCAGAAAACAGAGGAATGACAATGTCTCATTGAAATGACACTCCCACAAAATTGCTATGAGGCAGAGAGCGTGGGAGGCGCAGAGAGGAATTGACTTCAGGATTGTGGATTGATAGACACCACATGGCCTGATACTACGGGGCACTGTCTGCGAGAGTCACTTCGTACACACATACCTTAATGCACTCTCTGCAGTGATTTCTTCAGGCCCTCTAATACTTGTATATGATGGCACTGAATACTCAGAAGCACGGGTTTTAATGAAAGCAGTCTGATCATCTTCACGGGGATGCTGATTATAAAGTTTTGCTAGTGGCCTAAATGGGGAAAAAGAAAAAAGGTCCTAAGTTAACAAATCATACAAAAATATTAAAATTTTGACTTTCTTGCTAACAGCTTTATATATACTGGCGTGTCCCCAGTGAGTTCAAGGAAGTATTCTTGCTTAATGGCGCAAGCAAATTATCATGGGTGGTAACTATAGTATGAAATTCAGCGCTCTGATAGCTACCCTAGTGGGAACAAAATTTCGGTAACGTACTATAGTTATGCTTATTAGGCGTATCACCTGTTACAAATGTAATGGAAAGTCCCTCCTGCACTCATTTGGTTTCAGGGACCACCAAGACACTGGGTGAAAGACAGGAACTGAGCTTCAATTTTCACACCTCTCCTCCACAGACACCAAGAGTTCATCCATCCTGAGGTGACATCCTAGCCTGTGTAGGCAGAAGGATGCTCCAGTGATGAGATCACTGCCAGCCCAGGACACATCAGACCCACCTTCAGCCTCACGCTCATGATTTTTCTGGTGGCAGGTCACTTATTCTTGCTGTGCAGTCTTCTAGGTTATTCCAGGTGTCTTCCTCTCCCCGTGTGGAACTGTGTGAGGTCCTGAGCTTCCCTGTCCTTGGTCCCATTCTCTTCCCTTTCTGCACCATTTCCCTGAAGACTTTCACCACGAGTAAAGTTTGACTTGTTGCCTCTGCGCTGGTTTGCTGCACCTTGCCTTCTCCCCCAGACCAGACGTTTGTCCAGGGCAAGAACTCAGCTTTCCTCTGCAGCTTTTTCACTAGAATTCTCAATGGTAAAAGGAGAATTTCTATTTTTTTGCCCTAAGGCCCTTGTCAACACCACCACCATCATGGTGCACACTGTATCAGACATCATCCTCAACACAGATCACTCCTTGGATTCGCAACACAATCAACAAAGTCTCACAAATTGTCCTTGTTAAAGTACTGCCTTTCCAATTCACTGAAGCAACGCAAAGTTCTCATCATAGAATCCTTTGTGTGAGGCCTCAACTAGTGCAAGTTACTTTCCTCTAGCTTTGACAAATGCATATTTCTCTCGAGGATGTGCATGTGGAATGCAGCTGCAGACAGTATTTCCTTATGTTGCGAAACTGTCTGTCTGCGCTGCTGTGGCAGACACTTCGCTCACACTGCTCTGCTGTAAAAACCATTCACTCCATCTCCTCATCTGTAAAGATTACTCAAGCCCGTTCCCATTACTCTGTCTCTCAAACGTCATTCCATACTGAAATAAAACTCTGAGTATTGGTGAAGTCGGCTGAGCCACAGCCAAAGTTCAGACAGGGGAATTTCTGCTCTCTGCAGTAAACCACTGCCTTGTTAAGACTCCAAAAGTGGGTCATTTAGATCTCTCAGTTGTCTTTTGTCTTCTGCTTTAACTTTAAGCCCTCCCTGAGCAGAAAACTTTGTTTTAATGCCATTCACTCTGTAGGACAAGAAGATCCGAGTACTTTAGTATGGCCAGTAATAATCGTTCTGTGGAAGAAAACAGAAGACTTGCTATGTCAGCACAGCAATATTCTTTCTTAATAGCCTTACTTAAAAGAGGGGTTGAGGATCACTGTCCAGTAGCTATTTTCTTAGCACATGACAACAAGTATGTTTTGAAAAATAAGAGAAAAGTGAAAAGCTACTTTTGCTTACATTCTCCCACAGATAAGACAGGTAAAAAATGTTTTACTTGGAGGTAGATGTCACTTCTGAAAGTTTTTAGTCACTAATTACATAGGGATTTTGTTTTGTATCATATTTAATGTAAATTCTTCAGCAAATTCTGATTTTCAAAAATCAGTCATTAGACTCAAATTTTTAAGATATTAGATTTCCAGTCTCTTCTAGGATTTCTAGGTTGTTTTGTTTTTCATAGCATTGTAACTCTTTTAATGTTAAAAAACAGTTGGCGTCTCTAAGTGGTTTGTTTGGAGAAGTTTAAAATGTTTTAACAAGTTCAAAACTGATACATTAAATTGTGCTTAAAAAAGTGAATAACCACATCACATCAGGCCGGAAACTTTTCTATAAGAGAAAAAGCATCCAAACATTTTGAGCTTGCCTGTTGATTACATTGCTGAGCTGATACGTGGGCTGTCCTACAAACTAGATTTTGTGGGTTTTGATAGGTCATTTAGATCTGAATCGATCACATTTGATATTCGGTGTTGACCTGAGGTGCCTAACCCAGAAGGCTATGTACACTAGGCTATGTGTGTAGTGAAGGACAAGAGAGAAAGACTCCGCCAGAAATCAGTTGAATTTGAGATGTAGTGAATTGTCTTTCATGGGGGCCTTTCTGTACTCACTGAACTGAAGTGGTAACTGGAGCCTAAAGTTGTAGGAGAGAAGCCAGTCTGGATTTTTTGTGTTCCTTAGTTCTTAACTGTCAAAAGGGGGTAGTATTTACTTTCACTATGTTTTATATTTAGACTGTCAGTTCTTTGGGACTAGAATTATTTTAACTATGCATGGGTGTCATACCTACAGTAACAGAACTCGTCTTGCATGTAGTCTGTAGATGCTACTGAAGTACACATTGAAAAAAATTAAGAATGCCTTAAAAGGAAATTATTTTGTGATAACTTAGAGTCACATTGAATTTTAATAGTAATTTCCTTGAGCTTTGTGCATTCATTTATTCCCCTGTTAGTTCTCCCACAATTTCTTTGCCTGTAAATAAAATGGAGGGTCTCCTTGCATTCCCCTTCAGAAAACCTGGGCTATGTGTGCTAGGTGGTGGACGTGACTTCAGCCCCAGCTTCAGCATTTTGCCTAGAGTCTTCTCAATAACAAAGTGAAAAACTAAGCCCTTTAGACAGATTCTGCCAAAGAGATACTGCAGACTTCTGTGGAGATTGTAATGTTAAGACTTTTCTTTTTTCTTCCTTTCGGAAATGCCAGAATGAATGAATGAAAATAAAAACCTCCTTTCCTCATCCAGGAATGAATTCTCCTTGATGCAGAAAGTCGATGCTGGCCTGAGATGTTTTTTGAATCTTCCGGTCCTCTTTGGAGCAGGTCTGAATCGAGCATGTAGCTTTTGTTAAACACTCTTTCAAGCCAGAGATGCTAGGAATTATTGCAGGCTACAGATATAACTCTGTTCTAACTGCCCATTTTGTTGAAAGGAAAAACTGAGGAGAATAGAGATGCATGAATTTATGTAGGAGAATTGCTTTAGTCTCCACACCTTGTGGTTACCCAGCTTTGATCACAGTGAAACAGACAACAAGACATTTACTTCAGTGTGAGTAGGAAAGGAGACTAAACGAGTGGACAGAGTGGATCAGAAAAAGACTTATTCCGGTTGGAGGTGAAATTTCATAACTGGCAAGTGCTTGATGAGATCTTTCCCCTCCTAAAACAAAGCATTCTCCAAGACAGGGTTTTAGACAAGATAGGCCAATAATCTGAATAGAAGTGGGTAGTTCCTCTGGAAGTGAAATGGGAAATCTCAGAATGGATGTGACTATTCATTGGGGAACAGAACAAAACTATACAAAAAATAGTATATATATATAATTTCTTTTGCATCTTCTTTTCTGCTTCAGACCAGCAAAAGCCTCATCTGATATTTCTGATTTCTTTTTTTAATGGTATTAAAATGCCTTACATGTCCCTGTAATGGATAGCTGGGAACCTTTTTCATGTCCTAGAAATGGACTTTTCAAACCTCTCTGGCAGGTCTTGCATTAGTACATATGCTTGCATGAACTAATAAAAAAGCAGAGGGAAAAAAAGACAAGTTTATGTTTTATATCAGGTGATGTTGCCCCTGTTCGCAGTCCACAAGCTCTCATTTCTTCATTCTGCTCCAAAGGCTCTGCACTGAAGCTGTTCTTGAAGGCATAACACTTACCTGGCCGTTCTCATGTCGCAGTTTCCAAGTTTTGTTTGGTGGTCAGGTGAAACTGCAGGATCAGGCCGTTCTGCTGTGCTACCTTTATCACTACAAAGCTGTACTCTAAAGGTACTTAACAATCTGAAATATTGATTTAGGCTTTCTGATTAGCAGCCTGATATAAAACACAGGGACTATAAATCTTGTGTAATATTTGAACAAAGAGATAAATATTGAAGCTTCCAGATAACAATACTTGCCTTTCTGTAGAAAATACTGCTGTGGTAGAGTAAGCTTTACACATTTAGTAACGTATTTCCAAAACATTTGTTTTAAATAAATAGTGGCTCATTTTGCTCTCTGGAATAAAATTGTGAAAATGAATTTATTGGTCTGAGGTATTAAGTGGAAATCTGCTCATTTCTTTCCGATAAACAGCCCTCTGGGCCAATATATGTACTTTGGGCATAAATGATTGCCATTAAAAATTAATAATTTACCAATATATATAAAAAGCAGAGGTATCTACAATGCTTTCCTTAACACTTTGAGAATACAAAGTAACTGCAGTAGTTCAGATGCCAAGAGACAGCACCTACTGGGGAATTTTGGCTTTTTTTGATGGGAGTCAGTGCAAGTTTCAAATGTCCTCTGTGCTTCCTACAAGTTCATTCAAAGGCAAAAAAACCAAACAACAGAAAACCTCCAAATTACCAGTGAAATTTCTAAGGCTATTAATTTCTATCTAGTGTTTACTGAGGTATATTCCACTGTTTGGGATTGTATGCAGTCTAACAGCAGAATTATACTCAAATATACCAGAGAAAGGTCAGTATTTTGCTGAGGACCTGCCTGTATCTACCCAGTTCTTAGGGCACCTTTTGCAGAATTGAACCCTGCTGGGTTAAGTTCAGCCCAATATCAAAGGCACCATATAACAAAATTACTTGGGTAACTGCACAGAGCACCTTTTAGAAGGCTTCCCTTCCTGCTTCAGCTCCTGATGCCAGGTAATCCTATGGGGAAATTCCTTGTCCACATTTATCCATGTCCATTTTATTGACATTTGCTCTTTCACAAGCATTGTCATTTAGCTTAAATGGCTTTTCTCCCTTTGCTTCAGACAGAAAGGTCTGTCTGACTTTTCTTCTATACCCTTTCAGAAAGGAAAGCTGTGAAATGATGGTGCCAAAAACCAGAAAGAACCCTTTGTCACATGAATTATGAGACAGTTAGAGACCATACAAACTAATACAATTAGTAGGTCCTGTGGGAGAGCAAGATAGATTTTCTTCTGCCTTGTGCATCATCCAAAAAAAAAAAACCCAAACCAAAACCAAAACTGAAAAAACCCTAAAGCCACATCATCAGTTTTACTGCAGTTTCAGAATTATGACTGGTGTTAGTGATGTGCAGATGGAGAGAGATCACAGCTGGATTGTTTTTTGATGACAAGTTGAGCATGATATTATGACAGCTGGGAAATCAAGTTATGACTTACAAACTGAGTAAATGTGATGTGTAAGTCGTGGGAAGAGAATAAACGTAGACGGCTGAAATGTCAATTTCCTGAGTCATTTTTATAGCCATGCCCACATTTAAATGCAAAGTAAAGGTTCAGTCCAACCATTAACCCAGGAACAAGATGCTGCTGGTATATTAATTGACCTAATAAAGTATTCTACCTTAGGCAGCCTTTGTCTACATCCATTACATTACAGAGCAGCCAGTCAGTCAGAGTAGTTATAATTCACACACACAAAAACTGTGTTAAAATAATGGATGTGATGTGTCAGCCTATATAAACTGCCAAAATGGAACCAAGAAATCCACTCCTGAGTCAATAATACTTTGAAATGTAAGGGGCAAGATTTAAGCACACCATTCTTAATTTGTTTTGGTGTACCTGCATCACTATAATGAATGTTGCACAAGCAAATGGTACTTCCTTAGTTGCTTCAGTATGATAATTAAAGCCCCATAAATTCCCTTTTCAAGAAGTTTTTCTGTTTGGGGAGCTCTTTTTTAGTATTAGTTTAAATGTTATTTTTACAAAACCTATGACAGACATATTTCTCAGGACAATTCACTAGAGAAATACTTGATATGGTCTGGTGATTTTTTAGCGTCGGTGCAAGCCTTTTTAGAGTTAAGCAAAACTCTAAATCAATTATATTAAGGTTCCCTGAAATTTTAAACTCTGCATATGACATTCATTGATGGATACATGATGGCATGCTCCCTTTTTTATTAAACCTAGTTCGAAGGATTCTGATTTGATTGGACTGCTGATGTCCCTGAAACTTCTCTGGTATCTGCATAAGAACACATCACAAACCATCTCTTTACCAGTTATTACACTTCAGAGAGGTAAAGTTTGCCATCTTGGAGAGGGGCAAATGTAACGATGCCTGCAATGTTTAAAGTGCGATCAGGAATCCCAAGGCAAACTAGCCAAAATGAACATGGAGAGCTCTAGAAGAATACAACGTAGAGGAGTAGCTAGAGTGAAAAAGTAAGCTTTCCCTCTTCAACATAGAAATTGAAGATATGTTTTCCCCTGAATTCATGTGCTTATTGGATTGTCTTTCTACAGCCAAGCCTAAGAAACATAAGATAAAGCTCTATCCCCTTCCAGTCTTTCATGGACATGAGGTGCTCTGAACATAAAACATGACACCTCACAAAAGTAAAAGTGAAATTACTTAGATTTAACTGTGCAACTTAATCTTTAGTAACCAGACCTTGAAAGAGTGTCTGGCTTGCCTGCAGGAAGAATAGTAAAAGAAGTGATTTTCTTGTTTGAAACTGCATACAGGTTTTGGCTTTCTGATTTGGAGTTTCGCAAATATCTTTGTGAATGGCCTGAACTGTCAAGAGGTTCTCATGGGAAAACCTGTCATCCCCAAATACATTGCTAAAATACAATATCTGGGTTAGATTTGGTCCTTAGAACCTCATAACACACACGGTTTTAGACTGAAGGTACACCCTTCTTCAGATTCCTGACTCCAGGTGTTGCTCCAGATATTGCAGTCTAACCACTAATTTTCAGCAGCTCATTGTGTTGGGCTCTGAAAAGTCAAACATCTAGCCTATTTTTAATGGAGCAAAATAACTAGCATGTGCAGGATGTATTGTTTCTCTGTTCCATAATTAGACTTTTAAATCTTGTTCTGATTGGGAGTTAATACTTATGAACTGAAGATTCGTCTATTCCTGGTTACACCTGCTCCCTCATCTCATGACAAAAATCTTAATGTTTTATTATGATCTTTTCCTTCTCATCTTAGAAATATAATAACCTCCAGTCTCTTTCTTCCAGAATGGTTGTAAATTTCCTGACTTGTAGTCCACATTGCCAGAGACATTCATTAAATCTAGATGTTAAACATCAAGTGAGGCTGAATAGCTCTAAGAGCTGATATCTAAGTTGGAGCTTGATTCATATTTTATGTTGAAGCAAAATGTTTCTTGTAGAAATCTCCCAGATCTTTGTCACTCTGCCTCTTCTGAGGTTTTTACAAGGTCATCCGGCTCAGAAAAGCTTCTGATATGCAAATATAGCTACCCATATTTCAGCATAACAGTAATACAGAGGCCAACTTACTAGTAGTTAAGGTCCATTTCTTGTTCTGAAACCCAGGAGAGGAAAAACTCTTTGGCTTAGATCTAGAATAGTTAGTGATAGCAATGCACAGTGCAACCTTGTGAAGAAATTGCGACTCGGTCAAAGGGTGAAAATGGGTTACATCTGTATCTTTCTTTTCACCTTAGGTTTTCATAGGGCAAGGTGGAAAAGATGGCTGCAGAAGATGAACACCACACATATTGGACTAAACTCTTCTCTTGTTTGCACCCATACCATGCAGATTTCTAATGAATTATTTATCGTAACATAAGAGCACAGTCAGGCCCTCTGCAATAGCATCCCCAGGCAATAATTCAAAAGCTGTGTTTGAAGGCCTGCATAACATTTATGAAATGTTATGTTATTCTTGTCTGATTTCCATTTCCTGTTACCTCATTAAATAATTGAACCCAGGAATCTGTCCTTCAGTCTGGAGAACGAATGGATCTGGAGGGCACTTAGGCACCCTAGGTTGGATTGACATCAGCAGGTATGGAAATATAACTTGAGCCAAACTGCTCTTCATGCCAAAGAGGCTTCCCTACAGAAGGAGCGTCCCCTATTCTGAAGACTTCACTTTCTACAGCTCCACCTGACTGCTGCAGATTTACTCTCAGAAGAGCAAGGACATTTAGCTTTTCTCTCCCCAAAAACGATAACTGGCATATTGGAAGCGGTTTGGGGAGAGGAGGTGTCGAAACACCCAGTGAGTTGTCAGCTCAGTCATTCTCATTGTGTTTATCACAGGAGTGTAACTGCTGTGATAGAATGATTGTGATTCTTTTATATCATGACATATACAAATAGAAAATAATCAACAATGCAGGGATTCAGTTTTTGAAGGACTAATCATTTACCCTAAAGTAAATGTAAAAACTTGGTGAGCTGTTAAATAATCTGACCTGCTGAACCTTGTGGCTTCAAACTGGGGACCTTGATTAAATGAAATAATTTTAAAAACGTGAATTGCTCTTTTGTAATTTGAACGGCTTCTGTAAAATAATCTCCAATGAAAAACAGTGTTTCCCAAGTGTTAAATAATAGCTTTTGGGCATTGTAACAATTTTTTTCGAAAATAATCAAGAAACGTATACACCAAGCAATTGCATTTGGAATTTCTCTGTGTTTTCTTCCTTTGCAAGTATGTAAAATGGCACTTACCTTTCAATCCAAAAATCTAACACATGCTCTAATTCCCTTTTGGATCTAATAGAAAATTTTGATCAATCTTTTTTAATTAAAAAACATAGATTGTTTGACGGTATTTATATTTCCCATGGCAAAAAAAATAATTGTCTTGAAACTTGCCCAACGATGTTTTTATGCTGGTTTTTTTGCCTTCTTTGATTTTTTTGGTGCTGGACTTAGGCTTACAAACCATAAAGATGAAGAAGTGTGATTCATGATCGTATCATCTACCTAGTAAGGTACATCCCTTTTACAAAAAATAAATCCATCTTCAGCAGGTGGTTAAACTACTGCTTCTTCCACCTGCTGACTCTTGAGGTTTTGTAAACAACACAGAAGAGATGTGGAGTACATCACGAAGGAAGTCCTGCTGCACAGGGAAACTGCTGGAATGCGAGCAGGGACGGCTCTCTCTCCCATGCCTGCTGTCTGCCCCCCGGAAGATGGGGACAAGGGCATGAGGGACTAAAAGGTTGGGAGTTGAGCTGAAATCATTGCTACTCTGCGTCAGTCATTCCTACATTTAAAAGCTCTGAAAGCTCTTGAGGTTTCATCGGGAGAAAAGCCTGAGAAATGGGAGGAAAGAAAGAGCGATCAGCTTCCTAAGAGGGTGTTGCACTCCCTGGGACTGGGAGGAGGTCCAGCCCTCTGAATTAGGTTACCTGCCCCACTCTGAGGTCTTCTGGTCGTTTTCTGTAATATTTGAATTGCACTGCCCGCAGAGGCCTCAGATATGTTCTCTATAAACACAACAAATCCACCCTAGATCTGTGTACCCGCATTTCTGTCTGGATTTTGTGGATGAGTTCTGCTGTTTGTCTTTCTGGTGAAGCTTATTAAAGGAAATTTTTTTCACAAGGTGTTTGATAGAATTATAGCACTTTGCCATTGCTGTGTTTCTGCCATCGTATATCATACTGTATAGCTCCAAACTTCACAGAGAAAAATAGACAGCATTTACTTAGCCACCCCATAAGACAGTTCTGGTTCCACAGACAGCTGTGGAATCTTCAATTTGCTGACACCAAAAGGTGGTTTTTTCTGTCCTCACCCTTTCCTTCTCTTACCAGTGCTCCTACCCTTGTCCTTCCCTGTTTTCCCAGCTCTGTCCCCTCCCCTTTCCACTTCTAGTGCTCCTCGGATCTGTGAGCCACTGTGGCTCACAGTCATCACAGAAAAATATTCAGCGTTTTTTTTTTTTCTGGAGTTAGTGAATTAAAGAGGCTGTCAAAGAGGAGAAAATAAGCATCAGTGAAGACAGGAGTGTGGAGAACAAGTCAGGGTGGGAACAGGGTGAAGGACATCCCCTTTTGGCAGTGGTTAGCTGTTGATTCTCATCATCTTTCAGAACACCACACCCCAGAAGACAGTCAGGAAATTCTAGTACCCCTTCTAAAGTTTGCGAGTTACTAGAGAACCCTTCTGGGTTACTGAGATCCTCTTCCATGCCACAGTTTCCCTGGTAGAACATTCAGCCCTGCCTTCTCTTGTCTTTAGCACTCATTCCCGTGACATTGCCTGGCATAGTATACTACACCTTTCACTGCTGCCAGTTCACCTGTTTGTGCAGTGGAACTGCAACCAGATCAGCAAGGAGAAAAAGTGTAGGATAAAAAAGTGGGCTTTTTATCTGTTGTTTTTTTAAAAAAATCTGATCAAGCCAAACTCTTGGAAATGTTATGACATGCCAAAAGGCCAGAGGCTAGCAAGGATGTGCTAATAAAGAAGGCCACTGCAAATGTTCACATAGGGAAGCTCACAAGTATGTTGGAAGGGAAAAAGAAAGCTAATCCCAGAAAGCAAGGGAGGAGAATTTATCTTTATTTCTTGCAGTCTAGCGCTGAAAAAAAACCAAAAGCAGGGAGAAAACATGAGATTTCACTGTCATATTTGGTATAAACCCCTAAGTGATATTTATTCTGCAAGGGGGAGGAAAGGAAACAGGAGGTGTAGCTCAAGATAAGGCAGGTGGAGGAGATTAGGAATAGGCTATGTTGCACCAGAGG
>Ga0181612_145230_pt1 | contig 18700 bp, 7 predicted proteins | sample HoacroProtozoa21_FD_119630 | JGI IMG/M metagenome (GOLD analysis project Ga0181612, IMG submission 119630) | Hoatzin crop microbial communities from Cojedes, Venezuel. Combined Assembly of Gp0051906, Gp0051904, Gp0051908
CAGGATGCCTTTGGCCTTCTTGGCCACCTGGGCACACTGCCAGCTCGCATTCAGCCAGCTGTTGACCAGCACCCCCAGGTTCTTTTCCACCGGGCAGCTTTCCAGCTTCTCTTCCCCAAGCCTATAACATTGCATAATGGATTTAAAATAGCTTCCTAGTATCCACCTCTTCCTTGCCATGAAAATCATAATGGGCTACAAGCACAGGTCTGGCAGAGTTAATTAGGTCGGGTTCTGGGTGCTGCCTGGCACATGCCAGGCTTTTACTTTATCAGCTGGGAAACACAGTTGCTCCCCTTTTACATAGGATAAGGGAGAAGCAAAATGAATTTGCCATGACATAGAAACAGGACATGAATTTCCACAAAGAGAAGATGTCACAGAGAAGGAAGTTACCTTACAGATGAAAGAGAAGGTGGATTTTCAGGAATAAGGGAGCTATGCATAATTAAGAGACCTCTAAGGAGGATCAGGCCTTTGTGTGATTTCCCAAGATCTCAGAAGAACAGTAAAAAAACACACAACTACTAAAGGACAGAGAGAGGGAAGTTACAGAAAAGTGATATCAAATGTCCAGGAAGGCTGCAAAGAATAACCAGCATCTAAGAATCGCTGAGAACTACAATTAATGTCAAGTGGAGGTTTTTTTTATATATATTCATGCCAGTTGATTTTTCTAAATAGCAACATTTTGTAGGAATAGGAAAATGCCAGTACTTCGGGTCTGAAAGAAACATCGGTGGATTTACAATGCTGGGGAAGAGGTCCTGAAGGGAAGTTCATAGGGAAAGAAAAAGAAAAAAACATGAAGGTTCAAGCTGATAATTAATCTGGTTTGTAGCCATATGTTATACTGTGACAGCAGCACTCACCAGAGAGTCCAGTATGTTTACAGATCCTTTTTCTTAATATGTGACTGAGTAGAACATAGTCTTAGGAAAACAGCAGCACTATTGTAGGCAGTACAGGCAACGTGACTTGTTTTCCATCTCAAGCTAGACCTTGGACAAATTTTTGGCTGAGATGTCTCCAGACTGTTCGTGACCACCTCTAAAGACTTTTAAGTCTTTAAATGTGTATGTAATGTGTGAAGATCATTTACACAAGCTGGAATGAAAAGCTTCACTGATGAAGCCTTGTCATTCTTTCTACTACCTTGCTTGACATGCCCAAATCTGGTGATGTCCTGTAGAGATGCACAATATGCCAAATACATAAATAAATATGTGCCTGTACATGTATACAGCTCCCTGTCCTGGAAGTGGAAGACCTCCAGTCAATAATCAAACTGTTTGCTGGTAAAGAAAATGTATGTAGGAATCACACTGGCTCTGTGTTAGTGAGGCTGACAATGAATGAAGGTGGAGAGCTTCACCACAGAGGGGATGGAGCTACACAAGAACCTGGAAAACCAGCCCAGCAAATTGTAAGTCCTAACTTATCAGAGAAGCCTTCACTGTGTCCTTTCTCTCTCAATTCAAATGTCAGGGGTAAAGACATTTTAATTCACCTAATCAACAAGTTTGAAAAAAAATTTTTATTTAGTTATCCTGAATCCCAAGAGACAGCATTTCATCTTGGGGAGCTCCAGGAAGGGCTACTGTGTGTTGCTCAGCACAACGGTGTCCTGAGTAGAGGCCAGAGTCATTATAAACTGTGTGGAGAAATAGGGCAACTTCCAGGAAATCCTTATTCCCTCCACTTCTTCTAGTAACCTGCTAAATGAAACAGCCTTCCACGGTATGCGTGTTGCTTTCAGCCAGACCACACTTCTAATGCCAGCACTTCCACCCAATGCCTGTTGATCCCCCTCTGTATTCGCTACTCACACATCCCAAAGGCTTTCTTTCGTCACAATGAAAACTATTTCTATTATTTTCTAGAATATATTCTAGAATATACACACAAAAAAGAAAAAAAGACAAAAAAAGAGCACAATTCTTTAGGAACTGAGTGTTACAATGAATATTGCAGGCCTGTTCTAATATTTGATTATTTCTCTGTCTATCAGAAGATGAGTACTGAAGATGGTCTACCTCCCAAGGTGCAAGTCACTGTTTGGCTTCCTTTCACTATTCAGTTTGCAGCAAATCTTTGTCCAGTCCTCACTGCAGAAGAAAAGATGATTTTAAATTAACTGCCAAAACCCTTCTCCTGTCCTGTGCTACCTATATCTGAAAACAGAACTGATAAAATCACAAGATGTATTTGCAAACGTTACTATGACATCTACTGTGTACACTAAACAATTATGAAAAGTAGAGACTGGCTCCAAAATTATGATACATAAAAAAAATAATGTAGAAGTTCTCATTGTTTGCCTTTTGATCTTTACCCTTAAAAGACACCTTTAAACCTTTTCAAGATTCATTTCACATTCAAGAGAGCCAGAAGCACACATTTAAATCAACAAAGAAAGAAGGCCGTGACTTCTTTGCAACAGTATGACTCCAAGAGCTGGCGGGTAGAGAAACAATAATAAAAATACAGATTTCTGAGCTGACACTATGAAGCTTGAAAATTCAATTGGTCCATTCCCTTGCCTCAAAGCTTAATACAGCAACTAATGGAAAGAGATAAAATCACGCAGCTCTTCACACAACACTGCCGTACCTGCAACAGGAAAGGTTCTTCTGTTAACCCGTCTCTTACTTGAACAACTAATTCTACATGTCAGAAATTTTAGAAATAGAAACATATATACTTATCCACCCAGAATGAGAAACCAGAAAGTGAATTCTTTGCTTTGCTAATTATGTCTCGGGTTTTTTTTTTTTAAGAGTTGCAAATAGGCGCTGTACAGAAGAGTTATCTGTGACACACAGATAATTACAAAAACCTGCTGCGGTGTTCCCATGCTCAGACTTAGGCACATAATCTTCACACTCTGAACTACCACTTACACTCTTTTTACACCAACCATCTCACGAACTCGCATCTGCCTGCCTGTAGCAAACAATACGAACACCCGCAACAAGGAGCGGCTCTACTTCTGTGTTTGTCTGTGTTAAAGGTTCACTTTTTTTTCCGTAACAAATTGGTTCAATCCAAAAAGATTTGTAAATAAAGGTACATCATTTGCTCAAGTTCACCTGGGAATTTACAATAATCAGCAGATTCAGCTGCAGTGCTATTTTTGCTATTTATAAATCGAGCTGCAGGACGCTCCCTGAATTTTTAAACATCAAGACAAAATAATTTTCTTCGTTAGTCATACACAGCGCAAAATTAGAAAACAAAACTGGCACTGTAGGAACGTTACAGTTTTAACTTGACAGCTTCACACTAATAACTGTGCTGCTTATCTGACATAAAGACATTTTGAGGCACAAAGCAAGCTCTGAAATAAAGACATTAATGTACATGCACCCGAGACTATGGGAATAATTATCCCATCAACAAAGTTTAATCTAAAATCCCAAATTAAGTTTGTTTAAACAACTCTATTTGTCACTCCTACTGCTGAGCTACAAAAAAAAAAAAGTGTGGAGGCAAGTGCATGATCTATAGGGCAAGCACAGCCCATATAAGGAGCTCAAAACAAATCGGGCGAAAACCCAGGGAAGGGGAAACGGTGACTGAAATGGGGTGTAGGAATACTGGCTGCATTAGTCACATGCTCCACAGTCTGTCAATACCATCATCAGTGTCCTTCCTATTTAAACTTTTTTTTTCTTTTTTTTTTTTTTTTACATATGATGAGTTATTTACAATGACTATTTACAAAGGTAAATTTGGGAACTTGGAAAAACAGGTGCTAGACCAAGTACAAGCATGAGTTAATTGTATCACTATCTGCGAAGCTTTCAAATATCATATGAGAATCATTTTTTTAACTGACTTTTAAAACCTACAATTGATCTTTTACTTGACTTCCAAAATTGAATCTTTCTAGTGCATTTAAGCCATTTTTCATCTTTTCTCCTGGCTTCCAGAGAGACTGATCCTATTTTTTTTTTTTTTAAAGCAATCTGATATTCTTATGTAATGATATGACTCCAGGAGCTGCAGCTCTGACAAAAACCACCACTTTCAACAAACTTTCCAGTCCATGAGAATAGTGGTAACACCATCTGTCTGGCTGCATGACTTTAAGCACAAATATTTATAAACTCCAAGGGCCTGTTTTAAAGGCAAAATGTAAGTTAGAGTTGATATCTGCAAAGACAAAAGTCAGTTTAATACAGGAATTTTAATGAAGGAAATAATAATAAAGATGTAAGGAAAATATCCATGGTGCTAAAATTAAAATGTGGATTTTGTGAAACTGCTATCGTGTTGCCACTTTGCCAAACTAGTAAATAGGTGTTACATACTGAGTAGCTACATACGTGAAGTAGGCCAGCACAACAGCCTATGTTACACCTCTGTATGCCATTTGCTAGTAAGGAGTATTAAGTCTGTATATTCAAAACATGGGTTTCTTTCCAAATGGACTCTTATCAGGGTCATATGACTTTTTCCCCTTCAGTCTAAAAGACTTTCCTCTAAATTTTGGAGGCAGAAAGAAATGACAAAAAACTATGCAATTTTTTAAAAAAGGAAAAGAAAAAAGCCAAACAAAGCCCCCCCAAAGCCCCTAACCTTTGTTGTAACAGTGCAATGCTGTCAGCGAATTTATGAAAACATTCCCAGCAATGAACATTGGCATTATGGCCCAGTCATGTGCTTTACTCACAGGAGTATTTGCCACTTCTCCTGTAAGGACCATTAATTGTATTTACGTAAAACAAGCTGGCTTCTTTGCTCTAAGCGCAGTGTGGAAGCCCTCTGGGAAGCCCCATGGTAAGCCAAGTACCACCTGTTCATCTCAGACCATGGCAAACAGCGCTGGTTGCTGGAGTTTGACGAAGCAGGGTGATGGGCAGAAATGCCAGGGCACCCGAGATGCTCAGGGTGGAGCTTACAGCTAGACAGCAAATGTGGGAGAAAACTCAAATTCCAACAAAGGAATAACTTTGTGAAGAAAGTGTTTACACATCTCCTCCTCAGAGTCATCCTCACTGGAGCCTGATGGGAGCCCAGTAAATGGGTTTTGGGAGCCCATTAAATGGAGTTTGGTTCACCCAGGTGCTGCGGCAATGCCAAGGCTGAGCAAAGCTGGAGGAAGAGTCTCACAGTTGGGCTCAGACAGGAATAATAAACACAACTATGGTCTCCAACTCAACTAAAATAACCCAGCCTCCTAGAAGTATGGAGGAAATTATTTCTTAATAATAGTAGCATGAAAATAATAAACTCCTACCTAGGAACACGCAACTCCACTTCGATTCTGCACAGCCCTTCCTCCCACACCAAGCCAAACAAAACAGTAGTAATTTTTATTTCGTATTACCAAAAATTGTTGGGCTTTTAAATATGTTTATTTTACCTAATCACAGATGGACCGAGCTCGGTTTTTCAGCAGCTCCACTGGGAGACAGAACAAACTTGTAACTTTCCTGAGGTCCCTCTGCCCCATAGGTAGGTCATGGCCACCTGAAGACTCTCTTTGCTTTGCCCGTAAAACTTCCTTTTGTCTGCTGTTATCTGTGATCATTCCCTTCTCTAGTATGTGAAGTTACATTCTGTAATGGAATATGTGAGCAAAAAAACAAATCCTTCTGGCACTTCCTTTTATGAGTGTTTAATTAACATAACAGAATTGATTTTGGAAGCATGCTTGCCCAGGAAACTCAACAGGTACAAACAGCAGAGCCAGATTACTATCTGTTTGCAGCTGCCCAGTACCAGACGCTGTTCAAAACCTCCAGTTTTGGCGATTTTTGCACTACTTATCTGACTAGGGCAACAAGAGGAGATCTCACAGTCCTCACATCAACTACTGCTCAACACAAAAAGTCTCAACCAAAGGAAACTGAAACAGAGGACTACTGGGAAGAAAAAAAAAATAACACAAATGCCGTTTGCATCTCTCGCTTTCAAATCATCCTCGCAGAATTTGGAAATAACGGATGTCTGAACTGCAGTACACACGTCGGCAGCAGGAGAGTCAGAGTTGCAGCTCAGCCCCAGAATTTGTTCAGGTTTGGAGCTGAACTTTCACCTTTATGGTTTTTCAATCAAGTTTCTCTATCAAAAAAGCACAGGCTGCCTAACCTGGTATCAGTTACCCCCACCCCACCAAAAAAAAACCAAAAAAATTAATTTGTAAAGCTCTATTTATCATGTTTTCTTAGTTCAGTGATTGCAAGGAGTTCTCCTTTTCCAGGCGCAGCCGTGCCTCGGGGCAGGAGCCAGCCAGGTCCTCTGACGTCGGTCCTGGGTGGCACGCAGAGCAGACACGCACTGGGGTGGGAAACATTGAACTTCATCCTCAAAGTATCAAAAGGCGACTTCATTAAACCGAAAGATTTTTTGCAGTGAAGTAACAGCTTCTAGTGCATTGCGAAGAGATATGAGAAAGGGCAGATTTTTCTTATCTTTTGTTATTGGAATTGACCCTCAGGGTCCTTAGGCCTTGGTGAGAGCTTAAGCAAGCTTAGATCAAGGAAGGATTTTGAAATTGAATTTATTCAGATTAGCAAAACCTTCCATGAGAGGATTTACTCTCAACAAGCTGTTGCCAACTCAGAGCTTAGAAAGCCCAGCACATTTTCCCGATTTACAATCAACTTTTTTTTTTTAAAAAAAAGCTAGCCTCATTAAAATGTTTGCACTCAACATTCACACAGTATCAAAGATTCTCTGCCAAATGTTTATTTATAGGTGCTTGCCTTGGACGCCCAGATCGTTTCAATTCAGATGACATTTCAGGGTTTTAGGAAAAATAAATACATTGCAAATAATGATAGAGAGGGAAGAGCAGCAATGCAAAATTAGTCTATTAAAATGAAAGCCGCTTCTGAGTCACTACTTCATGATAAAAACAGATTGATTAATTAAAAAATTAATTTGCACTCTGGCACTTCACATATTTATTGCAATATTTCTGTCTCTGAAAGAGCGAGTTATCCGTTCCCATTTGTGTGCCACAGACCCGTAACGCACAGAGCTCTCCGTCCCAATCTGTTTAACACAGCAGGGAGCAGTTCTGCAAGCAAAATCAAAACACTCAAATCACTCAACATTTTGCCGTCCACTTCACCAGGTCAGGATTTCACCTCACAGCTCCAAAACAAAGTTTGCGTGGCTGAAATCTGTTACGTGCTTGCACAGGGAACTGTCTCCCTGCCCTTCGGCAGAGGAAGGAGATGTGGCTGGGGCTGACTTGCTCGGAGACCGTTTCTTTGTTGACTTCTGCCAACTCAGGTGCCACATCACCACCACACGCAGGAGAAATACCTGCTTTAGCAGAAAGGGGTTTGTGCCCCTGCCCAAGGAGTCAATGGCGTTTCAGAGCCCTGCATCAGGGCTACGAATTCCACGTGTCCTTTGTACAAATTCATACCTCATCCACTCTGATGACAACGATGACTGCCACCAGGCGGAATTCACACACAGAAACCTTCCCCTCTCCAAGGGGGTTTGAGGATACAACAGCAGGAAACTCCGCTCTCTGGGTCTAGCACCTGTTTCTGGGCCTCAGACAATTATTGAGCTGTAACAGTCCACCTCATCCAAATTCCATACAACTTGGGCTAAACAGTAAATATCAGAGGGTTTTTTTAATTAAAGAGTAAAAACCAGAGCAATACAAAATCGTTTGTTGCAGTTCCACAAGATTATGATTTCTTTCCTTGAAGCTTAGAAGTGTATTTTGTATTTCAAAGAAATGAAAACCTAAGAGTGACAAGCTAAAAATAGATTGACACAGTCAAATGGTGTACTAATACAAGATGAAATGCTGCAAGGGACCAAACACTGTAACACTCGCTGAGAACTATTACACTGAATCGATGCAGTAACTATTTCACACCGGCTTGATTTCCTCAGCACATATGAATTTCTTCGCATGTATCAGTGTTTGTTTTATTTCTCCAGCTAAACCTGTTTTACCTCAACTCAGAGCTGTATGGTTTATTGGCATGACAGGAAAAAATAAACTGTGAATTTGCACCTTTTTCACTGTGGAAGATTTTGCACAGTATTTACCCCAAATACTCTCTGAGTTTTGAAAATCTATAGCAAGCATAGTCTTATAAATGCTCCTCAGAAAAATCCTTTAGTTTCATTCCCTAAAATGTTTTTACACCTTTAAAGAGTTTTTGAGTGAAAAATGTGGGAGAAATATATTTATCAAGGAACTTTTCCATGTAAAAATCTCAAAACTTCCAGCAAATTTTGTAACTACTTTATTTCTTTTAGTAATGCATTTTTTCCACATATTTCTAATCGTGGTTGAATTTTGCTCCTTCGAAATGAAAGAATTATCTATCAAGTTTTATCAAATAAGTACTAAAGATCTGGCTAACATTTTTTTTAGATGTGGGATGTTAAGAGAAACTACTGCAAAAGACTTCCAAGTCAAGCCTTCCCTAGAGCTCCCATAGAACTGGGCTGGCAAAGACACCTGTGAACTACAACGATTAACAAGATGAGGTCTGAACCTCTGCACCACTGCTGTATGCAATACTCACCTTGCCAAAGAACTTTCTTCATGCGATTGAAAAGCAAGTAAAAGTCCAGTAAAACATGCATATTTTCTTCACCTTACTGATTAAACTGTAATTTTTAATATTAACAAAACTGAATTTCACCCACAAATGGTATTTCTGTTTTTTAAAGACTCTGTATTTTGCACCAGAAGCATTTTCTGAAAAATCATTTTCACCGTTGCGCAATGTGTGTTGGATCTGCCTAAGATACACAGGACTCCCCTTTGCCCTCTTCCAAAGTGTGCATACGCATACGTTATCGGAGCCAGGTTTGGTAACTCTTACAAATTCTAATTTTGTATACTTGCCTAACTAAGCCCATTGTATATGGTATTAGGCCCATTTCTTGTCAGAAAGATTACTGTTGTATGTATATTATCTTAAATGGTCTTTTTGTGACCTCACTCAGCACCCTGAAACAAATGAAGCAGGTTTTTGGTTGGGTTTTTTTTTCTCCTGATGGGCGTACTAGGAGTGGGGGGGAGGAAAAAAAAAGAAATCATCATTACACATGCGGTGCACCAAGGCACACAGGCTTCCTTGTGACCGTATTTAAAGAAGCGGGCACAAAGAAATAGTCATTGCAGCTACAATAGGGGAAATCTAGTATGCATTTCCAAGGAATCACATTTTGGGGAGAATTACAGAATAATTACACATATGCTTAGATCACGAGCATTCAATGAAGCGGACAATATTTTGAGGATTTAAGATGTTGGTGTTGTGGTCGTCTCTAAGAAACCAGGATAATTCAGACATTCAAATGCAAAAATGCACCATTTGGAGAGTGTAATGCGGTCTGTTCTGGTCAGTGTTACAAATTCGGAAAGGATTCCCTGGCTGCAGACATTAGCCACTTAATACTTAAATCTGTTTCCAAATGTGAAGCATACAACAAAAGTGTTTTGCATTAATGAAATGTATCCTAACGCTAGCGTAGTGACACATTTCATTAATGTGTCACATTACTGATGTAAAATATAATTACAACAGATATGCCTGTCTTACAGCTTGAGAAGAGCCGCGGATGAAATATCGTTTAACTAATTATGCAATAAACCTGCATCTCGGTCTCATCATTTTCTAGCTGTAGACCGAGCTAATTTCATGCCAACATAGGCAGCTGAACTTCTCAGCCTTACAGCTAAAATTACAGGCAGCTCAGTCCTGCCGATTTGATTCCTGCTAGTACAAGCATCATATCAGGCCACGATAATTGTCAACTGCTAATGAATCATTAGGAAGTGCCAGCAGACGAGTGCAAACATGTTTTGTTTTTCCCTACCAGCGTCACAACATAGACCATCATCCTTCATGCTGGCTGTACTTGTAAATGCAGAGAGATGCTACTACGTATAAATTTCAGAAACTTCACGTTGTTCTGTCTAATGTCTCAGAAAAGCAAGACCATCGCAGCCTAGATGACAACACTTTGGGATAAAAAAAAAAATACGAAGACACTATTTAGAATACAGTAGAGAACCAGCATCTAGTGCTATTTCTACCTATCTTCTACTTTATTAGAGTGTATTTCAAAGGTCTTTAAAACATGAGGCAGGTTTTGCTACTCTGCATCTGGTCTCATTATAATTGAGAGTAAAAGAATAGCATAATCAGTATGCAAACTACTATTATAGCGTTACTTACGCGACCTAGGGTATTCTACAGGGATCAAAGGAAGAATAAATGTATTATTACAGAATCTACGATATGCTACAGCCTTTACAAATAGGTAAAACAATGACCATACCCTGAAAACTCCTACTCAGATGAGCATGCTGTAGCACTTACTGGGGCTGTCGGTACGATGGGAGCCTGCTTTGAAAATTATATAGCCCGAGATACTATATACGAATTGTTGATTCTGCAAACATTTATTTCTGGAAAGTCTTGTTACAATGCTGGTCGATGTCAAGGACAGCCTTCGGACCAAGGCACAGCGGTGCCAGAGAACAGAGGGATGATTTTCCATAATGAGCACCCCACTCGGTCGTTACCGTTCCGGAGGCGGCAGTAAATTAGTTCAGCACCGGAAGGCTGAGTTGCTGCCAAATGCAGTGCAAGCAGAGTAGTTACCATCCCTTCAGAGCCCTGTGTCCAGGCAATACAATGAACTTGAGACTATTCCACTAGTTGTTCTCCCTTCCCCCAAACCGCAAGACCAACGTAAAATAAGAATGTCTTTTCCAAGTAATTCAGACAGACTTCCCTGCATTTCTCTTGCAGTTTGATTAGCCTCTTCGGTCTCCTTTGACTGTGGGCTTTAGCCTTTTTCTATAGCGTTGAGGTTTATAATTTTTGTTCCAAGTTAATCTAATTAAATTCATGAAAGTAAATTAAATTTAACTTCTTAAATTTATTAAACAAAAACACCCACCAAACTGTCTTATACTGAAAGTCACAGAATATGAGAACATGAAGAGCCTGATAAAAATCTCCCGTTTTAACTATTCTAGGCTTGAGGGGTTTTAATACCTTTTAGTGGACTTTTCTCCATGCTTCTTTGGAGAAGGGAAGAAATGAATTGACCTCAGAAAGGTCAATTATTTAAAATTATTTTAAAAAAGCAACAACAAAAACCAAAACTCGCACAGCTTTATGTTTCTCGAACACTGCTGATATAATTCTGCGTATCAGGAGATAAAGGACTGACCAAGTCACTTGGCAGCAGTGAACCATCTTCTTTGCAGCTTTGAAGTTCTGAACTTTACGAAGTACAGGGATAATACACAAAAACAAAGAAAAAGGAAAGATAGATGACAAAGCTGATAATCAGCAATAGGTCTGTTATTCTGTGCAATGGAGTATGAAATTGTCAACATGCAAAGTTTGTTTCAAATCTAGTTCTTAATTTTGTGAAATAAGTAAGGAATAATTATAACCAGGAATGAATAATAATAATAAAACCAACAACATATGGACCATCAGGTCCATACGAGCTGTGAAATTCAAGTGAAGGTCACAAAATAGAAGTGTGTGAATAATATACATAAAGGTAAAAAATTCACCTCATGTTTTAGCTGCAGAAATTGTAAATGCCCTTGAAAAAAATAAACCAATTATCTTTCCATAGTGGAACATACAGGAAAACATGGTAAAGCATTGATTCAGTCGTTCCTACAGAATGAAAGAAATATAAGGGAAGGTACTAGATAAAATAGGAAACAGAGTGAACTTCATAATTAAATTGGTAAGCACAATTACATCGTTAATGTTTATTACATGAGAGTAGAAATCAGGCAGAATTCACCCGACAAATATTTGGATTAAAAAGACTTCTGCTGTGACCACGGGGAGTGGAACGGGCATTTACACTAGCAAAGAACAACTCGGCAGTGCTGCGATTCCCTGCTGATCAGAATATGCCAAAGATTTGGCTGATACAGCTTCTTAATGGATGAGACTTGTTTTCACAAGAAGTTTCCATTTGCTCTCCGAAATGTAAAATCCAAGGACATTTCTTGATTGATGCACTTTTTATTCGGTTGCATTTTGCTGGCAGCTTCTTTTCACATGCATGCCAGTTCAGAATATGATTGCGCTGCTGAAGTCTCAGCTTGTACAAGCAGCACATAGTACTTACTAACCACTGACTCGTAATTCTCCTGGTAGTTATGACTTTCAAAAAGTACCTCGATACCCTTGTAGTTATGTCACATTGTCATCCAGCATTATCTAATTGCTTATTTTGTAATGTACTTTACTACATTACAATGAATTTTGAGCAGCACCTTGCATACTTTCATAGGTGTTACTAGAGAGCTGAGAAACATTAAGAAAAATCTGAATTACTAGGACACTGCATTGTTTAGGGAGATACAAGGTGTGGTTTTTTTAACCTCTGTCTACGAATTCAAGTCACCCTGTTTTAGAAGGAACAAACCTGTTGTTACCTCCTGTTCATTGTCTTTGTGAAGAGTTGTACCTCAGCCTAGTTTCACGTCACCTAGTTTCTGCAGCTCGAAACCCAGCACAGAGCGAACCCCTACCTCGCTGCTCGCACTAGAGAGGGGACAGGTGGTGAGCCGTCCACCGCTCACACCACCCAGCACCCGGAGCTGTTGTAGGCCAACATATTTCATTCTCAAAGGCCACTAACACGGCTTTCCCAAGCACCGAGTATTCCTCATGCTCATATCAAACCTGGTTGACAACAAAGTCATGCCTTTACAACAAACATTTACAAAACACTTCTAGAAATGTTCCCACCTGTTGATCTTACACATCTTCCTTTGCAGTCAGTAAGTCCAATAAGAAACAATTCCAAGCAAATGTACAAGACAAAGGTAAATCTGGTTATATCAGCCTAAATGGAAATAGCAGTGATTTAAGTCTAAAGAAATAGTATTAAATCCTTCCTGTAGTATCTGCACAATTTGAAGCAAAATATGGAAATAGCCAGTGAAGGTATGTGCAGTCATCTGTAACAGTTTACTCTTCCTACTGTGCCTAATAGTATTTTGTGACGTTATTAGTAGTAAAGCACAAGAGTAGCTGTCTGGGCAGTTTCTGTTTTCCATTAGCATTTTTGCAGTGTGCTGAGATGAGGGAAAGGGAAGAAACAGTACATGAATCAAGGGCTGGCTGGCAGATTAGAGGAACGAATATGGGAGTCGGATTTAATTTCATTTTCATGGTAAAACTGCTATGGAATTTAGTAGCTCAGTTCTTCCCTTAGGAGACACCTGCTAGGTCCTGCGATACTTTTGCTTACACGAGCTTTATGCTTTAGCAACTGCTGACTTGAGTGAGGTTACTCCTGATGCACACTGGCATAGCTGCATGGACAGCCAACTCCATTCATTCCAGTTTCAGCTGAAAGCACTCCATAGGAAGAAATACGTGAGTATCTACCACCAAACAGAGCCGACGTCTCTGTCTCGTACTTGCTGGTCCTATGTCATTGCCTTAGAAAAGCCAGATGCCATTTCTTCCTTGCTTACTTGGAGGAGCCAATGCTTTCAATCAACAGCAAAAAGAATGTCACATTTCAACCTTGAACTCATTAACTAAGTAATATTTCTGCTAGGAGCACTCAACATTCTCACATGTTTGATGTTCAACCTGTGAAGCTGATGGGATAGTGCAAGTGAGGACACTTGTGCAGCAGTTATAGCATCTGCTGGAACTTGAGAACATCATCATGTCTACAGACTCCTAAGCCTGTCTGCAATATTTTAACTGATGTTTCTCATCGCTCAAAGACATATCAAACACATAAAACAGATCAGTATTTAGCAAAGAAAAACTATAAAGCATTATAAAAAGGGTTTCTCGAGATCTTAATTTGACTTGGCTATCCTTTGACACAATAAAGTCCGGTGGCTTGGGAAATCATGTATCGTCACATCCCCGCTGGCAAACAAGGCTCCATAGGCTCTGCTGTGGCTTCCACCTTCTTTGTGTAAATAGACAGGCAAGCTCTCCAAGCCCGGCTCAGTTACCTCGACATGTCAGCCAGCCAGGACAGATATTTCATGAAGTAGAAATGCAAAGCAATGTACTCCCTTCACAGAGCCACAGGCAAGCGCAATGACAACTGTGATAGAATCATCATCACCTCTGTGTCAGAGATCAACAAAGAAGAAAACTGTAACTTTGGTTACAAGAAGTTTTCTACGGTTGCTCAGAAACATCCTGTTACTTGTTCTGGGTTCAGGTCATGGCCACATCTGTCTGGTGCATGAAATCAACATTTTAAAGTAAAGGATATCATATCCATGCTAACCTGCCTGCCTGCTTGTTAGGATTGTATTTGCAAACAGTCCTGGAAAAAAAAAAATAACCTAGAAATATTTGGAGTTACAACCAGCACAGCACTACATTCAAACTGGCTGAAGAACTAGCCCTGCAAATATTTACATGCCTCCCAAATATCCAAAGCCTTAAACATTGCATTCACATTTAATCCTAATACCCTGAATGCATTCACATTTAATCCTAATACCCTGAAATCTAATAAACTGCCACTCAGACACAAGCAGGCAAACAGGTAAAATAGAATAAACCTGTATAAGTTCTAGTTTGTTGTACACACATAACTAAAACAACCCAAGACACACAATACAAATTTCTCCGCAAGAAAATCTTGCTGTGGAACAAAGGACACTGTAGCACTCTGTAATTTGGCTGGCTTTTCACGCTTTCCCTATTCTTCTGGTGAAAACTTAAGCCATGAAATTTCTTTTTTGTTAACGCAAAGACATGGTAATGTCAAGCATTCATGACCATAAGCATGGAAAATTGATGAAATTACAGTGTGTTCAGGAAAATAATACGGTGATGAGAGAAAGAATCTCTGCTTGTAGTTGCGTCCTGGTGGCAGCTTTTTGAACAGGTGAACATTTTTTCCTCCCTCTGTGCAAAACATCTCTTTGCATGAATACATCCAATAGATGCCCATGGAGAAAGGTCAAAGGGAAATAGTCACACAAATAATTAAGATATGAAGACACCATGTAAAAAGTTCATTAATGCTTTCTACTGTCCTTGTTGAGGTGTTACCTTTCAACTTCACACAAGACAGAATATGCAAAGCTCTACAGAAATGGAAGATGACTGAGCTGGGCTGCTGCTTGCCAAAAACCAGGAAAGGCAGATTATGGATAACAGGATAGTCCTCTTCCAGAGCTCCCCAGGAGCTAGCAGTGGCCATCTGGAAGCCTCCCAACCCATGTTCCCCATCTCCTAGGCGCTCCTGGTAGGTCCCAGCTTTGGCCCTGCAGCTATAGTGGGGTCTTCACACACCTTGCTCCCACATAGTGGCCAGGTGAATAAATAAACAAATACACAAAGCCCAAAGGTCATATAGAACATCACCTTAGGCAATTTTTGAAAGAATCAAGAATTGCTTGAAAAATGCAGCTGCCATTTTCCTCAGTAGGGGAAATTATCTTAAGGATTTAATCAGTAAAATGGAAAGCTAGAATTAAAAATAGAAAAATAAGAGAAAAACAAGGTTAAACGTAAGAAAGCAGCAAACTGGAGAGAATGAACACAGGTGAACACCCTAGTATAAAAGCTCCTCAGCATCATCTCAAATCAGGGAAAGCCCCTTGGTTAAGTCCCCAGGCCCAGCTCTCCTATCAACAGGAGCTCTTCTTCACGTGAATGAAGGAGCATACACTTTATTTGTGTGCAAGTACACATGTTAGATCCCAACATTACAGCATACTCTCCCCGGGATTAGATATTTCTCAAAGAGCAAAGCCCACTGCTCTGTCACCTTCTGGCCTGCACCTAGCTTTCAGTGTAGACCACTGATCTAGAGCACTTGGTCATAAATAGAAGTACTACTCCTTCAAGGGTGGGATTGCTTTGCTGCAAAGATGTCTATCACAGTAATTTCTGATGCTTCCAGAGATGGGATCTCCTCCTCCAAGGCTACCCCAGGAAATATCTGCTCTCTCCTGCTTGCTTTCTTAAATTATTGTTTCCAGTAAGGGCACACCCTGTTATTAAAGAAACAGCTGCAAAGAATCACAAAGACCATGCTGGAAACATATAAGCAATCTGATACTAACACAGTTTCAACTATCTTCTAAGTCCAGTTTATCAGGGCAGGAAATGATTCCAACTGTTTCCTTGAAATCCTAGTAATAATTTGTAGATACTTATACATAGTTTTTCAATCTTACATGAATTTCAAGCTTTCAGATCTTCTACAAAAGCCTCTTTTTCCCCAGGTAGACAGAATACGCTCTTATATTTTATGAGTCCTATCCATGCAGTAGTCATACAAGTATTTAGGAAGGAGCAGTGCAGTAACAGCCCTCTCTCCCAGACCCTAGAAAGCTTGTCTTTGGGCTTCGAAAGCAAGACTTTCTGTCACTGGAGCTCAAGACCCTATTCGATAATGTGAAAGTAAATGCATGACTGAATTTCCTTATGGGTTTAGCTGCTACAGGCTGACACAAACCTAGGATTCAGTTTTCTGTTAAGGCAGCACCTAGGTTGCCACAAGCGAGCTTCTTGTTCAGGCTGTAGATGTGGGCCCTGCAACAAAAGCTGCTCTTTCCTGGCCCAGCTTTCATTCGCTCTCCAGAATCAGCCACCCGAGTCTGACACATCCTGAGGTTTCCTCGTTGGCAATATTTTCCTGAATTTCCTAGCCAAGAAAACATAGAGCTCATTTTCTGGCAGGTGCCATCATACTACCACTCTTAAAATCATAAAACCTTTTTGTTTGCTTTTTAATGTCACTTTTTAATGTTTTTCTCCACAAGTCTGAGGACCAGGGCTGGTTTCTTAGAAGCTGAGATTCTCCAGAAGATGTACCTCACATCTCAGGCTCTGCCATAAGACTGGGAGAAGGAGAAAGACCACTCCAGATCCCAAAGTCTCACACAATCTTTGAACTTGGAGAAAGGAGGAGTGAAACTTTATCGCCTGACACAGTTGTGCATTACCTCCCCCAGGCATTAAGTAACTCCACAAAGCGCAAGGTAAATGCTGAACAGGGAGAAGTCCTGGCCTAGCCTCCCTACGCACAGGCTAAAGGCAAGGCGATGTGCACAAGTTGTGCAGGGATCGTGAGTTACGTTTTACATCAGCGATGTCTTCGTGAACATCACCTCTTCGTGGTGCTCATGCTCATGTTGCCCTCTCGTGGCTGCTTTCGTGTAAAAGCAGGACCTACCTCAACCAACTCCGGACTAATCTGCAATTAGAAATGTGGTTTTGCAAGTTTAAGACCCATGTTTTATCCCTAAGGGTGATCGATTATAGCACGGTTTTTATTCTGTTAGTTCTACCAGCACCTTTACATATTTAAGTCTTCATCACCATAAAGTCCAACGACACCAGAGGAGGCGGTGACAAGCAAACTCACTGCCCGAAACAGCCATGTCCAGCTCGCAGCCTGCGGGCTCCCGTGTGACATTTGAACCTTGCTCTGCTGCCTGCCCCGCTTTTCTGATGGGGGAGGAGGAGGAGGGGAAGCCGAAGGCCAGATTAATTGTTCACGCTGTCACAGTCCTCGCCAGCACAGACCAAGCGCCACCAAAGCGCTATTTGCCTGCTCCGCTCACAGCAAGGGAGGGTTTCCCTCCCCACACCGTGTGCTTTCCCAGCATCTCCCCCCACCCCAGCCCCCACAGTGCTGTCATTCTCATGTTATATAGCATATTAAACACATTTGCATAGATATTGTGGTTTTGTTCCGCTGCTGTGTCTCAGTGGGAGAAGTTAGAACGCTTCTCTTACTGATCTCAGTGAGTTTCCTTAGATCAAGTCCAAGCACAGAAGACCTACAAATTCGCAGCTAGAGTTCCTCTTTGCTGTACAAGTGCAAAGTGATTGAAAGTACCATCAGATCGGTTAACGAAGACTGCTGAAGTCAGAAGAACTTCTGATCCGTAAGCGTACAAGACCAGTAAATAACAACTGCCCGTAGCAGCCGGGGCCCCAGGAGGTGTAGTCAGACAGCGACTGCTGCTCTCCCTTGTCCCCAGCCATTCAAGCCCAGGCCCTCAAAGCCTTACAGCTTTCTCTAATGCCCACTGATTTCACCCGCAATTAGCTGGCTTACTAAATACTCTAGAGATGAGCCTTAATCTCCTGGTGATTCGGTGATTAAGCTAGAAAGTGTGGATAAGCTCCTATAATCAGAAGGTGTTGTAAGGAAGAACACTTAATATACATGAGGCATAGATACTATATTCAAGAATAAAATAAACTTAGTTTCAGCAACAAAAAGAGCATCAGGATGTAGTGCTCAGGAAAAAAAAATGGCTTTCAATAAGAACTAAAAACCCTCACAAACAAAACTGCATTTAAGTCAATTCAGAAAGACTGATAATTGCTTTAAACTGACAGAGTGCCAGGAAAAGGAGCCACCAAAAAAACCCATAACACTGTCAGAACTAGACAAAAAACACTCTCCATCTGTCTTGCGACCTGAGGATATATTGAAACTATTTTCCCCAATTGTTTCTAGAGCAGATGCTGTTGCATTTCTCTTTGTACACACAAAGAAAGAAAATAAGTAAACACTGTGCACAAATAATCACACAATTATCCTGTGCTATGTGACACCAAGAAAAAAATGCACATAGAAAGCTGGTATGAAAGCGCCTTGATTTATATCCCCTCACAAAGCTAATGCATGGCAAAGAAAACCTTCATATAGCTGTAAAAGCTTGAACATTGCTTTAGCTTCTTAA
>Ga0181612_153310_pt1 | contig 18700 bp, 11 predicted proteins | sample HoacroProtozoa21_FD_119630 | JGI IMG/M metagenome (GOLD analysis project Ga0181612, IMG submission 119630) | Hoatzin crop microbial communities from Cojedes, Venezuel. Combined Assembly of Gp0051906, Gp0051904, Gp0051908
GGCGGGGTTTGTGAAAGAGAGCAGGGTCTTGGTGCAAATCGTCGTTTCTCTTCTGGCCGAAGCAGCTACGCCCTTGACCAGAGGGCTGGAGCAGCTCTGCTCCAAGGACAGGCTGAGGGAGCTGGGGCTGTTCAGCCTGGAGAGGAGAAGGCTCAGGGAGCTCTCGTCCATGTGTGTAAATACCTGGTGGGAGGGAGTAAGGAATAAGAAGACAGACTCTTCTCAGTGGCATCTAGGGAAAGGACAGGAGGCAATGGGCACAAACCAAGCCAGAGGAAATTCTGTTTAAACATAAGAAAAACTTTTTCTACTGTAAAGGTGGTCAGAGACTGGAACAGGTTGGCCAGAGGAGTTGTGGAGTCTCTGTCCTTGGAGATGTTCAACACCTGACTGGACATGGCCCTACGCAACATGCTCTAGGTGACAGTGACCCTGCTCTGAGCGGGGGCTCAGACTAGATGATTTCCAGAGGTGCCTTCCAGCCTCAACAATTCTGTGGGCTTTTATTAGCACACAGAAAAAAAAAGGTAGAGATAGTAATCAAGAATGGACTGCCCTGGGCTATTTGTGGAGCCTGGAAAGTCACAGGCACACACAGTCCTCGTCTCCATCCCAAGAGACACCACATCAGGGACTTTTCCCATAAAATGGTGTGTAGCATATAAACCATGCCGTAGTGTTTCAGGGCACCAGATTTGATGTCTGATGCTCTCCTAGCAATGTAAAACCTGAAGCTTTGCGAGTTGCTGGTGTCAGAGGCACACAAAGGACAGACGACGAACAAGTAATCCTTTGGCAAAACGCAGTAGAGAGGCCAGCTGCTTTCACTCGCCTTCAGTTTTGGCAGAACATGCTAGAAATGGGTATTTTGAGATATGTGGTTAATTTGTATAAGGTGGTACACTCGTATCGTCGTGGAAGGCAAAGGAAATCGAACAGAATCTGTGGAGCTTAGAAATGCTTACAAATATCTGCAGGGTGGGTGTCAGGAGGATGGGGCCAGACTCTTTTCAGTGGTGCCCAGCGACAGGACAAGGGGCAATGGGCACAAACTGAAGCAGAGGAAGTTCCAGCTGAACATGAGGAAGAACTTCTTCCCTCTGAGGGTGCCGGAGCCCTGGCCCAGGCTGCCCAGGGAGGCTGTGGAGTCTCCTTCTCTGGAGATATTCCAGACCCGCCTGGACAAGGTCCTGTGTAGCCTGCTCTGGGTGACCCTTCTTCGGCAGGGGGTTGGACTGGGTGACCCACAGAGGTCCCTTCCAACTCCTACCATTCTGTGATTCTGTGAAACGACGGGGGAAAATTAAATCTGGGTGTCCTGCATGGCAGACATAGCATGGCTGCTCAGAACTTTTTGCTGCCACGATGACTTTCAGTGGTAACAATCACCAGCACCGTTTTCTAGAATTCTTGGGAGTCGGTGTAGTGAGCACGTGTTGTTTGACAGGCTTTGTGCTGTGCTTGGGCAGTCTCCACTCGCTGGCTGGCTACAGTGTCATAAGGGGTGAAACTGGCATGCGAGTTTAACACCTGGATATGTTGTTTGGTGCAAAAATTGAAAGGTGAGATGTCCTCTGCATAGTACCTCAACGTCCTCCTTTCTCTAAGGAGAGGACCCCCTGTGTTAAAGCTCATTCAGGTGCGAGCAGAACCATGTTGTGGTAGTTTAGGAGAGATTTGTTACACTTAGTTTTGCTTTTCCTACTGCTCATCTGGTATTTTGTCTTTGGTGACTGCAGAAGAGGTTTGTGAAACCCATTTCTTTCTTTCTTTGTTTCCTTTGCTCTTTCAGTGGTTACTCAGAGAGGGGGAAACAGGTAAGCAGCAGGAGGTGTTCTGGAGCTCTTTATTTGCCTACTTCCCGAGGCCAAATTAAATTGGTGTCTCGGCATGCGGAGTCTAGCATGTCATATGTAAAAGATCATTTCTGATTTAAGTCTGTCACAGCATTAAAAGAGAATAATGCTCTTGGTTGCCTTGCTTTTTGTAGGATTTGTGACACTTTAACAATGTGGTGTGATTCTCTTGAATTAAAAAAAGACATTATTACCTTTACTTTTTTTACGCCACTGAAGTACGGACAGGCAGATGGGGACGACCGATGAGGCCATAATCTGTTACTGTAGAGTTGTATCCATTAGCATTTTCTCAGAAGTATAATTAGAAATATTAATTCAATTGGAACGCTGAGTGGCATAAAAGCATTAATGGGATTCATCACAGAAGCATGACTTAAATTGAACACTAGTTAAAACGCGAAATTGGTCAAGGCAACAATTTGCGTCTTATTTAGCCTTGTGTATGGCTAGTCCTGCGTCATTCGATATGTGAAATCCTTAGGGATGGGAAATCCCATCCGTCTTTGGTGTTCTTTGCAGGATGGAGCTGTAAAGAAGTCAGAAGTGTGAGTAGAAAATACTTTACTGAGTGTATGGGAGGCTATTTTTAACTTAGGTGTTAAGGTTTCCCTTTCCAGTTTTGCACTGGTTTGAGATTGTGTGGAACTTGAGATCAATGCATTCTTTATCGTGATGTACCATCTCCTGATCGCAGCAAAGCATTTAAACTGCAACTGCCAGTTCTGTTAGTAATCTCGTGCCCCTCCCTCCCCCAAGAATTTGAAGTCTGGGTTATTTTGAGCTGTTCAAAATTTGCGTCAACAAGTAATCTTCATTTTAATTGCATGAGTTATGATCCACAGTCTCCTGGTTCTGGAATGGAACTAAACTTTAGTTTGGCAGCTGAAAATGGCTGGCTTAGCTGTAACAGAGTTCTTAATTTTTATTACATGTGAAGAGGGAGATGAGGCACAGTTGAAAAGAGAGGTTTTTTCAGCACAGCTGATGAAGAGCTTACCACTTCACTTGTCAAATGGCTTAGCTTGGTAAAATCAGTTAAATAACAGATAATTATAACTGCAATATCAGTTGAATGGAATTCATTATACCTTAAAAAGAAAACTTCTGTCTTCTAATTAAGATCTCAAACATTAGAAATTCAGGCACTTTCCTGGTACGTACTCTTTCTCACAGCACTTCTTGCATAGCTGACACATTGTTTTAACTTGCACAGAATCAGATTGGTTTTGTGACTGTTCATTTTTGCATCATCAGTTGCTGAAGCAGAGCTTCTCATGCGTATGTAGTTTAATTTTTTGGGGACTCTCTTGAAATACGAGATTAATAATAGGACTGTTACCTCTTTGGTGTCTAACAGTTAACGTACTTTAAAAGAAGAGCTGTAGTACTTCAACATAGATTCTGAGAACACATTAGTCTGTAATAATATGGATGATTTCATATTTCCTTTATGCAAAAACTCATTTTGCTGAAGACCGGAGAGGGGAGAGGTGTGGAGGGGGTGGAGTAGGGAATGAGCGCAGTGAAGTTTGAAGAAGGAACTGTTTTCAAGAGGGGGCTGGCGTGGAGACTCTGGTTCAAGAAAGCAGAAGGAATGGTGGTGTTTTGGGGTTTTTTTGGGGGGTTTTTTTTTAAGGAACACGGGAGGGCAATACTTTGGAAAGAGTGGTAGTTGCTGGTATGTGCAGAGCATCTTGCCTGCGAAGCAGACAGGTTTGCAGCCCTTTTGCATCTTCTGCTGTACAGCAGATGTAATTAAGTTGGCATTTTTCCCTTTAGTTCTTTGAATTTATCCTGATATAATCTGTTCTGCTTGTTCTTAAGGATACTATTGCATCATTATTAATTTTTTTTTTATTTCTAGTAAGGTGGATTTTTTTTGCTGAGAAGGCTGCTAATCTTGCTTGTGTTCACAAGTGCGTTTGAAATTAACAGAAGTTAGTACTTCTAAGACAAATGCTGGAGCAGGCACAAAGTTTAAATCGGTCTTTAAGGCTGAGTTCAAAATTGAGCTGAAAATGCTTAAATAATGAGAGCTGGGCACAACCCAAATACCAGGCGTGCAAGCTGCTGTCCAGGGGATGGGGGGAATGGAAGGATGGACCTCTGTCTGTTCTGGTAAGCGTGAAGAGGACTTTTTTCTGAAACAATCAGTTGTGAGCAAGGAGGCTACAGTCTTTTTTCTTTTTTGTCTCCTTCCTCCTGCTGTGCCATAAGCCAGTACAGGGTGATGTTTTATTTGGGTTATGTTTGACATCATTTTTGTAAGCAAGTGTTAAGGTTTAAAAATCCTCTGTGTGATTCTCTGACTTTGATTTGGTTTAGTGTCTAGTGTTGAGTAGGTGTCTTTAACGAAACAGAAAAATTCTGAGTTACTGGTGAGTTTATAGGCGTTAAGGAACTTTTATAACTTATGTTGGTGTTCTGCTGTCTTTTAGATATTCAGGAGTTTTCCTGAGCTAAAGGTAATGTCAGAACTGTGGTTTATGTGAGTCTGGAAAGAAAAATAAACTTGAGCATTCTGTTCTGTTTCCAGTAGATCAGAACTGTTATGATCAAGTAGTCTTTTAGTGGCTTTGAAGTTGCACGCAGTTTCGTAGGTCCGTGCATTTGAAAACCATGTGGCTCTTGGTGCATAATCAGTTGATGATCTGGGAAGGAAAACGACCATCATAAACTTCATAAATGTGGATAATTCTATCAAAAAATAGGAAATTTGCTGTGTGAAGGTGATTGTCTGATTATGAGAGAATACTGTTTCTTGTGGTTGTAAAGACCGTAAGTGCTTTGTGTAAGTGTTGAGTTGTACTTCTTTCAGGCTAATGGACTTGAAAGTATTTCTTCTGTCTCTCTTCATCTTCCTCGCATCTGAGCAGGGATGCAGTAGACAGCTGGCTTATGTATTAGTTGCTGCTGTCTGAATGCTCCCCTGACACAGCTTCAATCTACAGGTCTGAGTCTGAAGTCTTCTGCAGTTTCAAGAAGTGTGGAGTATAAACGTGTTTTCATGCTAAGCATTTTCTATTTTTTTTTTCTTAAGTTCACACTACCATGATAAGTTAGGAGTACTTTGTACTAGGTGTCTTAACGATGTCTGCTTGTCAGTCATGCTTTCTGTGGGTTTAGCTTTTGGCTACTAAGGCTTCCCTTTACTATGTGCATGTTGAAAAGCTGATTTTTGTCTTGCTGAAGGTTGGAATGGTCTGCTGAACTATTTACATTTTTTTGACCTCTGCATTAGTGTTTAGCTTGGCAGGGATAAAAATAATTGTCACCTCATGGCTTTTAAATGGTTTATTTAAAGAAGGTTTGTCAGTGTTGTCTCTAGCAGAAAGTTATTCCCACCGCCCCAAAAGCAGAAGGTCTACTGGTTGAGAGCTGAAACTTTCTAGCAGCTCAGAGTACCTTGCAGTGATTAACTTGGCGTTGTTGGATATGTATTATGAGTGAAATACAGATTACTAAAGATAAAGTTAAAAAAAAGTTTCTTCACCCCCCCCCCCCCGATATCACTTCTTTGCTAAAAGGAGTTTGAATTTGCTTTTCCTGTGATATTTGGTACTAGTTCTTTGCACTATGTTAAGCAGTGACACACAGCAGTGGTTTTTACGTGTGCTGCGATAATGGCATTTTTGCTTCACTTGCTCTCTTTTTTTTTTTTTCATTTTCCCTTTCTTGATACTTTGCAGTCTAGCCAGTGTCTTAAGAGGAGCTGGATAAAATGAGTGTGGCTTGTATGGCTTACTTGAACTAGAACTCGTCTTAAATATAGCCCAATGGCAAATGTGTACACCAAAGACAGTCCTTGACTGAGTCTGGAAGTGCCTTGCTATTAATTAGGAGGAAACTACACGATAGTTGATGAGCAGTGTGTCCTTCCTTGGTTCATTTGGAGGCAGGTGGTTTTCCTCCACCGAACGGTGAATCTCTCTGCATCTAGCTGTGATCTAATGTATGGTCAGCCAGTGTTGAGGAGGTCCGGAGGATGGTCACTAGAACGGAGTGTCGAACGTACAAGTCTTAATATAATTTTCCTTGGTTGTTGGACAGGTTGAAGTGTTTTTAAGTTTTGATGTCGGACTCCACGGTGTGTTTCTGTGCGGAGCATGACATCTGGTTTTCCTCATCTTATGTGAGGATGGCTGAGATCTAAACAAAAATTACTGTGAGGCTTTAGGCATACAGTCGAAACACAGATAAGCTATATTTTTGTATTTGACCTCACTTCTTATAAAGAATTCTCTTGTTCAACTTCTGAGCTTTGTCCACACAAATGTCTTAAAAATTAAGTTTTAACAGTTTGGTTGTATTTTATTACAAATGATTGTTACTGTGTTGTACGTCTTACCTTGAGTCAGTATTCGTCTGTTGCTGACTGTTCATGAGGATCAGATTCATTAAATGTCACTGGCTGTACTTAAGTGAATATTCTACCGTAGCTCATTAGTTTGAGTCACTTTGCTTGGTTTTTGATTAGTATTGTGTGGGAGATGCTGTATATTATGTAACTGTTGATCTGCTTACTCTCATTTTCCCAAACGGTATTGGTTTCTAAGTAAGCAGTTGTATTTAGTCCATCCTGATGTGTAGTACCATCTCATCTAAACAGCTGTTGGCTTTTAACTGAGTTTAAAACAAAACAAAAAAACCCCATAAAAATGTAGCTCGCTCCTGAAATAAGAAAGAAAACTGAACTGCAAGTCACCATTATTGTTTTTTACAGGTTGTTTTCAGCAGTTATGGTTTTCCTAGCTTTTAGTCACAAATTTGAGAGAGCTATATGTAGTTTGACCCACTTGAGATGAGTAACAAATGAAATGGAAACATGTACTTTGCAAGTTACACAGCAGGATTCACTGTACTGGTTAAGAGCACAAAAATGCTTCAAGGGATAAACATCAGCGTCAAAAAAGACAGTAGAAAGAGTGAATGTTTGGTGTTGTCAAATACCTGTTAATTCTGTGATGAGTTTTCAGCTTTTGCAGGAGTCTTTGTATAGTTAGGTCTGCATCCTAACTTAAAGTTCATTCTCAATTCTTGTATTTCAGATCTCTCCTAAGATCTGTAACCTCACAACTGTTTGACGACTTACTGCATAGAACATTTGCAAAATTAGGGATCCTCTTGCGTTAAAACAGCACGTGAATTCTCTTGCTTATGAGAAGTCAGGCTTTGAGGTTTATTTGAAGTGATAGCAGTTGGATTGGAAGTGTGAATAGAATATTGAGAAGAAAGCTGAAGCAAAACTAGTGCAACTTTTCTGATTGCCATAAATACTTAATAAAATAGATTTAAGATGCTTTGCGATGAGATATGGGTCCATAAATCAAAATGAAAGCAGTTTTTTATTAATTGTATGTAAATAGAGCCCATCAGAATTCACCCAATAAACAGACTTCTAAATGTTTTCAAAAGTTACTACTTACTTTCTCAGAAATTTTTCTGAGAACTGTGTTTCTTGCAGCGTGTTTGTTTGTGAAAGATTAAGTTTTCTGGATTTTAACTAATTGCCCACTCAAAAGAGTAGATGAAAAGTTGTATGTAATGAAGGAGGTCGTACCTAAAAGTCTGCAGTGCAGAGTGTTCGTTGACAGCCTAGGCTGTCAAAACTGAAGAAGAATTTTAAAACTCGCTTAATGTACTAGACTGTAAATAGTTATAACTCAAGTATTTACAATTGTTCTTTGCTCATGCCCCAGTTATGTTATAGTTTGTAGGTGGTGTTGTGATTTACATGGCAATGATTTAGTCTTTAACAGAACTGAGATTTGCGCTGATCTTAATGATTCCTCTTTTAAGACAGCAGCATTCTTCCTGTTGTCCCTGTTGGGAGCGAAGGAACAGCTCTGCTACTCGGAAGAGCGGAGGTGATCCGCGTGTGTTTTGTGAGCAGCGCTCTTCCTGGCATGAGGATGGGAAGGAGAATGTAGTTTGACAAAAGCCTCTGTCTTCCAGCATAGTTTGTGATTTGTATCTGTGTTGTGGAAGGGGTTTCTGCATTCTGTGATGATAGCTGCACTGTGAGACCAGCTCCCACTGTCTGTACTGCAAATGGCCAGCTAGTGTTCTTTCAAGAAATAAAAACGTCGTGAGCAAAAATCCCACCTCAGAGCAGCTTGCAGAAAACTGTTTCAATGCTTTTTTTTTTTTTTTTTCTCGTGAGGTGGCAGAGCATTTTCTCCTTTTTGCTGATCTGTTTGGGGTGGTGTCCTTTCATGTTTAAAGAACTGTGGTAACAACAAGAGCAAACGATGCTTACTTGTTAAATTCCTTCCTTCAGTGTATTCAGGCTAATACAGAAAATGCCTCTGCATTTGTGACTTTGCAGTAATATTTCCATCCCTTAATTGTAATACATAGTTACTGCCCGTACTGTAAAGCTTCCAGATTCAGTGCTGATCTGGTTTGGTTGTCCCACTGACAAGGTCAATGTTCTTAGTTTTTTTAAAAACTAATTTGCAGAGACAACAGTGGAACTTATTGTTAGTTCCCTTCAGACTATAGAAGCCTGAGTTCAAGTTTTGTGCTTTTAATATACTGGTCTGTTGAGGCTTATGCTTGAGAAAGCAGTCATGCAAGAACAACACATAGTTGAAGGTGGATTAAGTAAGTTCAGTAAGTTAAGAGAAGAAATTGTCAGTAAAATTCCACCTTAAAGCATTAGGCAATGCACATTTCATGTGAAAATCAATTCTTAATACTTGGCAATAGATTCAAAAATGTGAGTTGTTTTCGTTGAAGTGTATTGATACTGTGATACTTCACAAAGATTCTGTGACCCAGGTGAAAAAAGTAGATCTGAGCAATGTCTTCTGTGTGAGAAATCATTGAGGAGGTTTTCAGAGAGTTTGCAAGTTTGAAAGAAACAAATTGGCCTTTTTGATTTAAGCCTGTGTACAGCTCTCTTACCTTCTCGACCTTCCTACTGGCTTCATTTAAAACCTGGCAAAATTTTCGTTTGACGAGTCCCTTAGTACAGCTTATATGAGCTTTAAAAAGACACCATGGTTAGAATCAGCACCAGAGCAGCAGTGTTTATAAATTTATTTGTTTGGAAACAGTGGAATCAAACCATTACTTTATTTCCTACTGGCAACGGTTGACTCTAATTAGTCTTCTGCATCTTCTAGAAGTGTTCTGCAGTTTTACACAACAAACCCAGCTACAACTACCTGAATTCAGACTAGTGCGTATTTTATCATAACCATTTAAAGTGATAATCCAGATGTGTGATTTTAACAGCTTTTCCTTTTACAGCTTTAATTAGAAAGCTTATCTGTGCATAAATGAACTTCAGTTTTCAAGGAAGTGTGCTAATTTTTTACGGGTAATTGGAAGAGAACTTGAGGTAGTGACATACAAGGAGGAACACTTCTGCAAATGTGTCAAATTACGCAGGGTTAATCACAGGAAATTTTTCTTAAAAAGCTGTTTGTCCATTGGGTGTATATATAAACTTCACATTAACACTATCCAGCTGTTAGTGAGCAATTACAGCTGTCAGAATGACACCCTTTCTTGGTAGATGTACATTTAAATACACCGTGTTTCATAATACATGAAGAATACAGTCAGTGAAAGTGCTGCTGTTTGATCTCTTGCTTTCACTCGCAGTCCTGTGGTTGGATGCGTGAAAGGCACTACTTCTACACTCATAAACTGTTAATAGAGTCTGTGTTTGGTTATAGAGACCTCTCTCTTTCAGAACAAGATGCTTCTACTTGTTTTGTTCCTCTGAGAAGTTGCTTCAGTGTTAAAAAATAAACCAGCCTGCGTTTCTTTTTGCAGCCCCGTGAGAGGGGCAGCTACATCGGGGGGAAGGAGAGCGGATCGCTTTTTGCTTTGCCTTGCTGAAGGCTTAAGTTGATACTGAAGCCCAATTTTCCCTGTAAATACAGGAACAGTTAGCTTTGTTTGAAAATCCGCACACGTGAGCAAAACGAGTTATGGTGGAACACTGATTTGATCAGTATAATTACATAAGGTTCCTGCCAGCGCAGATGCCAGCACCATCCCAGCAAATAAATCCATAGTGTAGACTGCTCTAAATCAGCGTCTGGCCTGTCTGCAGGGGAGGGCTTGATCAGTTAATGAAATGGAGCTCCATATTGTTCCTGGTTTGAGCCAGAGGGAAACAGAACTTCTGGACACAGTGGATAATTAAATTGAGGGGAGTATAATATACCCTGTCATTAAAACGTTATTTGAGGACTTCATTGTTTCTTCCCAGTTTCTGTGTGCTAGTTTGTATTTTCCCATGCACCTGAAAAGAAGAATATTCTTAAAAGCTGAAACAAAGCAAAAGAAGAATCTCTGATTGTTCTAGGTGACCTTTCCTGACTGACTTAAGTAAAAAGGTAATGTTTTGATTTTTCTTTGTTACTTGATGTATCAGAATTTCTTCTGTTCTCCTCTTCAATGTGCTGAGTTACTCTACTAGTCTATCCAGAAGGTATTTAGCACAGGGTATAAACTGATCAATTGGAAATTGCTTGGAGTTTTGTGGGTTTCAATTTCTTGTCTGCTCATGCATTTTGGACACTAAGGCACGCACCTGCATCTCACAGTCACTGTGCTGCTATTCCTCTGCGAGGGGAGGTACGAAGTCATTCGGTTTCTTTTCCATGAAGAATCTAAAAGAAGTTAACTTGAAGACAGAATGGCAAAGAAGTAATTCTGAAAAAATGTAACAAGCTTCAGACTGCTTAGTGGCTGGATGATGATCCTGTATCACCAGGGAATTGGATGGTTCTGGTGTCCTTGGTGTGGGGTGCAGCTGGGGGTCAGACCAAGACCTAAAACTAAAAAAAAGAAAACAACAAACCAACGGTGTGTGGAAGTGCTAAATTTCCTCATCTAGCTGTGCCGTAGTGGGTGTTGGCAGAGCTAGCAAAGAAGAGAAATTGCATTACTCCATTGAGCCTTTTTATGTTCTTTACTTCATAATAACCTGAGGCCTCACGTTCAGAGGTAGTGAGCACATATCTCAGAGGCTTTCGAAGCTGCAGATAATCAGCCTCTTGAATTATGTCTGAAAGCATCCAGCTTTAAGAGGTGCAGAGAATAATTGCAGCTAAAAACCTAATCTCATATATGTGAAAGCTTTTCTGTAACGCAGTATGTACTGTGCTATTTAGTTTCGTAAAGAGTATCTCAGTATTCGTTTAGATTGTTTTTGCAACCAGCTGCTGCTCAACTTGAGCAGCAATCTCCTTTCCCAGTCTTAATGTCAGTAGAACAGATAATGCTTTGTGTTCTTGCCCCATCCCAAATGTGGATTGGGGTTTGTTGGCAGTGGGAACTGCTGGGCAGGTCAGAGACCGTTTGCAGTCACAGATCCCTCTCGGGCTTCATCGCACATTGGGCACAGATCTGGCTTTTGGTTGAAAGCATTACTTATTCAACTTATAGCCGCTTCTGGTCAGGTAGAATTTATTCTCAGGGTTGTGTTGGGCGTTGAAGTATCGGGACAGCCGCTTTCTGGGTGTCCTTGGTGGCCCAAGTGAAACTGCTCCTGGCAGTTCTGTTGGTGGCAGTTGGCAGGTGCATGGACGGGACGCTGCTTCCTTCTCCTCTCTGAAAACTGTGTGCAACCCTTTCACATTCCTAACTGTAAAACGTTAATGTCTCGGAAAATTTATAGGGAGAATAAGCTTATTAAGAAAGGTTAAAGTCATTAAAAAACTTATTTTGGGAATGGGGGGGGGGAAAGCCTTGTCCAAATGGAATAGATAAATTCAGCATTTTGTGTACTCAGGTAGGAGGTGTTTTGGCAAAGCTGTAGTTTGTTTATGGAGTAGAGAGACTGTTTTTCCTCCAAGCTGCTGAAAAGTCTTCTTTATGAAGTCACCTTCAGTAAAATCAAGTTGAGTTTGTATTCTTGTGTGTATGTATGTATTTTTCTCTTATTGCAGATATGGGGCCTGTAGTATGACCTCGCTCCTTTTTTTTTCCCTTATGCATGGGCATGGATGGTTACGAGGAGCGGTGGAGGGGAAGCAGTAGGAAGTCTAATTACCTTCTCAGCACATTCCTTAGTCTGACACAGTTTTATAACGTATAGGTGGGAGTGAAGTGCTCTGCAGGCTGTTCAAACAAGCAATATTAGAACCTGAGCTTTATGGGAAAGCTTTACGTGTTCCTGATTGCTTATCCGCTTGTAGGCAGCGTAAACACAGATCGCTGCGGAAAAGGATAGTCCTGCCCTCTCCTCTGTCCTGGCCATGCGATAGCCCCTCATTCATGCAGCCACCTGATCTGGTGAATAGATCGGAGTCGAGCTGTTGGAAAAAGCCTGCGCAGCCTGCTGGAGCCCACAGAAGGGAGACAGCGAGAATAAAGGTGACAAATTTAAGAGGACTTTTAGCTAAGCCTTGGTGGAGCAAGGCGTGTGTGACTGTATTTCAATGAAGAACGTACCAACTCATAAAGCACTTCCTAATCGGAAACCAGGTATAAACTAATTTTGAGTTTGGTGTGTCTAGCGTTGAATTTAATCCTGTTGTGTGACTTCTCTTTGGAGTTTTTGTTTACTAGACTCTGGGTGGTTTTGTTAGCTGAGAGAGTTGCAGTATGATGAATGAGAATTGTCAGTCAATTGCTATGACGAATTTGCATTTTAAACAGTTTTGCATGCTTAAAAATAGCACATAATTGAGTCTTACATGTTGGATAATGATTCTGTGGTAAGGGAGGAAATAGCCTGAGTACGTTTTTCTATTTGTCCTTTATCTACCTGCCTCACCTTTTCCCTCTACAAAGACTGGAGGAGATCAAAGCTTTTTTTCCCTTCCCCATCCTAAGTTTCAGATTTCAGTGAGAGTGTTTATAGATGTTGTGGTGTGAGTTTGATGTTGCTTGGATCCAGTTCTTTTACTTCAGCAGATCGATCACTTGCGTGTCGACTGGTTCTTTATAGGTTTATTTTAACCAGTCGATATGTTAGTCTCAGCAGGTCATGACTGAGTTTAAACAAGTAAATTGGGATCAGAATAGGCGTGGCATTTAATCATTAACTTTCTGGTTACTCAGGTCCAGTAGGAAACCTGTAATGAGTCTGTTTTCATTTTGTTTACAGGAATAGCTATCTGCTTAGTCTCATCCTTCGTATTTGCAATCTGTGGAAAAGGTCTTGAGCCAGCATGAAGACAGAATCCCCTCTTCATTAGAGAAAAGTGAGTTGGAATTGGATTGTAATCGGGATTTGTGCAATGAAAATACTGTGTTAGCTTGTCAACACGCACAGCTTCTGCTTGCTTTCAAGTGGTATTTTAACTTTGTAACACTGCTGTTATCAGTGATGTCCCATCAAGGCCTAGTCTCGGTTAAGCACATGTATAAAATTTTCAAATGTATGCATTTTATGTAAACTCCTACACCCTGTTTTTCTGAAAGAACTGCTTACTCATCGTATAACTGCCCACTTGATACACTCCTTCCTTCCAGATCCTGTGAGGTCTTGCAATAGACCTCATAGGATCTAGACTTTGTGTTCCTTTTCTTGTACTGCTGTATTCATACTGAGTTTTGTTTCAATAATCTAGTATTTGTCACTTGTTTCTGTAGCTGTACGGGTCTCTGCTTCGGTATTCTCAGTGCTCAATGTGTATCTGTTTTCTGAATTTGTTTTGGAAGCCTCTCTTCAAATATAAGAAATTCCAGAAATGCAGGATGGAGTTTTTTTTTCTTTTCTGCACTAGGAAATCCTGAATTCTGCATTTAAAATGCAGTTAGCTCAAGTTCTTTTCGTAGCGATGTTTCTCCCCCTAAATGTTATGAGAATATAAAGAAAAAAAGATTGCCCGTTTTCTCAGCCTGATTTTTTTGTGTTGGATGTAGTACACATCAACTGGGTTAAATCTCATTTACTTTTTGTTTGAAACCGAGCTCCTATGCAGCCATTATGTACTAATGATGTATTCTGATTACTTAGCTTTCTGCCTGACGCAGTTCATTTCAAGAAGTGCACGATGACAGAGCGTGGAATTAAATGGGCTTGTGAGTATTGTACATATGAAAATTGGCCATCTGCAATCAAATGTACCATGTGTCGTGCTCAGAGACCTAGTGGAACAATTATCACAGAAGATCCATTTAAAAGTGGTTCAAGTGATATTGGTAGAGACTGGGATCCTACGAGCACTGAAGGAGGGAGTAGTCCTCTGATATGTCCAGATTCTAGTGCAAGACCAAGGGTTAAATCATCTTACAGTATGGAAAGCGCAAACAAGTGGTCGTGCCACATGTGCACATACTTGAACTGGCCAAGAGCGATACGGTGTACTCAGTGCTTGTCTCAACGTAGGACCCGGAGTCCCACAGAATCTCCTCAGTCTTCGGGTTCTGGTTCAAGACCAGTCCCTTTTTCTGTTGATCCATGTGAGGAATATAATGACAGAAATAAACTAAACACAAGGGCTCAGCACTGGACTTGTTCAGTTTGTACATACGAGAACTGGGCGAAGGCAAGGAAATGTGTTGTATGTGATCATCCCAGACCTAACAACATAGAAGCAATAGAACTGGCAGACACGGAAGAGGCTTCTTCAATCATAAATGAGCAAGACAGAGCTCGATGGAGGGGAAGCTGTAGTAGTGGTAATAGCCAAAGAAGATCTCCACCCACAACCAAACGTGAATCCGATGTGAAAATGGACTTCCAAAGAATTGAATTGGCCGGAGCTGTTGGCAGCAAGGAGGAGCTTGAAGTGGACTTCAAAAAACTAAAGCAAATAAAAAATAGAATGAAAAAGACTGACTGGCTGTTCCTAAATGCTTGCGTTGGTAAGTCATTTGCCGTTACCGTATACTGTTATTCCTGTGGTTAGGTATTTTGGGAGAATGAAGAATTAAAACATAAACTTGACATTTGATTTTGGAACAGCTTTTTTTAATCTCTGCAGTTTAGTTTTTAAAAGTAAACCAAACGTAGAAGTTCCTGAATTAGCACCTGCTAAGAGAAGGGTGCAGAATTCACCCACAGTCTGAACGGTGTTAGGTATGTTGCCTAACTATGCTTGGACTTTTTTGACCTTTTGTAGGAATAGATATGCTCGTAACCAAACCCTCTTGTTCCATGTAGTTGTTGAAAGGTGGAAGAATTACAAAACCAGTCTGCAGAATAATGTAATGCATATAGTGCTTTAAAAAATGCCCTTGCTGGGTAATTAAAATTACTCTTCTTTTTGCTATGGCAAGATATGCTGGTAGAACCAGCAGCTGCAGCTTGGGAGTATTTGTAAACAGTGCAGAGCTTGCAACAGTACAAGATGCTCTGTCAGATGTTAAAAATAACACCAAAATATGTAGCTCCAAGAAACTGCGTGTGTAATACTGACCTTGAAAGTAATAATGTTGTATTAATAGAGATACTGTCTCGTAAATGTTTACGGACTTCCTGAAAGTATTTTTGTATTCAACTGCTTCAAAAAATTCAAATACCAATTTTGTTTTGTATGTTAGTGCTTTCCTAAGAAAATTCTGGATAATTGTCCCAATGCTGTTAAAGAACAGAGACATGTGAGAGCAAGGTTTTCTTCAGTTATTGACCTTGTGAGTTCTGTGCTGTAACTTCCCAGAAGCAGATATCTTCTGCCCTAGCATACAAGCAGGCTAAACACTTGAAACACACCACTATTTTTAGAGTAAAACACTTAATTTGAAACTCTGGTGCTACTAGTATATCTCATACTGTTGCTTAATGTTTCGTGAAGTCCCTTTATGGTTGTTACAATAAAAAACTAATTTGTGGATCTGTATTATTTAGTACATTTGATCAGGTGTAAATGTTTTTATGGGTATCATGGGTTTGGTTTCTCTGAGCTAATAAATATTCCAGTTTATTTTTGTGTTTCATGAATAGTTGGACAAACAGGTTTCCTTTTGACAATAGTTAGATGCCTCAGTATTTACTGATACCTTCAGCTCCTTACATGCTAGCAGGCGCACAGTGCTTTTCCTTCCGAAATGAAGCCCTTGAAATTCTGTGTGGTATTTTGTAAGGTACTGATACCCAAGATCAGTTGTTGGAGGTAATTCCTGTGCCTTACAAGAGTCTGTCTTGCGTTCTGATAGGAATTGTGTTAAATGTTAGGAGTTTTTTCATCTGCTTTTTGAAAACTGAGGGTTTTTTTTTAATATTCCAGTGTTACTTTAAGTATTTCACACTTTCAGATTTAATCTGTGTGGGAATGGCTGTGTTTATATTTAAGAATCTGAGTTTTTCAAATGTATAGTCACAAGCAACACTAAACAATGGTCCATGAAACTCATAACTATGTGCATAGAAATTTTGTAAGGCAATAATGATTTGGTTCTTTTAAAATGAAAGTAGTGTGAAGGCATCTTGAAGGGATCTCGATGAGAAAGCCAGAATGCAGATAAGAGTTGTGTGCTGATTTTTCAGTGCTGTTCTGCTGAAAGATTTTGTGGATTCCTTTCTGGAACTTAAAACACTTTCTGTGCTTCAATTTAACGGAAGGGAAAAACCCAGCAACCAAAGTTGTTAATTATCAATCCTTCATTTCAGCATTCCCTTTTGCATATCACAGATGTCATATTTTCCAAGTACTCCTTGTAGCAGGAATAACCTTAGGAAGATTGATGAAAGCTTCATAGATTCTTTTGTGGTTGTCTCTGGCTGTTTTGCACAGCGTATTTATATTGGAGAAGTATACCAGTTTAACTAGTAATTTTAAAAGCAATAAGCCACACTTGTGCTGGTTGTTCTGTTGTCTTAGGACATACTTGAAACAATTTAACTGTCAGATGAATGATTTTGCCTGAAGTGTGTGTTCTTACCATTGAAATCAGCTGGGTGGTTGTGCCTTAGTGAGTTGCTGTTTGTTAGCCAGCTGGAGCTCTCCTGGACTTCTAGCTGAGCTGAATACTTGTCAGTCCTTAGCCGAACACAGTTATAAAATAGGACAAGTTCTCTTTAAATCTCAAGGAAGTTTGTGAAAATTGATGGAGTAAGAGTTGATATGTAGCCTGTTACTGTAGCCCAGCTGACAAGTGGTGGCTTGTTAGGATTTGGTGGCCTCAGGCTGTGCATCGCCAGGTGAGAGCTCCATCAGCTGTGGAGGGTCCGTTTGAGTCTATCCTATGCGGGGGAGATGTATCAGTTTAAAGTTTTTTGGATATACAAAGTGTAGCTTTCCCTGAAGTTGAAAACAAAGATTAGAGGAGTAGGAGTAATTCTTGGCAGACTGGTTATTTTCTTTTCTCTTCTAAGATACTGTCTTTCAGAAGGTACCAAGGAAAATGTTTGGTGCTTTAGGACAGCTGTTAAGTTGAACTCCCCCTTTGCATCTCGACTCTAGTATAAAATTCTTTTTACTAGATTTTACATTTGTTGTCGAGTTTCATTAAAAATACTATCAGACTTTTCCACGTCTGTTCTTTTTAGCTGAAACATGAAGATAGGCTTGTGTCTTGTGTGGATTTAGAAAAATACCTGTGTGTGCATGTTTGTGGGTTTTTTGTTTTGTTAGAGACATCCATTAACCCTCGAAGCACCTCAGTAAATAAACATGCCATCAGGGCTTCTATTCCTTGCAAATCTAGGTGGTACAAAATCTAATGAGTGCAACCTCCTTGATGGAGGGTGTTCTTTCCAAATCGGAAAGATTAGTGGCATTCCCCCTTTTTTAACTCTGCAAATAAATGTACTTGAGTGTTGGTTTTGTTACTGGCTTGGTTTTTGCAGCAGTGGATATATCTGTCAAATTATTCTTTCTCAAAAGGATCAGATTTTAAAACTGATTTGTTTGGTTGAAAGGTATTAAAATCAAAACAGAACACCTAGTAAGTATGACTTGAATAACATGACTTGCTACAAATGCCAGTTTGAATTAGTGAGAAATTACAAATGGCTTCTGCAAGGACACCAGTGCTTTCTGCTGTATTGGCCTAGTACAAGGTTAATGCAAAGTCCAAGGTGACTCTCATTTCTTGGGGTAGAGGGGGAAGCTAATGTATATTTAAAATTAAGCTCTGTTATCTTTTGTGTAACTCATGGTGTCTGTGCCAGTGAGACTGAGAGAGGTTTGGTGGCCTGTGGGGCTTAAGGAATCTGATATGCAAGAGCAGCAGTACTGCTGTGGGGCCTGGGGAAACTGGTTACAGCTGGCTGCGGATTGAAGTACTACAAATGGCTGAATATGGTCGTGACTATAGAATCCTTCTAGCGTTTGCTTGGGGCTTGTCCTTCGGTGCTTGCTGAAGCTTCCCCTCTCCTGGCACTTCAGGGTTTTACAGGGGTGCTGGCAATGTGAGTTTGCTGCGGGGCACTGCCGAGGGTTCTCGGGTGGTGTGTTCAACTCCTGAGCTTGAACTGTAGCCTGCAGATTAAAGTAAACTGCATTTCTTCTCCTCTTCCTTTCTCCTCCAGTCCGGCTTGTTAACTGCTGCAGGAGAGTATGCTCTGCTCTTTCGGTTCTGGTCAGTAAGGTAGCTGCTAACATCATGGGCCAGGCTTCCCGCGCTGGGGATGTGGCTCCAAAACCAAGAGGACACGCATTCTTCTTAGCTATGTGAAAGAAATAACTAAGAGTGTGTTTCTTTAAACAAATCCAAAATATTTAGAGCAATCTGTAATGAATCTTGTTTTGCAGTACATCCTTAAAAGGACCGTTAGTTCATTCCTAGTATTCCTGCATGTGTGTCTGCTTAGTTTTTCCTTTGTTGACTACTTGAGCTCTCTTACAGGGTGTTTTTTTCGTCTGTCCTTTTCTCCCTCCAGTTTTCTGAAATGGTGCCAAGTGTGTTACCCAGGCTGGTTTCCTCATCACATCCATGGTACAGCTAAACCTGGATGGGGCTGTTGGAGAAAGGAGTGGGAA
>Ga0181612_156580_pt1 | contig 18700 bp, 20 predicted proteins | sample HoacroProtozoa21_FD_119630 | JGI IMG/M metagenome (GOLD analysis project Ga0181612, IMG submission 119630) | Hoatzin crop microbial communities from Cojedes, Venezuel. Combined Assembly of Gp0051906, Gp0051904, Gp0051908
CCCATCCCTGGAGGTGTTCAAAAAACGTGTAGATGTGGCACTTTGCAATATGGTTTAGTAGGCAAGGTGGTGTTGGGTGGATGGTTGGAGTTGATGATCTTAGAGGTCTTTTGCAACCTATGATTCTATGATTCATGTCACTACCAGTGGCACTCTTGGTCCCCATCTGCCATCTAGGACTACAGTACTGCTCCCCACATTTTCCAGCGTACCCAACCACTGCCCATCCCGACTCCCAACTAATCTCGAGATTTAGCACAAAACTGCCAGCAGTGTTAAAATTCTCCTGCAGTTGCACTACCCCGAGCCCTAATCCCCGTCCAACACTGGTCTGGAGAAGCAGGAGCCCTTCCGTCCCAGCTGCGACTCTTTGAGACTGCCTAACCATCTGCCTCACCGACCTCCTGCTGTCCATCTGAGACAGGCTCTCCTCCCCTTTCCCCTCCCTTCCCCTTCTCCAAGCTTAAATTTAATTACCTTGGTTATTTAACCCTGAAAAAGCATCTGGGAATGTAATTTGGTGGGGAATGGAACTACTGTGGTGCTCTCAGTGCGGCACAGAATCAGTAAGACAGGTTTAGACGATGCTGAAAGTGAGTTGCTGTGAATGTAAGTGCAGCTGATTATATCACCATGGGACAACAAGCTCTGCCAAGGGCACTTCCGCATCAGCAGAGATGACAGGAGGTGCCCCCCCCAGAGCATGCGCTGGGGATCTTTGCTGCACATCACATGAAGCTTGGGGAAGTCGATCACTACCATAAGACAGTGGAACACATGCGGACTTGGTAAGCCTGGCCTGGTTTCAAAGGGAAATCAGGACTCTTGTTTTCTTGTGCCTTCTGTTGTCAGAAAACCTTTTTTTTTTTTTTTAAACTCAATGAACAGTCTAATACCTAGGGAAACCTTCAATTTCTACCAGTTCTTCTCTCTTTTGCATCACTGAAGCAACTCATTTGCTCAAGCTTCCTTGGTCCTGCCAGTTACAGTGCAATTGGCCAAGAAAACATCAGCATCTCCCTAGGCTCATTCACTCACACAACTGTTTCATCACATCTGGGCTAAGGAGCAGAGCCCTGCAAGTAATCCCAGACCTGCTGCTACAGGAGAATCTCAGTGCTGCTCTGCAAACACAGTGCCTGTGGCGTAGCAGTCATGGAGATACTGCAATTGCTTCCCCTGCATTTGTGTTGAAAGTCTTTAAGAACGAGGTGCTTGACTTACTTGGGTGTAAATGGTCGAATCCAAATGGATTCTGATTCTAAACAGCGGCTTTGCTCCATCCACCCACTTCGCATCCACACTCGGCTGCTGTGAACAGACAACATTCAAGTACTTGGTTTGAGACTGGGGTGAGATGGTGGCTCTGTGCTGACAGCCACCTGGTCAGAAGGTACAGGTTGGGGTGGAAGAATAGGCCACCCCGCCCCACAAACACCAGCGACCTGACTGTATCCTTGGCAGGGCAAAGGCATCCCCCCAAGAACGTGCACACAGAGCACGTGCCCACACTCCTGCTCTGCACCACATGCAACAGCCCAATCCAACCTGCCACAAAAATATTCTCTGCAACCTATATAGCCATGGAAAGTGGAATTCAAAGTGTCCTGTCTCCCACCCCCAAGAACATTAAGCTTTGAGGGGCTCCCCTCCAGTAGGGATCTTTCCATCCTAGCAGAGTGCAAATACAAGCCCAGAACTTACAGTGGTAACAAAAGTTCAGCTTTCCTCTTCACTTTACGTTTAAGCCCATTTTAAACGGCCGCCTTACCTTTCGCGACTCTGTGTCGCCCAGACCCAGGTAGCCAGGTGGAAGGTTGGATGAAACCGGCAAATGCCGCTCCAGGGTGACAATGCGCCCATCCTTCAACAACGGGACCCAAGCGAATCCCACTGTGGAGGCAACCAGCAGACCAGAGTTAGCAGACACACCACCATACATGTTTAGCTCACGCTCCAAAAAGAGCTATGTCTCACCCTGAGAAAATCCAACTCACAGTTGTGTAAGTGGCTTCAACGAGGCTGAGATTGACCATATCAGCCTTGTTAAAGAGCGTTCTACGCGGTGAACAAAATTCAGACACAGTTCAACCAAGATCAGGAGTGGGTTTGAGGGGCAGAAATGGTGTATGAGTCTTGTGCATCACGACAAGGGTCCTTCAGCCACCCAAGGACCGGCTGTATAGAGAGGCATCCCAACCAGTGGGACCTGGGCACGCTCAGGCTCTTACACATGCCTAGTGTTGGCAGGATCAGTCCCTGAGGCCCTGACCTTGCGCCAAGTTTTTGCTGGTGACTTCACTGACAGTAGGCCCATTCGTACAAGCCAAGTCAAGAACACGCAGAAATAACTGACAGATTGCAGCAAAAATTTGAGCTTTATTATACTCTAAAACCATCACAGTTTATTCCACTTTAGACCTATGATTTGTATTCGATTGCTTTCAAAAAAGAAAATTCAAATAAGCTAGTATTTTAATAAAATATTTTTTCATGTCCCTACATTCATTTCATCTTGGATTCTTACACTCCAACAGAAGTAATTTAAGCAGTGAACATACCTTGAGTTTCAACGGTGTCCTGTTTTTTCGATGCTGCCTTTGCATTAATTTCACAGCTGACATGATAGAAGGTGAAAAGCAAATGATGCTTTTGATGGAGGTGAATTGGAAGCTCAATTTTAATCTAAAATGATATCATGATAGATAAGACTGTATTTTTAATTGTGGAGTAATATTTTAAGTTGTATTTTATTTCACAAATGTTATGTTGTATGCAGTTACACAAGACACATTCTTACCCATCTTAAATAACTCCTGGCTAACATTTTCATCACATTTGCACATTACTTATTAATGGGAGTGTGTGATTGGAGTGCACAAAGCGTGACAGTAAAGACAGCAGAAAACAAACTGGCATTAAAAATTGACAAAGTCTCTGGCTTTGGTGAGCCCTTCTACTAAGGCAAAGGGCTGACGACTATTTCTACCCATATTTCACCCAGCCCTGGAAAAAGAGATATCCTGAAAGGCCCCTTGGCATTGCAGCATCAAGGAAAATCTGTTATCTCCCACCATTTCGTTTTTACCTCATCGTAGAACTCCGGACTCTGGTTGTGATGCAGCACGGCAGCATACGCATTTGTGGTCAGGAGATGGCCTCCAGGTTTGCCATATATACACTGGGAACACAAATTAAGAGCCAGATTCAGGGTTGCTGCCACCGTAAATTAGCTGGCCAAATTAAACCAGCAGGGAAACTCAGTGCTTTCTTATTTTCATGCTCAGCCTGGCTGGCACACAGTGCACAGCAGTGAGCCTCAGGTCCCTAGAAATAACAGGTACCCACCTTTAATGGCCTGGCATCAGCTTCATCAGAATCCCTGAACTCCACACTGACAGCAATATTCCTTGCCTGAAATGAGGGAGAACAGGTGGATGAGCCATTGCCACAGGTCAGCAGCATCACCCCAGACCATGCCAAGTCTGGCTGCAGACTGCTCTCCAGGTTGCTCACCTTTGCAAATACCTTCTGGTTCTCATACTTCAAATGCAAGGGGTAGACGTAGAGGTGGTTTTTGTAGACAGTGAAGGGATAACAGTATTTTGCAACTTCTGGGACAAGCTCCTCCACCTCAACTGCAATGTCCTCACAGCTCTTCTCAAAAGGCTTTATAGGAATATAAGAAGCTGTGACACAATCTAGAAGAGAAGAAAAGCTTGGCTAAGTGCACACCCCACAAGACATGAGAAATACAGCCCTTATGAAAGGAAATTTGCAGGTCTGAAACTCTGCCATTGCTCTCGAGCATCCAGCTCTTTTGACATCAGAGGGCTGTGTGTGTTGACCAGCCAGCAGGACTTGGACCACTCCCATTGAAATGACTAACGGAAAATTCTCTCCTTGATCATGCAACATCTCTGGTCCCCAACTGCATTAGCAATACTGAAAGAAGACGGGTGCACAGGCACCATGGGGCTCTGCTCTCCTTGCCAATGGGGACTGCAGAAGCGGCACTTTCCTGTAGCTCTGGGCAAAGTCGACGGGTCTTGTGAATTACCTGTGTCTAGGCACGGGTGGCTACTCTGCCCAGGGCCTGCACCTTGAGACTTCCAGGAACTTAAGCCATTAAGTTACTGTTTTATCAGTCATGCAAACATCACCTGACTGAAGCAGACAGGCTACTGAGATGATGACTTGAGACTCGCGAGACTAGAGAACCCATGATAGGAGCTGCTGAAGGCCCATGGGGTGACACTGAACACATTACGAGTCTTTTCTTTGCCTCAGTTCCTTTACATGCCAAGTGAAGAATCACACTGACCATGTTTGTGAAGCCCTCTGGTGTTGGGGATCAAAAATACTATATGAGATTGGTGTAACGACAACAAAAGCAGGCAGGAGGCTTCCTTCAGATTTAGGATGTGTCAGCCAAACTGCAAAGCATATGCTCCCCTCAGGTAAACCTCTGCACTTGGACCACATCCCTCCACAGAATCCATCAGAAAGGCTTACAAATCAGTGGTTGTACTGAATTACTCATTCATCATTGCAGCCCCGAGATACTCTTGTTAATGAAACAGCAAAACCCCCCATAGAAGCATTAACTCCTGAGGCTAGAGTCATCAGCATTTATTATAAGATCCAAGATCCTTACTTGTGAAGTCTAGCGGGATGTCTTTGATGATGATATTCAACTGGGCTGGAATGACCTGTAGTTTTGTCTTCTCTGGTCTGCAGGGAGAAATGAACAAGAGTGTGAACCTTGAAAGCTCAGGTGCTGAACACACAAGCAGGGCTTTTTGTTACGCTCTGATATTTTAGAAATTGTTATCTCAGGCTTACACTTAACTGTTTAAAAATGTATATTAAAATGCCTGCTCAGCCTCTCCACCAGTCTCTTACACTTACTTCTTATACTCTGCTAAAAGCTTCAGCATATCTTCATTTGAGAGTTTGCCGCTGTCTTGCTTGTACAGAGGCGAGAATTTTCCTTCAGCATCGAGAGTGCCCTGGGAGTCTTTGAACACTGGTCTGCAGAAAAGAAGAGACGCATTTCCTAAATGCTGATAAATACGCAGACACTGAGGTCTTTGACACATCAGGCTGAAGGGCAGTTTACCAGGCGAGAGCTTCACTGGCCTGTGACCACTCTGAACACGCCAGACTGCCTGACCACCCTCCCATCCTCACATGGTGGTTAGACCACACACAGCCTGCAACTCACCATGTCGCACAAAATTGGATGGGACATCACCTGTTTCCCTTCTCTCCAGCCAGGAGAGAACTACACACCCAGCCCAGTTCCAAGCACGGCCCACAGTCACAAACGCCCTTCACTTCCCTAACACCAAGGAAAGCATCCTGCTGGTTGCACATGGGGTTAGAGCATGGAAATCCTCCTAGGAAAGGAGTGCGCAATGAAGACCGGTCTCAGGACGTACAGCAGCTTCCTCCTGAACCCAGAGCAGGAGACTGAACTCTGCCCTGGATGAATACCCGCATCTTTGCCCTTGAACATAAAGGCTGCGAGTGTCTGTGCACAGCAGGAACATGAAAGCACCTGTACTCCCTTTCTGTACGGTTCCTCTGAAACCCACAGGGAAACTGTTCCAGGGATGCAGAGCAACACAGCTCCCCACACCAGGCTGTTGGCCACTCTACATCTTGGTCTTCAAATGCAGCTCTTTACACAGCAGGAACAAATGCAAAGCCCAGCAAAGCCAATGCCCACACAGAGCCCAACTTTATGCTGAGGCACCACTTGAAAGAGAGCTGAGGCACTGCGCAGGCTGCGTGCTGGCTCCCAGGAGCGAGCTGCATCCCAGAAACACCATCCTGAAAGTGTCACAGGAAAATTCAGCTCAAGAATACACCTTGCAAGCTGCTTATCACCAAATCCCAGCCCACTGTGACAGTCATCTGGTGGTCCCACGTCACTGCTCTCCATTTTGTCAGCACCAAACAGCAATTTAGCAATAGGAGGCAGATGAACTCGCCTTCAGGCCTTCCTCTGATCTAAGATTTAAGGGAGTTAGCGCTGATGTACTCTATCAGTTCCAGTAAAAAAATAGCGAGGGAATGGGATCACTATCTCCAGTCGTTCCCAAGAACATTAATTAAATCAGAGTCTAAGATGGGAGACAAACCCCAGCTGATTGCCACCGCCAGGCCAGGAGGTCCTCCACTCTCATCCTGTCCCTGGCAATGGCTGGTGCCAGGAGGGAATTTCTGCGCTGATCCCGCGGTAGCACGGGACGGTGTAATTTCTCCCCAAGAATGTTCTGCCCTGTCAGCAGTAGCTACAGGTCAGCAGGAAGGTTAGCATCTTCCCAGCACTGTTTACTTTTCAAATATTTTGTTTCTAATTGTAGATAGAGCATTTCAGGCCAATCCCCACTCGGTCTTGGGAATCGGAGCCAGATTCTGCCCTCGGCTGCAGCTACACTGACTTCATCCACTTGGCTGCGCCGGGACAAAGCGCAGCAGCAGCTCCCGCCACAGCGCAGCCCGCCGTGACCTACCTGGCAGCCCAGCCGAAGGGCATCCTGTACTGCCCCAGACGGCTGCACACCTGCCTGGCCACCTTATGGACCTTCTGGGCGGTCTGCAAAACACAACGGAGGTTAGCCTGCGCCGCGGCTCCCACGCTGCCCTGGAAAAGGAGCAGAGAGCGCGGCGCTCTCCAGGGAGAAGAAACTCTCCGTACTCCAGCACGCACAGGTCCCCAGGCACACAGCGCAACAGTCGCTGAAGCAGTTGGTAGACATCCCTGTCACTTCACACCATGCACATTTCTTACTTTTGCAAAGCAACAGCAAACACGTCACGGGCACAGTCCTACTAAAACTCCTCTTGATTCTGCATTAAACCATCAGGATATTAGTATTTTATTTTCCAAAGAGTATTAGTAGTTATTTTCCAACACTGACTGTAATTGGCTCATCCTGTACAGGTTTGCAAAGTGTGCCGAGGGAATGCCATCACGCACCAGGTTTTCCATACACTGATTTTCCAGGGACTAATTTTACCAGGTGCAGCAGGGCAGCATCAGCTCCACCTGGCATGCAGAGACTGATGCCAGCAGGACCAGGACCAATGACCACTCTTTGCATAAGTTTGCTTATATGACCTTGGCACTCTGCATAGAGCAAGACAGAGGCAGGGTGAGCAGAATACAGGGTGAAACCCATTTTCTGCTGCTACTAAAACATCACTGTTCCCAGTCAGTGTGAGCCAGGACCAGCCCAAGACACTGTGTGTAGCAATGATGTAGCAGTGCAGCCCCTTTCTCAGGGGATGAAGCATCCCACTTCTTTGCTGCCAGCCCAGGCTTTGCCTTGTTGAAGTGTAAAGTGAAAGGTCTCCCTGCCCCAACTGCTTGGACGTTTCTAAAAATCCTCTGCCTCCTTCCAGGGGAAGGAACCACTTCTCCCAGGACAGCCCAGCTGAAGCCAGCCCAGGAACAGCACAAGTAGCAGAATGGATGAAGACCAGTATTTGCCAGAAAGCAGCTGAAGAACAGCAGAAACAACCCATATTTCAGACCACAGTACTCCCCACAGCAGCAGACAGCATCACTAAGCAGATATGCTCATGGTCCCATCCAATACCTTCCCCGGGTCTGAGTTTTTCATGTAGGGCTCTGCACAGTGTGTAATGCTGCCCTGCAGCACCTTCTCCACGCGGGCCACCAGGAAGATCTCCACGTGTGGGTCGGTCACAGAGAAAACACCCTGCAATAGATAGACAGTAGGCTGTCAGAGAGCAGGACACCCTACCCACACTGCTGGGCTTGGCCCCGATCATCTCGCTGTCCTCTCACAATGCACACAGACCCTGCTCTGGCTGTTGCTGTGGATGGGCCATGGGGGCTCACAAGGCTTGAGCATGGTCAAGTCTTGAAAAACTCTACCTGGTGCTTTGCCCATTGCTGCCAGCGAGCCCAAAGTGGCAACTTTCTTGAGACACTGACCAAAACCCCACAGCTCAGGAGAAAAGCTGGCTTCTGCTTCTCCACACAGTCGATAATGACACACCACAATGCCACTGAACAGCCACAGTCTCAAGAGAGGTACAGAATGAGGAGAAAGTCAGTTCTTCACCCGTTTTATGTAGCGCAGGCAAGACTCGGGGACACCATGCACAAGGCTCTCGCCTGGCGAACAGCCTTTGGTGCCCTCCGCTCCAGACGCAGAGTTATCCAGCAGCATTTCACGGACAGATGGAGGGTTCAAGTCCACGTGGAAGTCAGCTGATATCTTGCAATTATTTCTCAGGTCAAATAATGCCAAGCTTAGGAAAAAGGGCTCAACCTGGAAATTTGATGGAATATATGCGTCAAAAAAATGCATGGTACAGGCTCAAGAGTATTCACAGGCATTGCCTTCCCTGCTAGGTTTCCCTTCTGCATCTGTTTGTTCTTTTAGTTTTGTACACCAGCATTTTACAGAATTCTTACAGACAATCCATGTTTATTCACTTTGTAAATACATAAAATCATTTTTTTTCTGCATCTTCTTGCATTTTGCTTTAGTCAATTTAAACAAAGCTACTTTAAAACCATCAATGAAATACAAAGAATGACCGCCATTTGTTTTTTTACAGAAGTGATAAACGATGAAGTTAGGAAGAAAAGATGACCCAAACCCATCAGAGCCGTTTATCCTTTGCAATGAGAAAGAAATCAACTTTAGAGTGTTTATGTTCACGTGCTAAAGACCACTCCACGACTGTCCAAAGTCAATCAGCTGTTGATGGCCCAACTGCAAGACACTCAAAATGTTCCTCAGCTGCTAAATGCTGGGTGGCACAGGAGCAAAGTTAGCTCTCCCATCCAGGAGAGCTCAAATACAAAGCTAACCCTGCTGAGGAACCACATGTGCAAAATCTGCCAACCCGTTGGTAGCTATTGACCTTGACAGTGCAAGGCAAGTGGCAATAATTCCATGTATTTTTAATTCAAAGATCCTAGCAGGCATGTGTTCATGTAAAGATAAAGTGGAGGCCTGAAGATAAGGCTGTAGTGTGTCCGAGACATTACAGCATAACTTGGAGGCATTACATCAATACTAAAAATCTGCTGATTAGGTCTGACTCTGGTCCTGATTAAGGATGAATAACAAGAATCTCTGCTATCAGCAACGCATTCATCTGCTTGGTGTTACCAAGGAGAACGAGCCTGCTGTATCAGCTGGGAGTTGCCACCATGAAACCATCACAAAAAAGCCTTTGCAATTCTAACAGGCATCAGACAAAGTACCGTCAGCAGAGACCGGTCAGTGCCAGTGCCGCTGCCTCCCCTGTGACGCTATCTGCTGCTCTGGCACCCTTGCATAAAGGGTTGACTCCAGCCAGAGCAAATGCGGGACATGATAATCAGGATTATGGTTTGGGAGGAAAGACTGGAGGAGCCTGGTCTGTTCAGCCTGGCGGAACAAAGGCTGAGGAGCCATGTAATAGCTGTCTACAGACATCAGAGGCTCAGAAAACACAAGCAAGAGCTTTTTAGGCTAAGGCACAACTTTGGCACCATGACAAATGCATATAATAAAGTGGCTGTGAATACAGTTAGGCTGGGAGTCAGAAGAAGGTTTCAGAACAGGGAAATCCCTTACCATTAGGGGAAATGAAATAAAACACAGCAGTGAGTGGTTTGGAGACGGAGCTTAATCATATACCAACAGGACTTTCACAGGGACACAGAACGTGGCAGACACACATTCCCCATTCCCTATGCCTCTGAACCGCTGGTTTCCCAGCGGCCCCAGTTCCTGGCAGGCCTAGCCACGTCAGGACAGACCCCCTCCCCAGAATACGTTTGGAACACCAAAATACCAGGGCAGACAAATCCAGCAGTGACCTGGCACCAGCAGCCACCTCCTGTCCAGATCCCATCAGAGCTCATTGCAAAATGGGATGTTTTTATCCACCCAGATTAATCTGCCAAGTGTTTTTGTTGCCAGTGAGGGGAAAGAAGACAAAGCAGAACATGTCAGAGCTCCCCTTACGTTGGTGGGTCCTCCTTCCGACCTGTCACTGAGCTGAGCGAGGAGGTTGAGGGAGAAGTCCTGGCAGCACACCACGAAGCGCCTGCTGCACTTTTCCTCAAATGGCTTCACGTCTGGCTCGATCCCCGAGAAGTCTAGCCTCTAGACAGCAAACAAACAAATCTGGTCTCATTAAAAAAATAAGATAAACCCCTGAATAATGTTAAGGAATCACATTACAGCCAATACTATCTTAACCAACTTTTTTTTAAAGCAGTACGAAAGGTACAAGACATTCACAAATGAGTGCCATTTGGTGATGTTACACAAATGTATTCAAGACATGAATTCATGGGGATGTATCAACTTTTAGCAATCTGGTTTGTAGAGCACAGAAAACTAAACCTCAGTATGATTTCAGTTCCTTCCTGCTTTGCTGTAACCCTGGGGATCTTCCCAAACACCATTTAGAGCTTGGGGAAGAAGCGGAACATAAGCCGTCGTTACACTCAGAAAAGTATCTTCCATTTTGAAGATTTGCCTAGTTTAAGACATGGTCCCTGTGCCTGAAATAGAGAGAAGGCACACGCCATTGGGATTGTGAACAACATCTCGAACTGGAAGGCATTTCTAGATGCAGAGCAATAACCAGCGTGGTCAGAAACAGCAAAGGCTGCAGAGCTGGCTGGGAAATCCAAACAGTCTTGATCATAATCACCGCCTTCCTAACCCAGAACACCCACGCCTGGTCTGTGCCTTGACACCCGCCCTTCCCAGAGAGAAGACGTGTACATGACCAAAATACCATCGGCCGGATAAGGACCCTCAGACTTCACCATATCCATCGTACTAGGCACGGGGGTCAGAGAGCTACCAAGCAGCCCTAAATACCAGCACGTCTCTCAGTGACAGTCTGGCGCAGTCCTATTCCTTTTTCCCCCTCAAATCTGCAGAAACTCACTTGCAAAACTGATATGTCACAATCACGTAATTTCAGCAAAATAGGCTGTTAATCTGATTCTGGGAAACTCTTTCCATTGTTTCCCCTGTTTCCTTTCGATGAGGAAAGTACGCTGCAGGTTTACGTTCCTGCTCCCAGTTTCCCTAGCACCAGGCATACGAGCATGCACGCACACACCAGCATTGACTAGGGCAGTGATTTTGAATGCCCAGTGTTACAGCAGATCCAGCTGACCCACACCAGAATGAAGAGCTCTGGGTATAGAGGAAGGGCAGTGAATTCAGCCTAACCATTTGGTTACGCAAAAAAAGAGATCTTAGATGCTCTGCCCTGAATAATATTTCCATTCTTATTATCTGACTAGAACATAGAGACTTCTCAAAGCTTCTCTTATTAAAAAAAAAAAAAGCCTCCTGGATGCTTATCTTCTCCTGTCAAAGACCTCAAAGAAGTGCCAAGAGAAAAGCTCATTTAGTACAACTAAATCTTTTAAGGACTAATTACATTTCCTTGTTAAACAAGAATGTTCTTTTTCACAGGTGTGAACAAGCCAAAGCATGCCAGAAGGAGAACCAGAAACCATGAAACAACTTGCAACAATTCTTTATAACTGTGTTAACAATTGCAGCTCATTCCACTGAAATCCCACATCTGGACCTTGGCAGAAAGCTCAGCAAAGACGTCAAAGCCAAGAAGAAAACAAGCCAATATTCAATGAAACCCTACTCCAGTGCACGAGAACAGCACGTGGTGTTTTTGCTGTTTGTATGTCCCCTACATCTGAAAACTCCCTGTAGACTGAGACTCTCCCTGTAAATCGCTATCATGGTCTTTAACACCACTGCTCCCTACTCCAGACGTGCTGAGCCCATGCAGCATCGCGGGTGTCCTTGCGATACCACTTCTGCTGCTTCTGCAACCATGAGAACATCCCAGAGGCCCAGATGATGCGTTCGAAATCCAGCAACATCAAGATGCATCACACAGAAGCCAGCACAGCTGGAGGGAGGCCATGTGTGGGGCTGCTGTGAGTCCTCCCTTTATCTGAGCTATCACCTGTGCATTTACAAGTTGTTCAGCTCTGGCTGACAGGGACATGGGCTGCAGTTTTACTCTACAACCCACAGAAAAACACACCGCCTCTGTAGGCGAACACTGTGGCCGTGCAAGGGAACAGGGGAGGCACGACACCAAGGTAGCTCTTACAGAGCGCAAACCCTCGCATTTGCAAACATGGGGATGTTTACCTGGACTTCCGGGTCGAAAGAAAAGAGGTTTTGTCTTCCTTCATTTCTGCTCAGTTTGTTCAGCTGATCTGTTTCTCTTCCATACTAGGACAAAGGAAAGCATTGATATTACTGCCTGGTCACACAGAGGCAAACATTTGTTCTTTGGAAAGAACGGAAGCAAAACAAAAAATTATTTTTCAGGTTCCCTTTGTAATACATGAGATAACCCAAGGTTTCTCAGCTGTAGTCACCAACATGGTGCAATGAAAGTAAAGTGATGTGGCTCTGCCAAATGAGAAAGCAGAAAGAAGTAGGCAACCACACTCTGGATCATACACGAGGCAGCTGCCACCCGACTGCCCCTCCGCTCTCATGGCTGGGACCGTCACCCTGGATGAGCAGGAATGAGCGGTATCGACCACAACTGCCCTTCATTCGCTCCAAGTTCTTCCTTAAGGGTTCCACACTTGGAGGTGAGGAGCGTGCAGCCTCAAAGCACGGAGCCCCATCCATGTGACAGGCAGAGGAGACAGCAGAGACCCCAGCAGCGCTTGGCGTCTGCCCAGCTCCCCCAGAGCTGAGGACACAGAATGTGGAAAACCCCTTTCAAAGACATGGTGGAGAGAACCAGCTACGGGCTGAGAGCGCGATGTCTGCAAGCACGATACCTTCATCAGCTCCGGATGCATGCTTCTCTCCAGGCTCTCCAGGATGTTCTCTGATTTTCCCTGAGTGCTTGATTCATCATCTGCAAGAACACAAAAAAACAGATGTTCAAAACAACTGCAGGAGCACTGCTCTGCCAGAAAGCATCCTGCAATATTTGCTTACAATAGCAGAGAAACAGTTCATGGAGACTTTTCCATTCCTCACGAGTAAGATTTTTCCATACATTACTAGTACCAGAGTGTACTATTACAGCCTGCTAGGTCTTTCCAAAGCAGAACTTCAGCACAAAGCAAATTTTCCAGGAGTCCTGAAATTTTGCCATGGATTTCCCATCCAGAGGAAGGGTCATGTTTCCCTTCACTTTTATTCCTCAGACTATCGTCTACATTCTACTAAGTCCTTTGGCATGATACTGTGTGTCAGCCACAATTCTTGCTATTAATCCAGAAAGAAAAGTATATAATTCTCCAGGCACACTGCTTGCATCCTGCTGGAGAAGGGGGGAAGGTAGGTGTTTATTTATAAACTGACCTTGCACAGATTCCACCGTATCTTTCTTCTCTTGCCCCAAACTCTCGGTATTGCTCTGAATGATCTTTCTTAGAGTTACCAGCCACTCTTCCATCTCCTGCTCAGTTTCAGCTGCCAGATAGTGGCTGTACTTGTCTATTGTCTTGAGTTCAAATGCATAACGGCGCATTTTAGGACACTGAACAAACAAACAAGAAAGAGCAAGAATTGGATTACATTTGTCTCAACGACTCAGCACAGTACCTGCTGTGGGGGTCCTCTCCGTGAAAGCATCCTGAACTGAAATATCACAATAGGGGAAAATCACCTAACAATGCAAGCACCTTCCCTGACACAGCGCCTCTCCTGCAGTAATCGCAAAGGGCTTCACGGCTGCGATCCAGCAGCACGCAGCTCCACGGGTGCCAGCTGCTCTGAGGGTGGAAGAAAGCCAGGCTGAACCACAGCCATCGCACTGAGGAGCGCGAGCAAGCTACTTGTGTCGTTAGACCTTTCAGATTTACCCAGAGAAGCCAGGAACTGGATTTGCCTGACACAGTAAGTAATGTTGCACTTCAGGACAATTAGAGGCATCTGTCTTAAAAGCAAATGGTTCAATGCAAATTTTCTGAGCTCTGCTGGCCTTTAAACAGCATTTTCAAATGAGAAGCCAAGGCAAATCTAGTGCAACTTGGGAAGTACATCCTGTACATCACCAAGGCATGCACACTCCTGCTTTTGCTGTATTCAGAAAGATAAATGGAAACACACAGCTCTGACTCATCCATGCTGAAGCAAACCGCCGGAGTAATTTAAGCTGCCCTGTATCGGCTCCACCACACTCGGTGCTTGAAGCTTCTGCAGAGACAGCAATGGCAGAAGGCACAGCAGCAATCCACTGCTGCACTTCACTCTCAGTATAACACAGCAAACCCAGGTTTAAGCCCTGTACAAATACCCGTTCCTAAAACCTTACAAGCCCTTTGCAGGTCATAAGTCCCAAGAGGCTGCATGTTTGCATGGACCTGTTGGGATGTAACTGAAGAAACAAGAAGCTGGTGTGAGCACTGAACAGAGGAGGAAGGTGTCCAAGACTAAGTCACACCAATTACTTACTGGCTTCAACCCTCAGGTAGTTTTGGAAGGCAACTGACCTACGATAACCAGGTAAAGGAGATGGACAGAGCCAGGGAGACAGCAGATGAGGTGATGGTGAAAGGCTTCCATTTTACTCTGGCAGCAGTTCTTCCACTCTCTGTCTTCCTCGCCAAAAGTATGGCACCCTTATGAGACTCCTTGCCTGGATTTTAATCAGCTTGGCTGGCAGAGCAAACCAGCTCTGGGTTAGTTTGCAAATCCATGCCTTCACCTCTTGATGGCACAGAAAGTGTTTGTGTCTTGGAGCTAGCAGTGCATAAGCTCATGTATGGCCAGGCAGAAAGCACACCTACCTGAACAACGTCATTGCAAGCATCCAAGAAAATACAGCCTTTGGATTCTTTTGAAATTTTCTCATCTTTGTAGGAATTAAGAATATAGGAGCCATCTGTGAGTTGTGACAAGTAGAAATACCTCCTCTTGAATACCTGCAAAAGAACAACATCTTGCTCATGCAAGCGCTCACTCTGTTGTATATTACAAACCACAGTCTCAGTTTCGGTATCTGCCCTCCTGCTACTGAGAAAATACCGTAACAAGAAACATCGATGACCTTGGAGTGTTGCAGATTCACCCCTTTGAGTGTGACTTGTTTTTGTAAAGAGAGATTTCATCATCTTCTTTAATTTTAATGTCTTTGTTGTTGTCATGATAAGTTTGCTGATCTAAAGCAAAGCCCCAGGGCTTGCAGCTTGTCTCTCAGCTGGCTCCAGCCTCATTTATCCTTACAAAGTAACGTTGCACGATAAGTTCAGATCAGCACATCACCTGAAGATCCATCCCACCCTAAAGCAGGTATTTCCAGAGCCTTTTTGATAAAAGACCTCATTTAGAATTACAAAGCAATTTTCCAGAAGACTTTGGAACAGACATGTGGAAATTCCCAGCACTCAAATGCAAGCCAAGAGACACTGCAATCCATTCAACTGCTTGGCTTTTTGTGTTGTTTTTTTTTTTTTTGCTTCGATTTTTTATACAAACCTATTTTCATGAACTGGCTTTGGCTTAGTGTTCAATTCTCACCTCAGAAAGCAGTAAGTTTGGGAGAAGTGTTCCTATGTTTGAGCTATTGATTTTTAGGAAGACTGCATTAAATCGGAGAAAAAACCCCAAATCCCCAAACTCTCCTGTATCTCAGAACACCTTCCTTTATGTCTGTCAGCCAGTAAGCACTGGACTATAATCCAGGGGAACATTTTGTCAGCAATTATGGTAGCACCATATGCTGTCAGGTCTGTAAGGAGCAGGGTGCATTTCACAGTTGCTAGATATCTGTGTTAGGAGAATCAAGACGGAAGCAGAGGCCAGCAGCTCTCTAAGTATTTCCACTGTTCTGCACATTGGGAAGATCTATGAACAAACACAGCATTTTTCATCCCAGATGGGAGACTGCTAGCAACTTCCTGCTCCCATCATTACCGACACTAGCACATGTTCAATAAAACCGCTCACTCGTGCAGAACTGGAAGGGAGCATTGCACTCTGAACGGTAACCTAAGCCCTCTGAAGGGTAACCTCTGGCATCATTTAGATGATCAGTTAGCTGTAGAGATGCTCCATGAGTTGTTGAGCTTTAAGTTTTATAAGATTTAACTAAACTTTTAGTTCAACAAAGCACAAAAATACATGGAAAGCTGAGTGTGCAAAGCGATAAGCCAGCTTAAACACTGATTGAGCACTTCAGTGAATCAACCTCAAACTCTGGCAGTGGATGCTCTCTCTAGATATTACAGGGTTGATATCCCTTGTGGTTATGGGATTTCATGCTGAACCATTTGCATCTTCTGAATTCTGTTCAAAAGGAAATGCAGAAGCGAGCAGCAAACACTATTCCTATGATCTTCCCCCCTTGTAAGCACTGCTGTCAGAAATATCTGTCAGAAGCCCATGATTATTTGAAATGAATACTATAAACCTAGGAGCAGAGGGAACATCCCCTCTGATCAGGCTACAGGCACTGTTGGTGAGCATTGCAACTGCAGATGGATGGCTGGAGAACTGGGGAGGTCCACCTGGGCAGAGATGAAAGAAAGGAAGAGAGAAAATCCTTACACCGTGGTTGTAACGCAGCATACCAAAACGCTGCAAAACAGACAGCGAGAGAGCTGGGCCAAACCAGGGACGTTCTCTGCAAAAGAAAGGTTACTCTGAAATAAAGGTTGGCAGCTGTAGCCTAATTACAGTTCGCTTGTGGGCCGGCTCTCCACAATATACTCTCTGCCCATGCTTAGCAACAGTGAGGTACCAACAGCTCAGCATGTCACAGCAATGAAAGAACCAGCACTCATAAGAGGCTTAGTTAAGAATGGACCCAACAAACCGCTTTAAGCACGTACGATACCTCCTCCAGAAGTTACAGGAGCAGAAATGGCTTCAACCTTGCTGCTCGGAAAAGCAGAGGATCAGAAAACCCTGTTCAGTCTCTCACTGTCAAGCTCATGAGGAGTCATTCTAAAACTCTGAATTAAAATTCTAAAACATTGAAATTAGCGCTATGAACTGTCCTGTTCCACTTCTCACGAAAGCATAACTCATTGAATCGAGCCTCAGAACAATTGAGCTTTTTGAGATTTACTGATATCCCTACCAAGCAGCTTCACTGCAGCCATCCTTCAGATGCACAGTTGAGCATAACTCCCTGATATTCTCTCTACGCTGTAACAAGGCAGCTGTGTGGTGGAACAACAGACGGGCTCATTGCCACAGCAAAAACCTGCGGTGGAACTATTAAAAACCTCCATCACAAAACCTAAGCAATGTCACGCTGGATTACATACACTAGAGACAAAGCAGCTGTTGCTTCTAGGCCAGTAATGCTCCATCTCCTCAGTGACATCAGCCCTGCTTTCAAAGCACAGACTTGTCATTTCAATTTAAAGCTGGCCTCCGTACGTATTTCCTACCAGCAAGGAAACTATCAATTCAGAAAGTCTTCTTTGCAGGGCAGCTGTTCCAGTTATTTAAATTGCCTTCCTCTTCCAGGCCTCAGCTGTTCATTCAGAAACCAATCTTAGTTTACTAGAACACGCTTTGCCTTTTTGCTCGGCTTGCCTGCCATGATTTGAAGTGCATTGGCCTTATAGTCTGGGCAGGGAAGGGTCAAAAGCTGTTACCAGATTGGGTTTTCCAGTCCACCTTGGGATATGCTACAAGAGAGATGGATGTCCATCCAAAACCAAATCCACCCGTTGCACTCCTGGTCTCAGCTTAACCTTGTGCCCTGTTCACAATTAATATAACGCTGGATCAAACTCACCTTCATGGTAACAGTGATTGTGCTGTTCACGTTTGCTCTGTGCAGCCAGCCTTGCTTTATCACACCGCCCTTCTGGGAGCACAGGGACGAGGAATCCTGAAAGAGAGCAAAAGATCAGAAAAAGAGCAGATCAGGTGAACTGCCTCCCTTGCAAAATTCCCCTTGGAGGCAAGGGGTATGTCCAGCCCAGAAAGCAATACTGTTTTAACTACAGCAATACAGTAACACGTAGAATGCATGTCTAACATGTACAGGTACAGTGTTATCACACAAAACTTCAGGGCCCTCTCTTTCCAAGAAAGAGGCAAAGCAGGCTAGTTTGGGTCAGCTCTAAAAAGGAAGATTACATCTACGCTCACAGAGCTGCACAGCAATTTTGCAATGAGGAAACGCATGTTGGTTCTTAGGCAGCATTTCAAAAACCTGGGGAAGAAGGAAATTTTCAAAATGGTCTGTCCAGAAAGTCACAAAATGCAGAACTCTAGACTTATTTCATCATTTCCTTCTGTATAAATCAACTCTCCATTTTAAATTTAGGCAAAAACCACCGAACCCCAGTAGCTGAAATGTAACTGAATGGTTTCACATTTAGCAAAAAAAAAGTTTCAAGTGACCCAGCCAGGTTGTTTTTGGTGTACCAGCTGGGATCTCCATCTTTGCTCCTGTCCCGTGGTCTCAGAGATGGAGGACGGCTCTCCAGCCACACCTGTGACCTCCACTGCAGAGGGAGGGAAACCAGATCCCAGAGAGAAGAAAACAACTCGCCCTGGGACTTCCAGTGACTCAGCAGCAGAGATGGACCTGGACTGTCTGCCGATGAGCTATGAAGCACATGCTGCACCTCCCGCATCAGCCCTCAGCCGCTACCAGTGATGCCACACATGTCCAGCCTGGCTGTTCAGTCCCTGGACACAGGGGAAAGCCGAGA
>Ga0181612_153329_pt1 | contig 18699 bp, 8 predicted proteins | sample HoacroProtozoa21_FD_119630 | JGI IMG/M metagenome (GOLD analysis project Ga0181612, IMG submission 119630) | Hoatzin crop microbial communities from Cojedes, Venezuel. Combined Assembly of Gp0051906, Gp0051904, Gp0051908
AGGACTTGCCCTTGGTGAAGCCATGCTGGCTGTCTCGAATCACGTCCCTGGCCTCCATGTGCCTTAGCATATCTACAGCTGGAGGGATTTTACCCTCCTGGTCTCCTTCATGCCATCCATCGACTCGGGAGGGATGAGGAGAGAGGTTGCCAGTGAAGACTGAGGCAAAAAAAGTTGTCGAGTACCTCAGCTTTTACTGCTAAGTAGGACTGATGAAAGGAGGATCTCACTTCATAGATAGATCTCTTTGGGACAGAAGTCTGTGCTGTTCAGTTCATCTATGCCAGCTCTGTCTTCCTGCTTTGCAATTTTGCTCTGCAGTCTGTCTATAATAATGCATTTCTGAATTAATATAAATACATTTTTCAAGGACTAGTATCTCTGGGGAAAAGGATGCAAGAACACTTAAAAACTAACAAAGTGTTCCATTGAAGTGTTTGAGTTGTAAGTTGGGAAATAACAGATTTTCCTGCAGATCTTGGCTGAAGACTGAGTGAAGTATTTTTGCTTACTGCTTACATGTGAATCTAGAATGACAGGGTAATAATGTTAGAGTAAGTAATAAGCAAAAAAATAATAAATGCTAAGCAAAACTAATCAATTAAGATAACCTCTTGTAAGAACACTAACATTTTGTTGATTTCTTCCTATTGGCTAGTCATCTAATCATACTTTGACCACTAAATTCTTGTGATCTTTTACATTCTAGGTTAAGTTCTTTAGTTTCAGTAGCTAGTTTATGGATATGAGATAAATGAGAGTAACAGCAAAAATAAGTTGCTGGAAAGCAATATGGAAGAAGTCATCTTATTGGTTTTCTGAGTGCAGTAGATAAAAGGGATATAAATGAGGTTTGTTAGTGCTTCCTGTATTGCGGAAGCATGGAGAATAATATCACTTGAGTTGTAGAAACTGCTTAAAACTGGAGCAGACTGCAAAATCTGTGAGGACTCTTCCTTCAAGGTGAGAGAGGTTGCATGGGAAGAAGATCCTTGAGAGCCAAGGTAGAAGGGATGGGAGGCAGGGAGTTTTCTTCCTCAAAAGAGAACTGTGAAGGTATGTAGAACATCTTATTTAAGAACATAAGTAAGTAAAGAGTAAGTAAGCTTTGATTTAATTTGGCTATGAAAAGGGTAAGATTTGAACTTTGGGATAAGAAAAGATGTTTGTCTTGGTGATAGTCTCTTTCCGTAATTTGACTTCAGAAGGTCTGTGTTAGATCTGGACTGTTGGCACTAATGTAATTCACAGTAAAACCTCTCTTACCATTTTATATTGTGGGTTTCAACCAAGCGTGGTGGTTTTTTTTATCCAGTAATAAGTAGTCAGTCTGTCCTTAATGTTACTTGTGCTACCTTTTCTCTGAAGTAATAGAACATATTATTTTAACCTGCCATTATTCTGTGCCATTAAAGGCTTAAAGGAACAAAATCTTGGTGGTTCTTATGCGAAATAGGTCTTGCTGCTATTTCTTCTGTTCTTAACTTGCTTTGTGCTCCAGGTTCCCTAGCAGTCCTGGTACATGGCTTCAAGTCTGCTGCAGAGCCTTTGACTCTCCTTTCTCCTGAGGTGGTAGGAAGTGCAGTCATACTCTTTATTTTTGTTTATTTTAAAAGGAATTGTGTAAATTGACTAGGTTAGCTAGAATATTCATGTTTATAATAATGAATGTTTGTTTATTGTGTATTTCTATAAGTTCTGTATGACTGTTGAAAATACAGTTAAGTAACAGCAATCAGAATATAACGTCTGCCATCAAGAAACAAAAATAGAACATCATGAGAGCTGTCTCACAATTTATGAGCTGTGAAAGGTGAGATAAAATCTAAAAATAGTAAAAGTAACATTATTAAGTATGCATTAATACAAGCAGGAGAATAAACCATATTTTGGTTGAATATCATTAGGCAAAACAAGTGCTGACCAGCATTTGAACTATTTGAAGATAGTTTGTATATGACAATAGTAGAAGCAAACAGATTTGAAAGATTTTATCACATGATGCTGAAGAAACTAAAATAAATTGTGGTTTGCGGAATATATGCCCTTTATCACAGAAGTCCATGGGATTGCATAAAAGTGGAAGAAGATTCTGTAACTGTAGGTGAATTGGCTTAGCATTTTCAGTGAAGAGAGATACTGTTGTCGTGTTATAGAGGGAGCTTTTGACAGTGAGGTTGGAACTAGATGATCTTTAAGGTCTCTTCCAAGCTGAACCAGTGAGTGAGCGAGTCTGAGAAAGTTATCTACAGCAGTGGATATCTGCTTATACTTTATTTTGCAAGTATAATCAGGGAGGTACTTAAAAGACTAACAATCTTTTTAGATAGACACTGTATTTATATACTTAGTAGTCTACATTTAAGAGATATCTAGAATTGCAGTAAAAATATTTTAACTTACTACCAGCAGTTCCTGAGTTGTTATCCTGTGTCTGCAGATTGTCCATATGCTGACCATTGACAACAACTTGCAGTGTCAAATCAATGTAGATTTTGAGAATAAAGGACAGAAAAACAGTGTGATAATTAACCCTCAAACAGTTGATGTTTCTGGTGGTGTTTCTTTTGTGGAAGGCACTGAAGCATCTATAGAGATGTTTAAGAGCTTCAGTAATCGAAATGAAGCCAGGGATTTTTGTTCCATGCAGACAGCTGTTCCTGAAGAAACACTGGAGATAAAGATTATAAATCTCAGCTTCCTCTGTAGTTCCAAATATTTATTGTACATCCCAGAACTTAAGTGTCTCAGAAAGCAGTCAAGTGTCTCTTTGCTCTGATTATCTGTAATCTTTCATAGCAAGTCATAAGTGTTAAGGCAGAAATTATGGTCAGTTCTGTGACACCACGATGTGGGAAGAATCACGCCAGGGTTCAGTATGCTGGACATCTGAAGGTAGAAAATGCATGTCATTTAGTGCAGCAGCTATGCACTCCATTAAAAATTACTGAGATCTGGTCTTTGTTGCTTCCTTATGCATATGGCTACAAAATATACTTGATCTGCTGTTTCAGAGAAGATTGTTAGTAACAAGGATTTTCTGGTCTACTGTGTAGAAGTCTGAGTGAAGAGGATTATATTAAAAATTATCTATTGGAATAAATAACTTGGTTTTCTTGCACTATTTTGTGTATTTTTTTTAGGCTGATTTAATAATGTTGAGTCATCTTTGTTCTGCATTTAAACTTCAAGTCTTCTGTTTGCACATGTGCAAGTAGACGGTTAAAAATTCATTGTTTTTTCACAAAGCAAGTGAAAGATTGTCTCTGTTAGCCCATTACTATCTGTTCAGAAGGTAGTTCTTCATATTGTTTTTCATCTGTCTTATGTAACTGTAGAAAGAAAGACACTAAGAACAAAAGTTTCTCAAAGAAAACATATGAAACGAACCTGTAAACTGGACATGGTGGACTTAGAAAGCCAGACTATAGTTTTCAGAGCAGACCTACAGGTATTTCAGCGTTTCAGAGAGAAAAAAAAAAGTCTTGAGTCTTTCCTGTGACATTTTGCTCTTGAAGACCTCGGTTATCTACTGAGTGTTTTTAGAGGTTTTGGGTTCTTGACTGTTTTGTTTTTTGTTTTTTTCTGGTAGGTTCCAAGTTCCAGAGCAGTCTGGTTGATTTTCAGTGCTGGAGCTTGTTACTTTATTTTTGGGGTAACTTGCACTGTTATTTGTAAAGCTTTTCCTTTGCTACCATAAGAAATGGAAGCCTCCCAGAGGCAAGATAAGTACCTACTTTTAACGTTTCTAGTCTATTCTGAAGTAAATGACTGTGTTCCTTAATTTCCTAATTAAGTTCTGTGTTAATTGGCAAAAACAGCCTATGTGAAATGTTTTATGTAAGTACAGAAGTCTGGAATAGGCATTCACTAGTTCCTATAAAGTTGAATTTGTGTAGTATTTCTTCAACAGAAATCGTGGGGGCAGGGGGGGTTAGAGCATGGGTAAGACTTTAGAGGAGGCTTGGAGACTTCACAAAAAAAGACAAAAAATGGGAACAGAGCATACTAAATTTGAGAAACTGATGATGTCCCACGTTAGAGCTAATTTGTGCTTTTTAATATATGGAAAAGTATTAGTCACAAGAGCTTTTACTGTACCTGTTGAATATGTGGAGTCTCTCTTTTTTTCAGTCAACTACATATTTTCAACGTAAGTTTACTTAAAGTTTTAATGAAAAGAAATGTACAAAGACAGCCATTCAATTGAGGATTAATCACTATGGCAACAGAAACGTGGTGACTGAAAAGGGGGAGGATGTATTCTCCCCTCAGCTTCCTGCCAGCTGTCATATTCAACCTCTGCGGCATGAATTCAGGCCAAAATATAGACTGTGACCAGCTCTAAGAAACTATATCTGTATTTTTATAAATTGGTACAAGAATTGCACTATAAAAGAAGACTTAATCCTCTGAATTGGATGACAGACATTTGGCACTCTTGCCAGTGTTTGACAGAGAAATAACGGGATGCTTTGTAGTAAAACCTGGATTAATGGTAAACCCCTCTTTATGTTATTGCAATGTGGTGTAAATGAGAGAACTAAGCATGCTGTCAGCCTAGGAAAAAACATGCCCTTTCTATCTCCAGTACAGATTTAAGCGCTGTTGAGAATACTGTAAATACAAAAGTTGTGTTATTAAGAACTTCTCTTTATCGTATTTGTACTACATTGACATTTCGTAGATTATTTAAACAAAGACTTTCTGTCAGTTATAGTTAACTCTGATTGCAGTGTGTTTGTACAGCTTTCAGATTCAACAAGTTTAGATAGTTGTTTACAAAGAGTAGAATAGGCTTTTGGGAGATAACATTCCATTATCCTTGCTCTTCTAGGATGGAGAATGGTATTCAGCTTTAGAATAATTGTTCCCAAATGACTGGCCTGCAATGCTGCTTTATTGAGTTTATAGTTTCAGTTTACAATGGAATTAACCATTTCAGTGTGCCTTTTGGTTTTTGTGGGTTTTTTTTAAATGCAGTGAATTCGTATGTGACATTCTGGGAAGCATGTAGTTGCGTATTCATTATGTACATGTATAATGGCTTTTGGTTTTGCTGCTGTTTGATGGAGGGCTGAGAGCCCAAAAGAAGATAGGCGCAAGTCCGCAGGCTTCTGCTGGAATAAGGAATTACCTTAGCTTTGAATTCCAAGACAGGCTATTTATCTCCTCTCGTTCTCAGCAGTAATAATAACTATATTGATTTATGGGTAGATTTTTTGGTGCAAGAAAGTCACATGGCTTATAGGAGTGCTGTTTGTTAAGGAGTCAACAAATTAAACAGCTATCAGTGAGAAATTCTTGCTCTGTTACCTGACTGGAGAAGAAACACTCAGAAGCAAATGCAAAATAGAGAGAACACAATCTGTCCTCAATTGACTTAGTAGCCAATTCTCCAACACCATGCAAAAGATTAGGGTTTATGGAATGTCTCAGTTTATACAAGAAGAAAAGCTAGATATGACAACCAGAGGAAAATAACTACATACTACTCTGCTAAAACTTCTTTACGTTTATCAGCAGTTTTAGCTAAAGACTGGTCTCTCGGTGTTGAAAGAATATTTTGGACCCAGAAGAAGTCTTAACGTTTTTTGTAGCTTGAAGAATATTTCAGCTATTGGTCTCCTGTGGTACAAACAAATGTTAGATACCTTTATATTCAGAGCCAACGTCCCCAGTAGCTTTGTTTAGTTCAGAAAGTTTGAATATAAATGTGATTGTCCTAGAGTATTCTAAAATTTTAAAGTTTTCTATGACAAGTGAGACACTGACTATTAGCTATACAATTAACGTCTAATTCTCATTCTACAATCCTGTTTCCTTAGTACAAAAGACAAATTCAGTTTGGGTGACACTGCTTTTCAATTAAGAAAGTCAAATTCAGAGGGAAAATTAATGTCTATGTCAAAAATCATTCTAAAATGTGATAAGATGTAGGCTTATTTCGAACTCTGAGGTGTGTAAGTCACCGTAACCCTCTGAAGTACATTGTTCAGTAGTGTATCCTCTGTAAGTAGAAGAGCAATTCTGCTTTATTTGAGAATCAGATGAAAGTAGAGACATTCTCATTATTTGGTAACTTTTTTTATTATCTTGACTATGTGGACCTCATTTTTAGAGAAACTACATGAAGTTTCATGTGGACACTGTTATACTGTGTCTTCTTTGGGTTTCAGAATAATTTAGGAAGAAATTCTTGTTTGGCGTGTGTATGTGTAGAAGAGAGAAGGAAACACCAAGAACAGTCAGGTAGCAAACATTTCGGGATATATATGTATGTCCTGACAAGCAGAGGAAAGAAAGGTAAAATAAATAAATAAAATCTGTATTTAAGAATAGCGCGTGTTCAAGACAAGCATATACAAAGGTCATAATAATTCATATGTATTATGGGGAAAAACTCCCAGGGAAAAAAACAAGGAAAACTATAAGGGGAAAAAAGATTAAGTGAAATATTTTAGAATTGTAATTTGGGTAGATAAATTCATTATAATGCAGTAAGTATTGCCTCATTAAAATAATAACAAACATGCAAACCCCACTGCAACTCACAATATATCTGGAAAGTCATGCATTTCCTCAGGTTTTGAGGGGAGTGGGAGAATAAAGTAGAACATTGCATAAGGGTTTGTTACTTGCTTGCAAGCTGTGTTTTAAGAGGACAGTCATACTGAATTGACTGTGTTTCATGCTTTTGTATGATTTAGGTGACTGCAAGGCAGCTAGAAATTTGAGGCTACCTTTCTTGTTTGTTTTAGAAATGAAAACAAACAACGAAACTGTGCGGTGGAAAGTATCCTGAATATCTGGCAGCAGTGGTTTCATGCATACCTGAAGAGAAAAGCCTGTTAACACTGTTTCAGCTGTGAGTGGGGAAGTCATAGGGGTTATTGTGGACTTGAAGTCAGTTATTTGGCAAGATACTTACCATAGTGATACTTTGGGTAGTCAAGACAGTACAAGAGAGGAAGATTCTGAGACATAATACAACTATGGCTGATAAATAATTATGCAGCCGTGTTTTCAACTTCATATTCAGGCTTTTGAAGGACATCATTGTCCTCTAAGTCTGGTGACTTGAATTGTCACAAACTTGAACCAGCTTGAAAAAACACGTCTCTGAATCTGTTTCTCTTTTTTGCTCTACTCATCTTACTCCTAGCCTCTTCTCACTTGCTCTCCCACACATTTACATTTTGCTGTATTTAAAAAGATAAACATTGCTGTCTTTTGCCGTGATTGAAGGGGCTAAAGAGAGGAAAAGGGAAGTCAAAGGCTTAAGGTGATCAGTCATCCCAGTCGTGTCTGAAGATGCTTATACATGGATTAACATTCATTACTCCAGAGTGTAGAACCACCTCTTTGTGCCTGTTGTAGGAAGAACAGATACTGAAATTTTGTACTGTCAAAGATAGACAATAATTGGTTTTGCTAGGTGTATACTGTTTTTAAAACTCCTGCAACTATGCAGCAGGAGACAGATTGTCACATAAAGCTAAGAGTTGTTGCAGATTCAAGATGGAATCCCTGTGTAGAAGTTACTGCTGTATTGTGGCACTTAAGTTCTTGCTTGATGCTCAGCTCCATGTCTTCATTCTTCTTGAAGAGCATTACCCTGAAGCATGAACTGGTGTGGGACTCTAAATGTGCAGGTGCTGCCATTTTTGCTGAACTCTTGATTACAATCTGTATGTAATATGTAACTCAAAGAAATGGGAACTCATTACTGGTGTCCAAAACTTGCTATATACTTTTAAGAGTAAGAGACGTGCGCTACAAAGAAGAAATGGTAGAGGAACACATCTTCTATGGTAGGAGGTTATAATGTGTTTATGTTGAAAACCCCATAGACTAAATGGAACACGAAAGGTGAAAATAAATGCTTTCTTTGATGTATTTTTTCATGTGTGGTAAGAGTACCCAGCTTTTCTGAATACTTTTGAAACTATTTTCTGCACAGCTACATAGTAATACCCCTTCTTTCCCAATGCAATGTAAGGAAAGCCTCTTCAGAGTAAGTGCAGTAAATGAAGAGGGAATACAATAAGAAAGCAAGTGTAAGACGGGAATGAATGGCTGCACTTTTACATTTTATTTTCCCTGGTTTGCAATAGGACTTCACAATTTCATTGTATTGTACTTTCATTAACTTTATTTCTTTCCATTTACTGGGATATTTTCTCTACTATAACTTTTCTCACATAATTTTTTGAATCCAAAAAATGTTGCCTTCTACTAAACAACTTGCATCTGTGGCCCTTTGTCTTATATGTATGCCTTTGAAAATAAATTGTTTATATTTTTTGGCCTTAGTGTGAAGATTTTTTGACAATGGAGAGATGCACCAAGTTGAATAAAACAGTAAAATACTATATTCAGTAACTCAGTAGACTTTTTTTGTCTTTGATATTAAAGGAATTATTTTGCTGCACCTTTTTCCCCCTGCCAAGGCACTGGTTTGAGAAAGGAGAAAACGTGAAGAATGCAGGAATGTATAATGGTGTTACAGATAATTCAGTATGGGTGCACTTAATTTGTCAGATGACCAGTAAATATGTGGTCAAGTTTGTGTGAAACTTTTCCACTTTGAACAGTTGAAATTTCATAACATACACTGCAAATGCATAATGTCTTCAATATAGTTAAACATATAGTAAAGACGAAGTGCTTTCGTGATTCCTGCCAATCTTTTTGTAACAATTGTTTTAAAATACATACAGCAGATACTATATGCTAAACTAGTTTTGCATCATGTGTATTTCAAAAGGCTAATCAGCAGATGTGCTATGCAGTGCATGAGGAATAAGATTTAACACACAGTATGCTTGCGTGTGATGGTATAATGATTGGCAAGAGTGTTTTTGGATTTCTATACTGTGATTTTTAGTTATCACTCAGAATAACCTGTCTCTAATCATCTGTTTGAAACTTTTAAACATATTTAAATTTTAAAGTGAGAGAAAAACATGCAATTACTTATTCAGGCACTGGATGGAATCTTAATTCCAGGGAAAAGAATTTGTGTCGCTATTTATGCAATTTGAGTTTTTCGACTGTTTTTCTTCTTCCTGTGTTAAATTGGTTAACATTTTTCTGTACTTATGTGGCTGAGCCATAAAGTAAAGACAGACTTGCTGTTTGGTGAAAGAGTTGGATTTGTTTGACAAAATATTGACTTGTTCTTCTTACTTCTCATTTCTTTCTTTCTATTGAATCACTTTTTTTTTCTAGTCCTGAGATATGCTTGTGGACTGATGACTGTTGTCTTTCCAGTTTTCCAGTAATGATTGAAAATGCTGTAGTCGGATCTTTTATCGTTAAAATGTGCTTTCAAGAAGTTCAGCAACACTTGTACTTACCTAATTATATTAATTAATATACAGTACTTTAAAGATTAGGAGCATAAATGGACAGAATACTTCTGCGGAAGGATTTTTGTTTCCTTATTCCATTCTTTCGGTCGTAGCATTTATGAATTAATAAAGAGTCTGAGATTCGATAATATAAATAGATGGTTAAATGTGCTAGAATCAATAGTGTAAGAACAAGAGTCAGAGGTTCCTAGCTGAATCAAATTGTGTTAATTTGAGTCTTGCTTGGCAAGATCATCTTATGCATATGATACGCTTGGTAATTCAGATGAACAACACCAGTGCTGTAAAGTCAACATGGGATTTCATGTAGGGGCAAGCAATGGGACACACACACAAAGGTAGAGGTAGAGAAAGTGGTCGAAGAACAAAAAATAGAAAACTGTTGAAAGGAAATGTGTATCATAAAATAGATTTCAATTGATGAGTTAGAAGGCAAATACTGAAAGAGAATCGGAAAGATATTGGCCATGAGAGGGAAGAACTAAGAAGAGTAATACATGAAGTCAAATTCAAAATGAAGTAATGTGGACAGTGCTGGAATGTTGAGCGAAGTTTTCACTTTTTTTAATGGTAATGCTAGCAGGAAGATACAGGGAATATTTTCATCTATATGTGTGTAAAGCTTACCTTTGCCTGAAGCCTCAGCTATGTATTGTTCAGAGTAAGGAACTTCAGACCTGACCTTTGATGAACAGGAAGACATCTGAAGAAAAACTGAAATAAGTGTTTTAGTATTACTGACAAAATGTTTTATTGTTTTCAAAAAGAAATTATTGGATTTGAGGCTAGATTTAAGTTGGCAAACTTTCAAAACCATTCAGAAGTTCAGCAGAGCCAGTTGTGTTCCAGCCTAACTGGGTGCCGTGTAATCAATTGGCTTTGCTCCAGAGCGCTGAGAATTTTTTCAAGAGTAACACAGTGGCCACGGGCTTTCACTGGCATTAGCTCCTGCAGTTCTTGGGGTAACTTGTGTATAGTAACTTTTTCCTCCTTCAGGAAAAAACTTTGAGCAGCTGGTTTAGGTAGAAGAAGAGAAGCTCTTTGTGTGTTTATGGTAGTGTTTTGCTGTTGCCCTTTCGGATTTGGCATTGGGGTCGATGCACTTAAAAGTTTTTTACTTCCAGAATTAAATAGGCCATTTGTGAGTTTATTTGCAATATGCAGTACTTTTTACATTAATTCTGATTGTCTGCAAAGACAAGCAATTTTACAACTTTCAGTGTGTTTATAACATTTGGGGTTTTTTCCAAGGAGATTTTTTAACCTTCTGTGTTTAAATAGATGTGTAATCCAGAGTATTGCTGCCTCATATACTTTGGTCTTGTTTAATAAGAGGTAGATGGATGCACATTTAGGAGGGTCTAAAATACATTGAAGAGAGACATTGATATGGTTAGGCTTGTGTTCTATGCAAGTTATGCTTTCTTGAATTAAATGATACATCCCTGTTTTCCTGACAGTGACGAATACACTAGGTCTTGCCATAATGAGATCTGAATACTATAAATTCTTCTCATGTAAAAATTCCATCAGAATAGATATATTTTAAAACCAGTATTATTTTCTTCTTCCAAAAGACATTTTCCAAGTAGAGTTCGGCATTACTTATGCATATCTTGGAAAAAAAAAAAAAGGTAAACATTTTAAAGGCATACAGAATTGGCAAGATAACTGTAGAATGTTTATGCTGTAAATAAAATCTACTCATTCAATTGTAATTTTGTTACTGTCATCATAACATTGTTATTGGAAGATTTTTTAATCTTAATTGGGGCCTTGATTTCAGTTTTGTGTGGTATAGCTTTTAATAATTCAGTGAAATTTTAATCTTTTGAGTTGTGCATTTAGCTTAAAGAGTGAAAATTTATGCCTGTAGGTCCCTTACTACTGACATCTCTCTCTGTATGCTAGTTTGAGGTTACTAGCCAAAGTAATGGATTGAGAACAGATGTGAGATCCTAAAGCTCCAGAACATTGTGAACAAGCCATGGAAATAAAGGAAGTGGACATGGATCAAACAGAAACACATTGGAAAGAAACATTGTAGATCCAAAACCAAATTTTGAACTGCAGATGACAAGGTGTGAACGCAGTTCGTGTTTTCATCTCTCAGGTGGTGTTAGTAGGGGAACTGAGGATATCACTAAGCAGTTATTCTTTCCCCTAATCTCATTTAGAGGGGCGGGCAGGAAGGTAATGTTGCCTTTCTAATTTTCCTCTTCCCCCCCACCCCGCTTCAAACACATTCTTTAATTTTCACATTTCCCTTGTCTTGCGTTTTGGGAAAGGGGAAATTTTGACAAGAATTTGTGAGAATTTCTGAAAAATAACTAAAGTGTAGATAAGATTATATTTCTGTGCAAGATGTGGACTGTCAATGCACGATGAGTTGATCTGTAACATAATCTTCTTGAACTTGATTAAAACATTAGCTTTTCATGACCATTACATTTAAAATTTTAATCTTCTCAGTTTTAATCTTATCAGTATTATAAGTGTAATGTGTAATTTTTTTTCTATTCATTTACAGGTAAGTATAGTGATACCCCTTTCAAAAGTATCTTTACAATTCTTAATAATTGTGTGTGCGCTCTACAGATTGTGATATTGACAAAAATTATTTTGCTTTAACTTTGGTATCTTTGAATAGTGTTGTGATTGTTTATAGTTTTTCTTTAAGTGTTAAATTGCTGAAGTAACAGAGTTCTGAATACGTGCTGTGCAAAAATTTGTAACATACTTTAGCAAGCAGGAAGCAGTGAATCCAAATAATCCATTAATCTTGATACATAATACCTTCCTGGATTAATTTATCTATTAAGACTGTAAGCTATTAACACAAGCATTTTTCTGCTTTATAGTAATATTTGGGGTTTGTAACTCAGATTTGGGTCCTGTGGCACAGGATTAAGTATTTGTATAACCCCTGTTTATGCATTGGAGAACTTAAGAGATCTTTCATTTAGCCTCAGAGTTAACCTGTTTGGCAAAACATCCCACCTTCTTAGAGAACCAAGACTTGCCTTCAGCATCCCTGGAAGTTTGTGACTGAGTAGGGAGTTTAAACTGCAGCTCTGAATCACATTATGAGCACTCAAACACTGGAGTGCTGGCTAAGAGTGACAGAACTGGGCATAACGGACCTCATCATTATGTCCCAGGCACAGCTGTTTTGATGATTTCCATGTCTCATTTTACTAGAAGAATGAAGAAAGCCCAGAAGAAACAGCAGAGAAGAATGTTGTTAAGGGAGAACAAGAGATGTTGGTGAACAATAAGCAACATCACCTTTCTGTTTTGCATCCTGTGACCCAGAAAAGCAAAAAAGTACACAGAATAGGTTCAACCACCTTCTTGGTTGGAAAGACACCCAAAGGAATCCGCAGGTGAGACTGCTTTGGTGAGGTGGAAGTAAAATTCTAAGCTTGAAATGGAATTCCCTCTGGGCAGCTGCTTTTGCCTTTGTTTCAGCCATACTCAGGGAATATTGATGATTTTCTGTGGCAAGAGCAGAACTAATGGGAAACTTCCACAAACACTATGCAAAAAGTACCATAATTGATTAATAAAATTAATTGAACCTACAAATCACTTAATGTGTTCATTCGATGTGTCATGTGTTACATAGCTGTGCAGATGTTATCACCGCCAGTATTCATGGTATGTGCACCATACAGTACTACAAATCAATATTTAAACTGTATGGAAGCAAGAAATTTTATAGTGTGAGCTTCTGGCTGCCAACTGGTTTTCCCCAGATCTCATCACTTTCATTAAAAGACTTTTTAAAGAAAAAAAAGTATTATTTTTTTAACATGGGGCTCAATATTTTTTTCTGCTTCTTTTAGTACGTTGTTTACCCCCTCATGTTTGGAAGGAGAATAATTTTTGTGTCTCTTTGTTTATCCCTGAACAGTTGCTATTGTGTATATAAATATTTAAATTCCATTGTTACATAGATAGAAGTTCAATAGTAATAGGCAGATGGTGTGTGGAAAGTGGAAAGCTGTAGCTAAGTAGGCAAACCTACACAACTGGGATTTGATATATATTTTTAATTCTGTCTTGAGACAAGTAAATTACTGTATGAGAGCTGCTGTCTAGGTGATGTTTCTAAGTGTTCAGAATCTGTGATATTAGCTAGCTGGCCTCAGCTATCCCAACTGTTATTGTTGAAGTGCCAGACTTGCTTACTATTACAGGTATTGAAAATTCAAATATTTTTTTAGAATTAGAGACAGGTAGAGGAGAACGCTTCGTGCTAAAAATATTCAGAATTGTATTCATAGTTTATAATAATTTGTTGAGGTAAAAATTTTCAAAGGCAATGAAGTAATTAAGGATGTTATTCCAAGATCCTAAAGCCATATCTAGCAAAAAGCTGAAGCACATTCAGTCTTAAATGTTAAGCAGGTCATATTTGTTAGCACTTTGCTCGCAGTGGTATTTTGTAGTCCATCTGGATCCGCTGTATAATGAATGAGGATGATTAGGTGCCTTGGTTTGGTGTGTTGTAAGGCTGAGTGGGAAGCTGTCTGAAGTCACCACACATGAAGGGTATAGCTGGAGCTAGCCAGTCAAGTGGTATTTGAGGCCAAACAGGGTTAAAACTTACTGCCTGCTGGAGTCCTCATACAGGAAAGGCAACATGTTTCATACCCGTTCTCTGTCAAGGGAGCATAAACCCATGTCTCCAGCTGTCCAGTTAGGTTACCTGATCCCAAACTATGGGTAACTTGGTTAGGATGATCACCTTAATTAGAGCTTGGTCTCTTAGCAGAAACAAATAGTCCATAGCTCACTAGGTAGGATAAAGGGGACAGGGACTGTCTCTTGTGAATGTGTTTATCCAGCTCTTGTTTAGCAAATCTTTTAACAGGAGTTTGAGCAACTGCTTCATGGTTTTTGTTTGGGAGGGGTGGAACCACACTCTACCATCTGTCCCTCTGCATCCTTCTGAACTGTGGTCCTTTGGCTTGGGATCTTACCTACACTGAAAGTCAGTAAATCTTTGGGTTGTAAACTGAGGAAATCACACTGGACCTTGGGATTCAGAAATCACTTCAGTTCTTCTAAGGTCATTGTTCTTTCTTGTCTTTGCTAATAACAACAAACAAAGCTCCTTATAAGGAAGTTACTTTTAGTGATTACTTTCTGGGATGTGTGAAGTATGTGAATTGAATGAATTGGTTGAAAGCTGCTTTTTCTTGTAGTTAAAGGTGTCGACACATTTTTCTTTCTTGATAATTACAGGACACAATTTGAGCAAATGGTTTCCCACTTTAATATGAGATCAGTAGAAGAACTGGCAGAATATATTGTAAAAGCTACATCAGAAACAAGACAGAAGATGCTGAAGGATTTCTATGTTTCCAGGCATCCAGAGGTGGAGCCTTTCTTCCCAGTTGAAATACCAGCACAAGCTTCACATGATTATGAGGAAAGAGAATTGGGTACAACACACTGCAGAAGAAGAAAATCAGTTGTTAATTCTGGAAGATCTAAGTCTACATCTTCATTGGTTAAAGGTCTGGTTCTGAGTAGAACTACAGAAACACAGAGCCAGCAGAGCTGTGAGGGAGAAGCAGAGCAACTTTGCAATGACTCCTACATGCAAGATACGTGTGTTGATGCAAAATATAAACAATCACCCACTGTTGCTGCTCAACATATCAAAAGGAGAAACAGTCAGACATTCAAGGATTTTATGACATCTGGCTCATTAAGCAGTAAATCACAAATAATTCAGGTGCTGTCTGTAAAAAGTTGTGAAGGACAGCAGGACTTCAAAGGAACACAGCTGCCAAGAAAAAGATCCTTCTCTCAGTCAGAAGATGGGGAGAGAAAAGTCCCAACTTGTAAGAAAAAAACTTTTGTGGACTTGCTTGGAGATACCTCTGTTCTCAATGACCTCTTCAGAAATGGTGGAAATGGCCCTACAGAATCACAAAGGAGATTCCCTTCAGGGCAGGTAGAAAAATCAAAGCAGAGACCAAAAGACTTCTGGGACATGCTGCACGAGCAGAATGAGGAGAGCCTCAGAAAGCTCACGAACATAGCAGTCATAGAGAAGCTGTGTGAAAAAGCACCTCATCCCCCAGTGACAGAAGACAGAGAAGTGTGTGAAAGTTCTCTTTGGAAAAAAAATGAAAATTTTTTATGGAAAAAATACAGTCCAGATGATTCAGATGAACCATCCACTGCTACATCATATAATGTAGTAAAATGAAAGTTTTCTACATGAGTTACACTATAGTTATCTTAGTTAAACATTAAAATATGCACAGCTTCAGCAGTGTGCAGCAAAAAGTGATACCTCCATGAAATTAAAGGCAGAGAGATGAATTCATATTTATATAGATTTACTTTTTACAGATGTGAATATATATGTAATTACATATGTAATATATAGTTCATAAGTGCATCTATAGTACATATGTACTATATATTATTGTGAGCTATGATACATTAATTTTAAAATAAACTTTTAAAAATGTTTTTAGTGCACTTTGCTTTCTTGCATCCTGATTTTATTTCTAGACTCAGTAGCAGTATTAAGTAATTTTTCCCCTTCCTTTTGGACACTCTCAGTCATTTCAGCAGAATCTAATGATATTGAAAGGATTTAACAATGATAGTCCACATATTTTCTGAGCTACTAGAGTCTCGAGGTCTTCGCGAGATAGGAATGATGTCTTTGTGTCTAATGACCTTTGATGGAATTTTTTTTTTTTCTTCCATGATTTTGCTCAGTCTCTCTGAAGCTGTGGAGCTTCTAATTATCTTCAGTATCCTATAGCAGTGAGTTTCTCAGCTTGGTTGATGTGAAGAGTCACCAAGCTTTGTTCACTCTTTCAGTGCGAGATCCACAGCACATTAAATGATGTTGTGTGTCAAATTTAATCTTTCACTACACTTTTATCTCCAATTTTTTATTTTTGTCATGTCTGTGAGGTGGTTTGGTCTGGACAATACTTCGGTGGTGTCTGCTTTTCTATGCAAGGAAAGAAAAATGGGATTAGTCTTTTAAAATAAAAAAAAAAAATACACTGTTTCCTAGTGAGTTTCAGGAAGAATCAAATGCCATTCAGTAATTCAGACTTAGTTTTGTCTCCCTTTATTTCATACATTTGAGTATTTGATATGAAAAAACCAAACACAGTTAAAAAGTTTCTGTTTTAGTGAGCATTCTTAAAAAAAATTTAGTACATTGTTATATTGCATGTGCACTGAGAAAATACGCAATTGCGTGTGCAGATTACCAATTGATTTTTTTTCTTTAGTTATTTAAAATATGAATATGTTAGTATGAATAATGTAGGCATTTGTATGGCCACTTCTTTTTAGATTCAGATGTGCATAGGTAACTTTTAGGAAGTTAACTGTAATCTTCTGTTCAGTGAGTTCTGCTGATGACACTGGATATTACTGTTAAGCGTATTGCAGCTTAATTTGAGCTGCTGATGATAGTCAACTGGTTTGTCAGTTGTATTATGCTTACATAGTAGTAATTCTTGCTATGCTACGTCAGTTTGCTCCAATATGATAATTTAATCATTTCTGCAGCAGGAACGACCTATGAGTGTGTCTTGGGGACACTTCACCAAGGATGTTGCTTACCACATTTTAAGGACGCAAGTTAGATTAGACACAGCAGTTAGCTACCTGAGTGCATTTCAAGCATTATAGGAGGGACATATTTCACTAGATCAGGTTGCTCAAAGCCCTAACCAGCCTGACCCTATACACTTCCAGTGGTGGGACATCCACAACTTCTCTGGGAAATCTGTTCCGGTGTCTCATCAGCCATATCACATAAATATTTCTTTGCTCATGTCCAATCTAAATCTACACTCTCCTTGTCCTGTCACTACAGGCCCTACGTAAAAGTCTTTCTGATTCTTTCTTATAAGCCGCCTGTAAGTACTGAAAGGCCACAATGAGATCTTCCTGGAGCCTTCTTTGCTTCAGGGTGAACAACCCCAGCTTTCTCAGTCCAGCTCTCTGACTGTTTTTGTGGCCTTCCGCTGGCCATCAGGTCCATGTCCGTCTCACAGTGGGAACCCCAGGGCTAATGCAGTACTCCATGTGGGGTCTCATGAGAGTAGAGTAGAGTAGAGGGAGAGAATTGCTATCCAAAATTGCCACCTGGAGGATTCGGTAGTGCTAAGTCACACTAAATTATGAAGGGTTCAGTTAATCAACCAGTTTCTCAGGCCACTCCGTTGTCTCATCTGTGCAGATGACTAGCAACTGAAGAAATAAATGACCCAGGTACACTGGGTGTGCATACCATGCATCGCTTCACTGTCAAAAGCGTGGGGAGTCTGTATTCCTGAACATATCCCACTGTATATCTCTGTTACACTTTGAGCCCATTTTCAGGTAGGCAGCAGGAGGCATTTTTGGATATATTCCTGATGGCACTCTGTTCTCACGAGCAGGCGTTATCTTGTGGCATATGGTGGGCCTTAACGGAAGTATGGACACAGGAATGCCTGTTGGTTCTGCTGGGAGGGCTGTTGAAGAATCGGCTTATAGAGCAGTCTGTGCTTGCAGAAAGCGCTGAGGCCAGTCCCTGCCTTGTGCCACCTCTGCTACATACGCAGATTTCTGTTGGTAGCACTGGGTGTTGTGTGTTCCTCTGGCTTTGGCAGGACAGCTGCTGGGTGCTTGTTTTGGTTGCTGTGTTTCAGCCAAAGCAAATGTATTTGTATGTGACTTCCACATTTGACTTAATCATCAACACTGGAGTTGAAATGAGCCTGGTTATGGTCTCATAGCACTTCTCACAACATCAAATTTGTATACTATTACATGCTCGTAGCTTTCAGGGCAAAAAATTTTTACGTTGGGCTTTTTGAACATTTGTTTTGCCCAGCAGTTCACTAGTGCTATATAGGGTTGCAGACCCAAGCTTTCGGAATAAAGATGTGTAAAACTGGGATCAGACTGTAACTCCTCTCTCTGATGCATGTATCAAATGCATGCAGTATCAAATACACTGATAAATAATAATGTTGGTTTTTCACCCAGTTGTGAATAAACAGACTGCACCCTGTTCAACTACTTCTATAACAGAACATATGCATTCTTCCTCTTAAGATGGCAAGGAACGTGACCTCAGGGTTCCATTTAGTATTTGGATGCGTAACATAGATAAATCTATACATCTCTGAGACAATAATAAATAATTTCCAAGATGTACTTGGGGGGGGGGGGGGGGGGGGGGGGGGGTTCTTTTTTTTTTAAACTTTTTAAAAGATGGAAAGTTTTTGAGAAGGGAAGGTTTCCCCGTTTGGTTTTTTGGAAATGGTATATA
>Ga0181612_108091_pt1 | contig 18698 bp, 9 predicted proteins | sample HoacroProtozoa21_FD_119630 | JGI IMG/M metagenome (GOLD analysis project Ga0181612, IMG submission 119630) | Hoatzin crop microbial communities from Cojedes, Venezuel. Combined Assembly of Gp0051906, Gp0051904, Gp0051908
TGAAAGTTAAGCAAAAATCACTTAAATGGTGAGATGTTTAGAAATAGCAAATAGACTTTTTTATATTGGTTATGTCCTCCTCAAAAAGCACGGTCCACATTGGTTTCTTTTACTTTGTTTTTAGTGGAAGATGGTTGAAGAGCATCTTTCTTTGGTTTTCATAAGGGAACTCTGATGTAAATATTACATATTTTGTTTCTTGCTGATGTTTTTTAAAAACTATATATTTAATCTGTGATCTGGCATTCTGTAATCAGTGTAAAACTAAGAGGGGAGCTATATATACGGTCAGCTCAGTGTGTATTTGTTCATGTGTTGCTTACTTGTTCCCTGCTAAATGCTGAATATAGCCACAACCACAGGAGGATCAAGATGTTTCTCATAACTCTTGCCATTATTCTTTGAGGCTTTCTGCTCTGTTTTTGTGTTGTTTTCAGGCCACCTTAGCAGAATTTTGTCTGCTCTCTAGCACCCTACCTTGAAAGCAAGGAGAATGAGACCCATCTCAGAAAGTATGTTCTTCATGTTTCTTCGTGGCATTTTGACTTAACTTTCATTCTCTTGGATAACTGACAGTTGTCCTCCGTTCCAGTTGTCTTTGACAAGACATTAGTATGGAACATTTTTAGTTGCTCTTATGATAGCTGTTACCTTTCCATTCAGTACGGAAGTGTCCTTAGTGTCACCCGGCTGTATTTTGCAGTTTCACTTTTGATTTAGCACTGATGTTAAGCATGTGCTGCAGATGAAATGCATGGCTTCCTGGCTGTAACCTCAATAAACGGTGTCCCTTGTCAGCCTTCATTGTGGGCACTGTCTGCTTACCTGCTTGCTTTGACTTCACTATGCAGGTGAGGAGGGTTTGCTTTTTTCCTCTGTGAGTATAATGCACTCATATTTCACCCTAACATTTCCTATTTATTTAAAGATGAAGTGAGCTGAGTGGCATGTTGGTGTAGTTGAATCTGAAGTAGTATTATTGCTATTATTATTATTTGTGTGAAGAGAATAAGAGTGAGCCACCGCAGAGTAATCTTTGTTGGGTTCTTCCAGAATTGCCTTATTTCTCTTCTTTAATGATCAGAACGAGGAACATCTTTTCTATCTGAAGAAGATCTATTTTAATAAGACTTTCCAAAGTATCAGTGATTATGAGGCTGAGATTTCATCTTCTTTTTCTGTTTTCTGTCTAAAGCAGTATTCAGTGTCTGATTACTGTGTATTTACTGCACCATAATGCTTCTTTCTATGTGTTGTCAAATATTTTGCATTGCTTCTCACCAGCCTGCATTTGAACTGCCAGACAGAGGTACAAGCCTTGTTTTCTTGTGAACTATGAATTCTCTGAACAAGCTTGTTCTCCACCTTTATAAATACTTGTGGCAATGTGATGCACTTGTGTCCTGAGTCTACTCAGGACACATTTCTGGGGTGGAGGTTCTGCTTTGTGAGACAGTGATTCCATTTCTGTTTGAGCCTCTAAGCTGAGAGTACGTCTGTGATTTTGGAATAATTCCTTCCTGTAGTTCTTCCTGCGCTATCTGGATGCAAACACACTGTGATCCCTATCAGGATGGAGAGAGTGCGTTGTGATGTGTTGCTTCTCTAAATTGCTTAGAAATGAGGGATGAAACCCCAAGAATACAGCTTTTTCCCTATCAAGGTGTAAAGCACCACTTTCACAATGTTTTTACCTTATATTGATCTACTCTGAGTCACATCTTGACATTTCCCATAGAATAGATCATGTCTTTATCATTCATTGCTAAACTTGTTAGGTATAGACCAGATTATAATTATGTTCGTGTATACTTACTAGAGCAGACCTTTATATCTTAAAGAAGAGTCCAGTAACTTTCCCTCTCATTTCCTTTGCTGGACTCTATTTCTTAAACAAACAAACAAAAAAAAGACATGTAAGTGCATTTTGTCCCAGCTTCTCATATCAATGTTCCTTGAGATTTACTCATTTTAAGAAAGACCAGAGGGAAAACCTATCTGCACTAAGGCAAAAAGAAAATGCTTCAGCTGACCAGTAAGGATGATGGTTTTAATTCTCACAAAGGCAGACTTCAGCTGCTCTGTGCAGCATAATCCTTCCAGCAGATAATCAGGCTGTTAGCTTTTGCATGAGGATTTTGGCTGCTGCCGTGTAGGATGGGGAGGGAGGATGGGATGCTGGTGCTCCAACACTTAGTGTCTGTTCTGGTAATTCAGAGTCTTCTAGTAAAATAGCAAACTCGTACTAACAACTTTAATTACATTTGCTGTAGCCTGGCTTCCTACGGAAATGAAGCTTAAATGCTTCTGCTGTCTCTTGGTCCCTTATGACTAATTTTTGCATTTGTTGGCCAATTTGAAACTGCATTTGTAAGAAGCATTGAAGTCTCGAAGATAATGCTCGTGCTCCAGAACTCAAGATGCATATACTTGACTGGGAAGGTCAGATGAGCCTTTTTTAATTTTTAAACCAGTTTCACTGTTGAATGGCATTAACTTGCATTCTCTGCAAGGAGTTATCTTGAAAAGTGAATATTTCTGGGCTATTTCTTTTCTTCCTGACATCTCATTATATCCTATCATTAATATTTTCTGGATTTTTTTTTGTTTTATTTTCTTTGTTTGTTTTTAATGGATTGCCTTCATATGCTGCCATTTCTCGGTATTTTTTTTACATTTTGGGTTCCACCAGCCAGGAAGTCATGACTATTACTGCCTCTTTCAGTAAAAAACAAAGCTTTCCTGCACTCAGATATATGTTAATTTTACCAACCTTACCTTTATATTAAAAACAAATGTTCTGTTCATGTATTATTTTTTGCAGATTTTTTTTTTTTGCTATTTTCCGCTGTGTAGGAAAGCCTGAAATATTTTGTTTTTTCTTACACTTTTTCTGTTTCCCATCTTTTCTCCTTAGCCTTTCCTAGATGATCTCTAGGCTAGCAGATGGGTGGCTATTTCTGCACCACGGTGGAGAACCGTGACCACAGCCACGGTTAGGTATATCTGAGCTAGATTTAGTCTTATCAATTTAGCTAGCTGTTAGGAATCTAGCTACTGGGTAATGAAACAGTGGTTTCCAAGAGTAAAAACTGTAGACGCAGAGTTTTTGTGTGCATTCACAAATGTGCACTCGGAAAATATTTCAAGGATTCACACACAGATAAACAGATATATTGGTGGAGACAGTATAGCTGATGAAATGGATGACACAGAAGATTCCTGCATACTAGCACTATAAAACAATTTCATGATAACGCCAGATTATGCTTTAATAGAGGATGTATTGGAGATGTGTCTGATTTAAACAGTATTTAAGCTCTAATCAGAGTACTTAGTGTACTTAATGTATATATTGTCAAGGAATTGAGAGACGCTAATCCTTCAAAGAGCACAAAAGCAACACAGGATTCTAATTATTTGCTGTTTCTTCTCACAAAGCAGAGGAATACCTAAAAATTTTAGAGAGCTGTCCCCGTATCACTGTAGGTAATAAATACTGTGCACTTCTTACAGATTTAGATCTGTAAATCTAAAATTGTGTCAGATGTCAGTATAGCAGAGCCTTAACTATCACAATTGTCAAGAACAAAAATTCTTATCTGCAGAAGAAGCAGAATATACCACAGGTTTGCTCTTTCATATCTAGTATGTCTAGCTCTTGTGCATCTGATGCAAAAATTCGCTACTGGTTCAGCTGCCATAATCAGCTGTAACTGGCATATGGTGTAAGGGAGCTGGAAAAAATCCATGGTCCTGCACTGGAATGCAGTAATTGCCAGCTCCTTACTGGGAGGTCAGACCAAATGCATGAATCTATCACAGCATGAAGCTTAGATCTGTGGAATAACTATCCCGCTCTAGTTACTTCAGATTTAAGATACCCTGAAATAACCTTCTGTTTCTCAAGGAAATTACTTTTATTGATATATAAATACATTGGGATAGGGAAAAATTAAAATGGATGATGTATTCTGAAGTGACTGTAAGAGAATAACTATTTCCATGATCAGTTTTCTTGTGAAAACGAGTCTGAAGAAGCTGTGGGGAAAGTAGGTAAGTCAATAATTGTGAGAAAGATGCAGAAGGAGATGAGTGAGTTAAAAGAATATGCTACAGAGAAAATAAGAAGGAGTGGGTGTCTATGTAGGCAGCTTTGTTGATGGCAAAATGCTACATGTTCTTATTTTGCTGTATATGTTTTCATGGTGGAGGAGTGGATGTTCTGCACAGTTTAGGCCGTGTCATTCTGTTTTCTGCTATAACATTTTTTTCATATGAGGAAGACCTCTTAGATCTCTTCTTTAGTAATAGAATTGTACAATGGGAAACTCATATTTTGGAATTATACAGACAATTTTTTATTTTTCCTGTTTTATATCGCCTGAGATACACCCCACAGGTGATACTAATGTTGTGGGTTCTCTCCTGCAGTGGCTGTGGCTTTTTAAATAGAAAAATAAGGACCCTCTTGGTACTGACTGGTTTGATTCTGTTGTCTCAGCTACAGTTTGCATAACATGGACCAATCATTTACATTGAATGTAAATAACAACTAGTCTAGGCAGGGAGCTGGACTGTAGTAGTTACATGCATTGCAACTGTGATCAGCAGCCTTGCCTCTGTCCATGGGAAGAGCTGCTACAGTTTTGAGGGTTTGAATGTACATATATCCTTCTTTAATCTGAAGTAAAGTCTAAAAATCGGATTTTTTTCCAGCTGTTAGAATGGCCCTTGCCACAAATGTTTCTGGCTGGTGATAACTGCCCTGAAAAGTGGGACTGTAAGTGGGTGCTTGTATTTTGATAGACAAATGTGACCTTGGGGCCACAGCCCAAAACTTTAGCAATTGCAGAGGTGCACAGACCTTCCTCCTGGTATAAAACTAACACAGTACATTAGTGAATTAGAATGTGAATAAATTCTGTCAAGTGGTAGTGTAGTTCTGAGACTCATTAAACCTGCCTGTGAACATCCATGTCACCAAGCTTCATGTGATCCATGCCTGCATCGCTAGGACTTCGTTGGTTGTGATTAGTTTTGTCATCAGTTTAAGGTGAGTTTGAGAGCTGAGCCTTACTCATTTGAACTACTCTATTTCTCCGCATTTTGTCAGTTGAGCTTTAGTGTTTCTTGGGAGCAATGTTCTTAATCCACAATGTGTTTGACTTCCAACTGCATGTGCTCTCTGACTCTCTTCTATTCGGTGTGAGATCCCAGGCCTGGATGTTTTCAGAGGCGGGGACTGCATGCATAGAAGGCATAGGAGCACAAGCAATTTTGTGTTTGTTTCTGAACCTCCTAAGTGTTGACAGATCACAGTGGGAGCTACTGTGTGCTACCCTAGCAGGATGGAGGTACTGGTGATGTGATTTTGGCAGTATCAAGAATCGCTGTAGATTATTGATGGACTGACACTTTGGGGGCAGGACAGGCAGCGTACACTCACTGCATCGCAGTACCTAGTAGATTTTTGATGCCAAGCAATGGCTGTGCATTTGAAGCAGGGGAATTTTTATAGTGCATACATGCAAAGTTTTCCTCCTTCTTGCAGTGCTGACTTGTGCCGGCGAGATGGCGAAGGCAATAAAGAAGGCAGTTACTATAGCCCTGTGAGTGCTGGTTTATCAGTTCGCTACAGATCTGTGAGCCTCCAGTTCAGTACTGGAAAGCCAGTGTCTGGTGCAGGGCTGCAGTCAGTTGCCCGGGTGGTGCTCCTGGCTACTGTACCAATGAAGAAAGTAGGTTTTGAGACTGGTCTTTCTGAGTGACCCCATCAGTAACATGTGTATGCTTACAACTTCCACATTGCGTGGAGCACGTAAGCAGGAAAGAATAATGCTCATATTTTTATAGGTCTCAGCTGACCACAGAGTCTTCTTCAAGGGTGTCAGTGTGGATATCCTCAGATGATGTGTTGGGTGCTGAGATCTTTCTTACCTGTTTTTGGCAAATAGGATTTAGCTTTCTCCAAATAATGTATCAGATTGTCTTCTTCATGCTTTGAGAACTTTCTTGTTATTTTTTGCTGTGGCGTGTGAAACTCTGTTTGACTCCAAGATGTTTGGTGGAAATGCTGCACGCCATCTGCATTTTAGTTGGCTGAAGGTGCTGCAAGTGAACACCATTGGTACATGGTCATGACCATTGCTGTACTCATTGTAACTTGCTACGCAAATAGCACATAACGCCACTCTAAATGAAAAAAAAATCGTCTCACTTTTTTTTCTTTGTACAAGCCACTGTTGCAGAGATGATAAACGTTTCATCTTAAAATAAACTTTGGAGAGGGTGGGAATCCACCTGATTGTGTTCTGAATCAGTTGAAGCAAACTGCAGGCCTCTTTTCCGTATGGGTTTTAACCTGATACCAAGTTAGAGATATGTAATATGCTGGAGTTTGCTGTCTTGTGACTTTTCTAGGGTAGCACATAAAATTGTATTATTGTCTGGTTAAACAAAATGTCAAGAGCAGAGAGATGGCTTGTAGCCCACATGTTGAAATTTCCTGTTGAAATTGCCTTCGGTGACTATTAGTAATTTCCCCTCTATGGAAAACTGTCAAGTAGTTCCTGATTTTTCCCCTCTTTTTTTTCAAGTAAATATTTTCAGTATGGTCAGTGGAGTTGTCATGGCTTGTTGACAGCAAAACTGGTTCTGTTTGGAATATGGCTCTGCACACCCACTCACACGTCTCTGACTGCACATCCTCTGGTTTGTTCCTGCTCTTCTCCTCTCCTTGCCAGCAAGGTCTCTTCTAGTGCCACTTCTGTCCCCTGTGAATTAGAACCAGTTGTACAAGACCAGATGCTCTCTAGCTTGCCATCCCTTTACAGAGACTTCATCCCATCCATTATGGAGTTTTCTTTTCTTTGGAGATTTTAAAAGCATATCCCAGCGTTATCTTCTGTGCTGTATCAAAGCTCATAGATCATATTGGAGCAATATATGTTGTGATTCGCTGGTCAGGTAATATCATTCTGCATTGCAGTACCTAGGGTTGACTTAGATGAGCAGGGTGTTGGAGAAATGGTGCCAGCCATGGGGCTGAAGACTTAAATGCTGTTTAAATCCACATAAACTAGTAAATAGCTGAACCCAAGAGGAACGTGGGAAACAAGTTTGCGGGGAATGCTGGCTTATAGAGCTGTAGAGTGGCACTGAAGACTGTCAGTCCTTGGTCCTGTTGTCTGGGCTTCAAAATGGATTGGGTAGTACCTATGCAGATGTGAAAATGAAGCTTTAACCTATAACTATGGCAAACTGAGATTCAAAGCCAGCTCTAAATCTGAGATCTCTTTTCTGCAGGCTGATTGTAGCGTTTGTGCTAATAAACAGCTTAGAATAAGCTTGCAGTGTAGTGAGAAATATTGGTCTCAGTGGGACTGTCAGGTTAAAATATTGTTTTGTTTTTTAGCAATTTACAGTTTCGAGCAAATCAATTAAATTTCAAAGCTTCATTACTTAAGTAGTTCAATTAAATTTTGCGCTTCTTTCACTGGTTTTGTAATGTTGGAATAGACTGGCAAATGCTGTGGTGTTTGTGTTCAAGGAAATGTAAACAATTAATGTCTTTTATTGCAAGAAAATAAATTTTTCGTAGCATTTCTAAGAACACTGGGTTGCGTGCAGGCCTTAATCTGCAAGATGTGACCAGGCTTGTACACCTGCATGAGTTTGCCTTTGGAATCCCTGTAGTGAAGCTATGCAATACGTGACAGAATTGATGCCTACATCACTGCAACTAACAAAGAGACGATCTGCAAGTTGGATCAGAATTTGACTCTACTTCTGTTCCAAAGTATGTGTGTGGGGAATAATAGTCTCTGTACAGAGATTTATTTCATCTTTTAATGTCAGAGGAGTTTGAGCTGCTGCTTCTGTGTTTGGAATACTCGCTGTGGAAGTATGTCAAGGAGGCAAAACTATCGTCCTGTTCCTGAGAATGCAGAAAGCAGAGTTCTCAAAACTGGTGGTTATTTAGTTGTCCTTCTGCCTATCCACATGGCAGGAAAGGAATAAATTCTTTTGTCATCCTTCTACATGAAATACTGAACCAGCGGGAAAAGTGCCATGTACATAATGTTGATCTGTGTGTAAGCTGGAGCTCTTAGCTCTGCATTTTCTATCTAATACGGCTAAAACTCATTTGGTTCTTGGTAAATAGAATTTATATTCAGATGTTTCCTGTCTCCATGGAATAAGCTGCATATTATTTTATATTTAGTTGATACTCCTCTTCTTCCTTCATAGCATGATTTCTTAGTTATTGAAGTTTTCTTCCTCGTTTATTCACAAAACACCCGAGCTTTCAGTGCATTTCAAATTTCAGCCTTTTTCTGATACCTGTTTCATTCTAAGTTTCCTATTCACATAATTTCTTCTTCTCTTTCATTGAGATTATCTGTCTCTGTAGGATGGAACATACATTTCAGCCTGCACAGATCATCTGAATGTGCATTTGTGTAATATACTTCTATTAACACTCATTGTAAGTTTTGATACTATGATTCTTTGATCATAAATGTTAATATCAGAATAAATTCTACCTGTGTAATGCCAAAGAAACACATTTTATAGTAAGTTTTATTGCTGTTAAATATGGGATTTGTCTTTCTGAATTCAATATCAGCTTTCTACTTGAAGATTGTGTGGTGTTGGATGACTTTAAATTTACAGATAATTTACAGAGTTTTTGTTTAATGAAATTTTTGTGAATTGCCCTTACACTAAGGAAAGTTACCATTTTTTCTTTCTTCGTAATAACAACCTACTTATTTTACACTTTGTGATTTTGGTTTTAGTTAGCATCAAGACTCATGAGTCTTTTTTTTTCTTTTTCTCATTGAGCAGGTGTAACCACGCTTCGAAACTTTGAAAATGCTATAAATTTATTATCCAGAATTTGCAACTCAGTCCATGTGCTGAGTCACTGTTTAATGCCAGATTTTCCACTGATTGTGTAGTTTGCTTCATGATGCAAAAACAGTGCCTTAATTGACAGGTGCACCACATGGTGGGAAAGATAATGGGATTGACGTTCTGTCTCATTCCCATCACAGAATAAAATCTCTCGTCTGTTTGTATGTAATAGTTAAACAAGCTAAGGGCTCAAATTGCTGGTCATCAAATCTGCTGTTCTCTCCTCTGCTTCCCATAAGCTTTGTATTCTTTTTTTCTTTTGCTAGAAAGAGGCCATTATTTGCTTTCTTTCCTGTCATCTTTTGTTTTGATGAAATACTTAAGTAAAATGAATGTAAACTGTATTTCTTTGGGGCACCTCATTGTTTCCTTTGTGAAGAGCTAAATTAGTGGAAGAACTTCCAACTGGACTATAGCCTTAGCTTTGCAGTGAAATAATTACTGTTTGAAGCCAAGATACTATGTTTATAGTCTATTGGCCCTGCTCAGCTTTTGGAATGCCATGTCTCTATTCCTAGTATAGTCGTACTGAGTTTTGAAATCTGTGAACGTGATACAACAACAGAGAAATGCATCTGAGTGCCCCGGAGAATATGTGATGTTCTGAAATTGCAGCTGTTTGAACTGCATTTTCAGTGCTTTTGCTGTATGTACAGCATCAGTAGACACAGTGTAAAGAAAGCAACCAGTGACACTGAAATTCAAACTATTTTTATACATATATAATTTTTGCACTATGATCATTTATTGACATGATCTTCAAGCTAACAACCCTTTAAATATAGCCAAATCTGGAAACAACAGGTGCTGAAGTGTGTGATGTAATGACAAATCATAATGATGAATTCTTGATTTTTTCTTCTGTTTGTAGTTGGGTCTTTTATTGCTCCTGTCCTTGTCTCTTACATCACTGTTTTACATTTCATGCTGTACATGATTTCAAATAGTATTATGACTGTATTTGGCAAGGTGTTTACTGTAGGTGACTTTGGTGAAAAAGCATGTTCCAACAAGCTTCATCCTTTCCCTGCTCCATTTTACCATCTATAATCTTAATCTCCTATGAGGAAAGGCTGAGAGAGTTGGGGCTGTTCAGCCTGGAGAAGAGAAGGCTCCGGGGACACCTTACAACCTGATCTAGTTATAGATGTCCCTGCGGGGTTGGGCTAGATGACCTCTGAAAGTCCCTTCCAACCTACAGCATTCTATGATTCAATGATTCTAAATATAAGGCAAACTAGAGAGAAATCTAAGAATATCTGTGATTTGGAGGAGACAGGAAAGGTGATTTTCTGAAGAACCTTTATTACAAGAATAGGGCCACATTCTGAGTCTTAGTGCTGCTTGATGTTAGGCATCCTAGTTGAAGAGAGACAACATTATCTGAAGTGGTCAGAAGAAGGTACTTCTAAATGTAGTGGTGTGAAGCCCATGAGCTGGCTGCTGTCCCGATGTCATACTGGATGTATTGGGATGCTGGGAATGACAGGTCAGAAGCATCTGCGAAAAGGGAATATACCTTCAAAGTGTTCCCCCCCTCAATATTACTGTTCATGGGATGAAATTGAGTCAAGAGTGCTTTAGGAATACCATTGAGAAAATCATAACTGTGTGAGGAAGTGTAAAGAAGACTCTCCCAGAGGAAAGATGGATTGTTCTTCATTTGGGTGCCTAGCATACATGAAAAACACATTGGAATTCTCTTAAAGGGATGGGGATAGAATAAAACTAAGAACAGAAAGAAAAGTAGACTAAACTAAGAACTTTGCACAGACAAAATATAACCAAGAAACAAGTATTCCTAAGGAAAAACATCATTGCTTAGAGTTATGTGGTCTGAAAGTGAATGATTCCTAGATGGACATGAGCAGATGATCTCAAGAGGTCCCTTCCAACCTAAATGATTCTGTTATTCTGCGACTTTAATCCTTCTCTGCGGACATGCATTTCACTTCAGAGATTCAGTACAACACAACACTGTATCATGGTGAATAAGTTATATTATGATCATTTAGTCACATGGAGAATTAAACACTGACATATATCTCTTCACATGGAGAATTAAACACTGACATATATCTCTATCTAACTGCTCATGCATGAAAGAAGACTATAAAGAGCCAACAATGAATTAAAATGCGAACTTTGGTGAATCTTAAGCAATACTCAAATTTATTACAGAAGTTAAAGTCATCGTAGCTCATTTTATTTTCCCTCATTTCTAGGGATAAATATATGGATGAAGCAGAGGAAGTTGCTGATTTAGGGTTATTGCCCATCTTTGTAAGTATTCAAACTACGTTTTGGCATGACATTTGAGATGGTCTTTGTCAGAGCCCTGAGCACACCAGCAGGGTCTAATTGCCCTAACCAGCCTGTACCCACCTTCTTCTTTGGTTTTCCTGTGCAACTTCTCCCCTCTGTCATCACAATCCTTGGTGTCTGCCCTGCTACAGTGCACCATGAACCAGGCTTCTGTGTAAACAGATAAGCTGTGAGAAAAAACTCAGAGAAGCCCCCCCTTGAGCCTCCACTTTTTGGCTCCAGAGCTGCACCTGAGCTAGTGTCCTGGCCTTGCTTTGTTGACCTGACTCCCTGGCTTTACCTTGGACCTCCATGGGATGGTGCCCTCGTCAGGGAGGTTCCTGTGCTGCCTTGCTGTCAGCTTGCCCTCCCTTGTGGGGCAGCCCCCTTGCTGCTCCCTTAGTAGTTTTGTGTTGAGAGCAGAAAAGTCAAATGAAATCTAGGCTCTAGATACTGGTCTGTTAAAAAGGTGGATTTCCGTAACAGTTAGGTTTCATTACAGTTAATGTCAATGTTGCACAAAGCCAGTTTCTTCAATTCCTAAGTTTTTGGTCAACAATTTCAAAAGAAGGAAGACTGCTTTTTTTCATTCCTATAACCTGTATTCTTACTAGCTAAACAGATGGTCTTTTATGTTTTCACAAGTTCTAGTCACGGCCTAAAATAACTCTTCTCCATGGCAAGTAAGTACAGAACTTTAACGTGCATAGAATCACAATGGAATCACACAAGGGGAATGTATGCCATTATCACAGCCATTAAAAAGCTATGTATAAGGCTCACAGATTCATCTACTTTTTCAGAAAACCAAAAGTGATTCCTTCTTAATTTGATTGACTATTTTAATTATGTATTACTCTGAGAGGTCTTATTGGTTTTGATGTATTTTAACTGCATGATTGTGAGGTAATTAGAAGTTTTTGTTGAACAACACCACAAAAATTAAATGCATTCTTGTTAAACTGTTACCTTTAGTGCTATCTGCTGAAAGCTCGATGGGATATTTTCATGAATCTCCCTGTGGGTTTCCGTTTGACAGTGAATCACAGTGCTGTTTCCTCACTTAAAAGATGCCTGCAAAGTTCCACTGTATGGCGATAGATTTTACCATGGTTATTACATTCATCTGAATAAACCACCAGCTTTAGAAAAAAATAAAACTTTGTTGTATCATATCTTTCATGCCATATATTAAGAACACCACCCATGGTGTTTCTCTCTCACCAATCAATTCTCAAGTTTAATTATCTTAAGGGGATATTTTTACTGTAAAATAAGTCACAAACACGATATAGATATACTGTAGGCAATGATCACCAATGATCATCATCCTGATATAGTTTAAAAGCATTAAGAAAAAAAGCCTCACCTTTATAGGTGTTTGATATTTTCTGACACTTCTCTAAGTAAAAGTTTAATGCATGAAACACACAGATATATTTCAGTATTTAGAAATCATGAGGAACTTCCAATCATGAGGAACTTCCAATTTCATCTTCTGAGATACAGAAGGGGGGCTTTGGTTAAGAACAGTAAATATTTTTTTCCTTTGAGATAGACTATATTCCAGGAAGAAAATGTTCACAGAATTTCTTTATTGGCGTTTCTCCCTGCCATCCTGTCAGCAAGACAAAGTTTGCTTTCTCCCAAGGAAATAGCTATGAGATTGATCCACCACACATCTTGCAGTTCCTTACGGGTAGATCCTGTCAATATCTGTGTAAGTCTCTTGCTTTTCTATGTTCACTGTTTCCACAGCTGTGTATGTTTGCTGCCTTTGAAGCCTTTGATCTTTTCTCTATCTTTTTTCACATTGATTCTTCTTATGTTACAAATGACCACAAGAACTGGGCGAAGTGCAGAATATTTGGTGGTCTATTTTGTTTCAAATGAGCATTTGAAAGAAAACTTCTGTAATATCTTGCCTACATATCATTATAATGCAGACAATATAGCACTACTACAGTTTCTTGGCACCTGTGGGCTAAATAAACTGTATTCATATGCTACTCATCAGTAAAGTTACACACTTGCTAAAGAGCAAACTATATTTTTTGTGATTTTAATTATCCACAATTAAGACAGCAAATGCAAATGCGCAGACTTTTGTGATACCAGGAAATGACAAATTTAAAAAATGCTTTATGAAATTGTTCTGTTTCTGGACAGAGTTTTAATCAAATTTGTTCCATAGAGAAAGTACATCCTTATATGCATAAGCATACTATCTGCTTTCCTACAGTTATCTGCTGAGGATTTGTCCTCTGAAGCTCTATTGGAGCAAAGGTAGAAGCCATTTGAACCTGATGTGCCTCCCACCTGGTACCTGATACAAGAAGTGGATAAATAAATCCCAAACGGTATGATGTAACCCATTTGATTAATAAAAATAAAATCAGCTAATGGCAAGGGAAATACACCTACTAGAAAAGAAGTTGATTCAGTTTTTCTGGGTGTAACACTAACTAGATAACAAGGTCTCTCAAGACTGGTGAATCATAGCACAGCCTGGAGTGTTTATTTGTGGCCACAGGGTAACTGTATAAATGATATCAAACTATAATGTTTTCAGATCTAATAATTCCTCCTAATCTGTGGTCCTCTCTCCTCTGCTGTGTGTAAGGATCCTGTTACTATGTCTCTTCTGGAAGAGTGAGTCTCTAGATATTAGCATATGAAAGCATACTCTGATTCTACCTGTTGCAGGGAAATGAAATTGCTTTATTAAGGGAAGGGATTTATGGATTTGCCCAAGTTTAGCTGCTTTGCTGCACATATCTGATGTAGAGGTGATCACCCTCACCCTCCTCTTCCTCCTTTTGCTTCAGTGTAAGATGGATGGAAGTGATATAGAAAAGGATGTGATAATCCCTCAGATGAAAGGAAAAAGACTCCAGGGGAATACTGAAAAATGAAATTTGTACCTACAAAGATTCACTCAGCTACTTGCCCCTTGCACTAGTGCTAGAAGGTCATTCAATGAGATTTAGTTTTTATAGTAAGAAACCTTGTCATGCAGCAAATAATCAGTTATGCTCACTAGAATATACAAGTATTTTCATGCCTTTTACAGAAGATGTATGGCCTCTGTACTTCTTGGCTTGAAACTTTCTGATACACATTAAGCAAACACAATGCTTAACCTAAGCAGGGAGGTTTTTTTTGTTTCTTTCTTTAGAGGACCAAAACACTGAAAATTATCTGTATGGAGGAAACCTGATCCCCATGTTGTCAGACTAAATCTGAAACTGAATTAATCCTTAAATATTCATACATGTATTGCAATGGGCTCGCTCATGATGTTGTACAAGCAGTATTGAGTTCAGCTCTAGGATATCAAATTCCAAAATTATAAATAGAAGGAGGATTATTATAGATATAATTTTAGAAATACAGAAACTGAAACAAAGAGAAGTGTGATCACCTATCAAGGTGGTGAAAGAAGTCAGATTTCCTGAGCAGAGATAGTTCAATGGTTGTCTGTCCTGCAAGAAAATTCTACTTCCTAGGAAAGAAAGCTCTCTGTGTTTTGAAGGAATAGAAGGAATTGTAAGAATTTCCAAGTATGGAGAAATAAAATTGAAACCAAAATTACAGAAATAGTGCACTAAAAACTTTGCTTAAACAAAAGGAGACTGTAGAACCCAAAGTCCAAGGCCTCCAATCTCAACTATAGCTCCCTGTGCTTCTAATTTCCAAGCTACTCCCCATACCTAACGGGGGTCAGAAGTAGAAACCTTGCAACAAGTCCTGAGGTAGTAGCTGGGTTACAAATGAGTTAGAATATTTGAAAATCTTGAGGTCATCAGATCCAGAGTGATGCACATCCTAGCTGCCCATCCCAAGATACAGCTGATAAAAACCTCACAACCCGCAAAGCCTCATGTCAAGCAGGCCTCTGACCATTTTCAGGGGCTTTGGCAAAGACTCTGGACCCCTGACCCATAACTAGAACTTAAGTTGCACAGATGAACATGTGAGCCACAGACAACAGAATCCCAGCTGCAGTAGCAACCAGACTCCCAAGCAAATTTGCAGGAAACTAAGCAGTGCTTTTCCAGTGCACCATTTTCTTTTTGACAAATAAAAATTTCTGATTAAAATGTATTTTGTCATAAAGAAACTGCCTTTACTTTTGATTCCTAGCTCTTTAGGTACTGTACCATGGCTTACACGATCTCAGATGCGAAGACTAACAGTGTTTGGTGGTTTTTGAATATTGACTTTGTTACGGACGGTCTAAATATAGTAATTTTTACTTTCATAGCATAATTTAAACTGCCTCGGTGGCAAAATACCCACACATGTGAAAAAGTCTTGACTAAAATTAAGAATTTTGATGCAGAAAAAGTGTTAATTACCTGAGAGAAATTTATTGTATAGTAGATATCCCTAGACATTAACACATAGGATTTCTTGACCTTCCATATTTTTGTAGGGATTTATGGAATGTCCTTGGTACATAACTATGTCAGTCAATGTTTTGTTCTATTTACTTCAGTAACACTTGGGGATTGCTGAAAGTCAACGTTTAATTTAAAAAAAAAAAAAGTGCAATTTTTCATTCTTGTGTCAGCAATCAGCTCTAACTACATATTACTGTAGAAAGTTCTCAGTGCAGTAAACTGTGGCACCAGGAGCTATACTTCAGAGTGAGATGTAAACAATTATCAAAAATTATTTTGATTTTTACTACTGAAACAATGACTACATAGATCCTGTCCTCAATTTTTACCAAGGCCTTGTGCTGTTTTTAGACACAAGGTAGGCAACATAAAGTTTGTGAGAACGTGTTGCAAAATTGCATTCAAACTACATGAAGTGAGGATGGTATCAACTAATCAGAAGGAGTCACATGATTTATAACTGGAGTTAAGCTTGTCCTGAAAATAAGCTGGAGAGTGGAGGGCAGAAGTAAACATGCTCTGCTCCCTTGTGATCTTTGACAGTCTAATGGCACATTTGCCCTACTGTTGACATTTAACTCAGCATTTTATACAGCATTTTGGAGCCTCTTTTCTATTAAATATACATAGAAAAAAATGTACTGTCTATTTATCAGTAACCAGATGGCACAATTATTCCTTGACAAGGCTTATAACATATCACCTGCAGCAGTATGGTGGCCTCACACATATGAAAAAGTCTGGAAAAGAACAACTTTTTCCTGTCAGCTGCTATTTCAAATGTTCTTTGCAGGACTACACAACTCATAAGCGCTTCTTATCACTTTTATGCTCTATAGAACATTAAGGAAACCTATCTGCATTTACAACACAAAGCTTTTTCGATTACTATTATTATTGTCTGCAGTTGCTAGCTGCAACCAAAGAATGGCATAAAATGTGTACATCATGCCATTTAGACTTGATGAGTCCCTATAGTCTTTTTAAAAACATTCACCCTTCAAGGGTGGGAAGTAGTGAGAAGCAAAGACCAGAAAGACAGGTCTTTGAAAAGTTACTGGGATGGAAAAGTAGAGTTATGGAACTGGTCTCTGTGGAATAAAAGCATCTGTTCATGTGTTATGTTCATACTTTATTTTAAAATGTTATTTAATAAATTTTAAGAAAAAGAAAATTCAGCCTTTTGTCTTATTAGTGAAATCTGTCGTAGGTTCTTCTGAATTTGGTACTGGTCTCAAAATGAATTTCAGATAAAGATAATCTTTAAAATGGATCTTTAAGTGTCTTAATTCTTACCTCTTGGTATCAAAAACTTTATGTAAGATAGCTATCAGCTTCAGAAGTATTATAGTTCATTGTGTTGTATTTTGTGCCTAACTTTTTGATACATTTATCAGATCTCATTCTTCTTTTATAGCTATAATACTTTTCCTGCTTTGATTGTAATTTAATTTTAAAAGTACTTTTTGCTTCTGTTTGTTAGTTTCCTATATATTCTGAAAGAGAACTGTGCTCAAGCCCAAACCCAAACACGCAGAACTTCAGGAAAGTTCAAATCCACAGCTAAACTTTGAGGCTTATCTCTCTGTCTCTCTCTCGCCACTTACCTCCTTTGCTTCCTTCACCTAACATCACTTTGGGATCATAATAAGTATAGCAGAAAAACAGTCTAGGGTAGAGGATAACATTGGCAAGGCCTTGGCCATCATAAAGGGTAGTACAAGCAGTGCATTATGTAAGTCTGCTAAAATTGAAGGTCCACAGAGGCACAAGAGACCTCCTTGAGCAGGGACTTTCTTCGTGAAAATTACTTGAAATGGAGTATCAATACATGTTTAAAATGGTGAGGCACGTTCAGAAATAATGTGATAGGTTTAAAAGTTAGAACTAAAACTTTTTTTGATGTCTTGTCTCTTGATTTCAAATGTTTGGAAATCAACCATGCCATGCCATCCACGCATGCCAAACTGTTCTTCACAATCAAGACAGTGAGTAAGTTCTTTCTGCATTTAGCAAACACTAAGTTTTCTTTTTAAATGTTTAAATTCTTATATATTCAGTTGACTGAACTTCCCAGAGCCAAAACATTAATATCATAACAAAAAATAAAGGTCGTAACAAAATGGCAAGAGTTGAGAGTATAGAAATTATTTTCACCCAGAAGTCTCTGTTCTGATTTGGATTGAAAGATTAAGGAGTTGGGAGAGAAGTCCTTGACTTTAATATAGTGTTTCTTTTCACTAATAATAGAAACTCACTGAAAAAAAAAATCCTGTCATTGATAGTTTTCTGGGTGGGAAATACTAACATTTCATTCATAGTACAAAGGAATGGTGCCTGAAATTGATACGCAGTAAATTACGTACTCAAAATTATTTTTCTCTCATCTGCATATTTTTCAACATTAACAGTAGTAGTGTAGTAGTATTTGATTCTTGCTTTTTTTGTTGTTTTTTTGTTGTTGTTGTTGTTTTTCTAACCAGAAGGCTTTCTATGCTACGCTGGTTAGGGAACTGATTCAGAATGCACAAATCCAGATTCACGTCCATTCTACACCTGGCCCACATCAGCCTTACATGAAAAGCTTTGTACTGACTGTAAAGGAATAGGAGCCTGAGCTTCCTGCTGTATATGCCAATGCCTTATTTCGTAGATGACATACATATCTACCTCTTTTTGACGATATAAAAGTAAGACTTTGGTTCTGAATACATATGTCAGCATAATCCTGCATTTTGCAAATGTTCTCAAAAGATTTTTTTTCAGTTCTGCTGTGGAACAAAGAAAATAAAAATTGAAGACTTTGTCACAAAATGGAATTGTCAGCTTTGGTTAGCAGATACGTATTTCATCTCCTTGTGCCCTTCATTAGTAGTTCTTTGTAGGAGTAGATAATGAGCCACTATTCATATGGCACTTTGGAAAGTGTATAAATGTTCTCTTTTATGGGAATAAAAAGAGTTTCTGAGTCCAGTTCGAAAAGAACACGCTATTGTAATGAAAAAAATACTTCAGTAGTGGGGACATAACGACTGTAAGTCTGGAGCAAATTTATCATTAGGAAAA
>Ga0181612_146181_pt1 | contig 18697 bp, 10 predicted proteins | sample HoacroProtozoa21_FD_119630 | JGI IMG/M metagenome (GOLD analysis project Ga0181612, IMG submission 119630) | Hoatzin crop microbial communities from Cojedes, Venezuel. Combined Assembly of Gp0051906, Gp0051904, Gp0051908
TCGCCGAGATGGACGGGTCAAAGAGCTCTATCCAATACAACAAGGATTATGACAACCCTGCACGGAAATCAGCGACTGGTTCACCTTTATGGTCAAAGAGCTCTATCCAATACAACAAGGATTATGACTATAAAGAATTCATCACAATCGTGAAGATTGCAAAGAAGTCAAAGAGCTCTATCCAATACAACAAGGATTATGACGATTATTTGGTCCACAAAGCCTGATGTGGAGATTCGGTCAAAGAGCTCTATCCAATACAACAAGGATTATGACACCGTCACGACGAGCCGAAACATCACAAAATGTTGTCAAAGAGCTCTATCCAATAAAACAAGGATTATGACTTGTCTTCAAAAACTTGGCCGACAACCACCCGAAGGAAGGTCAAGGAGCGCCACCCAACAAAACAAGGATAAAGAAAACTTGCCAAGGAGAAAGATGATGTAAGGGAGGGTGAATAGAAAAAGAGAACAGCGGATGTCTAAGTGAGGGCATCCGCTGTTCTCTTTATGTTTATATCGAGAGAATGTAGGCTATTTAAGGAGCTCGGAGAGCTTTTGGGTGAGGGAATCGCCGCGGAGATCCTTTGCCACAATCTTGCCGTCTTGAGAGACGAGGATGTTGGCGGGGATTGCTTTCACGTTGTAGAGGGACGCACTTTCGCTTTCCCAACCCTTGAGGTCGCTCAGTTGGGGCCAAGGCAACTTCAGGCGTTCTACTGCGGCTTTCCATGCGTTAGCGTCGTTGTCGAGAGAGATGCCGACCACCTCGAAACCCTTTGAGTGGAATTGGTCGTAGGCTTTCTTCACGAAGGGCATCTCTGCCATGCAGGGGCCGCACCACGAAGCCCAGAAGTCTATGAGGGTGAGCTTGTTCTTCGATACGTGGTCGGACACTTTGGCGGCCTTACCGTCTATGGTCTTCGAGGCAATGTCGGTGAACGTTTGCCCGACGGCAGTCTTTGCAGATGCCTCGCGCTCAAGCACAAAGGCCTTGTAGAAGGGCAGTTGGCTGCCTTTCTCCTTCATAGCTGCGAGAATCTCCTCTATGTCTGATTCGTTGAATTCCGATGCGTTGTATCCGAAAAGCATGTCGCTTATGGGCGATGGGTTGTGGTCGAGGATGAACTTCTTGTTGAACGCGGTCTGTTCTTTTGCGAATTGGTCGAGCTTCTTCTCTATTTCCTCGCGTTGCTCGTCGGTGAGGGTAGAGTCTTTTATCTCCTCCCATAGGCCTGAGCTCTTCTCGGCAATCTTCATCGACTCCTCTTCGTATTGGCTGAAAAGTTCCTGACTTGGACCGCCTTTCACTTCGGCTTGTTTGTTTGGGTCGGCGAAAATCTTTACGTCGATGGGTGCGTTTTCGAGGATGATTTGCGCGAGCCCGATGTTTTGCCCTTCGTGGATTACGGCTACGAAGCGGATGTCGGCACCTTCCTGAGAGCCTGTGAATTTGAACTTTCCGTCTTTCACTATGGTGGTGTCGAGAGGAATGAGGCTGAAGAAGCCTTGCATTGACGCGAGAAATACGGAGTCGCCGTCGGCAGCTCCCTCGGCTGTTCCCGTGATGGTGTAGCCGTCGTTCTTTGTGCATGCTCCGAATAGCAACAGCATGGAGCAGAGCAGGATTGATTTAAATTTAATCATTGTTGTTTTCTTTTTGGGGATTCGATTCTATGATGTTCGGGCCTGGCTTTTAGTCTTCAGCGTTCAAGAAAAGCTCGGCTTCTTCAGGCCCGTCGGGTGATGCTATCACCTTCCCGTCGGGCGAGACGAGCAGATAGTAGGGCACGCCGTTGCCTACTTGATACTTGCTGAAGAAGTCCTTGTAGCCCTGCGCGGTGGTCATGTATTGTGGCCACGGTTCCGGATGCTTCTCCATTGCCATGCGCCAGTTCTTTTCCTTGGTGTCTATAGAGACGGCTATTACGGCGAGCTTGTCTGCATAGGTCTCGGCGAGAGCCTTCACCTTGGGCATCGAGTAGATGCAGATGCCGCACCACGATGCCCAGAAGTCTATCAGCACCATCTTGCCGTGCGGCACCACCTCTGTCAGTCGGCACTGATTGCCGTTGACGTCTGTCAGCGCGATGTCAACCAGCGGTGAGCCTTTTGTGGTCTTGCGTGCGTAGTCGATGCGCTTGCCGAACTCCTCCATCCGTAGTGGGTCGGTAGGCACGTCGATGGTGCTTGCGAGGTGTTCCACTTCATCTGCCGTGAGCTGATAGCCGCGTTGCAGCATACGGTTGGCCAACCACGCGGCCACGGAAGAGTGTGGGTGAGCGTCGATGAATTGCCATGCGCTGTCGCCCTCTGCACCGCCCATTTGTTGGAGGTCGTTGAAGTCGCGCTGCACCATTCCTCCGCTTATGGTCAGGTCGGGGGAGATTGTGATGTCGTCGTTGGAAAGGAAGATGTCGGTGTAGGTCCATTTTATGGAGTCGTCGGGCCAGTCGTTGCGCTCTTTCAGTTCGAGATTGTTGGTCATAAACGTACCCTTGAGCGGCTTATCCACTTTCCCGCGCAACTCGAAGTGGCGGTCTTTCACCGTCCCTGATGCCATCTCCACGGAGTATGCGGTGTCGGTCTCGCAGACTATCCCCACGGCTGTTCCGTCGGGCATGTCGAGCGTTCCCGAAACCACGAAGCCCCTCTCTTGGGCCGTTGCTGTTGCCGCAGCCAAGAGGAGGAGCATCGTCGCTATTGAATTCTTCAAGAAGTTTATCAAGTTTGTCAAGTTCTTCAAGTTTGTCAAGAAGTTGATTTAGTTTATCAAGTTCTTCAAATTACGGCTTCAGACGCTTCGCTCGTCGAAGAACTTGCCGAACTAATAAAAGTTACTTGCGATAGAGTATTTTCTTGCCGTCGATGATGTAGATGCCGCCGCGCTTGATGGCACTCTGACGAATGCCCTGCAAGTTGTATATGCGTCCGTCGGTAGCGGTAGCCTTCGGTGTGCATACGCCGTCGGCAACATATTGCGTCGAGAGGTAGATGTTCTCAGGTGCGCTGGCAATCGACGAATAGCACGAGTCGGGCACTGCCATATATACAGCCTCTGCCGGTATGGTTGCGTCGGAGGAGAGAAGCGTGAACTTCTCGTTGTCTTCGTCGAACACGTAGTATGCCGTCGAGGTAGCGTCGAGACTCGAAGCACCGATGGCCTCGTCGCCCGACCAGCGTAGCATGTTATACTCGTCGGTGTAGAGATAGTCGGGGTCGGCGGCAGTCTGTACGAACGTGGCCTCTCCCTTGCCAAAGAGAATCACCGGGTTTCCTGCATAGAGGTTGTATCCGCTCTCGAACATACTGATGGTGTTGTCGTTGCCGCTGACGGAGTTTACGGTGAGACTGTCGGAGTAGGCGTAGAGCACCGTAACGTTCGTCGGTATGGCGATGTCGTTGTCGGCGTCGTAGAGGTATGCATATCCGCCCGTTTCAGGGAAGTTGATGGTGAATGCGTAGTCGCTGGTGAAGTGGGCCACGTATTCTGCCACGCCCGTTACGCTTACGGTGATGCTCTCGTCGGTGGAGACGGTCTCGCCATTGAGAGTCCATTTCTCGAAGTAGCACTGGTCGTCCATAGGCGTGGCGGTGAGCGTAACCACGTCGCCAATGTCGTTGCAGGGCTGGTCGATGTCGATGGTTCCTATGGCCTCCTGCCCAGGAACGTAGCGCCCCACCACGTGGGTGAATACGGCATAGCACACGTTGTTAGGTTCGAGCGGATAGTCGATGGCCGTAGAGTCGCCCGACGTGCCAGTGTCATAGTCGCCTGCCGACACTATCTCCGAGTAGGTCGTGATGTATCCAGGGTTTTCGGTAGTGTCGAACACTCCGTTGAACTCCTCCGGCTGTCCGTTGTCGTCGAGAGTGGCAAGGCTGAATCCTCCGAGAGTCCAGCCATCGGCAGGGTTGGCGTAAGCGTAGAACCAACCGTAGTTCTCCACTTGCTGTTTCACCTGCATTTCCATCTCGTCGGCCCATGCGGGGCTTTCGGCGGTTGCCTCTTCGCTCATGTACACCTGTCCCGCTCCCGTCGGGTAGGCAATCAGCTTGTTGTAGAAAGCCGTCCAAGACTCTGCCGCCTGCACGTTTGTCGTCGTTGCGGCCAACAGCACTACCATGAGCAGTGCTTTTAAAACAATAGTAGAATTCTTTCTCATAACTTAGTGATTTAAAAAACTTATCTATTAACTTTATATCTTGTCGAAAACAGCTTGGCGAGGCAACGGACGAGCATAGCCACGGCAAGGATGTGAAGCGGCGTCTGCACGAAAGCCGCTGGCGTCGCAAGAAGAAAGATGGCGATGACCGCTGCGTATGTCGTCAGCACCCTGCTGCGCCACTGCTTGCCTCTCGCGGTGAGCCAAAGAAGCAGTGGCACGAGGTTGAGCACCACGACATACGGATTCCAACGCACCATGGAGTGAGCCGAGCAAGTCATCAGCGTGAGCCAAAGGCCGAGAATCGACTGAATGGCGAGCAACACCCCATCCACTATCTTCGCCACGCCCAAGAGCCACCCCTTCAGATTGGCCAAAGAGACGACTATCGCCGCAACGAGCAAAACGATTGATGCCAAGAGCGGGGTTAACGAGGAATGACGAATTTGGAATTTGGAATGACGAATTAGTTGCGCTGGGCGCAATGACGAATGTGGAATGACGCTACGGCTTCTGCCGCTTCGCTTGTCGAAGAATGTGGAATTCGTAACTCGTAACTCGTAATTCGTAACTCGTAACTCGTAACTCGTAACTCGTAATTCAAGAAGCAACGGTCGGCTCTCTCCGTTCGGCTTGCGAATCGTGGCGTTCCTTAGCGCTGCCGGCAGCATCGTAGGAGGCAACGACTCAGGCTCGGCCTCTTGTTGACCGTCGGTGCCGCCGAGGGTGAGCAGCCAAAACGAGTGCCACCAGGGGCGAGCCTCGGTAGCCTTGCCTATGATGTCGCGATAGGTCGTCGCCCCCGTCGCGGCCTGCCAACTGCCCCAGTCCAGATATTCGTTGTCGAGCGCGCGCTCTATGGTCAGCATTGCCACCGACGAGCAACTGCTTTTCAGGATGTCGAACGTCGTCGTGTTGTCGTTCATCTGTTGGTCGAGCAGTTGCCAGAGTCTCTGCTTCTCGCGCCGAGTCAGGTTGAGAGGCAGCTGACGGATGCCCCGTCCCTCGCTCTTGTATTGCGCCTCGTAGTCTGCCCACTTCACGGCGATGCTCCTACCCTTGGCGTGGCCGAGCAGCAGGCGCATCACGTTGACGGCATCGTCCGACGAGTCGTAGGAGAAGCAGAAGTCGAGGTCGCCACTGGGATACTCCATCCTTATGGCAGCGTGCCCGCAGATGCTGTATTCCGCGTCGCCAGCATCCACGAGCAGAAGCGAAGCCCTGATTTCGGGCAACGTGTCGCTTGCTTCGATGCTTTGAGCTGCCAAGCTAAGGCAACTTGCGATTATCATTAGCGTCGTCAACAGTAATTTCTGCATTGAACTCTCACTCGTAACCCAAGAATTACGAATTTGGAATTTGGAATGACGAATGTTGAATTGAGAATTGAAAATTGAAAATTGAAAAATCGCTGGCGCATTCTCCATTCTCCATTCTCCATTTTCCATTCGTAATTCGTAACTCATAATTCGTAACTCGTAATTCGTAACTCGTAATTCGTAACTCGTAATTCGTAACTCGTAACTCGTAATTCGTAACTCCTCATTGGACACTCTCCCTCACATAGCGCACGCTTAGCTGGTTCGACGGCTCTTGGCTCTGTCTCACCATCTCGTCGGCGTTGTATGTCGTCTTCCGGTAGAAATAATATTCACCAGTCTTGCTGTCGTCGGCATCCGCGGCCCAGTAGAAGCCGTAGATGCCTCTGAAGCGCCAGCCACTTGTGCCCATGATGGTGTTTAGCGTGTAGTATCCGCCGTACTTCAGGCTGATGGCCTCTCTCGCTTGTCCGTTGGTCTGCTGTTCCAGCAGGGTCCACTCTGCGTCGGTGGGCAGTCGCCATCCCTCTGGAGCGCTGTTGGCAGCGGCAGCGTGCGTGTAAAGTCGTCCGTAGGCACCGAGGTTCTTTGTGTCAGACGTGTTGCCTGATTGATATTCATCACCGTCGATATAGACTGTGCAAGCGGTGGCGTCGCCCGTGTCGTAGCTAAAGTTTTGCGTCATCCAGTCGAGCGAGCCATAGCGCACCCACGAGTATGTCTGTCCGTCGCGCGGGTCGGTGAATGTTCCCTCTGCCGTGGGTTGGGGCAGGGAGGTGTCGCCGTCGTCGCTGCTGCAAGCGCCGATTGCAATCGTGAGCATCAGGGCCGAAAGTGCGTATATTGCTTTTCTTGGCATCTTGTTGTCTCCTGTTTATCGTTGTCTGTCTTTAGAACACATATCCGAGGCTCTCCATTGTCGAGCGCATCAGTGCGGCTTTCCTTATGATGAGAGGATAGTTGGCATATTTCTGCTCTATCTGCTCTGTGGTGTAGTTCAGCAGCAGCGTGGCATACTGATTGAGGTCGTCGGCCTGAGTAGGGTAGTATTGTCCGAAGAGGTTGCTCGTTGAGTTCAGGAAGCCAGCGGCGTAGAGCATCGCCATCTCCTCCTCCGATGTCAGCGTGCTTCCGTCGGTGGTCATCGCCGTGTCGTAGTATTTTGCGCTGATGCTCAGAAATTCGGTGAAGCTGTCGGCGTGGTTGTTGGCCAATCGCCCTATGAGCGCGAGCAGAATGCGTTGCGCCAGAGCTTCCTTCTGAGCCTCCGTGCGTTGGGCGGTGAAGATGTAGTATAGAGCCACGGCCACGCATCGCTGTCCGGCCACGGCGTAGGGGCTCGTGGTGCCGCCCGTGTTTGTCGTGCCGTTGATGCGCCATGCGAGCAGCCACGAGAAGGGCTTCATGCTGCCTTGCGTGTGCGGCAGAATGTATCGCTCCATATATTCCACGGCGGCGCGTCGCTCGTCCATCGTCTCAAGATAGGTGAAGCCGTAGGTCGCCGTCGAGCTGTTTGTCTGACCCACGTAGTAGGTCAAGTCGAGAGTCTCGGTGAACCATGTGGCTTCGCCCTCGCTGTTGGTGCCGGTGGAATAGTGCTGCAGTGTGTCGCTGAAGAGCAGATAGCTGCCGTGGTCGTTGTAGAACTGTCGTCTCAGCAGCGAAGTGGAGTCGGTGGCTCCCGCCTCTGGCAAGAAGTTGTCGGTAGGGTCGGAGCAGCCCTCCACCACGTCATCCTCGCCACACGATGCCGCGAGGCAGAGTGTCGCTATTGCGATGAGTAGTGGGACGCGTCTTATGATGCTAATCATTCTATTTCTCATTTTTCAATTTTCACTTTCCACGACAGTGTATGTCCGCCACGGATTGCCGTTGTTCTGCATACCGGTGTTGAAGTCTATCACCTCTTGCGGGATGGGCAGCGTCCACGATGCATCGTCCTCGCCAAGCACGAACTGGTGGGTCTCGGTGGCGACGGTGCTGCTGCGGTCAACGTAGTAGGTGTAGTTGTGGGTCAGCGTGGTCTTCTGCGGGTAGGCCGAGCAGACGGCATAGCGGCGCAGGTCGAACCATCGGTGTCCCTCGAAGGCAAACTCGCGGCGCCGCTCTTCGCGTATGGCTTTAGCCAACTCCTCGCCCGATGCCGTTACCTCCATTTCGGGTGCGCCCGTGTGTATGCGTGCCTGGCGAAGGGTGTTCAGCGCAGTGCGTGCCGCAGCGTCGTTGCCTCGGTAGGCCTGTGCCTCGGCAAGGTTCAGGTAGGCTTCGGCGCTGCGTAGCCAGAAGATGGACGACACTTCCGACTGTGCGTTGTCGAGCCCTTCGGTGTAGGCATAATAATAATAGGTGGACGAGGCGACGTTCAGCCCAGAGAAGTTGCTGCCCTCCTCGCGCTTGGTCAGTCCGCGGAACGGGCCGTAGGTCCAGTACCACTGCGTGCGCCTCAGGTCGTTCGTGGTGTAAGAGTTGTAGAGCGAGCTGCTCACGCGTTTTGCCTGATACTCGTAGCCCATCATGGTTGGCACGTCGTCGCCGCCCATCGAGAACAGTGTCTCCACGTTGTCAGCGAGCATCCACTTGTTAGTGTAGCTGTTCAGATTTTGCAGCGTCGGGTGTGCGTCGATGACGAGTTGAGCGTAGCGTGCCGCCTCTTCCCAGTTCTGCATGTAGAGATACACCCTGCTGAGCAGCAGTCGAGTGGCGGTGAGGTCGGCGCGATAAGCCGATTTCTTCTCAGTCGTTACCTTGGAGAACTGTGCTTCCGCCTCGTTTAGGTCGGCAACTATTTGCTGATAGCACTCGGCCACGGTGTTACGCTGAAACTTCACGTCCTCCACCTCTTGACTCACCTTCAGTGGCACTCCGAGGTCGGTCTGCGCGGAGGCCGCCGTGTATGGCTTGCCGTAAGCGTTTGTCAACCAGAAATAGTAGAAGGCGCGAACGAAGTGGGCTTCGCCTCTCACCTTGGCCGTTCCCTCTGCGTCGGTGGCTGACGACTGCGGCACATCGTCGGTGGAGTGAATCACGTTGTTGGCTACGTTGATGCGCCGATACATCTCGGTCCATGTGGCGTTCTCGGCAAAGAAGTCGGTGTACGACTCGTTTTGCCCTGAGCGTTGCTGCCAAGTGTAGTATCCGAACATACGTTGTCGGTCGTCGAAGTGCAGGCTGCTGCCGAGCGCAACGTTGTTCTCTTCCAGTTCGTCGGCCAGCAGATGGATGAACATCCCGTAGTTTGCTTGGTCGGAAAACTGGTTGGTTCCCACGACTTCCATATAGCAGTCGCCTATGAGCAGCTCGTCGAGGTCTTTCCACGTGCGCACGTAGTCGGTGTCCTGCGAGTATTCCTCAAGGAAGCTGCCGCACGAGGTGAGCGCGGCCAGGGTGAAGAGTGTCAGTATCTTGCGCATATTAAAAGTCGATTGATAGTCCTAACGTGTAGCTCGGAGTATCGCTCAGTTGCACTTCCGAGAAGCCGCCTTGCGTTGGCGTCTGCCCTTTCAGTGCCGAGCTGCACCAAGTGTAGAGGTTGTATCCGCTAAGCGAGATGGCCAAGCGACTGAGGCCCCACTGCTCAAGCAGCTTCTGCGAAAACTCGTAGGTCAGCGACAGCGTGGAGAGCTTCAGATAGTCGGCGCTGACCACGCGGGCGGTGGAGTAGTCGTACATCGTCCAAGCATTGTCGGCAATAGTGGCGCCGGTCCACGTGCTTCCGCTGCTCCAGTGGGAGCTGTAGTTATAGTAGGCTGAGTTGCCGTTGCCTATTACTGCGGGAATGTTGGTCGATAGCTCGTCGCCCGGACGCTGCCAGCGGTCGAGCAGGTCGCGGCTGACGTTGAGCTCCGACGCATATCCGCTGCCGTTCACACCGTCGAACAGGCGGAACAGACGGGTCTTGGCTCCGGCGCTGTAGAGCAGTGTCGAGCTCAGTCGCCACTGCTTGTAGGTCAGAGTGTTGCTGATGCTTCCCGTGAGGTCGGGCTCTCGCTTGCCCGACGCAACGAGCACCTTCGTGTAGGTGTCGTAGTTGTCGCTGTTGGCAATCTCGCTTTGGCGTTCCTCCCAATCGTCGAAGATGGGACCTCCGTCTATGGGACTTAGGCCTACGAACCTGTAGGAATAGAATGTTCCCACGGGCTGACCTTCTACGACCGCCGTGCCGCCGAGGAAGTCACTCAGCTCGTAGGTGTCGGCTCCTGGGGCGGTCTTCACCTTATTATATATCTTGGAGAGATTGGCAGCTGCTATCCAGTAGAAGTTCTTCGTCTTCACTGGCGTGGCCGTGAGAGAGAAGTTGAAGCCATAGTTGGTGATGGTGCCAGAGTTTACCACGTAGCTTGTGTAGCCGTTGATGTCGCTGATGGTCTTGCTCATGAAGGCGTCAGTGGTTCGCTTGTGGAAGAATTCGGTCTCCAACTGAAGGCGGTTGTCGAAGGCGGCTATGTTGAGGCCTATGTTGAACGAGTGCGTCTTTTCCCACTCCAAGTCGGGGTTGGCAAAGTAGGCTGCCGTGGAAACCATCTCGCCGTAGTAGGCATCCATGCTGCCTTTCTTTATCACGAGTTCCGACGTCTGGTTGTCCAGCATGTTGCCCTGTTCGCCGTAGCTGGTCTTTAGCGTCAGCATGTTTAGCCACTTCTGCCTCAGTTTGAAGATGTCTTGCAGGTTGAAGTTTGCCGATACCGACCATATTGGAAGCAGCTTCTCGTTGCTGCGGCTGCCAAACTTGTTGCTCCCGTCGTAGCGCCCGTTGGCGTTGAGGGTGAAGAGAGTCTTGTAGGAATAAGAGGCTGTGGCGTATGCTGACACCATGTTGCTCTTGGTGTCGGTAATCGTAGGCACGTCGGTGGCTCTTGCCCACGACCAGTAGCTGGTGTATGTCTCTGGTATGTTCACTGCGAACGTCTTCCCTCGGTCTTCGTAGTATCCGCGCTTGGTGTAGGCGTTGCCCGTGGTGTGCGCCGACGATGCCTCCAGTCCTGCGGCCAGATTGATGTTGTGCTGGAAGTTGGCACCGAAGTACTTGTTCCAGTTGCCTTGCAGACGGGCGGTCCATCCGGTGTTCCTCGACGTCTGCTGCGACAGTTGCCCTCCGTAGGGCATCTCGCTGTCGGCGGGAATGTCGGCGCCCACCTCGCTTTTCCTTAGCGACGCTGAATAGAAGGTGCTCTCGCCATACCATTCGTCGATGTCGGCGTGCTGAGTGTTGGCAGAGAATATGGCGTTGAAGAAGAGGTCGTCGGTGGCCTGATAGCGAAGGTTCGCCGTAGCGGTGAGCGAATTAGTCTGCTGTTTGGTGTAGCTGTTCGCTGCTTCGTTCAGTATGTTATAGTAGTATTTGTCCGTGGTTGCCGACTTCTTGTAGTAGTAGAGTGTGCCGTCGTCGTTGTAGGCTCGTATGGCGCGACTGGTGTTGTAGGCGTAGTCTATTGGGTTCACTTCGCTGGCGTTGTACTTGCGGTCGTTCAGATAGCCGCTGAGGTTCACCTCTAACTTGAACTTCCGGCTTAGGTCGATGTTCAGTTTCGACATGGCGGTGTAGCGACGGTTCGTGTTGTCGTTTATCACGTCGTCTTGGTCGGTGTATCCTATCGAGGTGTAGTATCTCACCTTCTCCGAGCCTCCGGAGATGCTCACACTGTGGTCGTGAGAGAAAGAGTTGTGCGTCAGCAGGCTGAACCAGTCGGTGTTCTGTTGCTGCATGTCGCTGACGGCACTGAGGAACTCCTCTCGACTATAGACGCCCGCATAGTACTGCTTCAGTGCATACTCGTATCCTACGTCGCTCATGTCGGAGGGGTAGTTGTAGTGTTGGTCGGTGAGGTATTGTGAGAAGCGTATGCGCTCGGCGGAGTTCATCAGGTTGATGCGCTTGTCGGAGTAGTAGGGTCGTTTCCTGACGGTCAGCTGGGCGTTATACGATATGATGGGCTTGCCCTCGCGTCCGCTCTTCGTCGTTATCACTATCACGCCGTTGGCGGCTCGCGTGCCGTAGAGGGCGGTGGCGGCGGCGTCTTTCAGTACGTCTATTCTCTTAATGTCCTGCGGGTTTATTCCTGCTATGGCGTTTCCGATACGGTTTATGTAGTCGGGGTCGTTCAGAACGTCGGCGGAGAGCGAGACTGGGTCGGTGAGAATGATGCCGTCCACTACCCAGAGCGGCTCGCGATTGCCGACGAGTGTCGAGGTTCCGCGTATTCTTATCTTGCTTGTTGCGTTGATTTCGCCGCTCGACGAGAGCATCACCAAGTCGGGTATCTTGCCTTCGAGCATCTTCGAGAGGTCGCTGACGCCCGGTATCTCCACGTCGGCCATCTCCACCGACGCTACGGAGCTGGTCAGGTTGCGGCGGTCGAGCTGCTGATATCCCGTTACCACTACGTCTTGCAACTGCTGTGTGGCGTCTTCCATCACTATGAGGGCATAGTCGGCTGTGCGCCCGGCATAGCTTGTCGGCTTCATTCCTATGTAGCTCACGTCGAGGGCGACGCGTTCGCTTTTCGCCTCAATCTGGAACTTCCCCTCGGCATCGGTGGCGGCGTGAGTCTTGTCGGCGCGGTCTCTCACCACGGCGCCTATCACTGGCTCTCCCTTTTCGTCAACCACTATTCCGCTGACAAACGTCTTCTTCGTCGGCTCTTCTTGTGCACAGATGGGCAGGCAGACCCACACGAGCATGCCGAACACAAATATTTTCTTCGATAGTTGAAATAGTTTCATTTCGGCTGCAAAATTAGCAAAAAATAATAAGACTGACAAAAAAACACCAACAATTTAAGTAAATTGTTGCTTGGTGGGAGTTATTTGGAGTTATCGGAAGTTAATCGCTTCGCGGTGGGAGTTAACGGAAAGTTGCTCGATGGGAGTTATTGGGATTTATCGGAAGTTAATCGCTTCGCGGTGGGAGTTAATAGGAATTTGCGTTGCGGGAGTTATTTGGAGTTATCGGAAGTTAGGCGCTTCGCGGTGGGAGTTAATAGGAATTTGCGTTGCGGGAGTTATTTGGAGTTATCGGAAGTTAATCGCTTCGCGGTGGGAGTTAGCGGTAATTTGCTTGGTGGCGATAGCTTCTCACGCCGACTCCTCTACCGCTAACTCCCGCTAACTCCAAATATCTCCCGTTAACTTCCGCTACGTCAAACGTGGTATTTATTTTTACAATCAATGGTGGCTTCAGACACCGACTACGGTGGGAGCTGAATCCCACCACCGTAGGAGTCGAGAGCCACCACCGTGGGAGTCAACTTCTACCACCGTGGGAGTCGGCTTCTACGGTGGTGGAAATTTTGCCCTATCGAAGTGGTTGATTTTCAATGGTATGGAAATCGCGAAAATCAATTATCGGAGAGAAAAACGTGCATGACGGGGGCTTTTTGCTCCTGTCGCTTTTCTTTACATCTTTAACGGAATTACGAGTTACGGGTTACGTTACGGCTTTGCCGCTTGGCTCGTCCAAGAATGACGAATTTGGGATTATGAATTGGTCGCACTTCGCGCGAAGCCGACTAACTCCTCACTCGTAATTCATAACTCGTAACTCGTAACTTGTAATTACAACTGCGTGTGCTCAACTATTTGTCCGTCGAGCATGTTGACGATGCGCCCTGCAAAGGCGGCGTCGCGCTGCGAGTGGGTGACCATGACGATGGTGGCGCCCTCGTGCCACAGCTGCGTCAGGAGGTTCATCACTTCGAGGCCGTTCTTCGAGTCGAGGTTGCCCGTTGGCTCGTCGGCCAGTATCAGCTTGGGGTTGCAGACCACGGCGCGTGCTATTGCCACCCGCTGTTGCTGTCCGCCCGAAAGCTGGTTGGGATAGTGCTTGGCGCGGTGGGATATGTTCATGCGCCGCAGTATCTCTTGCACGCGCTCGCGGCGCTCCTTTTGTGGCACGCCCATGTATTTGAGGGGCAACTCTACGTTTTGCTCGACGTTTAGCTCGTCGATGAGGTTGAAACTCTGGAAGACGAAGCCTATCTGCCCCTTTCGGACTGCGGTGCGCTGGCTCTCCTTGAGTGTGGCCACCTCGACGCCTGCAAGTCGATAGCTGCCTTCGGTTGGGTTGTCGAGCAGGCCGAGGATGTTGAGCAGGGTTGACTTGCCACATCCCGACGGTCCCATGATGGCTACGAACTCGCCGTCTTCAACGTTTAAACTGATGCCGCCCAGGGCTACGGTCTCCACTTCTTCTGTGCGGAAAACCTTCTTGAGATTCTTTAGTTCTATCATATCTTTTTCTTTTTTTGGAGTTAGCGGGAGTTAATTGGAGTTATCGGGAGTTATTGGGAGGGTAGGAATATTCCGTTAACTCCCAGCTCGAAGAGCTTAACTTCAGCTATCTCCCGTTAACTCCTTATTCGTTCTTTATACTGTTCACGGGGTTTTCATTGGCTGTCTTCCAGCTTTGGAGGATTACGGTCAGGAGCATGATGCTGCCTACTGTCGCGAGGGAGAGGGGGAAGAGCCACCAGTGGATGGGTGCTCGGTCGGCGAAACCTTCGAGCCAACGCGAGCCGAGACGCCAGGCTATGGGGGCGGCGACGACGAAGGCTACGGCTATCATCCAGAGATAGCGTCGGCAGAGCAGGCCGAGAATCTCGCGGGTGGTGGAGCCGAACACCTTGCGTAGGCCTATCTCCTTGCGGCGATATTCGGTCTCGAACATGGTGAGGCAGAAGACGCCTATCAGCGTTATGACGAGGCAGACAAGCGAGAAGGCCGTCACTTGGCGGATGAAGCGCAGCTCGTCTTTGTACATCTCTTCGAGATAGTTGTCGAGGAACTTCACTTCGGGCGCATGCGTGTCGTCGTGCTTCGACTGCAACGCTTCCAGTTGGCGGCGCAGCTCCGTCTTGTCGAAGCCCGCCTTCGCGCGTATATTATAGGTGCGTAGCTGCATTGGATTGTCGCTGAGCATATAGACCATCGGGGCGTTGAAGTTGTCTTCGCGCACGCTGCCGGCCCTGACGTTTTCGCAGACGCCAATCACAGGGATGTCGTCGTTGGTGAGTATCGGCGAGCCGAGGCGCACCCAGTCCCAGGCACGGCGCGCCGCTTCGTTCATGATGTAGGCCTTATGGCCTTGGTCTTGCTCGTTGAAGTCGCGCCCGTCGGTCAGTTTTATTCCCATGGTGCGCAGATAGTTCCACGTGCATGGCATCACCTTTGTTTCTATCTTGTGTATGTCGTCGCTCCGTCCCCATTCCATGATTTGTTCGTCGCCGAGGATTGTTTGCGAGGTGGCAACGCTCTCTACGCCCGCAAGTGCGGCTATCTCTTTCTCGATGCCGCGATAACGGTCCACCTGCTCGTATCCGGCTTGCATGTATAGTATCTCGTCTTTGTCGAAGCCGTAGTCGCTCTTAAAGATGTAGTGGCTTTGCGACTGCAATATGCAGATGTAGACGACGAGAAGCATGGAGACAAAGAGTTGCATCAGCAGGAGTAGGGTGCGCAGCGAGCGTCCCTTCGGGGTGAGTCCGAACGAGCCTTTCAGTGCCATCGCCAGTTCCACCGACGTGGCGTAGCGTGCGGGATAGGCTGTGGCGAGGATGCCTATGATGACTGCCACGACGAGCATCAGTACGAGTAGTCCTGCGTTTCGCGCGATTTGGGTGTTGCCTTTGGTGAGTTCCGCCATCAGCGACGTGGTGGATAGCAGTTGGCAGAGCACGAGAGCCAGGAGGCAGGCGACGACTGCCGTGATGATTCCCTCGGCCATCAGCGATAGTATGAGCGAGCGCCGACTGCTGCCCAGTATTCGCCTCGTGTTGAGGCCGCGGATTCGCATAGGACTGGCCGCGAGCGTGAGGTTGAGGAAGTTGATGGCTGCCACGACGATGATTAGCACGGCTGCAAGCATGAGTATGCGCAGAACGGTGTTGTTGCCCTTGTCTTCCTTGGCGTTGGTGCCGCTGAAGTATGTGTCCTTGAGCGGATTCAGGCGATAGTTAGGCAACGCTTCCTCCATCTCTTTCACCTCCTCCTCTGGCCATCCTTCGGCACGAGCGCGGGCGATGCGTTGCTCTTTCAGCACTTTGCCGAGAGTCGTCGCCACGCTCTCCATGTCGGCGTCGGCGCGCAGCTTCGCTATGAGCGTGTAGTTATAGTTTGAGAACCGCGAGCCTTCGTCGGCGTCGTTGTTGCCGATGTTTCTTATTATGGTGTTCTTCGGCGTTGCGTTGTCGGCAAAGTCGGCATAGACGCCGCGCACGGTGTATTCTGTTGAGTCGGTGGTCTCGATTACCTTCCCCGTTGCCTGCGTGGTCCCGAAGAATTGCTTCGCAACGGATTCGGCGATGATTACTCCTTCGCGGTCGCTGTCGGTCCACTCGATGCTTCCGTCGATAGGTGTGGCTCCCAGCGTGGTCAGCACGGTGTTGTTGCCATCCACGATGTCGAGTTGCAGCTCCTTCCCTTCTATTCTGAAGGTGGTCTTCTGCCACGACTGCCATCCTGAGGAAGCCACAGAGACACTCTCCACCTGAGGCATTTTGCTGAGTTCAAACTCCGACGCTCGGTTTGAGTTGGTCCACCACTCGCCGAAGGCATCAGAAAAGAACTCCAGTCTGTAGAGCTGTCGGTAGTCCTTCAGACTTCGATTGTAGTTGCGGTCGTAGTTTATCTGCGTCATTACGAAATAGAACGCCGTAAACGCCACCACGAGACCCACGAGATTGAGCAGCGTTGCCGTCTTGAAACGCCGCGCCATGTAGCATAGGTTTTTTAGAACATTATACATCTTATTTTTAATTATGGTAGTTATCAGGATTTATCAGGGAGTTAACTGGAGTTATCGGGAGTGTTGTTGGGAGAGCTATCGGTAGGAGCGTCGGGAGATTCGTCGTAGGGCTTTACCCACATTCCGCTAACTCCCAGTGCGAAGCACTTAACTCCTAATAACTTCGGATAATTACTATTCGTTTTTAATACTATTGACGGGATTCTCGTTTGCGGTCTTCCAACATTGCAGGATTACCGTTCCGATGGTTATCGCACCTACGACGAAGAGGCCAAGAACGAACATCCACCAGGGCAACGGAGTGCGCTCGGCAAAGTTTTCCAGCCAGGAACTACTGAAGAACCACGCCACTGGAGCGGCCACGACAAAGGCGAAGACAACATACCAGACGTACTTGCGACAGAAGAGCTGCAGCACTTGGCCGGTGGTGGAACCGAACACCTTGCGGATGCCTATCTCCTTGCGACGATGCTCCGTCTCGAACATTGTCAGACAGAACACGCCGATGAGCGTGATGAGCAGGCAGAGAACCGAGAATACCAACACCTGACGCACGAAGAGCGACTCCTCCTTGTAGGTGGCTTCGAGCTCCTTGTCGAGAAACTCCACCTTAGGGTCGGGTTTGCCGAGACGCTTCATCGTCTCCACAATCTTCTCCCTGACAGCGAGCTTGTCCACGCCTTTGCTCACGCGAATGTTTAGCTGGGCGAGATTGTCCCACGTGGGAGCTGGATATGTGCGCAGCCAGAATGCGACGGGCTTGCTTGCGTTGTCTGCGCGAACTGTGCCGAGGCGGAAGTTCTTGCACACGCCTACCACCACCGTCGTATCGCCGTCTAATAGTGGTTGGTCCAGTCGTACCCAGTCCCACGCATTGCGGGCGGCTTCGTTGATTATGTAGGAACGACCACACCGGTCGTGCTCGTTGAAGTCGCGACCTTCCACGATGTCTATTCCCATCGTCCGCAGATAGTGCCAGTCAACAGGGAGGCAGGTGTAGTTGACGGTGTGCGTGCCGTCGCTGTCGCCCCATCCCATATAGCTGTCGGCAGTGGCGACGACAAACTGAGAGTAGGCAGCGTCTTCCACTCCCGTCAGGCGTGCCACCTCGTCGCGCAGAGCCTCGCGACTCTGCCACAGTTCCTTGCCACTGATTTCGGCCAGTAGTATCTCGTCTTTCTCAAAGCCGTAGTCGCTGCGAAAGATGTACCTGCTCTGCATGAGCAACACGCCGAGATAGATGGCCATCACGAGGGAAACCACCAACTGCAAGCATACTAACGAGGAACGCAGTCGGCGACCCTTGGGCGAGAGTCCGAACGAGCCTTTCAAGACGAGCGCTGGCGTGAACGACGTAACATAGTAGGCGGGATAGGTTCCTGCCATAATTCCTATGATCACGGCAAGCAGGAACATAAGGCCGACTGTGCCGATGTGGGCGGAGAGGAGTAGCGACCCAGTGAGCAACCCACCCATGAGCGACGAACGAACGAGCGCATAGCAAGCACCGACGGCCAGCAGTGCGGCCAGCAGAGCAGTAAGCACGCTCTCGCAGACGAGTTCGGCGCGAAGAGTGCTGCGCCTGCATCCCAACACCCTACGAGTGTTGACGCTTCGGATGCGCATCGGGCTTTCGGCGAGCGTGAAGTTTAGGAAGTTGATGGCCGCCACGACGATGGCCAGCACGCATATCAGCCGCAGCACTATCATCATAGAGCGGTTGCCGCGGTCGCGCTCCGAATCTACTCCGCTGAAGTAGGTCTCTGAGAGTGGCGTCAGACGCACGTGCTTGCCCTCAATCTGCTGCTTGGCTTCGGCTTCGTCCTCCCGACTTACGGTGCCTCCCTCGCCCTCTTTCCACTTCTTCCACTCCCGCCATTCGCGCATATCAGCGTCGTGGTAGGCTTGCTCGAAGGTGGTGGGGTCGGCTCCCTCTCGCAGTTTTACGATGCAGTTGTAGCTGAGATTGCTCTCGCTGCCCATATTCTCTTGGTTCATCGACGACCATACGCCGTTTTGCATAATAGAGTTTTCAGGGAAGTCTTCTATCACAGCGACCACCGTCGGCTCCCAGCCCCACGATGTGCGCACGCTCTTTCCCGCGGCATCGGTTGTGCCAAACAGGCTCTTCGCTATCGAGGCGTTCATTACTATCCCTTCGCCTCGTTCGTCGGTCCAGTCGAGGGAGCCGCTGACGACTGTGGCGAGCATCTTCAGCGCCCTCGCCGATATTTTCGACGAAGGATAGCGCATCTCCGTCTCGCCTTTCATCAGTGTCATGGTGCCGCCCCACGATGCCATTATCTCGCCATAGTCTTCCACCATCGGCAGATTGCCCGCGATGTTCGCCATTGGTCGCGACACGAATGCCACCCATCCGCCGTCATAGATTTGCTCCACGCGGTAGAGTCGTTCCGAGTCTTTCAGTCCGCTGTTGTATTCGTTGTAGAATTCCACTTGCGTCATCACGAA
>Ga0181612_115045_pt1 | contig 18696 bp, 14 predicted proteins | sample HoacroProtozoa21_FD_119630 | JGI IMG/M metagenome (GOLD analysis project Ga0181612, IMG submission 119630) | Hoatzin crop microbial communities from Cojedes, Venezuel. Combined Assembly of Gp0051906, Gp0051904, Gp0051908
AGAGGTCTTTCCAACCTTAATGATTCTATGATAGGGATAATTAAGATTAAGGCATCTTTCCTATCACAATCTCTTTCCGTCAGGAAGCCTCAAGTTTTCGGAAAAGTAACTACGCCAGAGTGAACTACAGCTTGGGATGTGTTGTAACATGGATACTATGCACAAAGCTTACTCCAATTTCAGGGACATGAACCAAACGAGTAATTTCAGACCAGCTACAGCAGCCTAAACAAGAACAAAGGGCTGGTGTATATAAATAATAACTGCATCCTCTCAGACTGAAGACACTGAGACGTTAAAGAAAACATACAGTTCCTGAGGTTTTTCACCTTAAATAGAAAGACCAAAACATCACAGGCTGGAAAAATAAAGTCACCCTGCCACAGGACAGAAGCAAAACAGAGTCTTTCAGCAGACCAGCACTCAGAGATCTCTCCTCTCCTTGCAGCAATTTGGACACGAAGCCACAGCCAAGCCCTTGCTCAGGGCTGGTGTTTGGGTTAACCATTGCAGATGATATTGAGCTCTGACTATAATTTTCGTTTCCCCCAGCCAGAAGTCCGCTGGCTTCACCAGTATTCTGCACAGTTCCAGCTCTCTCCCTCCCTGGGCTGTGTAGACGCCATTACTGTTGTTACCTGGACCAGCAGATATAAGTATCGATTTAAACAGTCTGTCTGGGGTAAAAGAGAAATCACACTGTCTGAGCATTTCTGTTTCTAAGGGTTGGGTGGTTTTTTCCAGTTACTCGGTTTTATCATCCTTTTAGGATTCATTTCTCTCCACCTGGCTTTTGCTTAAGACAACAGTTTATGCTAAATTTGACCACTAACAGTTAAGCCATTTCTGAGAATGTTGACAGAAAAGCATGTGTATAAATTTGCTTTTTTAATGTTGGCAACCTTTTTTATTTCGAACAGCTCAGCATCTCAGCAGGAAGTGGAACAGAGTTAAAATTTGACCCTAGGTCAAAAATGTTTTTTGATGATCCAGTGAAAATCTGCTTTTCTATAACCAAGTCTGCAAGATATAGAGTTTAAGTAGCATGCAGTTACATAGTCAGTTAACCAGACAGTGGGTCATTCTGGTTTTCATTGTGTTGGCGAGATCTAAGGCCATGCAGTTGTTCTTAACAAGTTTTGCTCTGAATTTGCACGTGGCAAAATTAGTGATTTAGGCACTGCTGGGGACTAGAGTGTACTTTTTTATTGCTGTCTAGAATAAAAACTTACAAACTGCGTGAATTCAAAGTAGTTTAAACTCTTGGATGGATGATTTTGTTTAGAGTTGAAGTTGCTTTAGACCAAGATTAATCAAATTACAGCAAAGTATGATTACTTCTTCTCTAAAAGAAGGTACCTATATCAATTTTACCATTACTTCCTCCTTCAGCTCTTTTATTTAATCTCACCCAATCTTCATCTCAGCTCGTGTCATTTGGTTTTATAAAGGAAGCTAGAACTACACATATTCAGGGAACCGAAAGTTAAATGAGAGGGACAGTAGATTTGCATGCTGTCTTGCCTTGTGAGAAGCACCTATCACTTCACAGGTTTATGGCTCACCAGGTGCTCACAAGGGTGAGGCTGAGACACTCAGACCTGGAGCCTTGCCCTCTTGAGATCTGCTGGCAGAATGCAGATGTAAGTTGCAGCTTATACCCAGCAGGAAGCAACTTGTAAACACAAAATAAAGCAATGTGTACAAAAGTGCTGGCAGAAGTGTGGGTGTTGAGAAAGTTAGCAGTTTTCCTCTCTGAAGGAGCCAGGCCAGCAGATAATTCTTTGGAGTGATTTCTTCCTCTTAGAAAGTACTTAAGTGACCTTAAGCTGCTGAGCTGGCAGCAGATATGGCTCGAGTTCAGCAGATGCACATGTCTGCTCTGCGTGATTCCACCGCAGGGACCCAAGACCTTGGGAAGCAGATTTAACTGAAGAAAGCCATCCAGGGCATGGATAGCGTTTGTGTTTAGTTGTTGGAATGGCATAAACTGAAAGAAGCCCTATGGCCTAGAAGCCATAAAACTGTACTGACCGCATCCTCCAATCATTTTTTTGGCGCCGAATGACACAAAGTTGTCTTTTCTTATTTTGTTGTACAGATATATGACACAGATTATTCACTCATTTTTCAAAATATCATACATAAAAATTATCTTCAGCGTGTCCCTAGATGTACTGCTGGAAACAGCAGCATAAAATCATTTACAGAAAGGGTTCTTCTCCCCCTCCCCTTTGCAAAATAAATTCATATATCTCTTCAATTTTAAATAAATATTTCTTTATCAAGTGTATACATTCAGACACATGTATATAATTTACATATTTATAGTAAACCTATTTTTCTGAGAGTTGACAAAACTATGAGAAAAACTACTGCAAGGAAGTCTTCCTCACCCTTTTGGGTCTTACTGTCCTCAGTGTAGCAGCCTCAGGTTCCTGTAGTATTTAGATTGAGTACATGATGTATGTGAAATATCGTTGATAACAGCTCACATTGACAGTAATGGCTGCCGAATACCTACTCATGTACAAAGGCTATCAGTTTCCTTTCTTTTTATTTTAGATGGCCTCATAACTTTAGTTTTCATTAAACGCATTTTTTATACTACACAACAGCTAGCAGCAAGTTTCTCCAAGCCCAACTTAATTCTACATATATTATAAATAAAAAGAAAAAATCAATTAAAATTTGCATCTTCCACCATCTACACCAAAACTATGCAAAAGGATTGGAAGAAACTTGCCCATGGACTTGCTCAGGACAGAGATTCTTGAGCCTTCTTCTGACTGTTCAAAGGCTAGTATTCCACGGGGAGAAATGGCATAACATATTACAAAATCCAAATTAGCAGGTAATGTGCAAATAGTGAGAAAGTTTTTTATCAGACTAGCACTAAAAAAAAAAAATTATAAATGCTAACTCTTTTCACTACAGTTTACAAATTCTTCCCTCAGTGAAATGAAAGTTAACAAAAGGAAATAGGACAAGCTAGACTCTCTGCCACTAAATAAAATCATGTATAAGAAAAATGAAATGTTACCGAAGCTTATTTAAACAGTATCATGGGTCATACATCATTCATGTTTAACTTCAGTATGAAAATACTTGCTGAAATTTTTGCCTTCACACTAATCCTTTTGGTTCAAAACAGGCTCTGTGATGCCATTCCAGAAACACGCAGGCAAAAAAACCTGTACTGTTTAGATGAGTAAAAGTAGCAACAGATGGAGTTATCTTGTGTGAGGCTGTTGTAAGGCTTCAGCTTCCTAAAACACAGTAAAGCTTGACGAAATATGTTCCATTATAAAGAGCAAGTGCAAACTCTTAACAGGCCAAATGCCGATTATGAAGTCCTGAATGCGTTACAATTCTTGTGCAGCAAGATACAAAAAGCATCAATACCAAGAACCTCAGGTACGGTAGCAGATGTAGTTAAGAAGAGACTGGATACTCCTGAGTGTTGATAAAAGGCTGCTGCCTCTACCCTCCAATGCAGATAGAAGCCAGTTCCATCTACAAAAAACACCCTTCTGGAGTCTTGCTAGGCTGCAAGTCTACCTGAGCATCACCTCAAAGATGCAGGCTGTGCCTTCTCCATGGCACTGCAAGCCTGCATGCTGAGGCAAGTACAGCACAGAGGCCAACGCCGTGACAAATCTCACTGTGCGCCTTTTGAAGACACTCTGCATTGGATTTCACCTCATAATAATCAAGCTACTTCTACTGGACCTCCGAGAAATATCTCAGTATTTCAGGAAGGGGGGAGGTTAATTAGGTCAGTCTTCCATGTGAGGTTTTATTAAACGAGTGACTCAACACAGCATTGGGACACATTGCTGCATGAAGAGCGTGGGCTGCTTTTACCAGAGAAAGAGCAAAATAGAGGTTGTTCCTGTGGTCATTAGAACCACTACATACCTTTCTAGAAAATGTCAGGATTTTAATTTCAGGGTATGCTAGCAATTCCAGCATGGATAGTACAAAATCTCCCTTTTCATAGAGCATTGGTTGGAAATGTTTTTCTGCACAAATTGCTATTCTCTGTGAAACTGCTCTTCATCTTTACCCCAAGAGTCTTCAATTGAGGAGTTAGGGACATTGTCACTGCATAATTTCCTGCTCCATCATAATGCTTTAAAGCTTATTTTGTATATATTACTATGCTGTATATAAAAAAATCATGATCATGAAAGTTAACCTGCGACATTTCAACAAAGTCAGCAAATATTGTTGCAAAAACCTTAAGTGCAAGCACTTTATAAAAACACTTCTGTAAGTTAAAAATTACCCATACTTGAAAGGCTGCTCAGTCAGGTTTTTATACTAAGATTGTCACCGAGATGCCTTAGAAGCTGTGGGTTTAGAAGCATACTTTCATTTCTTTGTCATATTTTTCTTTCCTTTTCTCTAAAAAGGTTTTTCTGCACAATGAAACATAAATAGTAGATTTTTATCAGAAAGAGACAGAAAGATATTCCAAATAGCACCTAATGCACTTCCAAACTACAATTACTTTAATGAAATAATAGGGCTTGAAAATTTCATCCTTGGCTCCAGGATTCCATCTTATTTATCATGGAAATATAGCAAAAAATCAGATGCAAAGACATGAAAGTGTTTTTGGCTTTGTTATTGTATGTGTTGTATGAGCTATTTGACCTAAGGGCAACTTTAAGTGACATTGAGTGAAACACAAAATATCAATCCTCCTTATGAGCAATAAAGTAGGCACCATTATTAAGTGTGAAAGTTATACGATCTGATTTCTTCATACTACATTCTGTTGTGCTGGTCCTTTCACAAACAAATCATGCTGCCAAATGCTTTCAGAAGTTTTATAATACAACTATATAAGTTTTTGAAGCAGTATGGTAGGTGCGTTCTTAATTGTAGGCTTTTTCCCAAGGGATCATATATGTTAGAAGATGGTTAGCATTACTGGAAAAAAAACTGTATAACAACTGGCTGTTTAAATGGCATTGCTGAAACAGGAAATCTGAATGGAACAAGTGTCTTTAGATAGCGATTCCGAGTAGGGGGAAAAAAACCCCAACAAACCAAGACTACATCTTCTCAGGACAACTCAATGCCTGCATAAAAGCATCAATTCACAAGTTTGATCTGGTTCAGCCTAATCCAGGATTTATCTCCTTTCCTGGCCTAACACAAGTTATCTAAACCAGTTTTTTAGAGGCTGGCATTTTAAACTGGTCATATAAGAGTTAAGAAAAACATCTTCAATTTGGGATCCTTACTAGCAGCAACCCTCAATGCTGACACTTACAGAAAAAAGATACATGTAATCGTGATTTTGAGGGAGTTCCTTCATAGTTTCATACACTCTTCCTCAGGAAAACTCAAGCTATTTTTGGACGTATTAATTAGACTGGTTGGTGGCTGAGGAAAAGATATAATTAAATGGAAACTACAATTGTTTGTTAGACTGGATACAAGGAAGAAATTTTTTACAATGAGGGTGGTGAAACACTGGAATGGGTTGCCCAGAGAGGTAGTGGAGGTCCCATCCCTAGAAGCATTCAAGGCCAGGTTGGACGGGGCTCTGAGCAAACTGGTCTGGTTTAAGATGTCCCTGCTCACTGCCGGGGGGTTGGGCTAGGTGGCCTCTAAAGGTCCTTTCCAACCCAAAGCATTCTATGATTCTGTGGTTTCCTTGCCTTGTCAGAAAGCATTACCTATTCTCTTTTTCACTTACTGAGTAACATTGGCTACTTCAGCTTAATATCTGGAACTTTTATGGGGATATTTAGCATACAGAGAACACTTTCTGTTGGTCTCTTGCCCTCTAGGAGAAATCCCGTCTTCATGAAGTTAAACATAAAGCGCCAGCTGACTTCAATAGGACATTTGTGTATCTTCTCTTGTGTCTATTACTATGACACATGTGCATCTTTAGGGATAGCAGCTGGTTATTAGAGCTTCCATGAATTGTCACTAATGTCATCCATTTTTACAGAGATGGAAACTGAGATGTAGAGAGGCCACATCTTCACTTTGAAATGCTAAGGACTTAAACACCTGATAAACACTTCAAGTATTTTTATTTCCTTTTTGTTTTCAATGAATTGATGTTCCATGTCTTTCATATAGAGGAATCCCTCTTCTGCTGGCAATAATTTCCCTGTATTTGTTGGATGGCAACAGTGAATTCCAAGAATGTCACTGATAGACATCTTTATGAACTCATATCCAACTTTGTTTTAGTTAAAAATTTTGCTTAAAACTGAAGTCCTAGTCAACGAGAAATGTGGAAGATCCAGACCGAGATTTCATATTAACTTAAATGGACAATCTTCTTATTCCTTTCTATGTTACAATCCAATCTGTTTGTCCCTCTTGATTACTTAGTCTCTCGTACACTAGGATAACACGAATAGTATTAAAACACATTTATGCGTCTGGTGGCCATTAAGAGAGTGCAGGGTGTGGACACCATGAGCTTCAGACTGGCGTGCAAAGGGAATTACACAAGGGAGAAATCTATGCAATCAGAGTAGACTCTCTCAACTCCTTCCAAATGCATTGATGATAGATTTTGTGCTCTTTTTTATTCGTGTACACAGTGATCTCAGCTTTATTCAGCCCTGCCTTTTGAGTGCCAGTATTTTAACTGAATAGATTTTAAATAACCAAGAAGACTAGGTAGCTCACTAGTCTGATAAATGATCTAGCTTTTGATAAACATCTTCCCAGACCTGTCTTTGAATTTGATTCAGAGTACCACTATAAGGACTAGAGAGAGTCAGGGCAGTGACTTATTGTATCACTTCTGTATGCTTCAGGTCATCAGCTTTCCTTTCAAATCCATCTGGTGAGAGTCTCTTTTGCAATGTTTTCCTGCTGGTGAGTGCCAAAGACCTCTAGCAAGGGAGCTGTACTCTCTGAAAAGGCCTATGTGCATAACAAATACCACTGCTGTCACTTGGTAGCCCTTGTTCATCCTCCCAGGGCCTTGCATGACCAGGGTGCACTGTGGAAGACTCTTTCGACAAAAGACGTCTGTAGCAAGTGTGCACAAAGGGATTGTTTGACATGAACAACAGGTATGTTTACCAGCTCATGATGCATTCATGCCATATATGTTTGCAGATGTTCTACAGCCTGAATTATTTATGAATATCTTAACTTCAGGGGCATGTGGTTTAGACATTAGAACAGGTCCCCCTTGAGATAGCTGCTGCGACTTCAGCTCATGAAACTTACAGAAGCTGTGCCTGCAGCATTCTCACCAGTCATTTCTTTTGGTATATGTTTCTATTTTCTAATTTTAAACTTGAAGATGTCTGCTGAAGAATGACTCAGAGAAAGGATGGGTGACTTAGTATGGAGGAAATTAGAAGTCCAGTCATAGTCAACTCAGACTTTGACCCTGAGCCTGAGTCATATTAATTGTATGTACTGACATCCCCACACAAAAATATACACAGAATCAAACAATTACTTTTTTAAAAGTGTCTGGACTTTCATGAAGGTCTGGCTTAGTCTGGAACTGAAAAAGGAGAGAAAAGAAGAAAAGGTTCTTCGAGCAGTTTTTCCAGTCCTATTTAAAGAAAAAAACTGCACAAAAATCTTGGCCTTACCATAACAGCAACATTGTGCTTGGCTTCACTGGGCTACTCAAGAGTCCAAAGCATATTACAAGTGTTTGGGATTCTCAGCAGATATGACAGGCATAAGGCTTCTCACTTCAAAATGCATTGTCACAGTCTCAGTTGTTGGCATGCTCAGAAAAGCGGGCAAAAACTGTTGGAGTTTTTGTCCCTCAAATCAACCAAAAAGCGACTTTCTGCCTCATGTTTTTTTCTAAATCAAAAAAAAAACTATGAGCAAAATCCTTACCCCATATTAAGTTTCAAAGTGCTTTTCAATTCAGATGAAAAGCTATTTTCCCCCCATTTTAGGAAGGGGAAATTGGAAGAACCTATGGAAAGGAGCTGCTTGCAAAAGGTCACAAAGAGACCAATACCAGCAGTCAGAGCTCCTACTTGTCGTAGGCTACCCAGCAAAGTTCTGTCCACTCAGAAACACTGGCCTCCCATCATGCAGCAGATATTCAAAGCAAATTATGCTTGTAAGATGAATCTTGCTGATTTAGCAGTAAAAAGAGCCATGAGAATTCCTCGTGTTACTCTTCCCTTACTTAAAAGTTCATATCTTGTGCTAATTTGGCCCCACCTGCTGTCTCTGACAGACAGAACCTCTGATCATCTTAAGGGTAAAACTGGGATGATGTATTTCTTTAATTTACTTCTCTGCTTATATCTGAACATAAAGATAATTTTCTGTTGGCAATGAAAACCATGAAACACGCAAGAGATCAAAGACTGCACAGTTATAGTTGCTGGAATAACTCCAATATTCAGCATTTCCTTGGTTTTAATCTTTTTTTCTCAAAACTTTAACTTTGCATTGTCTGGGGCAAATGGACTTTGTGCAAATTTCCCTAAATATCAAGACAATGAAAAACAGAAAATTTTGTGCAACATCCCAGAGAGGCTGTGAGAATTAGGTTGGAAATTGCGTCTTTCAGGGTGTGCAGAGATCTTACCAGCTAACCAGTCAGCTTGCGGAGGGATGCATCTGACTAACAGAGAGAATTACTGAACTCTTTTCTTGGAAATGTTCCTGCTCTCCCCTCCCTGAACACGTACACACAGTCACCATCTCCTCTTCACATAATATTTTCCAAAAGATTAGAGAGGAAGTCAGGGTCCTTTGGAGGCTCTCAAGACCCATCCTTGATGAGAGGCAGGCTTCACTATCCAGACCCCTCTCAGCAGTGCTACACTTCGTAACCCTCAATAAGTGACATTAGAGACAGGTCTGAGGAAGGAAGGTCAGACCTCCAGATGGGAGAGGCAAGGGGAGATGCCCCTGCTTCTTGAAGAGATAACATATCCTTTACTTCTCAAACTCTCTTTTCTCAATAACTGCCTGCAGCAGCACAATTTTACCCAGGGCATCCTTTGCAGTAACAACAATGAGGGAAGATGTACTCTATTACTGTTAAGAACTAAAAGGTGAGCACTGCAGTCGTGAATTGGTTTCCATACGGCTGGTCCTGCTGAAATCAGTGACTGCTCTCATCCCACATCCAACAAGTTCCGGGTCAGCCTAAGGCAATAGTCTTACTGCATGATCCCAAAATTATTTCTTTCGTCTTTACTTCAGTTGCAGAGTGTACTTCACAGGTTGGATCACATAGCAGTACTATCCTCAGTTCTGCTCTGTGACAAGGAAGATGGCAAGTCCCTTAACGTTCTAATGAAGTACAATTTTAAAAAAGAAAAGTGACCCTTAGAAACTTTAAATGGGGCCAAACAGGATTCCTTTTAAGAAGGAGCAAGTAAACAAAGTCCTAAGAAAAGACATGTCTCTGCCACTCCTGAAATCTGAATTCTTCCAGAATTGAAAAGTAATTTTTCTTTTTTCATATCAAACCTAGAAAAATTTAACAGCCTCTTGTCTGCTACACTTTTGCTGGTGTTAAATGGAAAATAACCAGAAAGAATGAAAAATCACAAGGCTACCCTCTCCATATACATTAAATCTAACAACTAGTCTGCCTTCACTCATTGTGACAGTGGGTCTCCTCCTCTGAAAATTGTTTCCATCAGCGGAGCCCTGAATTTTCTTTTCTGCTGCTGTACCTGAGGGGAGAACTGTTATGATAAATTTGAGACCTGGCCTGAGATGAACCTGTTCCATAGACACAGTCATTTATGCAATTACACGAGCTCTGCTTCTTTGGATGAGTTTCTGGGAACAGAAGATCGTGGATTTGGAGGAAGCTCTGTTTCTAAGAAGCTCAAATCCCTAGGGATCAGATATTCATGAGACTACAACCACTATATGTTAAAGGAACATCTTTTGCCCCCAGTGAAAAGTGATGATGGCTCCCTCTCACCAAATGAGCTCTTTGAACATTGGTTCAAAGAGAACCACTTCTACAGCACTCAGAAACTATTTTAGTAATTTTCTACATCTATAAATAAGTGACTTGTAGTGCATTAGACTATTTTCTGGAAGTGAAAGTCTGGTGAATACTTTTGTGGCTGTTTACTCAGAAAAGGTTTTGCATGCAAGAGTTAAAGCAGTCTTCCCCAAAACACTGAATTTTTTCCTTCCATTTATTAGCATTCCAGTCAGCAAAATTGCAGACTTGTCATACCCCACTAGTCAGACTACCTGAACACAGAGCAAATAGTTCATGACAAACTTCCAAATCTGAAACGAAGTGATTCACAGTGACTGAAAAAGCTGAATAGCTGGCTATTCATAAATGACTTACAAAGAGAACAAAGTTAACCTTTGGAAAGTCATTTAGTACTCATAGTCGGTCATGATCTCTCTTTTTTGCCTTTTAAAATAACAAGAGTGACCAAAAAAGCAAAACAAACCTTGAAAGACAAGCAACCTAATCTCAGAGAGATGAATCTTTTGATCAGGCATGAAACACCGTTGCTGGCTCAGAGCAGCAATACTTTGTGCAGTTCTACAAGAGGTGGGAGCTGTGAGCCAAAAGTAAGAAACAAGTCCAGAACCAGCACCAGCTTGCCACTAGCAGTAAAAAATGTGAAGACATTGCTTTAACTGGGCTTTTCCAAATCCACAAGGATTTCTGTCTTCCAGTTACTTTAGCTTTCTCACTCTTATTCTACCTGGCTCCATATAGGTCTTTATGGCACATTCAGTTGAGCATCTAAGCATCTTTCACTGGTGCAGTAAACAAAGTGCCTAACATATCTCACTTGTAATATTCTATCTGTCCTTCCCCCCCCAGAAGAACAGTATATGTGAACTGAATATTTGAGGCATTCTTGAGCATCACTCGTGATCACAGCTGAGTAATACATAGTATAATACAAGATAGTTATCTTTCTCCTCGTCTCTCACATGCCTTTTCTGATGTTTTGCTAACACTGTGGCCTTTCATATCTCATCTGAACCTAGCCTGTGATTCTGAAGAATTATTGGTGAACAATAGTGTTACAATTTTCATCTATTTATAAGGAGCAATTTTTCACATTGGAACTATATAAAGAAGGTAAAACACTTTGATACACACAATACTATACCTAAACTGCATGTGTGTGCATTCTTGCCCAAGAATGGCCTATATTCACCTGGTGGTGTGGAGTAAGACACTCTGAAAGATCTAGGCTGTTGTGGGATTAGAATTTCACTGAGGATTTTGTAAGGGACAGCTACATCTGTGATCAGTGAGGCAAATTCTGTCTGTCAGCTATTAGTACTCCCAGAGCTAGAAAAAATAAACACATCCAAAACACTGTCATCTTTTGATTTCATTTTATCAGGTCCTAAAATCCTGTGTCTTTGGAGCTGTTTTTAGACCAAAATATTGAATGGATTTTAATTACATATTTCTTTCTGCTTCTGCCACAGCATATTGCATTAAAAAGAACTTAACAGGTATGATATATATATAGATTTTTAGCAAGGCTTAGCTTTGCTGTTCTCTGCTTTTCTAATATGTGGAATCACAGAAATCCAGGTCCCTTCCCATTCAGTTTGACTGAGCCCAGGGGATGTAATTGCATTTACCTATCCAACACTGTAAATCTTTTGGTATAGAGGAGAGGGAATGTATCCACAGATGCACTTAGCCAAGACAAGACTGCACTTTGCAGTGAGGACAGGTGGTTCCTCATGTAGGTGGCTAGCAATATCTTCACAGATGCTTCCGTGGATCCTTAGCTGATACACTCAGTTGTGCCATGACAATGCACAGATTCAGCATGTTCTTGGCCTGGGTTGATGAAGTACGAGGGTGATCAAGAATAAAACTAAAGTCTTACTATGTAAACCCTTTTCAAAACGAGTGCTGGATCAAGATCCACTGAAATTCAGCCACCAAAGAAAGGGATTCAGTTTAATGATCTCAGACAGTTTGTTGACTGCAATATCTAACCTCTAAAAGGTCTCTTACACGTGACCTGCTAGCAAAGGCATTTCTGAAGTAACAAGATTAATCCTGGCAGACCAAGCAACCTCAGTATTATAACATGCGAGCAACACCTGGATTTGTGAAACAGACACATTACATAAAATAAAACAATAAACCTTTCCTAACTCTACCCGTCAGACCACTGAGAACCAAGCAGTGAAGAGCAGCTTGGGTACTGTTTAGATAAAAAAATGAAACTTTGTATGTTGATGCTGATAGAGAATACAACAGAAGTAAGATTTCCATTCACCCCAATTACTTGATTAAACCTTGTACTAATTAGCACCTAGACTGCAAGGTACAGGTTTACCCAATGCCCTAAGAGATCCCACAGAGTGGGAAGGATCCTAAAGTGGAGGAGGGGAATTAAAAACTTCTCTTAATTGTTCTGCATGTCTCTAATGAAAGTTGCAGCTTAGCGGATTTTTGGCAACACATACTGCTGGGGTATTATTTTAAACTTTGCTTCCTAAATCAAATAGCCTACTGTTTCAAAGCAATTTTGTTCCCTATCCTAAGGATTAGCTCAAGCATTAACAAAGTGGGCCACGGAGGGCTGTGACAGAGACGGCGTGTGGGCAGTGCTTTTGCTAATTTGACCTCTTTTCACAGAAAAGAGAGGAAACTGTGATCTGAAGCTGACATTTCCTTAGAACATCGCCCAGCTTTCCTAACACTGGGACCACAACTCACTGATAACACGGCTTTGAAGTAGCTGGAGCAGAGCCAGGAAACATTGGAAGTATTCTTCAGAGAATATCTGTTTCAGATTACCCCGATTTATAGTAAGCCACACATGCTAACTTTAGCATTTCTTCTGCCTTTAAAGCTTTTTGTCTTCTGGCTGATTGATCTTGAGCCTTTTCCTTTGGCTCAGTACAGTAACATTTCTTGTCCAAACACTGCATTCCTACTTTGCATCCAATTTCTTCCCCACCATGTGTCACTAGGTTCACTTATCTTTCTCATCCTCTGACCCACGTTAACTTTTGCAAATATAGGATTTTGCTGGAGTTGAAGGAGAATCTGTGACAAACATTGCACTGAATGAGGCTAAGCAACCACATTTTGTGGTTTCTTCATTTTGTTCATTCACACGTGCAGTACCGAGTCTTCCAGTTCTACTGTTCCTCCCCTCACCATCAGAAGCTGCGTAAGGGTAATTCATACACAGGAGTCAGGTTTTCCTAGTCCAATTTGAATTCAGCTAGAGTTGTACACCCAGCTTTCATACCAGGTAATGCAAATCAATATGAGCAGCTCTGAAGGGCAAACCACTTGTTGTTGAGGATCTGACATCCACATTACTTACACCTAAGGGCGTGGAGTTTCCTCATGCTAAGTCTAGTCTGATCCCAGGTACTGAGTGTTCATTGGCAGCTGCAGGGTTTTACGTGCACGTCTTCCAGCTTGGTTTCACGCAAAAAGAATCCAGCTCAGGAGCATCACAACCTTGTGTTGGTGTGTAAGAGGCTCAGTAAGAGGTGATAGCTGATAACACTCTTCTGATCCAGACTGTAAAACCAGTGCAGAAGCACCATTTGGTTCTTCAGAATTCCTGGCTAAAAAGCAGTGCAGAAAAATCACCCTGTACAGTGAAACGCAGAACAATTACAGCAAGCTGCAGCTCTGCAAGCATTCCTCCTTTGCCTAGCCAATGTTGCATGTCCATGGCTCTGACTGAGCACCTCCAAAGCAGAGCATGATGCATTGTCTGCTCTTTGGTCACACCACAGGACTGCTGGCAAGTGTGACCTCACTGCCCGGCCTAAGCATAATTTCTAGAGTAAGAATGTTGACAGCTAAACAGAGCCCATTAAACCCATTTGGCAAGTCTGTAGAACAATCAATGCCAGCATGGTTTATCATCTAATCTGTGGTGTGAAAGAGTCCATAACCTGCTATGAAGCTCTGAGACAGTTTTTCACCTGTTCCCCTGCTGGAACTTAATATTAATCAATGTTACACAGAGCAAGAAAAGCGGATAGCAGGCTGTTCTACCATCAGGCACTTGTCTTGGAAAGACAGTCAGCATTTACACAAATTTTTAGATTCAACATACTATATCAAAACAGTGACAGAAGTAATCCACATAAAAAGCACCCTTCCCTGTCAAATAGAAAAAAAACTCCTCTGTCTTCTAATAGAAAGACAGTATTTCCTTTTATCACTATTGCAAATAACCCAGTATGATTTGCAATCTAACAAAAGTAGAAATTACTAGTTGAGCTCCCACTCTATTACATATTGGGTTGCTGTTTTGGGGCCTACCATCTACTGTCTTTGATACTTTCCTCTGTCAGGCGCATAAAAATATTATCTGAAATGGTGGCAAGACTGCTCATTCAGTGGCAAGGAAGGGAGCCTAGACATGGCAGGTGGTCGCTTGTTCCTGTTCCTCATAAGCCATGAAGTAAACACAGACAGAAAAACCACACATCCATTTGTGCATCCAACTAATATCAAGGCCTGTGCGTGCTGCAGTCAGGAACTGCAGTAGGTTGGCCACTGCCAGATGCTGGCAGCACTCTGGAAATCTAGGAGAAGCTTATCAATTGGGGAAAATCTACGTGGGGGGGGGGCTGGGTGATAAAAAGTGTCCAGAGAGCTCTACCTAACGCATTAAGCAAAAGGCAGCCTCACATATTTCCCTGGAACTAGGGCTAACTATGCTGATTTCCTACCCTTCAACAGGTCTCATTCTTACACAAGATACTGTTCGCACTGGTTTTGGTGGGACTTCCTGTAAAAAAGTTACAGCTGAACATGCATGCAGGTATTTACACAGTGCATAATGCCAGTAAACTTCAGGAGAGCGCAACTTCCCTGTTGTTACCTTGTGTTCCCACTCTTTCTCTCCTCCTTCCTCAGAAATTAGACTATGATTTCATAAAAGGTTGTCTCCTGAAATTTGTGAGATTTCCTTACTGTCACAAGAACGGCCAAAAAACTAATAGTTTTGGAAAAGACAAAAATGGAATGAGTCCATTTTCCATATTAAAGCAACATCTTGAGACCAAATTTACCTACATTTATTTTCACTAAAACAATATTTCTTCTGATGCATTTTATTTTGAATGGAACAAACATTTAATTACAAAAATGTGATGGATGAGAACTGATCTTACCAAGAAAACTGCAAGTCTTTCATTTCAGGTTGACCTGAGACAATGTTTTTTCCTTTCATTTTGCAGTTGAAATGTAATTGTTCAGACAGCGATTTGGCAGATGGTTTTACCATTTTTAAGTAAAAAATTCACTTGGTTATCAAAAGCAGTTGTGGAAGCAAACAGTCCTTTTGGGGCAGACACCACCAAGAGAGTAGGTACCTTAAAATCATGAAATTTGGTAGGAACTGCACTCTATAGGGTGACTTAAGAAGTTCAGCAAAGATACAGACTGTCCTTCTTCCTGAATTCGGGTGCTGTAAACTTCATATTCCCAATTTTAACATTTGCAGCTCCTGAAAAGTCGCAATTAATGACAGTCAGAGACCATTATTAGACAGCAGTCAAAATGGCAATATTGCATGAAGATACACTTTCCGTATTTCCTGTTCAAACTGCCTAAATGTAGACAAACTAGTGTTAGAGAAGAAATCGAAGTCTCCAGGAAAGAGGCATGTGTCTGCTTGATCCTGGTGGTCTTGCACATGTACTGTGTTATGTGGAACTAGAAATATTTCAGTACATTACAGCCAGTGAAACATTACCCAAACTTATAACCCAGAATTCAACTACCTTCTAAATTGCAAAAGCACATTAGTAACGATGACAAGCTTCCCACACAGCGCTTTAACCACTCTTTTCAGAAGCTACCATCCAGCACATGAGTATGTCATAAACTCCATAAGTACCATGATGTCAAGTCGGAGAGAGGAGTGGTTTCATCAAGGTCACACAAGGGTTGCATGGGGAAGGCGAACATCAAGTTGAGTTCTCCTGTGTACCAGTAAAGAGCTTTGACAGCAGACCATTGTCTCTCACTGATGTCAGCCTCTGTAATAAATGATGTCTCCTTGGTGGGGAACTGCCCAATCTGACATCATTAGTAGATCTGGAATTGCTAAAAGGTTTAGGGCTTCAGCATGTTTTGGTTTTAATTGAGCATGAAGCTGTCTTGGCAATAATACCAAAAAAAGCCTTACACCCAAATAAAATCTGTTTGGATTGGCTGATCTTCATGAAGTGATTCAGAACAACAAAGCGGCACCTTCTTTCTTCATGCCGGCACAGTTGTCAGGACTAAATATTGTGGGCTGCACGTCTTTGAATGAGATTGATTGCACAACATTTGTGAAAGTGCAAAACATTTGAAATGCATCTTGTGTGGGAAGAAAACAAATGGATCAGCCCTCCTCCCCTTTGAATCTATTTGGATCATTATAAAAACAGATAAACTGCTGAGTAGAAGACAAATAAGTAGGGTCATTCTTCCAGTGAAGCGTGCTCATGTCACATTCACCCTGGGTAAAACTAATATATCCTCATATGGCTTTGGAAAGATTTCTTCTTGGTTCGCCGAATGAACAGTTGACAGTCCTTGAGAGCAATCTTTAAAAATAAAAGCACACTTCTAAGCTTACAAAAAAATAGCACATTAAACCCTGAACTTAAAATCATCTTTAATGGCACCATTTTTCAGTGATCTTTATTCTTGCAAGAGCATGCCACCCACAATAACACATGCTTTTTAAGGTCAGAATTCAACAAATACTGAAAGACATTTCCCCCATTCCCTCCTGATTCCTCATTCCCCAGCTCATGAAGATGTTCCATATGATCCATATGCCACATGCTTCAGTTTCCAGAATGTATATTATCTGTAATTGATTTAATCTTTTAGCATTGCAAACTGTAACTGTATAATAAAACACATGGTTTGTGTCTGTTTCTTGTTCTCCTCACCCCTGCAATACATGCATTTTACACAGATGACCAAGCCATTCCCTCTGTAGCATCAGACTGATTCGGTAAGAGCCTAGTCCTACCACATGCGAGTTTTACTGCTCACTTCAGCAAGAGCAAGGTCCCAGTCTGTCTATCTAACAGAGCCTTTTCACAGATGCCTGAAACCAATCTGTGAGATGCCTTGCCTTCACCCCACGCGCATTCTTGTTGCCTTCCCTGTACAAATCCCAGCAACACTGTGGCACCGCAATCAGCCGGATCAATCAATTGAGCTGGCAGAATGGGAACTCTGTCAAAGTAAAAAGTAAATTTTTTTAGACTGATCAGCTTGCTGCATGATCACTATTGCCAAAGCACACAATGGGCATGAGCACCTAGTTAGATACGGTGGCAAAAGTGGAATAGTCACTTCTCTCACAGCTTGAAGTCAGCTCAGCCTTGAAGGACCATCAACAAGAAACATATCTTTCAAATGTACTGGGCCACATCCTTTGCTGATAAGTCAACAAAGTTAGATCATGACTACAGAGTTCTGGACTTAAACCAGACAACAAGCTGTACTATTACAGCCAGTCTCCCCCCTGAAGCTCAATATATTAAGTAGTTCTGCAATAAAAATGAAATATATCCTCACCACCATCAGTCATTCCTGTTTTTATAAAGGGCAAAGCAAGAAGATGTATTCTTAATCACATGCTTGACTCGGCAAAACGTGTTGTGCATATCTGTTTGTCAGCCCACAGCCATGATTCAACTGTAATTATGAATATTCCCCTGAAACAGCATCATCTACCATTATTATCATTATTACTGCTTTTTTTTTTAAATGGCAAATAGCATCTACCTACGTGGAATGTAGGACAACAGTTGATACTAAAAATTTCTCTTGCAAAGTAAACATTTGCTGAACCTTGGAGTTGGTATACTGTTTAGGAATGCAGACTTGCACAAAGCCAGAGGCTTTTCAGAGTGTTAAAAGAAACCTCAGGCATTGGAGTCATCCCCAGTAAGCAGATGAAAACGATGTGTACACGTGTCAAAATGCCAACTTCAACTGTGTGAATACAGCAACATGATTTGAGCTGTTAGGAAGGCAGGGGCTGTATGGAACAATAAAAAAAACCCCACTTTTTAAAAGGCTGTTTTCTAAGATGGATTAACTGCATTAAAAAACAGCTTTAAAAGTTAACACACAAGAAAACAAAAGGAAAGCTGAAGTAGAAATTAAGAATGAGTCCCTACTGCTGTCTTTAAAACAAGGTTAATAGTCATAAGCACACAAAAAAATCTGAAATGTCATACACTTCGTTCATTTGTAATTAAGACTTCAGTGTTATCTTAATTTTCTCTCCATTCCATATCCTTTGTTTACAAGTTGGAAAGTCTCACCAGCTGTCCCAAGCTGGTCTAAGAGCAGACTTTGATGAGAAGTGAGCATTGCTTATAGGACACAATCTCTATATTATAAAATCTCCAGATCTAATGAAGGCTTCTTTTCTTTCCACAATATAGCTACTCTCTCCAACATATGGGAGACTATTCTCCTTGCCTTTACCATACTATGGAGCAGTGGTGAAACCTAGCTCTGTCCTGGCAGGTCCCTACACTGTCATGTCCTTCTGGTGCTCAGAGACCTTGCATGCCTTCACTGTTCACTCAGTCCTGCTATTCAGGAGCTGCAGAGGGAGCAGAGAAGCTGGAGAGAAACAGGAGCTAACAGCATTGCCACAGTCTCAGGTCTCTTCACATAACTTGGCAACTCACCTAGAAAACCCAGCAGATATGAAAAGATGGGAA
>Ga0181612_130012_pt1 | contig 18692 bp, 11 predicted proteins | sample HoacroProtozoa21_FD_119630 | JGI IMG/M metagenome (GOLD analysis project Ga0181612, IMG submission 119630) | Hoatzin crop microbial communities from Cojedes, Venezuel. Combined Assembly of Gp0051906, Gp0051904, Gp0051908
GTGCTTGCACAGCATCAAGGCCTTTCCTGCTTCTCACGTTGCCCTGATAATGAGCAGGCACAAGAGCCGAGTGGTACTTAGCTGGCTACTGGCGTTCAACCGTGACAGAGAGCACTGATTTAACTACATTGAAGTACGGGGGATGTTCTGGAGGTTTTGAAGCTGATGCCAAAATCTAAGAGCAGTAAAGGGGATAAGTGGCTCATTATAGTCAATTTGATATAGTGTCAGTGGAACGTAATGGAACGGTCTCGTAACAAATTTAAGCGAAAGTAGTATAATGAAGGTCGATCGATACGAATTTATGAACAACAGTTCTCATGTGACTCGATTAACTTTGTATCTATTATGATAACTTATTTTATAGAAATAATTGCGTCTGTGGCCTATAATTCAGCTGCTGCAGGGTTGTTTGACCCAGTTATATCAAGGAACATGAATAGCGCAGAATCAGTATAACACGTATCGAGTGATTGCCCAAGTCAGAAATACCAAACTGTAATTTTAAATGGAGAATTTTCTCCCATGGGCAGCTCCAGTGAAAGACTGGAATGACAAATTTTTGAAGGAAATTTGAAAACATTGTTGGTCTATTCTTTGGCTATTAAAAAACCCAGGGAGTCTTTTAGAAAGAAAGCAAGCAAGTCTCCAATACAAAGCAATTTCAGCCACTTCATAATCTGAGTCCGTGCAAACAACAATCATATATAAAGCCACATGTGCTGATATTAAGAGAACAGGTTACATTTACAGAAGAAGTATTCAAGGCTAAAATGATATCTAGATGCCAAATTCCCTTGGCCAGCACCCCTTTAACCAAGGAACACTGATGATCTGTTCAGTAGAACACCTTTTTGTTTTCTTCCCAGTTTGGCTGTGATGAGTACAGACAGCAACAAGAGACTTTGCAGTGCTACCTGTGGACCTGGACATTTCTGGTGTACTATGTGAACAGCGTGGAGATTTGTGCTCTACACACGCTTTCTAAAAACAGACTTCTTGGCTGTGTCCCATAATTTATCTGGAAATAGCAGAAAGTATTTTGTGGTCTACAGTTCTTATTTCAGCTCAAACAGAAATGAAATACATATGGGTGGGTGTGAAGAACCCATAACGTGTAAGCTGCTTGCTAGGAATACACTGATTTATGAGGAAGGAAATACTTCAGTAGCTGTGATTTATTTCCCGTATTGGATATTTATATGTCTGGTGCAGGAGTTAACTGCATGTACTTATTAAGCACCTTTGCTTCAAAAAGACAGCAGCCTAGGGCTGTGTACCTGATATTTATGGATCCAGCGACTGAACTGACAAATCATGCTTCTCTGCTGAATCTGAATTTAATCTGTTTAACATTTTTCTAACTTCCTTGCACACTCAGATTCAACCTATGCAAGGGACTCTATGCAGAATACACTGAAGCCCTCTGGATTAGTGGTTGCAGGAACTCATTCACCTGGAGCAAAATGTAGGGATGTGGACTATGAGGCAACATCCATGATAAAGCAGTGGGAATTCTGGACATTTCAATGTTCCGTTCCTAAGACTTCTAAAATGATTAGGTGTCTGCCCACCTCTGACATTTGTGGGTGTCTGCATTTCTGTTTATGTCCCTCCTGATATGACAGCTTCCTTGGCCAGAGTGTTCATGATGGAAATCTTTGTATCTACCATATGAACTGATCCCCAAGACTGAGTTTATGATCACTGGAAGGAAATAGATACTTCCACTCATTCTCCAGTACATGTCTAAAAGCAGGCACTTCAGTCATTGTTTAGACATTCCCATTTCTCTCCGCTGACTGTAAGGGACATCAGTAAAAAAGAAGACATAAGACTTGTAGATGGCTGAAGTTAGCAAGATGAAACCTACACTGGGTGGTGATTTCCTAGCAAAGCACAGCCAGCATCCAGACACACCGGAGAGCCACACTCAAAACCTGTGAAGGCCCAGGCTGCCTACTACGTTAAAATATTTGGCTTCTTACAGAGTATGTAAGAACATGTGCTTAGAAAACAGGAACAGAAAGAAAAGAATAACTGCGACATCTATGACAGTTAAGAGGAGGACCTGCTGCACTGCGAGAGCTCGTGGTGTGATGAGTTTTAAACAGGTGAATAATCAGATTCCCCTTTAGCTGTGCGCTGAAGCACACATTTAGCAGTAACATCAGCATTGGCCAACGCACTTAAAGACAATTTGCGTGAAGTTAGGCAAGTGGCTTAAGTACTTTGCTAAATCATGGACACAGGGTAAGAGACAATTCCCACTTTACATGCTGTACTGCTAATAGCTTTTCTGGTCTCTGTAATGGAGTTCCAAGGGCACAAAAGACAATTAAATTAAAAAAAAAAATAACAAAGCACTTAGTGCTGCAGTATTATATCTTCCCATGATGGAATTCCTGTAAAAGGATAGCTAATCAGTTTATCTACTTCCAGGAAAAAAGGTCTTTTCAGAACAAAACCAAAACCCAACCCCACAAAAAGCGCAGGTGACGATTTTGTGTGGTCACTCTATGGAAAGGCATGTGTAGCTTACAGTGGGACCAAGTAAGGCACTGTTACACCCACTTATTAAATGGTGGTACAGTTATAGAAGAGGTGTTATTAAAAGGCAAGTAAAGCATAAGGAGATACTTAAACAGGTGAGACTCTTTTGACTTTTCACCCATTACCACTGGGTTAACCATTCATCATAAGATGAAGAAGATACATTAATCTTGCTGAAGCCCGCAGGCAGATTGCCATTGATTGCAACAGCACCACAGCACAAAGTTGTATCTCATAAATACTTCTGAGCAAAAAATGACAAGAGGATTAATGACAAAGTCTGTCAGAGGCTGAGTAGATTTCTTTCTACCTTACTTATTCAATTCAAATACTAGTTTCTGTGATGTGTTATTTGTTAGAAAAGCAGGAAGATAACTTTTAGCTAACAGAAAAGGTACATTACTATGTCTGTTTTATTATAAAGCTGTTATAGTTGACCCTCTTAATCTTACCATCAGTATTAACATTGAAGGGGTACCACAAACATAGAATTGTAAGTAAGGTCATAAAAGGTGTGCCTGAGCTAAACTGCGTTTCTTCTTAGTGTAAGAAAATACAGTGAATACTATTAAAACCAGGCAATGACAATGCAAATAAAACAAAACCACTGCAACTACACAGAATACACCCCAACAAGTGTGTGTAAAATAATTTAAAACAAGCCTGATTTTGTTTACTGAAGTGTAAAGGTGGGTGTGTTTTTCCTGGTTCTTGCCTTAAACATCCAGTTTTACCTTACTTTCAGTGCTGGATCAATTTTTTTCCAGTGACACTGTAAAGCTGGGCAGCAGTCTCGGTACCTCCAGCGGCTTGTGCTCCTGGGCAGCCAGGTCAGCTGTCAGTCCGTGAAGCTTTTCTTATCTTTCCTTTGCCTGCAGTACCCTGTGCCTGGGCCTGCTCCAGATACTAAGCAAAGCTTTGGGCTCATGACACAGTCAGGGAAAAGAAAATGCACACTGTAAACTAGTTAAATAATCGCCAAAGTAACATCCAGACTCAGGCACTTATTTCTCAAGGCTTTTCATTAGGGCTTATTTTTGTGCTCACCATCCAGAAAATAAATCCTTGGAGAAACCAAACACTCATTTCCCTGCTGTAACCATCCCAGATGGGAGAGAAGGTGCATTTGTTCTTCATTTCTCTTTCATCCGATTTACTCTTCCTTTTAAAAGCCCACCTTAAACAGTCAAGTAACATGAATGGCTTGTTAGCCCTTTTATGATTGTGCTTCTCATCTGTCCCTGCTGCTAACATCATACGACGGTGTCCCGTTAAAGTTTAACTAGCCTGTGTACGGACAGTTTCATTATCAGTGAGGAATGTAAAATCAGGGATCCCAGAAGGTGGTTATATTCTTGCACCATGTGCTTACTACCTAATGTATGTTTTTCAGTAAAGTTTTTTTTGACAGTACTGTCAATCACCTTCATGATAAAGACATCTTTGTTGTTGGGTGTAGTTGTGCAGGCACTACAGAGGGCGAAATAGGTTTTTTTGGGTTGTTGAAAACTCCATGGAGGAGGTCTTCTTTCTGCCTTTATGTCACGTCTTGAAACTGTTCAAACTAGAAGCTCCAATGCTCTGTGTCGCAATATAAAGCTGACTCACCCCCTTTTACATTAGTCTAAAGGTCTTTCCAGCCTTGAAGAATCTTGTTTAGGTACATAAAAGCTAAACGACACTCAGTTCCGTGCCTTGAACCAACATTTGTTTTGGAAACTCTGTCTGGAGGTTAGATGTTGTTTTGAGGCAGTTTCTAAAAGCTGTTCCAGGGCTGCAGTGCTAGATATAGTCCACATGACACTGGATTAATGGGCTGAGTGCAGGTGAGACATTTCAAAGTCACAATGTACCAAAAATCATAATCAGAGCTTTGGTTGTGCATAGAGTGATATGTCCGTACAGGTAAGCTGGCTTTCGAGCCTTGTAGATTTAATCTTGAATTCTAGTTTATATTTAAAATGTCAGCTGAATTTTACTGGTGTGCTGGAAACATTTAATCTCACTCTTTTATCACTGAGAACACATTGCTGGTGATTTAGAGCTTAGTTAGCTTCCAAGAATTTCTTCACGTTGCTGAAGATTATTGGCCATATTCAGTCAGCCTGAATTCCACCTCAGCCTCCAAGTCTAGTTTTTCTGACAGGTTGGACCTTGAAAGCTCCTAATTCAATGCCTTTCACCCTGTGTATTGCTTTGTCCGCATACGTAGGTGCAATTTAGGCCTTCAAAATGCTCCCATTTCTTCTTTCAAACCAGAAAGAGAGAAAGAAAAAAAATTGTCTCTGTAAATAGCAGTTCCTTGTAATCTGTGCATCCACCATGAATAATTGTGTCCACGTAGTGGCACAAAGGAGTCACTTGCAGATGTTTAAAAGTTTCTCCACGAGGACTGAGAAGCCTATGACAGATGAAAGCAGAAGAAAATAAAAGGCTTTGTGTTCCAGACCCACAGACATTACTAAGAAAAGGTGGTAATAGTTAGTTTCTCAGAGTCTGGTATGGGGTGAAATGAGTTTCTGCTAATACAGCTCTGCTAAAGCAATGTTTCTCGGGAATTGTGGCCTGTCACAGCTGGTCAGTAATGTAGAGTTGGTTTGGAAGTCTCTACGCAGTGGAGAATTTGTGCATGAAGTGGACAGAGGCAGCAAGAGCTATACTGGGTGGCTCACAGAGATGTTGTCCGCTCCTGGAAACAGAAGAAGAAATTCACAGTGGCACCAAGACACCTGAAAATGAAAATATTTTATTTATGTTAGAAAGCGTGGTATAGACAGGATTTCAGTTTCCCAGATCATTTACGCAGCGCTATGTAAACTACATTCAGTTGCAAACAAAATTTCTTAGCAGTACTGATAAGCACATGGGCAGCCCCTTACTCTGAATTTTCTAGTATTTTTCAGATGAGCTTGTGCTAGCAATGGTGAGAAGCTTTTTGTTTGTTGGGGGTTCTTTAAAGAAACCTTTGTCTTGCATAGAGAAGTCTGGAAAAGCACAAGGAGGCAGGCTGCTAGATGTCAGATGAGGAGAAGCAGAAGGTAGCGGAGTCATCTACCAGAGTCTGTCCTTAGATAACCTCCAAAAAGCTTCTAGTTTTCTAAGGAAAGGATCATGAAGATGTGATTGCTCAGTAAGAGGAAGGTATTTTACATCCCAGAAAAAATGTTTTGTAACTTCTATGAAAAAGTCTGAAAAATGAAAAAAGAATATTTTCATGAAGAAATGACCTTGTTGACTTATGATACAGTTGCAAAACTAGATATACACCGGCAAAACTTCACTCCAGGGAGAAAAGTCACCAGCTTCATGGCAAGAGCTCCTCCACTGCTCTTTTCTTAATTTCTTAGTAGGAAATAAACCCCCTGGAAAGACATGAATTGGCACATCAAATTGCTGTGTGGCGTGGGGGCAGCGAGTTGTGCTACTGTGTAGAAGACCCACATTCAGAAATGACACTGAGAAGTTCAGAACCTAAACATCTAAATCATGGCATAGACAGTGGACCATAGACTTGGGCCTTCTCTGGGTGTGTGCTGGACTATCCTACCACCTGCTTCCCACGACCTGCTTTAATTGCCTTGGAAAACCAGGTGGAACTGCAGTTGAGACACTTCTTTGAGCTTCCTTATTTCCCAGACATCTGGGGCACACTGTAGGAAGAAGGGCAGCAAATTATGCTCCTCTTACTTCATGGAAAAGAGTCTAGATGAGCTTGTGCTAGACGGAACACTTCTGGCTAATCTCTTGTGGACTACGGAGGATGATAGAAAAGACAGGATTTTGACTCAAGAACATACCAGATCACTGAGAAAATACCCTTTGGAGGTACTTGGAGAGAAACAAGGATTTTAGGTGAATGTTCCTTGTCTTTTTAGTGGCCAGATTACAGAACTTCATTTTCTGTTAACTACATTCAGCGTAAGTGCCTAATTGGAGACCTGGCACTGGAACAGATCTGAGAAATTGGGAACGCATATTTCTTCCTTTTATATCTAATGAAGGAAGAAATGAAAAGGTGAAGAGAAATATAAAAAATGTGGGGGAACATAAGACAAACTTTAAATAGAAGTAGACTCTGACTTCCAAATCTGTGAAGGGAGAAGAATTTGATTCAACAGCTACCTCTGTGTGTGCAACATTATTATACCAGTGTGGTTTAAACCAAAATGAAACAATCCAGAACTGAAGGGCTTCCAAAGTTAAATATCACTTTTAAAGGATTTTAATGTGTCCAGTAAGCAGAAGTAATGACTGAGTTAGAGCCTGGGAGCCATGTCCATTGGCAAAGCACTGTGGATAGGACTTGAATGTAAAGGATAATCTTCACAGTCACTCTTTCCACTGGCAGTGAACTCCTTCCATTTTGAATTCCCCTGTTTGACCAGTGTCAAACAAAGTGTAATTCAGAAGTGAACAAGTACAATAGAAAGGCATTTAATTAATGAAGAGATGGCAAAAGGAACCACCAGGACTGTATATGCTAAAATAAGTAACTTCTAGTCTACATTTAATGCTGAGATGTGTACCACAGGATTCTTAATACCTGCTTCTGGCCAAGTACGAGTAATTTGAACCACAGTATATCAGGGGCCCACTCTGTTCACTGTGAATTACAGGGTGTAATATAATGTGCTATTTCCTCTTGCTGTCTGCTTGCAATTATCTTTAATTGTTTGCGAGCACTGAAGTTGTACATTTAATGTGAATCACGGTTGTTCATTTGTTATACTGCAGTGAGATAAGCGTAGCCCAAATGAAGACCTCTTCAGGGAAGGAAAGCACAGACTTAAAATTCACTGAGGCTGGAGGAATGCTGTCCATTTATTCCAGCGTGTGCTGAGTAAAAAAACCTGTGAAAGTTATGCACCCAGCTTGGGAGCTTTTGCAAATCGCACTAGCTACGTGCCTGTGTCTTTAAATGTCAGATACTGTTGTAAACATGGTCGTTGGTGACCTGCCCAAGACAACATGGGAAAGGCATAGGGCATCGAATCTCAGTTCCGTTGTACTGCAGTTTAGTGTTTTAGCAACCTCTTCTCCTTTAATACATGCAGATTTACAGTACAGACGTACTGACGTAGCCAGGAATTTAAGATATATCTTAGAAATCTTGATTTAAGCAGTCCTCGATGTTGTTGGACCAAAGCTGACCAAAGCCTCAGAGTACCGTGTAATTTTTTAGCCACTGAAGGTTGGCATTGTCTTGGTAACAGGTAGCTCTAAATTGATTTCAGCCAATTACATGATTTCTAATTTCCAGTTGGTTTCCATTGTTGGGTTGCAGCTGATAGTATGATTTAAAATCTGCTTCATGACTACACAGCTGAATGTGAAAGTAGTTGATGTCACTTAAAATAAGTCTGGAAAAGGACACCCTGTGTATGCTGCTTGATAAATAATTTGACATGATTTTCCCTTTGGTTGTGATCAGCACAATATGAAATCCGTTGCTGGGTGGTGAGAAGGAAAGAGATGCTGCTGAACATTCTGTAGAAATACTTTATGTGATGTGTCTGGAATGCAAGTTTGTTTGGGGGTATATTGGGAGGGATCTTGCTCATGTTTTCATTTTGAATTTCAACAGTAAAAAAAAATGCTATACCTGTTAGATCTGCGTAACTCTGTGAGAAAGAAGAAGCAGCCAGTAGCTAACATGCAACAAAACAGCAGACGTGAGGCTGGCCAGTTTGCCCCCAGTAGGCTTTGCACTGTCCAAATGACCCTGAGCATCCAGGCAATGAATCTACCCAGAAGCTTTCGGTAATACATTTGAGAACAGACAAGCTGCGTGCTTAGCTCCGGAGGCTAATGAACAGATACAGCGTCTGTTCTGCTGTGAACAGGAGACGTTTGCTCCATGTACAGGTGCGGGGCTGTGGAAACTGAGGTTATAAACCAACTGTTGTGACCTGGCCTTGGCTAGGTAACTTAGTTAAATTAGTTTACCTGCGGTCATACTCTTGTCAGTGGAGCCCCTTTCCACCCAAAATGATCCACTGTGGGGAAATGTGCGCAGCCATTTGTGGTAAGATGTTATGGGTAACCTGAGGCGGTAGGGAAGTCGTGGGTGTACAAACCATGCATGGGAATGCAACACTCCACGCTGTCTGTTCTGGGAGGACAGTTGCCCCAAAACTAGTAACGCTGAGCAGAAAGCAACAACGATGAATTTTGCCTAAAATCATCATTTGCGGGATTAAACTGTGTGACTCTGGAGAGATTTTTGAGAAAAGATGTCAGGCTGAATTGTAACAGAAGCATGAAAATTTGTAACAAGGGGGACAGACCTTGGTGTGGTACCAAACCACCAGCCAAATTGAAACCAGGTGTGGCAGTGCCAGGAGCCGCCCCAGCAGCACCGTGACTTCTTTCTGCACCTGATGAAGCATCCTCTCCGTTGGAGGCTGTGAGTAGCCTGTGCCCAGCTGCTGGGCTGATGGTACGGGGTGCAGCAGGCAGGGACACATGCTTGGGGTATGCTTACGTGCCCTTGTGGGTTTTTTTTTTGCTGGAGTGAGGATGAGGGAGTTGTAGGGAGCAGCTTGGGTGTGTGTAATGTTCGAGCACCCACACTCACAGAAAAGGGCGTGAGTGTCCATAGCACAGGTCTTGTGAGGGAGGCTGGGGAGCACGTGGGTGCTTAACTCTGTGAATACATGTGGGGAGGACACATGGGGTTTTTGAACTTTCTGAGATTAATTCTAGTAGGTTGTTTAGAAAATTTAAGATGATTGCTCACATCATCAAAGTGTCCAGTGTTGTGGTTTATCTGCTGTACTGCTGATACTGATCTTGAATGTATAGATTACTCACTGCTGGTTATTTTCGTGTTATCAATGAGTAAAAATTTCATCAGTTTCATCAAATCGCAGGAGTGGAATAGTTTTTTTTTCCCTGTGACCACTCACCTTCTAAATATGAAGATTCAGAAATAAAACAAAAAAAAAAATAGAAAACAGAAATTGGTAAGATGCATACAAGCTGAATTCCAGGGAAAACAACACTAACACCATTCAGTTAACAAAATTCCAGAAGAACAAGGTTAAAAACCCAAGGAGGAAACGAGGGCATTCTGTACAACAAAGATGCCAAGTCACAATCTTATTTCATATGTACAACAAACATAAATGAGTCATACATTAAAGTCAAGTCCTAAACTTAGAACACAGATCTCTTTCACTTGTTTACAAAAATATCTGAGTAATTAGTGAAAAAAGATAAAATGGAACAGAATCCTAGCTTTAAATGAGTAATTTCTGTTTGAATAATACTATAGACCCCACATTACAAATATTGTACAATGTGGCTTGCACAACTTTCCAATTTACATGGATCTTCAAGATATTTTCTTGGCATTCAAAGAACTTTCTTAGATTTGTTTTTAAAAAAATTCCAGTTCCTCTCTGGTAAAGCAATTAGTGAAAACTTAAATTGTGTTACTTCGATCTCAGATTAAATTATCACAGCTCCTTGCTAAGTTAATTATGTATGTACAGTACCTTCTAAATTAATTAAATTAGAAGGCACTGTACGAAAGAACATTTACTCTTTTTTCTGAAGTGTGGTTTTGGATATACAGTAACTATTTTATTGTGTTAAGAACAGCACATTGTTTTCTTTGAAAAATGCTTTGTGAGCTGAAATAGTTGCAATGGTCATAAAACATGAAGGATTAATAGTGGTAAGGCTTCTACCTCTGTTCACGTGAGATCTTCTCTCCTAGCACAGAGATACACATCGTATCACCAATATGCCTTAAACATTGGCCTTAGGAAACTCTGTTGCTCTTTATGACTTAAAATTAATTGCCTTAGATTCAGGGGGCAGACTTTGAGACATATTTAGATATTAGGGTTGGATTCACACCCTGCGCAATTCACAAGAATGCTTAATTATTTTACTTTCCTTACTTTTCTGTGTATTCTTTAAAAATCCTAATGGATATGTCTCTCCAGCTTTAATGATGTAGATATTAACAAGTATATTAGAAGATTTAAGTACTTTTTCTGCAGTGTATATCCATGGTTTAACTTCAGTTGGTCCTGTTCAATTTTGTATGCTAGACTTTTACAAAACAATAAAGAAAAGGAGTATTTTGCATAACAAGCGTCCTAGAATAGGAAGGAATAATTTATTGTCTAAATTATCTTAAAATAGACAAATCCATAAAATGGCATGCACATTTTTGTTTTTTGGCAAAGCACTTAAGCACATGTTTAACCTTCAGGGTGCTCTTTGAGATCTAAGTGCATGCTTTAATAATCGGATTAGAGGATAATGCCTTTAGAAGTAAACTTACAACACAACTAGCTGCATTAGGAATTAAAGCCAGACCAACTTTTAATAAATAGATAGCAGATCTACTCTCCTAAATCTTTCCTAAACACTGTCCCTGTAAAGGTGCTCAGGAAGAAACCACCTTATCAGCATCTTTATGGCCGGCCACTGAAATGATTCCAGGGGGCTTTGAGCACATCTACGTCAAACATGAGATAACACATCCTTGACCTTGTCATTTGTCTATTATGGCATACCTGGCAAAGTGCTTCTAGCCTGTGTCTTCCCTTCAACTTGTCTGCAGTACTCAGACAGACGACCCAGCCTGGGACACTGCCTGAGATACACCACCGTATATTCAGACTCATAAGAAAGGCTTGAGGAGAAGGAAAGATAAGTCTAGGTGATCTTGGTGTTTCCTAGACGGTGTTTTATCCCCAAACCTGGCAAGCCACAGGCATTATCTGCTTCTTTGGAGTGTATAACAGAGGAAGAGTCTCCTTACTCCTCAAGCAGACTGCCAGACCTGGGCTTACTGGCAATGCCTGCCACGATCTCCCTGCTGAGCAACCTCTTTCTTAGAGGACATATACCTAGGTCAAGCCTGGAATAAATACTGCTCAAAAGCACTCAATACTGTCTGGCTATAAATCAGTTCCTTTCTAGACTTTCATGTTCTGCTCTGTTTGAAGATGGGGAAAGGAACAGACCTTGCAACGACTTTCCCCAAGGCACTGAAAGAGGAGACAAGGCAAGCGCCACACAGATTACTCACAGCATTTGCCCAGCTGTCTGGGAGCCAGGTGCCAGGCAGGAGAGCAAGGGCAAAGCTGATGGATCACGAGCTCGAGCTTGTGAGTGAGGCATCAGGGCTGGATCATGTCAGTGCTGCTCTGCTTGGAACCAACAGCATGGGGACTGGCCCCAGCCCTGAGTGTGACACTGCATATGGTCTTTCCTAATCAGAGTCCTGGCTGGGTGTCCTCTATGAGGAGACCACCTCTGAGCTGACTGTGTGATGGCATTACAAAAGCAGAGAGCATGTTGGAGGGTCTGGTGCTGGGAGGTGTTTGGGCTGCCTTGTAGGAGAGGTTTTGGGAGACTGAGGTAACTGAAAGCACTGGCCTAGGTCTTGTGGAGCACCCAAGGTTGTCCACAAATGGTATCCCAAGTATCCTCTCTTCTCCATTAGTTTCCCAGCTTTTCTAGCATACTGTGCTTGCTCCGGAGGCAAGACAGAAAGGAAAGATGACTTGAGGGCATTGCTGGAGATGCTGTAAGAGTCTAGACTGCTTACAGCCATCTTGCATTTCATCTCATCCGATCTGTCCATGTGTGTTTAAGGTAACAAGCCAGCAATAATTCTGCATGGACAAGACCTGCTGGAAAGGACTAAACCTCTGGGATGTGACTTGCCAGGACTGATGTCCTGTCATCAATAATAACATGACACCTGGAAAGTGCAGCACCTCAGAAGTGGTCGTTTGCTTTTCACAGATGAATAGGAAGAAGTTTCAGGCTTTCAGTCCTTACACACTAATCCATTCAGCATTCGTTGACACTGTCACTTTAGACCTGTTGTCAGCCAGAAGCTGGGGTCTACAGGGATTCATTCTGTACAGAAGAGGGAATGTCTGTTGGAGTCAAGTATCGCGTGCAGCTCTGCAGCAGACACGGAGTCCTGCATCTGGCTGTGTTCACACGAAACAAAACTGTTTACATGCTTACACTTTCAAGGCTTTGCCAACAATTTGGCTCAAAAGCTTTCCTTCTCTTATTTTGCTTGTTGTGAGTGCAGCCCAGGCTTTCTTGTTGCCTTGCTGCAGTCTTTGTTAGCTCTCGCACTGACTGGTGCATACAAGGAAATCTCTCTACTCTTATACACCCTTTATGGGTCTCTGTTTTGGATTTTGGCTGTTATTATGTCACCTCATCAGAGCAGGCTCAGCCCTCTGTGAAAAGTTTTATGGTAGAAGCAAAGTGGATTTCAAAAGGAGGAAAACAAGCAGGAGGGTTAGGAGAAGGAAGGGATGGTCCGACACCTGCAACCATCCTACACTGATGCTTATCTGCCGTGTTTTGAACTGTCAAGCTACTTGGTTCTAGAAAGGAATTTTTTTTTCTTTATTTTCCATACTCAAAAGTAAGCTCGGCTGTTACACTTCCCACTTTCAGAGCTGTGTATCTCAAGCTGTAAAGCTATCTCATATTCTAGAAACACTTTTCTTCATCATTGTTTTTTCTTTTGCTCTCATCTCTGTGCATCAGCTGCTCCTTATGTAACACAGACTGTAGTGAAAATACAGGACAGAGGCTGCTGCAAGCAACAGATCGTGAACCCTTTGGACCGCTCCTCTTGTACTTGCCAGTCAAGAAGCATTTTGCTTAAATAATACACATTGTGTTCGTTCTCCCTTCAATTAGAGTAACCAGGTAAGGTAATTGGGCACCTAGCAAACGTGGCAGCTGCAGGCAGTAATCATAGCTCCAGCACCCGCTCCCATGGCAACTGATGTGTTTACATCCACAAAAGCACACAACATTTTCTTCCTTCTACACGGCAGAGAGAAGAAAGGTTTTAGAGCTACAATGAAAGAGAGGGATTTACAAGGTTCAATGTTAAAGTGAGCGCTTGGGAGAAACAGTGTTTGTTCTTTGGAATGAAAACTTGGAGGATAATGCGTTGTTATCAGACAACAATTAATCATCTCCCCCTCCTGAACGCAGCACAGTAGGCAGCTCTCAGAAGCAGATCTCATCCCCTTTAAACTAAACCATCCAAGAGGAAGAGGAGGCAGGAGGGATTCCAGAAGCTCGTGCTCCAGCACTGCTTCTGCAGATGTGGCACCAGCACAGCTTCAGATGCACTGTGTTTATAGAATGCTTTTTTTCAGAAGTTACGAAATACCACTTCAAAGACAGCCTTGAAAAAACACCATCACTACCAGCTTTTCCTGAGAGGTTGTGTTAGGGTTGAAATATGCCTGCTGCATCTACTCCTGCATTGCCAAGTGGCAGGGAGAGGGATGGGTGGAAGTTTCGGGCCTGAACTCTGTGTGTACAAGGAAATTACAGGACCTATTACTTTTCCTCGCCTTCCCAAGCACTTGGCATCCTCTACTTCTCCTGCAGTAGATCTATAAGCACTACTTTCTTTTTGCTGCCCACGCATACTCTAAATTTAGACAGAAAAGTGACCTGACCATGCCGGGAACTTAGGGCAAAGGTATGTCTGATCATGTGCGTGGGTTAGGAAAAGCAAGTGCAAACCAAGCACAGCTGAAACTGCAGGAAAACTGCTCAAACATAGCAGAGTTGACTTTAAATTCTCAGGTGGAAAATGTGGGCATAAGAGACCCTTAGCTTGAGAGATATTTCTGTTAGATTCTTTCAAAAAACAATGCTCTGAATGAGCATCTCATGAAAACATAAATAAACATTAAGAAATATGAGTCCTGTATTTATTAGACTTCTCTTTTCATTCTGGGAGCTGCTCACCCTACTGAACACTTGTTGCTCTGGACTGTGGCTCTTGGTTGACTCGGAACAGATTTCACTCATTAGAGCAACATAAAATCATAGAATCATAGAATAGTAAGGGTTGGAAGGGACCTTAAAGATCAACATACCTTGAACAAACAATTTATAAACACTTCCTCCTCCACAAATGTCTGGACTGATGAAAAAAAGCAGTAAAGACACTCCTGATATTCTATAATCGGCTGTGAATCCTCAAAGGAAAAACTGAAACACTGAAGCTTAAGTCGAGTACATCTCCTCATTACAATGCATTGCTCAAGCTTGGAGAATTATGTATTTGACAGTTGGACTAAATTTGGCAGTTCTGAACTAAGACAGGTGACTGAACTGAAGCTCATGGTCTGTTTACGGCTATAGGCTGCCCCAAAGTTATAAAAGATGCAGACGTTTTAGGATTTCAAAGTTCTGCATCCTCACATTATAAAGGAGCAAGAAATGATATGTCCTCTCCTTATATGAACCTGCCCGCAGGATTACGAGGAAAGATGCTAAAATGCCTCAGTTTAAGACTGCGATTTATGATTTAAACCCTAGTATTGCAATGAGATCTCCTTTATACATATACAAATTCACTCATGCCAGTGGGTCTGTGCTGGGGCACTGGGCTCTGTCTGCAGAAATTTCATTGTCAGGCTGTGTTTTAAATTTTCTGATTTGTTTCTTCACATAAAAAGTTCTATTGTGGCCAAACAGATGGAGTACTTCAATAGGATTAAACCCATCATGGTTTTACTCTAAAGAAATGACCCCTGGCTCTGCCACTGGTGTGCTAGGTGACCTGGTGCATGCTTTTTGGCTTCTCTGCCGCTTTCATAGTTTCCCCGTGAGTGAAAAGCTACTAGTCTAGTCAGTATTGTTTAAGAAAACCATGTGCTCTGTAAAAGTGTTTGACTTTTTTGCCCAAATCACCTGTAATTTTGAGATTATCATGATAAAAATTGAGCTCATTTTGAGGTTTAATTTCTGCTATCAAATGTGCTTTGCTGCAACCTTTTAGAGGAGCTGTGACAGCCTTGGCTTAGTGATTGCTCATAAAACGTCAGTTAAATAGAAGTAACATTAAATGAAAATTTTAGATGTGCTACCCTATGTAAAGGCAATAGAAGATATTAATATATCTATCAAAAGGTTTCCTTTATGTCTTAATCACTTTGTAAAAAGATTATTCTGGTACAGTTTTTTAAAAGAAACATTCACTTCGAGCAAATTCAGTTGTTTCTGTTCACTTGAAGCATACTATTTCAGTGCAGTCTTGGTGGGAATAATGTCACTGCACAAAGAGGTATGAAAGTGTGTTCTGTTATTAAGGAGGACTGAGTCCATTAACTAATTTAGGCAAAGACCTACGATGGGCAAAAAATACTTTCTTATTATTCCTGATACTTGGTGGACATTAGAATGATCTGAAAAAAGGCCCTAAAAACTAAATCCTAACGCAGTAGTTTGCTGCCTCATAATTTAAGCATTTTGCAAATGGTATGCCTTTATCAGTTTAATTTTGGAACAAAAATATTGTGATAATTTTAAAAAGTCTTCTTCCAATATTTTCTAGATAAATCACAGAATCATAGAATCATAGGCTGGAAAAGACCTCTAAGGTCATCAAGTCCAACCGTCACCTCAACACCACCACGCCTACTAAACCATATCCCGAAGTGCCACATCTACACGTTTTTTAAACACCTCCAGGGATGGGGATTCCACCACCTCCCTGGGCAGCCTGGTCCAATGCCTGACCACTCTTTCAGTAAAGAAAGTTTTCCTAATATCCAATCCAAGCCTCCCCTGACGCAACATGAGGCCATTGCCTCTGGTCCTGTCGCTAGTTACCTGAGAGAAGAGACTAACCCCCAACTCACTACACCCTCCTGTCAGGTAATTGTAGAAAGGTCCCCCCTCAGGCTCCTCTTCTCCAGACAGAACAGCCCCAGTTCCCTCAGCCGTTCCTCATCAGACTTGTTCTCCAGACCCTTCACCGGCCTCGTTTCCCTTCTTTGGACACGCTCCTGCACCTAAAAGTCCTGCTTGTAGTGAGGGACCCAAAACTGAACACAGTATTCCAGGTGTGGCCTCACCATAAAACTTGTATAAAATTTCATTATAACATCTTTTTGAAAGAAAATTATTTTAAAGAAAATAATCCAAGTACAAAAAGGTCAACAATGGAAAATGTTGGTTGACAATGCATTTTCTTTTTTTGAATTTCAGTTTTGAATCAATAGTATGTCACATTTTAAATTGTTCAGTGAAAAAAAATTCTGCCCATATCATTTATGGCTTATTTTTCTGTTTACTGACCACTTACAAGTAGTGTAATATAGGATACAGAAACAAAGGACAGTGGAGACACTTGTTTTTTGGTGTTCATTTAGAGACAATTTTCGTATAAGCTGCCAACATGTGAAAAAAAGTTTTTTGGAAGCAATCAGTCCTATAAGGGGAACGAGAAGGTGATCCTTGTGTACCTGTTTTGCGGAGTACAGTGTCTGCCAGGTCAGAGGTGAAAGCTACTGTTGAAGAGCACTGAACAACATACGCCGAAGCTCCCACAAGACGATCAAATGAAGCGGATCAATAAAAAAAGATTTTCTAGTACAGCTCTTCTATTAGAACTTGTTGTATTTACTGAAATGCACACTGGATTTTTGTGACTTTTCAGGATGTCCTTTTTCATGACCTGTATAACCTGCAAATCTGTGTCAACACAGAGGACCACTGTGGGAGAGAAACCCCAAAAGAGAAATCAAAAGCATAAACCCAGTAAACACTTGCACAAGTGTCTTGCCAACCGTATGAACCAGCCTTTTTCCTTCCAGCCGGAGCTCAGTGACTCTAAGTGTATCGAGTCAAACAGAGCGTTTGTGTCACTCCTGAGCCAGACTGGCAATACAGACTGCTCAGCCACTGATGCACACCTTGTTATCTCGTCATTGCATCATGCACCAGCACCCTGTGATGCCAGGGCTCAGTACCACCCCAGTCGACGTCATTCCAACCATTCAGACGACAGAAGTTTAGCTGCTAAGAAAGCGATACGATTTCACTGTTATGACGCCGCTCGATACTTTCAGCAAGAAGTCTGTGCTGTAAAGAGATCAGGGAAGGGGCAGGAACTCTGAGCCTGGCTGGCACTGGGGTAAGGGCACCGGCAGCTGCGGAGTGCGGCGGGACCAGCTGAGCCCTCCTTCCCGCGGAGAGAACCCTTGGGCGCTGAAATGCCCTCCCCGCCCTGATGTGCTTGGGAAGGTGAAAGGAAGGGTTTATTTAAGGTAAGGAGGAAAAAAAAAAAAGAAAAAATCTTTCTTTCCCCTTCCTCCAGAAGCTGCAGCCTGAGCATTTATTTATGCTTGTGTGAAATTCAAAGGTCTTATCAATAATTTTGCAATATTACTGTAGACAGGCTAATGGGATCCAAGTTTAATTAAGGGCCTCATTTAATTTGGTTTGTTTATTATCACTTCAAAAAGTGCCTCCAGCAGCAGCAACCCCTCAGGACACCACTCGTGAAGTCTTTTTGTCACTCCTACAGTTACTGAACATTTGTTACTGGGAATCTACTCTTTGTCATGGCTCTGTACGTGAGGTAAGGCAATATTGTTGCAGCCCATAACTTTCCCAGTAAGTGCCCCAAACTGGTTGGTGGAGAAGAAGAAGGGGGGATGCCTGCACAGTCACCGAGGGGTGATTGTGCCAAGTGACAGGGCACACAAGTGCACCGCGAGCATCCAGCTTTGAGGAGCCCCATCACTCAGCATATTTGGACCTTAGCCATGGTGTCAGGGTGCTGGGTCCTGAGGGTTAGGACACAAAGCCACATATTTTCCTGCCTGAAGAGGTCCTCTTGCTGTGCAGGGGGCTCAGACAGCTTCTTGCTCATCAGCATGTAGCTTGGCCTCTGGTTATGACTGTGCATGTAGCAAGGGTGCAGCATGAGTGCCCTTTCTGATGGGGTAGTTAGTTACTGGCAAGGTCACGAGAAAGCTGGGCATGATCTGCTGATGCTTTCCCAAAGGGGCTCATCAGATACTGGGCTGCAGGAGGCTGGAATAAGGGGCTGAGGTGCACCTTCCGTTATATTGCTTTACGGAGTACCTGTCAGTGGAGCTGGGTCACTGGTGCTCACCCCAGCGAGGACATGACCCTCTCTGGAGCCACCAGGGGCATTACGGACAAATGTGGTAGTGGTTCCAGGAGGGATATTCTGGTGGTGCTGTAGGGAAATCAGTAGTATTAGCTTACTTTCAGCTGTTTTAGGGAAAACTTGTGCCTTTCTTGGCATCTGCAGAAGGTGACGTGCACGTATCTGCGTGGGGAATTCAAAC
>Ga0181612_147929_pt1 | contig 18692 bp, 8 predicted proteins | sample HoacroProtozoa21_FD_119630 | JGI IMG/M metagenome (GOLD analysis project Ga0181612, IMG submission 119630) | Hoatzin crop microbial communities from Cojedes, Venezuel. Combined Assembly of Gp0051906, Gp0051904, Gp0051908
GGTAATGGCTGCGGTGGTACTCATCTATTTCCTTAATGTTTCAAACTACTGTTCTGAGAAACTGATGACTGTACAGATGTCTGAGAAAGATCTATTATGGAAAGCCGTCTAGAGATAATAGTGTGATTTTTTTTTTTTTTTTAAAAAAAAGAACCAAAATATAAATTAAGATACTCAAGCGTGACACTATTTCTGTATTTAATGGCATTATTTAAATGAACTTGTTAAACTTGCGACTTTTAAAATTGTTTTTTTAGATCACAAGACTATCCAGCTCAGCAAGCAAGCACCACTGGGAGTACTTCTACCACATCAACCTCAAGCAGTAGTACCTCAACACCAGCTTCAACAAATAGCAACCCTTTTGGCTTGGGTAAGAAAATTTGTTAGGTAGCATGGTGGGTGGCTTCTCATGGATTCAGGTAATTTGCCCTGAAGCTTTATTCTAATGTGAACAGAACTATAAAAGAAAACAATTTTAAAAATGGTTACAAATATCTATGGTATTGGCTGTAGGTTTCTGATCAATAAGTTATCGGAGGAAAGTTGTTTCCTGAATTTTATATGCAGAACTTCTGACTGTGTTGTTTCACCTTCAGTAGAAAGGTGCCACTGATGTCATATTCTGGCAATATGGGTAATGAAGCTGCTTCCATTGTCCTTTATGCTCCATAAAAGTGCATCTGAATTGCTGTGAGGAGAGTATTAATGAAGTTGTACCTGTAACATGAAGCCAAGATCTGGAACAGAAGCAACAAAATTGCTTCTAATCTCACAATTCAGTATTTCTCAGGTTCCAAGTCTGATAGCATTATCAGTCTTCTCTTTCGTGAATGAAGAGGCTGGAGTCTGTTGACTTTAAAATACTGTCTGTTTCCATAATCACAGTGGAGTTTTTCATTCATTCTTTTTCATCTCATTTGCTTTCATGGGGTGGGAGGGAGGTTGAATTGGAAAGCTAACCATAATAAGCAATAAGCAATTTTTTAAGTGTAAGCATCTTCAGACTGACTAGTACTTTCTGAAAATTTTTGTTTAGATTCAACAAAGGAGGGGAATTCTAAGCAGAAGTAGTTCTTGGTGCATTAGTAAGAACAGCAGCTCTACTTTTAATTAGAATAGGGAATGTGAGTCATGGTGGGAGATCTCTCTCGGTTATAGTCTAACCAAGAGGAGACAGATAAATGATTATTCTAAACGCATTGGAAAGTGTTGGAGGTGAGGCGAACCTAAGGCTCAAAAACTCAAACATCCCTTGTGTCTTAGCTGTGGAACATGAGAAGAAAGGCTGTTAGAATTGTAACAAGTTATATTTCAGATGCAGTTTATTGGATTTTTAGTTATGTGGCTTGTGATTTAAAGAAGCAAACTCCTAGTGAATAACTCCTTAACAGCCTTGCAAAGGTGGGGTTTTCATTATTTTGAAGTGTGAGATATGCTCAAGTATTTTGTAACCAGAGATAACCTGCATGTATTTAGAAGTGTATTAGAAGCTGAAAGTTCAATTATGTTGTTTTCATCCTCTTCAAGGTGGCCTTGGAGGTTTGGCAGGTCTGAGTAGCCTGGGCTTAAATACATCAAACTTTTCAGAGTTGCAAAGTCAGATGCAGCGGCAACTTATGTCCAACCCAGAAATGATGGTTCAGATAATGGAAAATCCGTTTGTTCAGAGCATGCTTTCAAATCCTGACCTGATGAGGCAGTTAATTATGGCTAACCCTCAAATGCAGCAACTTATACAGAGAAATCCAGAAATCAGTCACATGCTGAATAATCCAGATATAATGAGACAGGTATGTAGAAAGATTTCTGCAAGTTCATGACTTTGGTTGTACTGTGACTGTGAAAAACAGAGCAGGAATTGGACATGCTTAATTGAGTGCTTAAGCATCCTTGAAGTATTTAGACTTCTTAGAAAATCCATAAAAGGCTGCTGTAGGCAACTGATGTTTGTATCTCTAGTTGGTAATGTCCAAAATAGACTGATAATTCAGAAAATCTACAGCATAGTCTTGAAAGACATTGAAGACTGTGTGATCATGTCTTCTGCGGTTAGACTTGTATGTCCCTGTGTGCACTTGAAACCTTCTGTTGTCTAGCCAACAATAAATTCACCAAAAGTAGTAATTCTCCAAAATAATACACACTTTCATTTTATCTAACTGTGGGTACTTCTGAGTGATTTTAAAATTAGATGGTATTTAAGACATGCTGTGTAGCAGATGGTATCAAAAAATAAATAGATGCTTTTGAAAATGTAGGTATCTATTTTAAAGTTCATGTTATAGACTGCCTGTTGTAATGATGTTACAAATGCTAGTAGTATATTGTGTTGGAAAGTTGAAGAAAGAAAAGAATAGTTCATTCGGGGTTTGTCTTCTGTTTAGCCAGTGCTTCCTGACCCAGACAGCATGGTGATGGTTGTGGTAGAATGCTGGCTAAATATCTAATTCAGTTGACTCCCATTAAGCTGACATCTTGATTTTGCTTTAATCATAAATTGAAATTGGGTTAGACAGTGGTAGCTGACATACTGCCAAATGCTGACGTTTTCACTTTAGAATGGATTTCTTATTAATACAGATTAAACGTTCCACTTCCCTAGACACTAGAACTTGCTAGAAACCCTGCAATGATGCAGGAAATGATGCGAAACCAAGACCGAGCCTTGAGCAACCTGGAAAGTATACCGGGTGGATACAATGCCTTGCGACGTATGTACACAGATATTCAGGAGCCAATGTTGAATGCAGCACAGGAGCAGGTGAGAAAAGATTGCAAATGCCACTGAAAGTAGTGGTTTTTTTAAATAAAATCGTGTAAGTAATGTAAATTTCCAAATATGTACTTGACAAAATATTTCTTGAAGCTTGAAGTTGCTGTGTGGCTCCTTACTCTTGAGAGGAACAATATTTAAAAATTCTGTACTCTTCTAAGCTTGAAGAAATACACATAGAGCTTTGTGTGTTTGAGAAGCTATTTTAAAGTTAATGATTTTCTGTATTACTTAAATTTGAATTCCTGTAATTCCTTGCCCTCAATATTGTGAGGTCCAGGAAAATTTTTCTGAAGGTGCGTTTAGTAGCTCGGAACCTAAGATGGGAAGAAAAAGAGGCTTTGAAGTTGGAAACCAGTATGCAAGATACAATGTTACTGTGATCAAAATAGCAGCGTAGTAGCAACACTGCTTTTAAAAAGAAATGTGATTCAATGTTTTTGGAGGTGCTAGTATCTCTCAGTGTTGGTGTCTTTTAAAAATATTTACAATGAATTACTGTAGGATAGTGAGTATAATTGATCAAGAGCCATCAACATTTGTCTTCATGTGTGATTTTGGAAAGGTAACTTGCTATTTATAGTAGACTTAACAGTTGGCTTTAGTAGATGATACATGTTTGCTTTTTTCCCTCTGTAGTTTGGAGGTAACCCCTTTGCTTCTTTAGTAAGCAATGCATCAACAGGGGGGGACAGTCAGCCATCTCGTACAGAAAACAGAGATCCTCTACCAAATCCCTGGGCTTCTCAGTCCAGCTCACAGACCTCCACGACAAGTACCAGCACCAGTGGTGAGAGCGGTGGCAGTAGTAGTGCTGGAAATAGCACCTCTGGCAGTACGGGACAGAACTCAACTGTACCAAATTTGGGACCTGGACTAGGAGGTGTGTTTGTTACCGTGGCTGTATATATTTGCACATTCTTGGGAGTTTGCTGAAATGATTTTTTCATTAGAGTTTTTGATTCAATTTTGACTGCTGTTTACTTTGATACTAGTCAAGTGTTCTACAAAAGCCCTCTGCAGAAAAACAAACATGAAAAGTAAACTAAGAGTGATAATAGCACTTGTCTATTGCCTTAAAATAAAGGTAGGGAATCTCTAGATGAAAGGTTGGTATTTCTCCTGTTTGGAGGCAAGTGTGAAAACAGCTAATAATGTAGATACTTAGTGGGACTGCTTGTTGGATAACAGCCTCTGTCTTAACTTCTATGGTTGATGCATCTGTGTAAGCAGAACCACACTGAGGTGTGTTTGAGGGACTAAAACAGTTAGAAACCTAGTGGTTATATCCTGGTTTTAGGTAGTCTGATTCATCTGATGATAGTCAGGATGTTTGCTAAAGTGGCCTTTTACTTTTTTTTTTTTTTTTAAGCTGGTATGTTCAACACACCAGGAATGCAGAGTTTATTACAGCAGATAACAGAAAACCCGCAACTTATGCAGAATATGTTGTCTGCACCCTATATGAGAAGCATGATGCAGTCATTAAGCCAGAATCCTGATCTTGCGGTACAGGTAAATGCGTTTGGTGTAGTAATGTATTGTGTGCATTGAAGTACAAAAAAGAGTTGAATCTGTGATACAGTTAAATTTTCGCTTGTGCCAACGTCTCAACAATTGTCTTTAGTGAGTGGCCCAGTTTTTAATGTTAATGCCTAACTCACTGAAATTATTACCTCCTTACATTTAACAATTTGTTGCAGTGGGCTTCTGCCATTTGTAGTTGGACATCGTGCCAGGCATGCTTCTAAAACAACTTTTTAAGTTTGTGTATGTTTTGTAGGGCCCTAAACTTGTGGCCCAGTATAAGAGTCAGTTAGACAAAACAAATGTTTTGGTTGCAAATTAAGGTTGATCTGCCAGTAAATATATACCCCCGCTAGCTTGGGAGGGGAATTGGTGCGATATCTAGACGTAATTCTGGTTTTAACTTCTCTTTTGTCACCCATGCTCAATGTAAAAGTGCAGATGCTGTTTTATGAATGATATCGTTAGAAGTGCTTTCAAATTTTACTTAAAGCATGAATATCCAAAGTCAAATGCTGAACTGAGATAAAAAAAGGTTATCTTTTCTGTATTAAATACTTGGAAAATATCCCTGACTGTAGGTGATGTTTACAGGGAAACGATCACTTGGAACGATATTGGAGGATGAGCAGAAAAGGATTTTCTTGTAATATAGATGAGATTGTCTTGGCAAGTATCAGGCAATTCATTCACTTAAAAGATAAAAAAAAAAGGCCCAAGCAAACAAAACCAAAACTACCAACAGCAACAAAATCAACAAAACCCCTGCAATGTGTTCAGCTGGTTGTTCATAACAAGTTTTTGCAAAAGGAGTAGTAGATGATTATCATTCTGTGAGGTTATTTTCATAAACTGTTACAGTGTTAGTAGTTGTATTAAACCACTCTGCAGTTTCTACTGCTTGATCTTTAAAGTTAAATATTTTTGTCCTATAGATGATGTTGAATAATCCTTTATTTGCTGGAAATCCTCAACTTCAGGAACAAATGAGACAACAACTTCCTACTTTCCTTCAGCAAGTAAGATGAGAAGCTGTTAATAAATGTCTTCAAGTCAGTGAGCAATGTTTTCAATAAACTGGTGCCTTTGATTTGGCTAAAAGCCAGTTTCGGTAATATATTCTTGTTGGCTTTAGACACAAGTTAGGTTGTCCCTTGCTAATAAATTCTTGCTTTATGTTTCCATCCCTTTCAAAAGTTAGATCTGACTTTTAGTGGATTTTTTTGTTTGTGGATAGCACAACTGCTTAGATTTGCCCTTGCTTCTTTGCTTAGAAGGAGTAATAGTTCTTACTGAGCACCAGCCAAGAGAACACCTGTCTGCAACATGATTTTTTTCACAAATTAAAAAGATCAATACTTTTCCCGCTGCTAGAATAAGGTTTCACTGTGCTTTTCTCATACCTCTACAAATCTGCCTTAAGTATGTGGGTAAAGAGATCTTGACAGCATCCCTTGAAAGACCCAAGTCATCAGCTAATTCAAAAGAAGTGGCTTCTGCAGGTTTTTTTGCCTGTAAAGATTGCCCTCCCACCATCTTCCCTTCTTAACAGCATTGTGCTTGCAGCCTGGGTATCTTTCTTTGTATTAGCTGCCACAGTGTGTAATAGTACTGTGTTGCCTAAATAGGAGCAAGTAAGACTTTTTTTTAGGAGTTGAAAACTTAATCCAGTGCCTTAGTTCTGCCATTGGGCAGTCCTTGCAAACCAGAGTAAGTGTGTTGCCACAATCTGATTGCACACAGGCAGTTTTGAGTAAAATAATTAACGCATACATGAACTAGGGTAGCAAGTTCAGTGTTGAGAAGAAATTAGTTATATTGTTTCAACCACGTGAATGGCTGCAGTGTCTCATAATGCTGCTCCTTGGTGATGACTTAGTAGTATCTGAACAACTAGTACCACATGCATGTTTTGAAATCTGTGAATAAATGGTAATTAATGAAGGCACAGTGGCAATCATTTCTGTTTCCTTTGGGTATCTCCTTGTGTCAGTATTACCTTGGGGTTTATCTGCACAGTCCTCTTGTCTTCACTATGTTAGGTCAGATGATCAGCAGCGTTAGCAGGTGGAGTAAAGTGGAGAAATATCTGGGTATTCTCAGAATGTTGACAATATTGCAGCTCATTCCTTGATTGTCTACTGGAATTTATATTATGGGATCAGGTGATAAAAAACATGTTATGTTCCTCTGCATAATGGAAGGCATCTTTTACAATAAAGGGCGATTGCCCAGCAGAACTAGGAAAATTCATCTGTGAGCTACTGCATCCGCAGCTTTTATACAAGTCTTAACAAGAATTGCTGCTATTTAACAGCTGGAATTTAAAACATTAATAGAGACAATATCCAGGTCACCTCAGTGCTCTGAGAATTGTTGGGCCACTATTTCTGTAAAAGAACTCCAAATATCAGACAGTAAGTTGTGATTGAAATATTTTATTAAAGTAGTTGCAGCAGCTTTCTTTGGAGAACCCAGAATGTTTTCCTGTTTTAAATTTGGGTCAACTTTGCCAGCTACATATTTAGTTATTCTCTGACTTCTAGCTATCAGGAAGATAAAAATCCAAGAGGTGAATGGAGAATATGAACAACTTGCTGTGCTTAAGTCTTGTTATGCACCTGTATTCCAGACTGGAGTTCTTCATATTCTACTCTGCACCAGAGGAAGTTTGACCTTAATCTGTGCATTTCTATGTGAATCAAAAGTGGTTTTGCAGCAGAAGGAATTTGGTCTAGTTGCCATGTGAAGTTTGCTAAGATTAATAAGCCTGTCTGCTTATTTGAAGTAGGTCTGGCTACCAAGACTGTGTCACTTGTGACTGAAACGCATTACTTTTCACTTGCCTATGGCATCTCTTAAGTGGAGGTGAGGGTAAGCAGTTAGTTTTGGTAACTAAAATAGGTTTCTGGACATTTAATGTCAGAAATTAAAAGGATTTGCCTATTATATTATCTGTGGATGTGAGAGACAGTTTTTAATTGAAGTCACAGTAGAGTGAGAGCCCTTGAATATTATACATTTGCTTGCTAGTAAGTTTTCCAGAGTATACGTTTGCATTTCTCTAGGCTGTGAGGGCACTGCAGGTATGAAAACATGCACAAATACTCATGCTCAAACTCCTGTGGTCTGAATTTAGCTAGGAAAAAGAAATACTGTGTAACTTTCTCCGATACCTGTTCGTCAAGTTCATTGTGTTCAACATTGTTTGTTACAAGTAATACGATATAGGAGACTAATTCTAGAATGATGTTGAACTAATACAGCCCTGTGGCTTTGAAAGGTGATGAAGTCTGTTAGAAGAGGTAATGAAAAATACTTTTCCTTGTGTACTTCTGGTGTGAAAGGCTTTGTCCACATCTAGAGTTCATTGATCACCTGCTATGAAAGTTGTCTCAAAAAAAGAAAAAATACCTGAAGGTTTTAATGTAAATATTCAACTATAAAGTTGAAAAACAAGTTCTGAAATTGTTGAACTGTATAAAACATGTAGTGAGATTAACTTTGAACATCTGCATATGATTAAGCATTTCTCTCTTTCTTAGATGCAGAATCCTGACACATTATCAGCTATGTCAAACCCTAGAGCAATGCAGGCTTTGTTGCAGATTCAGCAGGGCTTGCAAACGCTAGCGACAGAAGCACCGGGGCTTATACCAGGGTAAGAATCAGCCTTACAAATTTAGGCAAGAACTAGTCTCTTGTGTTATGTTGTTTGTTCATCTTGCACGTAGAGATACACAGTTTTTATTAAAGACACTTCTTCCTACCTTTTTTAGTTTAACTAAATTGTTAAAATTGTTTTAGAATCTGTCACATTTTTGCCTGCCATGCACTTTGAAACAGTGATGACTGGCCTTTGTCTTAGTACTTTACTTAAATGGTCACCCACTCTTTGACAGGATTTTTAGTCGGTAATTAAATAACTGAGAACAGACAAGATAATATTTATTTTTCAAGTGGTGTTTTTCTTCTTCTGTCAATTATGCAGATTTAATCCTGGTTTAGGTGGATTGGGAAGTGCTGGAGCTCCTGCAGGGTCTACAGTACCTGGTTCTGTTCCCAGTGAAAATACAACTCCAGCATCAGGAACTGCTGAATCTGGTCAGCAGCAGTTTGTCCAACAGATGTTGCAGGCACTTGCTGGTGCAAATGCTCAGGTAAAGTCCATCACTATATTCTAAATTTTTAATTTTTAAGTTTATTTTTTTCATTGTAAACCAGTAGAAGGGAGGCTGATAGTTGAGGGGGGGTGAGCTCCATGGATACTTCTGGTCAAAGGAGAGCAGAGGAGGCCTAAAAATACTGTTACAGCTGTGCAAGTAAATGCTGGAAAAAAACATAACATTTGAGGTAGTGTCCTCTGAGGAGTTAGTTTTTATACACTCATCTTCATACCCTTGAATTTATGCAATGGTTGGAAGGATTGGGACAGATTAAGGAGGTAAGGTTCACTGACAAGTGAACTGTGGGCTCAGGCAAGAGAAAAGCTTAAGCATATTGGACACCATTACCTCTGCTTTTTTTCTGTATTGCTGGTTGTTACCCTCTAGCAGTGACTAAGCCTCTGTCCCACACTTTGGAATAGCCACACTGTAGTTATTGGGGGCCTGAATTTGTTGTATGGCTTCACTGACGTCCTGCAGGTCCAGACTTCAGTGCATTTTAGTAACATATTGAGTGGCGTTAAGTGTTTCCAGAGAGCTCCAGAAATCAAGCACAGGTAGAAGTCATGCACGGATAGCAGCTTTGCCAGTAGTTGTAGGGTGAGCGAGACTGGCTTTAGGGGAGACACGCTGTTAACTCTGAAGAGCGCTGTGTGACACAGCACCCTTAGACCATACATACTCTGTGTGATGGCAGACTGCTGGTGGAAGGGGCAGTCCTGCTTTTTGCTCCGCTGTTGCCACAGGGTGAGTTAAGTTAGTTCAGCTTGCTGAGCTGATGGACGTTTTGCTCTTGTTATCTAACCGTGAGGAAGTGCTGGTCAGTGTCACTGTAGGAAACTATATTCTCATACCTTTTCACTTACTATGCTATCAAATCTTACACCACTGAGTTAACATTCTGTTTAGTTTTGCTTGGGGGAAGCAGGTGAGGGACAGTGCTTAAATTTCATGTTACTTCTTGACATTGTATTGGTTTGGAACCACATGCAGATTTTAAATACGGGTAGTAATTCCTTGATGTATGAAACTGTTGAACTAAAACAAAAGGAAAATTAGCAGTAGCTCTGCAAGTTTTGTGTTGGTATCTAAATTGACTAATTGATTTCAAAAAGTGACTTCTCGGTATTACTCCGGCATATTATTTTCCTACAAATGTTCTGATTCAAAAATGCCTCTGAACTGAAGGGCATACCACTGAAATCATTCAGAATTTTGCTACGAGTTTGTGTGACCTGGATCATCCCATACAGCACAGCTGCCAGTTTGCATTAGACTGAAGCTTTCTAACAACTAGAATTTTGGTAACTTCAGTCAACAAATACTTGGAGCATTAAAAAAGAGATGATTTTTGTGTCAAGCAGAAAAAAGGCCTGTGATGTTCACCATTTCCAACAGTGACATCATCATAATCCTTGCTGTTCCACATTATTAGGTTGGACTCTGTTTCATTTAAAAAAAAATTACCTATATGCATATCTTTAAGAAATTGTTCATGGGACATGAATTTACGCAATTGAATTTTAATCCTTTTTTATCAAACAAGCAGCTTTTGCTGTAGATCACAAATGTTATGTAAGTTTAGATACTCCTAAAATTTGAAGCTCCTCTGACTTGTTAAAAAAGTAATTCAATTGTGAATTGAATTTATGACATAGTATAGTTTTAGGATGTTGAAAAAGATTTAGTCAGAAATTAGTAGAGAGAGTGGTGCAGAACCAACTATGTTTAAATCCTGTACTTTGCTAAATGTGTGTTATGCTTTTATAGCTTGAAATTTTGTTCTTAGCAGTTGCAAAATCCAGAAGTTCGATTTCAGCAACAACTGGAACAGCTGAGTGCAATGGGCTTTCTGAACCGCGAAGCAAACTTACAAGCACTAATAGCAACAGGAGGAGACATCAATGCAGCTATTGAAAGGCTGCTTGGCTCTCAGCCTTCATAGCAGTGTTTCTTTAACTTGAAAAAATGTAATTTATTTTTGATAACAGCTCTTAAATCTTTAAATATTTGCTTTATTTCACCCTGACAATGACAGTCCTAGGGTTGTCTTGTTATAACTAAAATTGGTCTGATGCATTTTAAGGTGGAGTGCGGTAGCTTTCTTCAAACAGTGGGAATCAATGCATTTTCACTCTGTTGCATGCATCACTCTTCTTTTGTTCTGCATTATTTGTGATTTTTTTGAAACTATCAGCTTTCACAGTTGAGTGAACAGGTTTTGGCTGACCTGCAACTGTACAATTTATTTACTACTTAAACATTAGCCTTCAGTAGTAATTTATGTAGAATACAAATTAAGAAGGAAACAAATTAATTGAAGCTACAATTTGTGGGCACCAATACTGCTTATTGTGATTTCGGCATGTATTTTTTTTGCTAGCAAAACGCTGTAAGATTTATACCACTTGAGTAATTACCTTTTTTTGCTTTGATTTGTATAAACACAATATATACAGTGGAGACAGCTCATTTCTAGAGATTTACACATTGCAATAGAATGAGGTTATAAGTAGCGCAAAAAAGCCAGGGGGGCAGAAAAAGTTGTAAAACATGTTTTTGGTGTAGAATCTTCCAGCATCTTTGGTAACCATCTCAGCAAAAATGCTTAAACAAGTTCAGTTAAAATATACTAGAATTAATGTTCTGGTTATCTCTTTACATCTAACTGTACAGAAACTTGCATTGAAACACTGTCTCAATATTCAGAAAGATTAACTGTAAATTATTACCTTTATCATTGTGTAAATTAAAGGGGTGCTGCCTCGTGATCTGGAACTGCTTCTAAGGCTCTTTGGCTTGTTCCACTGAAATTCTAATGTGTATTCTGATTTGTAATTGGAAACATTAATTCAATGGTCATGTGGTATTCTAATTGCTTTTAACCACCATGTAAAAAATACTGTATATCTTTTGAGTTTTTATTGGTAGTTACTTCTCTTGTGCACAGATAATAAATGAATTAAAAAATCTTTAAGCATCTTGCCTCAGTGTGTTTGCAGTTGGTGATTACACAGAGTTCAAGAAGACTCACCAGTTTAAGAGTTGGCATTTGAGTGTAAGCTCAGGGAATATTCACCAGCTCTTGGCTAAGATTAGTAAACAACTCCTGGAGTGTGAGGTGGAAGAAAGAGAGCAAGAGGCATATGATGTTGAGACTACTAGCTTAGGTAAAGTGGGGGTATCGGAACAAAAGAATCTACTGGTAAGATGAACTTAATATAAACAAAAACTCTAAAAATACCTAGCATTTGGGTACAAAATTATTCCTACTTTTATTTCCTAGCCAGTGATCAGACCCATCATCATACCTTCACGCTGACTTCTGTTGGATGGGTAGCTTTCATTGCACTGAGTACAAGACTGTGATAGGGAAGTGGCAGATAGCAAGTAGTTTCTGTAGAATAATCGCTACCTTTTTACAGTTATTTTCACAATTGCTATTTATTTTATGAGGATCTTCAAAGTAACTAATTTAACTTTATAGTGTGCCTTATTCGGACCTCACTTTAAAAGAGAGTAAGACCCCTTACTATTTGGAAGACGGGTCCTTTTAAGAGTACAATCCATAACAGCCGAAAGGGTGGGGATGAGGTGGGGAGGGGGATAATTTTTACCAAGCTTTACCAAGACACTAAAACAATGAACGTAACTAGCATGAAAACTTTCTTGAGACAACATTCAGTTCACCTATGTAAGTATTTCAGTTGCACATTACAAACTATGAGATACTACATTTGAAGTCAAATTTTATTCCAGCTCAACAAGAGATGGAAGGTTGACCTAAACTCTACAATGAGCCCTTGAGCTAATTTTCTTCTTGAAGTACAATAGATATTGTAACTATTGTCAACAACAATTACTGACTTCCTTGTAAGTAGTGGTAAAACACTGAGACGCCTTTTGCATAGGAGGAGTTTTAGTTTTGTCGGAAAACACAGTAAATAGAATAAGGTTTACAGGTAGGGTAGACTTTTTATTACATCTTTAATTGTAAAAGAATGATCACAGTTGTTGGTTTAATAGCATATTATAACGTTCCTGTTTATCCCTGATACTCATTGCCCCTTTTCCTGCCTCTGTTTAAAATTCTCTCTTCAGAAGTATCCTCTACCTCTTCTTTCAGAAGCAAACTTGTATTTAACTGTGAGCAGCTGGATAATTCATGTTTGAAAAGTGTTGCTTGAAGTTTGGGCCAGAAGGGCATGTGTGCCTGAAGCTTGTCTTTTTATCTCCCCGCTTTCTTCTTTTACCCTACATTGAGCCAAATGATCTGATAGGATTGTCTACAAAACTGCACTGCCTGATCATCGAACTGCTGCTTGAGAAAGTAACTGCTGCAAAAAGAAAAAAGTTGAAAGCCATGACAGGGTGAACTGACAGATGCTGTTTAAAAGTTGTAAAATGCGCACCTGCAGATGAAGCGCTGTTACAGTACCACTGGGCACGTGGCAGCAAGACGGTTAGTTTTGTAAAGGACGTGGTCTGTCCAATTCCCTTCTTGGTTCAGTGCCTGCGTAATAAAATAACCACCTCGATCTGGAGCTGAGCTGGCAGGCAGCTGGGTCTGTTCCTGTGCCTTCACAGATAACCCATGCTAGTTTAAGGAGACTCTCCCCTTCCTGTGTTTAATGTATGAATGGATACTGCTATTGGGATCTGACATTTCATTTTTATTTCCTCATAGCATTGCAAAGTGCTTATGCTGTAGCAGGTTTTTTTTTTTACACAGCACATTACAAGTCTTAAGTCGCACATAGTCTTTAGGATGTGTAGTGCATGTACCTTCTGTAGATAATTTGTGCTCATGGCAGAGGCAGGAAAAGCAAGTTCTGACTCCAGGTGTTTCTTCTTTAGTTTTTGTTGACTTTGCTAAATGTATTTCAAAATATGGACAGAAAACTTGCATCTAAATAACCTAAAGCAAATGAAATGTTGCAGGACTGTGTTTGGGTGGGTAAATGGAACTTACATACAGGGATTGTTCTCTGATCTTTTCCTTCCACTGTACATGTCCACAGCATCATAAAAATTGGAGAGTGGTTTTATGTGGTTAGCATTTGGATGACTGACATCTTAATCTTCTAATTTGTGATGCACAAGATATGTGAACAGAAATAATGCTTTTTTGCCTTTCAGAATAGCAGGTGAGAGTTTCCTGAACTGATTAACTTTAAAACAACCTTCTGTGCAGTATCTGGAACTGTCTCAAATTGTGGAGCTGGGGTCCACACGCAGCCCTGTGAATGCAAGTTCAGTATTCTTTTTAAGCCATTTGTGCACTCCTGCAGCTGCGCATGAACAGGCCAGCAGCAACACAGCAGGCTTTCCCTGCAGCAGGGAAAAAAGCCAGCCACTCCTGCAAGCCCTTGTGGGTTTAGTGTCGCAAAGTTCAGAGATGCGGCACGGTGGCAAAGGTTTAAGAAATAGTAAGTTGCAACAGTTCTGTCCAGCTAAGTACGCAAGCCTGGTTCTGTGTTGAGGAAAACAAATCAGACATCAGAAAAGCTTCCAAGGAGTCTTGCAACCTTCATTTTCTAAATAAAAAGTGAGCAGGAAGAGTTTAGAGGGAGAGACACCTATAAGAAGTTGTGTTCCTGAAGATTTCACCTGCACTTTCCAGTGAAAGTAATGGCTTCTTAGCTTCTACTTGCTTGTTTAGAGGTGCAGTTTTTTCAGGTTTTTTTGGCTGTATCTGTCCTGCTCTGAGATGGAGCAAGGCGCAGGCAAACTCCCTCTTCTGAGATTCTGAGAGAAAAGCAGATGCTCGGCATTACCTTCAGATCAGCATTCTGAAAAAAAATGGTGTATCTTTAACATCTCGCTGTGTTCATCCACGTACTGCCAGCTGCCCCTTTCTTGGAAACAGGAGTTTCTCACGAACCCTAGGTCTGCAAAGTACAACTAGCTTTAGGTGGTAATGATTTCCAGTTAATGTGGAGGTAAAGAGGTGCCATCTCACAGAGGACATGAGTGGGGATTGCAACGTTCAAGCGCCAGCTAGTTAGGACTTAAGAGACTCAAGTACTGAATTCCAGTGGTGAAAACTGCACCTGTCATTCAGAAGATTAATGGCATGTTAATTTAAATGGTCGCTTTGTTCTTTCAGTGTCATTTGAACTGTGGAAATACTTTGTTTTGCTATAAGTAAAAGCGAAAGGCAAATATATTAAAAAGTTAGGGGAAGGAAATATTACTGTTACTAGAGCAAAGAGTGAGAAATACCCTGACCTTATTTGAAGAAGCATGAACTGCCTGTAATTAAGAACATGCTACTTTGTTTGGAAAAGACTTCCAAAATCCAAGGTGCCTACATAGGCTTCCCTGAGAGAACAGTTTTTAAATGTTAAGCACAATGTTCTGTTAGTGCCAGCCACTTCGAAAGCATGCTATAAATGCTGACAAGCAGATCTGAAAATTAGAGTCCAGCCTTTTCAGCACTCACACTTGAAAATGTCACCCAATTATTTTTCTTATTTGAAGGTCTATTCATATCTGTTTGTGACAGGGTGGAGCTGCTTTTCCATCACTGTACAGTGCCCTGATCTAGTTTTATGGTCTCTGAAAAAAAAGCGAGCATAAATCTGTTTTTAATGATGGGTATATTAGAAAAGCTCTTTGTTTGTTAAGTGGTGCGTTGGGAAAAAATCGAGACTTCATTAAAAGCAGAGGTACCACAAGAGGGTGCAATTTCTTTCATTTTTATAGATGGGAAACTTCCTTTCACTGGTGCTGACCAGTCACTTGGTCTGAAGAGATGCCCAGCCTCTGAAATTAGAGGGTGTTAGGAATCAGCCATACGTGCCTTTCTCTTGCACTTAACTTTGCCTCTGAGTCTTAAGCTTTCACCTTGGCTCTCAGAATAAACTGGGTCTGAATTGAGGGCGTTTTTTCTAGTGCTGCTGTAGCAAGTATCAGCAGACTAAAACTGATAACTGCCTGGTGTTCTCCCTCCAGGTCACAAACAAACAGCAAAAGAGCACTTCTGGGTGGGTGTGTTAATGTCTACAATCCCAAATCTGTATCTAAAAATGCCTGCTCTCAGTCAGATAGTGCCCATTTATTGCACTGATCTAAGCACAGTAGTTTGTCTAGTAAACCACAAAGCCCTTACTACTCATACAAAATGAGAACCAAGATAAATGTTTTTCAGCTAGTTAGCTGGGTAAAAATTGCACCAAAGATGCTTTGAAACATGAGTTTTGCTTCTAAAGGAGTTAATCCATCTAGAAATAAAAGAATTGCATGACACACTAAAAATAAGCCATCTGCAATGGCACACGGGGATGGCTCCATTCGGATGTGACGCATCTTTCTCACAGAAACTATCTGCAGTTTTCATTAAGTTAAGCTAAAAAGGCATGTCTTGTGTAACAAGGCATAAAAAAACCTTTTAAAAAACACTTTGGGAATAAAAAAGGATTTTAACCTTTAATTGTGTGAGTCAGGCATCTGATTGACTATTTGGAATTTTCTGATCACAAGAAAAGTTGTAAAAAATATGTATTAGAAACGGCTTGATCTTAAGCTTTAAAGCAGTTGTATGAATACCTGTCCACAAGCATATGTTGGACTGGACATCGGCTGAGGTGGAGGACTAAAGCACACCAGAACAGGGAAGTGATGGAGAAGGTCCAGCTGTGAAAGAGTAAGTTAACTTTTCTAAAAGAAGGAAACATCTGTCAGTTGTATTCAGTATATTGGATCACTGGTTGACTCAGTCTCCACTGCACTTCATCAGTGGGTAGGCTCTGTACGTGAAAGATGAGAGTTCAGAGCCAATATGATGCCACTTACACTTAATTTCTAAAGCTTTCCATAGAATTATATTTTGTATATTGCCTCACCACCACTACCTTTTTTCTCACGTTTCAGCTTGGTGTTCAATGCACACAGTAAGAGTTCACGAAAGCCCTCATGAAGTCACCAGTGTCCTGGTGAGGTTAGCAAGGGCACAAACACGGAAGCTACAACTTGCTGAACATCTGGCTGTGAGACAGTGGCTGTGTCAGGCAGAGAACTTCACCATGCATGTTCCTGCCTCTTCTAGAAAAATAGGTATGTTGTTTCTAACAAAGCTGTAAGTTATTTCATCACTTAATAGCAGATGTGCCCACCTCCATGTCTGACAGAGTAAAAATTAAAATGAAGAAATGAAATTACTGTGTGTCACCCTTGGCAGAATTTTCAAAAGCAGGCTCCTCCTAAAATGGGAGTTTTAACTTAATACAGCGAAGGGTTTAAAAAGTTGACAGTTTTTGAAAATTTCGTCCTGTACGTCTTTTACAGAGCCATGATAAAAATACCAGCAGCAGTAAACCAGCTCTTAACATTGCAATCCATTTAATTTTCAGGAAAAATTAAGTTGTTTTAAAAATTTAATAATTAAAATGCTGTTTCATACCCTTGATACCCTTAAAGGAATTTCTGCACATGCAGTTCAGAAACTCACTCCAGAAAAGCCTCACCCTGAAAAATGGCGCACTCAATCTCCAGCACTATTTCAGGGAGAGATTTTTCTAGACCGACAGTAATGAAGTTTTCTGGTGCGGTAGGAGGCTCCAGAGTATCAAACTGAGACTTGAGAAGTTCAGGTGGCATAAAATGTCCTCTCCTCTTCTCCAGGCGGCCAGCAATGACGTCTATAGGCCCATGCAAATGAACAAAGAGGATCTTCAGCGCTGCATTTTCTCCTGGTTGCTCTGGCTGGTTGCTTTCAATTGCAGATGCTCCACTAACTAACACATGCCTATACATCTTCTTCAGCGCAGAACAGGCCAGAACTGCATCTTGTCCAGATGCCTCTTCCCTATCAAAAAAAAAAGAAAAAAAAAAAAAAAACTTCCACATGTGGTGTAACAAAATGGCTCATTAGCTCTGCTGAACAAAGCCCTGGATCCTAGCAGAGGACAGCCATGGGAGTAGTGGCATTTTTTCGTCATTTTCACAGAAATTTGCAACCAAATCTTCAATGCAGGTGAAGGTGTGATTTGAAAGTGAGGTCATGCTAGCCAGCCTCCTGGTAAAATCTCAATCTTGGGGACCTTCTTTACTAGCCACCCTTCTTTCCTAAATTAAATTCAATTCTAGCACAAGGAAGTGTCGTGATCATTTCGTTAATTGCTGAGGACAGCAGCAACTGAATATCCATACAAGCTTCTGTCCATTATCTATAAAATCACTACACTAATCCGTCTAGAGAGTAAGCGGCTGCTGAACGATACAGAGCTCTGTTCTTAAATACATACACAGGTATACTTCCAACAACTGTTTTCACTGTCTCAGATTTAACTGCAGTGTTACATTTTACGATTCCTGTAACCATACTCATTGGCAGCACTACATATATGCCCACTTCAAGTCAAACAAGGGATTGGATGCAGGTAAATGAAAAGCCTTGCACGCGTATTTTTTACTGGAAAGGTTTATTAAAACAAAGCAAGCATAAAACCTCGGGTGTGTCTGTTCTGCGGGTAAGGAAATCCCGAATTAGTTGTCTCTATGAAGTAGTGACTGGAATGCCTCCCTAAGAAAATACATTCTGTAATCAAATTAAAATTAGGAATAAACCTATTTAAAAATCATGGTACATTTGTGAGGTTTTGGTTCCCAGGGAAATAAGAACTTACAATACCTACCACTATCACCTAGGTAAGCCAATGCCAGCCTGGGCTACTTGTGAGCACTAGTAATGCCAGACTACTGGCATTAGGCTCTTTTAAAGTGTACTCGATTTTCCAAGGTTCCTGGAGCTGGGCAGTGGCCTTGGACTAACATGTAACATACGGCAACAGATCCAGCATAACACCCCAGACAAATTTCTCAGTGAATTAACCCACGCTCCAGTGAGGTACGCTCACCTGACACGCACAAGCGAGTAACAGCCACTGTGTAACGCCAGGCCAAACAGTCCCTGCCCCCAGCCATTCCTCATTTAGGAGATGTTCCAGTCCCTTCATCAGCTACGTGGCCCACTGCTGGACGCTCTCCAGTACGCCCATGCCTCTCCCCATAGGGAGCCCTGAACCGGAGACAGCACTCCACCAGGTGCGGCCTCAGCAGTGCTGAGGAGAGGGGAAGGATCACCCACCTCCCGTGACCCACTGGTAACTCTTTGACTAACGCAGCCCAGGGTATTGCTGGCCTGCTTTGCCAGGAGAGCGCATGGCTGGCTCACGTTCAACTTGGGTGTCTGTCACGTTTCCCCCCCGTCCTTTACTGCA
>Ga0181612_159207_pt1 | contig 18691 bp, 10 predicted proteins | sample HoacroProtozoa21_FD_119630 | JGI IMG/M metagenome (GOLD analysis project Ga0181612, IMG submission 119630) | Hoatzin crop microbial communities from Cojedes, Venezuel. Combined Assembly of Gp0051906, Gp0051904, Gp0051908
AATCACATTCAACTAACAAATAAAAACATTGTAGGAAAACTTGACTCCAGATGGATATTTTACCAAGAAACAAAGAGTTCAATATGAATTTATATTTATATTTCAGGATATTCTCTACCCTGCACCTGGGAGGTGTGATGTGAAAGCTCCTAAATAAGTATCCATAGTGTTCCTACATGCAGACTGGTAAATTCTCTGAATTTTATGCTTTGCTACTTACGTGGGCTAGCTAAAATATATACCCACTACAGTCTCATCTCTGAGCTCAGTTCTTATATGTGCCAGTGCATAACACAGTCTCATTGTTGCAGGATTGCTTTCAGAGTAGGACACTAGTAGCTATAATAATGGGCAAAATTTGGCTTTGTATAGATAGACTGTACGGCCATCAGAGCAATAGCACCTCTCTTTATACAACTTTATATGACATGCAGGCATGATTTGGGATTTTGGCTCTATTTTTACCCTCAGAACTCCTGATCTGAAGGATGTGATAGTGCTTTTTCTAGAATCCTGACCTAGCAATCAAGGAGGTGTGGAGCTCCCACTTCACCCACAGCCTGTATCATTTCCTTCACATGCCTTGAGCTTCAAGGATGTCCACATCACCGAAAGCCACCCAAGGTCAGGGTGCCTGTAGTTATCATCTGCTTCTGTTTCAGAGAATGGCCATGGGAACGGCAGATGGCCTGTGTGATAGAAACTGGATTAGGTGCAGCCCATCCACATGAGAGACTGGAGCATCTTTGGGTCTGTGCTAAGTGCAGATCCAGTGGGGACAGTTGTAAACTTTCGGTAGCCTTGAGCATATCCCTGCTGATTCAGGAGAACCAACTAAAAAACCCTTCTGGTCAAGTAGATGCATACGTTGCATTCAGAAGGTCATAAAGTTCCAGTATAAGCAATCTGCTTGCTATAAACTAGACTCACGTTTTAGGTATGTTCCAAGAGGCCAAAATCTGTAATCCTGGCTTGTGAGAATAAACTGTACTGCTACAAGTAGCTCCAGTTCTGTGACTGCAAAACAAAGGCTCAACCATTAAGTTTTTGAGCTATTTGTTAAAAACATTAATGAAATGTTTTCCTCAGGAGCAGGAAAAAACAAAACAAACAAAAACCATACCACAGTTTCAGAACTATTATGGCCTTTGATTTATGAGTTTTAGCAGGTTCTGGAACAATGTCAGAAGAAAAAATGGGAGAAGCTTGCTGTTACAGCATAAGAATACTACAGTATTCTGAAGTTTTATTTCAGATAATTTAGTCTTCTATTTTGTGGCTTTATGACACCACTGGGTTGCATTATTTGCAATTTGCAGACTCACAAAACTGTAAAATACAGTGTGCTTACATTTTGGAATTAAAAAGCATTTTCACAAATAAATCTGAGCAGATTGGAAATAACACAAAAATCTGTTTATTTTACTAGAAGAATTTGAACAGAAACTAGGCACGATTTCAAAGTCAAAACACAATACGAAACTTATTTGGGTTTATAGTGCTGCAAAGATGCAACTATTTGTCATTTATTCACTGATCATTAAGTCAAAGAAGATTGGTATTACTTAAGTGGCAAGCTGAAATCAGCATTCCTCTCCTGTGGTCCATCTTCTGTTCATTGTTCTTATCTGCTGTACAAATGGATATGGGGAAAAAAATAGAGCCAGAACATAAGCAATTACAAGGTCCAAAGGCTCTTGTTTGCCACTGTTAAGCTAGATCCATTCTGCATGGAAAGAGACACTGAAAGAGAGAAAACTACATTTTTCTTCATATGAATCATCCTTTCTACTTCCAATAAAATTCCCATGGAAACTTCAGAGCCATCCAGCAGATCCTGCACTATTTGTTAAAGTGAGATGTTGTGGTTTCAGATTTGCCTTGGGTTCCTATCATGCCATCCTTGATCTTTAGCAGTCCAACTCCAATAAATACAGTAAGTCCTGTGGTCCACTCTTTCAGGCATGGAAAACAACCCAAAATGTTGCATTTCTCAGTGTAGTGGTAGCTCGTTCCCTCCTGAAAGACCAGCAGAGACAGTCGGTGCAGAAGCTAAACAGCTGATAATCAGAGTTGGCTGCATAAACCCTGCCAGATTCAAACATCGCTTCCCAGGTTCCCAGAATCTACCTATATCCTGAAGATCCTACTCATTCTTTTTTTTAATTAGCATATATATTGACTTTGATGGGATGCAGCTTTCATACCAGCACAAATGTATCAGTTTACCAGTTTAATTTGCCTGTACGGCGATAAGCTCTAACGGGGAACTGCACTGGGGTAAAGGCGCACTGCATCGCTCGTCTGTTGTGACTCACCTTCCTACTGAGCTATTATAAGTTGAAGCAAGGCTGAGTTGTTATTATATAAGTTTTTGCTGCTACAACGGCTGACTTTTGCTAATATAGCTACTATAGTTACTGACTCATCAGTGACGTAACCATGCTGACAGAGGACAGCAAGATGGACGCAATTTCTTCTAGTCAACTAGGTCTTTGTCTGAATATGACTTGCATTTTTTGCCCAGTAAGTTTTAGCAAGAAAAAAAGAACATTTCACTGGTAGCCCTGGCCCAAGCAGGGCTGGGCCTCCTGCCATAAAGTTTGTAGGCTGGGGTAAGCATTTTGGTTAATTCTGATATAGTAGAAAAAAAAAAAAAAAGAGGTGGGGGAAAGGAAAAAAAAATGGTTCCCAGAGATTTTCTGAGTAATTTTGTTTCTGTAACAGGGCGGTAGTAAAAATGTTACCGAAGTCTGAGCTACACTGAGAGTAATACCAGTCACCAAGCAACTAACTAAGGAAAAAGGATGACCATTAGTAGGAAAACAAGGATGTTAGTAAAGCCAAACAAAGCAAAAGCATAAAAAATCAGGACGCCAGCTAGTCCTGATTGTTCCAAAAAAAAATCACTTCAAAACAAATTCCAAAACAAACAACACTTTTCACTTAAATAATCCAAAACAACACATCAGCATTCTAGTAATTCCTGCCATTGAATATTTGACTCTTAAACAGCACATGTTTTATGAGGAAGTATTTGAGCGATATAAATAAAAGGCATCCAAGAATCTTTGTTTTGCTCTGAAACGCAAGGCCAATAACTTATCTCTTATTAACAAGTTCATCTTTTGTTTCCCCAAGGTGGTTTTTTTTCTGTGTGTGTGCTCTTGGCAAAATTGTTTGGAACAAAAAGAAAGCAGCTTCCCCTCCTGTTGTTTTGCTGCCTTTGCAAGCATTTATTTTCATGGAGATAAAGCTGGGTTTCCTCTGTGGTGGTGTTGTGTTGCGTGAAATGTCCCAACATTCCTATGAATGGAGGCTTCTAAAGACAGGCTGTTCTGTTTTGAACTTGTTATGACAAAAATAGTCAAAAAAAGCACCAGCTTGTCAAATTAGGAATTACATGAGGTCAGCAAATTTGGGAACAACCGCAACTGGAGGAGAGAGAAAGAGAGAGACCTAATTACGGCTCAGGGGGAGGGAGAAAGGGTGGACCTTTCTGAAGCAAACCCAGAGCCGCTTTTGATCTCTGAGCGCACTGGGGCACTCGGGACCAGTCTCCCACTAATTTTGATGGCAAGTGATCGGGCCCTAATATGCCTAAAAATAGCATTAATGCTGGCCAACATTCCAGCTTGCCCTCTGCACACCATACAATTATTTCTGCCAGATGCATAAATTATTTGATTTGTGAGGTTTAGCAGTGCCCTAAATTCCTGTGCCCTCTTCTGACTTTCTCGTGTTTTTATATAGTACCTGTCACAACAACATCAAAGGCGGACTTCTGTAAAAGTCCGGCTCTGAGAAATCTCTGGGAAGGGAACTCAGCCCATTTTGGAGAAGTCTGGCATCACAGCAGAATAATTTTACCACTTGGACCTTTGTCCACCCTTGGATGTCATCAGGCACAGGGGGTTCTTTCAACTTGGCACAGAAATAAGGATGAACTGTAAAATCCACATCCAGACACAAGTAGTAAGTCCAGAAGCAGTTTTGATTTGTGCCAAAACCTCATATTATTTGTATACGTAGTTCTAGAAAGCAGTAGATAGTCTAGCGTAGTCTAGGAGACTGCAGATACAGCAGTAAGCCAAAACTCCTGTATTCTAACCTTAAAGCAGCGACTCCGTTTGCTTATCGTGTACAATGCAGATCATAACCGTGCTGACCGGCAGCGGCAGAGGCAGGCGTCAGTAGGCATCCAGCTCAGTCCCGGCAGAGGCCAGAGGAAGCTGGCAGGAGATGCTCTCCCTCCACCTGTCAATTTTGAAATGCTCGATGGATTGCTGGGGTGTTTTTTTTTCCAAGCTCCATCTATCAGTCCCACAATTAAGTGTAAAATTTTACATCCCTAATAGAAAAAGGTTGTCTGCGTTTCTTATTTCAGAGGGAAGTTAAAATTGAGATTTGCATGACAAACAACTTAAAAACAAATTAATAATTGTTGTCATTTCTGAGAACCTTATGATTCCTAAGCTAGCTGGGGGTGTGAGGGTGAAGGATGTCCTGACTTCTGAACGCTTGGGAATGGCATTCCCAATTGTTTAGACTAATGCAGATAGAGCACATTAAAACATCAGGCAGGAGGTTGTTTAGTCCTCTGCCTCGGCTCCCAGAGGGTGCATCACAGAAGAGTGCTGTTCTTGCTTCTTTCCTTTGGTCACATGCAGATGCAGAATCCAAATCACCATCTAGACATTAACCAACTATTTATTCAAAACAATTCACTATTCATTATTTGGTATGTACAATTGGTCCCTTAGGACCTAGGTCATATGACATGCCTCTTTTTTTGGACCTGTTTGAATAATTAGAGTGTGAAAGTATGATAAATAGTAAATACCAAATTTACTTGGCAGCAGTCAGTTATAGACACAACCACCCTCTCTCCCCACCCCCTAATATCTCTGCTAATAACAACTCATTCATGCCAGTGCTCACAAACAGCAAATGAAATGGGGCACAACACTGAACATAAAAAGCAAATGTTCTTTGGAAATGTTTGCAAATCCTACCTCATAGACTGCATTAGCTGCATTAGCACTGTGAGCCATGTGCAATACCCGGGGATGTGAAGGTGACAGATACCTCACCGGTGTTTGCAGTAGGACATAAGTCAACTGTAATAACTGTGGCATCTTTGAAGTGTTACATCTGGAAGTGGCTAGCATATTTTCACATAGATTTTCAGCCTTCTAGTTAAAATATGTTCCAACCTTACATTGTCCCTGACTAGTGAGTTAAAAGTCCAACATTCTGATTTGTTAATTTTTAACCTGGGTATGTAAAAATGTTCTGATTTTTTTTAATGAAGATGTAAAATTAGCAAACCTTTGCCCCTGCCCCCAACATTTTTACACTTGAATGTAAAACACACAGTTAAGCACCACTTGAACAATACAATAATAACTAAACTAGATAACCTATCTGGATTTAATCCAGCCTGAACAAAGACAGCAGTTCAAGTTGAAATTGAAAGCCCATATTTAATATTTGAACTGGTGAAGACAGCATTCAATCTAACAGAATCACAAAAGTTTAACAATTGTGTGGGGTTTGTTTGTGAATTTTAACCTGTTTATTGCAAACAGAAAAGAAACATTTTCAAGTAGCAGCTAAAGATCCTTACTAAATGAATTACATTAATGTGTCTAATCTGGGAAGAAGGAAGTTCTGCCTCAGGTACATATGTTTTATGCAACGGAGCTGTTTACTTTATTTGTAAACCCTTCAAAATGCTGTCCAAAGTTCATTCTTTGTTCAAGGTAAGAATGTAATTGCACTGCCTGAAATGCAATATAAGTAATAAAGTTAGGATTCACTAGAGAAAGACAATTTTGAATTAAGAAAAAGCAGTTTAAACAATCTTAATGCCTCTCCTCCCCCCCTTCCTTCTTAATGACTCTCTCTCGTCCCCTTAAGAAATCTTTGAAGTAAGCCAAAAAGCACGAGCGAGTCTGTTTAAAGGTCATGTGTATCTCTGCTCCGTTTCCCCTTGGTGCAATACGCCTTTGATAATCCCAGGAGTATGCGCCGTTGTTTTACATTTTCATCCAAGTTTCATTTTTAGGGAAGACACAGCAAAGTCCAAGCTTTATATACAACCTTTGACATGTGTTTAATATTGTTAATTACACTTTTGTTCAGACTCTCAAAAGCAAAGCCTATCAGTGGAAGTTCAATGGCGATTTATTTGCAAGCACAGATCATGCTTACAGAGAAATAAAATCAGGCAAATAGGAAGGCATATTGAATATAGGCACTCCTTCTGCAAAGATAAATGATTTAGTAATGAATAGATTCTTCAGGCCATAAAAAATCCATTTATTTTCTTTTGAATTTCAACTAGAGGTCTTGCACTTTCCCACTCAGTTATAGTCAGTTAAAGTTAGAATACAGAGAATGAAACCAGTGTACGGGCAGACCAGACAGCAACGATGGTATATAATAATAGAAACTAAATTAATAGACATTTTAAAAGAGGCAGCATTTCCACAGAAAGGTACTCGTTTATTAGCATTGAACATGGAATGAAGATGTGATCTGAAACACACACTGCTTTTACAAATTATCTGCCGAATAACAACATGTTACCAGATTTCAGTCAACTCATTAAAATGAAGGATCCACTTGATCTCTTCTGTAATTGTGGAAATGAACCAGAAATGTGATTAGTCCAGTAACTTCAAGGGTTGCTCCACATGAAGCTTGTCTTATCAAGGAATCTGATCTTGCAGCAAAGTGAATGCACGAAGTGCTGGCTTCTTCTTCCTTTGTGTTTTCCTGCGTTTTTGTTTGCGTGGGGAGCAGAAAGCTGACACACACCTGGCTGTGGGGCACACAGACCATCCTTGCTCTGTGCCACGCTTCATCCCTCATATTCAGAGGGGACGGACGCGTCGGAGGAGCAGACATGGGAGCTTGTCCGGGTTGTAGCCACGCGACAGGGATTTCTGGCGTCAGGACCAGTGACTTGCCGACAGCCACACGGCTGCTCAAAGGCAGAGTCCTTGGGGCAGGTCTGCTGGGACAGTTCTGTGGCCCAAAAGCTAAACTCAGCCTGGGCATGCAAAATGGCCTTGTTAGGAGCAAAACAGCATCGATGCAGTGGCTAGACTGTAAACACGCTAAGTAGTGACCAGCTACTGCTGTAGCCCAGTTTCCCCTTCCCCCCTTTCATTTCTGTGGTTCCCAGGGTCTGGCTGAACAATATGTATTTTTTTTCTTTTTAAATATGAATTGGAAGCAGGTCCAGTATTGCTACCTTTAGGCTCACGGGGACTTTTACTATTGAAGAGGTCCCACTGAGGTCAATAGCCAGAGCTCTGCATGATTAAGGGCTTACTGAAACAAGGGAGAGAGACTGGAGAAATGTAAGGAGAACTGGCTGTTTAATTTTTGTGTTACCTGTAGCCTTCATATTTTGGCATTAATGTCAGTAAATGGGTCAGGAGTTGGGTAAATGTGTTGAAATCAGCTGGATGGTTACAAAGCAGTGAGATGGTAGCCAGTTCTGCAACAGCTCCATTCCCTACACTGCTGATGTTTCTTCTTGCCATGATGAGATAAAATACAGGTGCCTCCAGGTCCAGACAGACCTTACCACCTCCTGTCTGCTCTGATTGCTGAATTTACCACTCTGCTTTCATTAGAAAATATGATTTTCCTTAAAACAGCCTTCTGAACACCAGGGTGGCTCAGAATTAACAGGTGCTGGGATTTTTGTCTGGCTGTGCCCAGGCACACGGCTGGGAGTGATGGCTGGATCTCGCAGCCCAAGCTAAAGCCTCCTTGCTCGTCTGCAGGCTTGGAAGTAAAGCCAAGTGTAGGGACTCTCTGGTGTAAACGCCAGATTGACAAATCCAGGGTTTTTTAACAAATACAATTCAGGCAAAAAGAATTGGGGTTTGATCTTCAAAGTATTTTCTAACGTAATGCCTGTAAAAGTTAGGAGCAGTTGTATGATGCTTTGAAAATTTGCAGGTTTTAGCATTTTTTTCTGTGCAGATTAAGAACTGGAAAAGTCTGTATCTCAACCAACTACCCTGAAACACTGAAATATCTGGAACCCATTTCTCTAATGATAATCCGTGTAGTTTAGAAAATAGAATAGAAACAGAAATAGAAAGGAATAGAAATTAGTTTGAAGAGAGGCTGAGTAAAATCTTTAGCCCTGTTTTTATCCCGTTACTGTTTTCTCTTTCCCCATGCTGCTCACTGGAGCTGTAAGCGAGCTTCGTCCCCAAAGAGATGCTGCACTGGGCACACATCTGGAAGCTGAGTGCTGCAGAAGGCGTCCTGCTTGTTTATTACAGCTGTGCACGAAAAACACATTCAAGCCAAAAGGATCTCAGGGTTTGATCCATACTTATTATCTATAATTGACCCATGGAGTTTCTGTATATCTGGAAGCCCAGGAATTTTAATCTAACAGTTTACATGTTTAAAGACAAGAGCTTTTGGTTACACACTGTAGCTGCTCAGTAGATGACTATAAATCTAAGCAAATTGCTAAAGACTGAAACTCCAGAAGGCAAGAGGAATGATGCAAACAGAAGGTCCTGTTCTGACTCAGTCACTTACCAACTTGTGTTACATTTTTATTGCAGGTCAAAAGTCGACAGAGTATGCAAATTAAAAAAAAAAGTTCTTGTTTTGGAAAAATACACCATTTTAGTATTTATAATTAGACACTAAGGGGCTTTTATGCTCAGCCTCATTTATCTTGGATTTTTGCATAATTTGAACTAAAAGTGGCAATATATGTACAGCTCATTTATGCAAATTATACAGGGTTAGTGTTTTGCCTCTCTTGAACATGGTGTGCATTTTGGGATAAGTGCCAGATTCAAGGAGGGAGGAGGAGTATAAAAAGAAGAGGCTGGGAAAAGACTACAGAGATACTTATTCCTCTTTTAAAATGGCTTCCAAACTCTCATGAAAAATTGATGTGTAAGTTAAATCCTCTTCCCTTTGTAAGACAAATATATTCTCTGCAGATCTCAATAAATCCAACTGACATTTGCTGTATTACTCATGCCATCTAAGGTGTACAAAAAATTGCTGTTCTTACCTGTGTAATTTAATAGAAGGCAGCTTTTCTGCATCCTCAGACACCAAATCTTCCCTTTTCACTTGCCATTCTTTAAAATGACGTATGTCAAATTTCTTATCTTAAGCATTGACTTACCTTGGCTATGTGCACAATGTTACAGATTTTGCTGTGAGGATTACTCACTGGGCATCCTGCTGTAAATAATAATGTGAATAGATCTTATCATCCGTCACAATCTAGGCAAAACATGTTTACAGTGTGGTTAGGCAGTTAATGAAGTGTTTTCTATTCAGTTTTGCACTATACTAATGAACACTTAAGATGGTTCACACTAAAGGCATGAAACTCCTGCTGAACTAAAATCTCCAATGCAGCAGAACCATTGTACTGGACAGGCTGGTGTCGGTCCTTAAAGGAAGGCGGCTTAAGACCCAATCATTCCCCGATTTAATGATTGTAGCTTGTACCAAAGTTGTTCTATCCCCTCATGTGCAAAATCGGATTTTCCCTACCTTCCTGCAGGTTACGTGGGGGGGCTCGTGCACAAATATGTCTATTGAGCAAACCAAAAGGGAAATGTGTGTTTGCCATGAGCACCCTGGCAGCTCACAGCTAGACGGGAAGCAGCTTCCTCTCTCCCTCATGGAAACTGGGTGCAGAACATTTGAATGTATTTGGAGACCTTAATGATCTATACCGAAAAAGTGAATTTGCCATATTCTCCACCGGCGTAAATCAACATTCACCCATTAAGCACAGCATAATTTCATGCCAACATGACGATCTACTTTGAAACCCATAAAAAAGCACATCCCATCAGCCCATAAAAGAGGACTTGTGCTTCTGCGGGCACAGCACAGGTTGCATAAATGGAGTCATTTTTGTGAGCCTAAATTCCCAAAATGTGCTTCTGTAAGCAGGGACAGATGCAGCCCAGATGTGAGCTGGACATTTGAACACCGTTCCTGCCTCCCTTGCCCTGAGTCGCCGCAGCTCACATGGCCCTGCCCTGGGCCGGGAGTGGCCGTGGCTCCCAAAGGGAGCTCCGGACCCCGACTCAACCATGGCTCAGCCTGTGGAGAGCCCTGTGCCACCACCACAGAAGGGGCCTCCAGGCTTCCCTGGTAGCTCCCATGTCCCACTGCTTCCCCAGAGACCTGTCCCTATTTACACTCTTGCTCCCGTTCCCAGGTCTGTGCTGGTGACTGAATTCTCCTTGAAATGCAAAGTGTAATTCTCAATACTGTATTTTTCAGGAAAAACAGTAGTTTCCAAGCTTTCAGCTTGTGATTCCTGTTCTGGGCTTGTGCACTTCCTTCTGCACTTCCAGGTTGTGAACCCAGCTGGGTCACAAGCTCATCTTTGGGAACTGCTGATTTAATGTACCATCGCAGCTCCATTGCCAAGCTCCAGTGAAGGGCTGTGATTAGCAGCATTTATTTTTCTTTTCTAATAATACAGCTGTTATGGAAAGAACTGAAATGGATTTTCCATTCCTTAGGAAACAAAGTTGCAGTGTTCCTTTTGTAATGAGTTGGCCTCAAGGAACGAGTAATAGGGAAAATAAAGGGGGAAAAAAAAGGAAAAACTAAAAAGCAGACATCCACTTTTTAAGACATCAAACACTAAATTGTGCTGTACAGAAAATCTTTTAACAGCCCCTGTGATGCTTATTCTGTCTCCACGATGGGCCATGTTGTTGCCCCAAGGAAATCTGTAAACTCCCATTACAAAGTTGCTTTAGTGCCGCTGAAGGGCAAGTGCTGTATCTGTACATGTTAGGTTTTGAACCATTCTGTCTCCGTGGCTTGAAAAAGAGCGTCACTGCTTCCACATGTAAAATATGAACTCCCAGTGATACTCTTCCCAAATGCTAATGCACAGCTGTGGAGTGTGGATATTCCAGAGCTGACTCATTCTGCAACACGGCAGATTCACAGAGATGAAGTGGAGGAGGGGCAGTGTAAAATAGCTCTTTCAGGAATTAAAAGAACTCCTAAACCCCAAAGTATTACTATTCCATTACAGTATTTCTTTCATTGAAAAGTTTGGGCTTTAATGACCCCTAATTGATTTTTTTTTTGGCTTTGCTTTGTTTCAACATAAAATCTATGTCACTCCGGCACAGCCTGCCAGTCTTTTGTCTGATGTTACAAACAAATCCAGCCAAACATTAAGATTCATAAGGGGGATGAAGAGGGGGAAGCACAGCTTCTTAAAGCCACATCAAGTATGTTAGAGACAAAACATTTAATTTAAATGGTAGAAACTAACACAAAACAGCTTCAAACCTAGTAAGCAGAGTTAGCTAAGTAGAAACACATGTTCTTTTGACGTTTGTTTTCATGACAATTAGAAGCAACTAGTTTTCAGCTAACATTCTTGTTCATCCCTTTGAGGCTTTGGCTAATACATTAATTCAGAATTACTGCAGAACAGGTGCCGATTGGAACAGTATAGGTAATTACATGCAACTTTGTAGTATGTAAGGCAAATAAGCCAAGTCTGGTTCAGGCACGTACATAACCATATATTCAATGAGTCAAGCAAATGAGGAACATAAAACGCTTTCATTTTTATGTTGCTTTGACCTCAATGTATGTTCTGCTCTAATGTGTTTTGCATGCTCTGATCATCCTGATCACATGCATGTGTCTCATTCACTTGCGGAGCATGTAGTTTCTTCCCCCCATTGGAAGACAAAGCCCTGTGACAGCTTGCAAAGACAAGAGCAGGTTTTTGACTTGGTGTCTTTAGCTGGTTGGGTTTGGCTGCAACAGTTTTAATGTCCACCCAGAGCCACTGAGAGGATTACCTTGTCAATAGGCTCTTCCTACCTTTTATTTTTTCTTTCTCTTAGCCAAGCAGCGAATCCTTACTTTATTGAAGTCGATGGAAGGCTTCAGACTGATTTCAAGAGGGACAAGATTTCACACGTAGTTAGAGACACAGCTGAGGTTTCAAAAGGGTGGATGGGTCTGGCATACCCCTCTGACTGCAGGCGGGTGTTGGCAGGGCCGGGCGCCTGTGCCCTCCCGAATACTCTCAGGCTTCTGTTCTGGGGTGACTGTGAAAGTCCAAAAGAACCAAAATTGCCTCAGAGCTGTTCAGCAACATGGGCTATCATGAAATTTGTTGCTCCAGGAATAAAGGACCACAGCGTAGCCAAGGCCAGGCCACTTTTCTTGCAAATACGAGTGGAACTGGATTGCAGGGACAAGGGAGAGCCATGGAGGTTTTGGCTTGCTGTTCCTGGGTGTCTAAAGCAGGCAGGAATGACACTGCCAGCAGAAACACCAACACATTCACAGCCCAGTCCCTTGTGGGGTGGAGCAGCGTCCCTTTCCTCTGACACAGGTGCAGTTCCACAGAGCATCTTCCCTGTTTTGCATCCCATTCCTTCCTATCACCTTTGGCAACTGCGTGCTTTATCGATTCAGGTATCAGTCCTAACCTGAGTGACTTTGTAAGGATCTAACAGAGAGAGAAGAATTAGCTGGTTGTGTCCCAGAGCATATGGAACAGGGAGACGTCACTGGGAACATTAATAGAAATTGTATTAGCACCTCTGAATCCAATTTTCAGAAGAGCTATGAGAACTAGAAGCACAGACTGCTGTTGCTATCAAGGGATTTGTCGTAGTAGGTGAGATTTTCAAGAAATCCAAGTGACCTATTATTGTTAGCCAATTAATAATTATTTTCTTTTTGTTTGTTTAAGCAGATCTACCATGTTACTCAAAGACAGGAGTAATCTTAAAAGTCTTGCTAATGAGTTAGGAAATGCAGAAACACCACACCCTGCACTTGATTTATTTTGGTCAGTGATAAAAGTAGCAGTTTTGACTTTTTATTTCAGCCAATGATAAAATCATACAATGGATTTGTATGTGATGAAGAACACAGATGGTGTCATATGACAAACCTTTTATGGACCTAGCCTGCATTAAATGGGTAAATATGTGACCTTGGCTTTCATGAAAAACAAACAAAAAGCTTGGCTTTTTATCCTGCAATCTTCAAAAAATAATTTCAGCATCCATATATGCTCTTGGCATAAAAACATCTGTATGCAGAGAGGGGTTTTCTCCTACACAGCATAAAACTATTATAGCAGGCTGTCACAGTCTTCCCAGTATTGCTGCCTACATGGCAGGGCTCCTGCTAGCGCAGCGGATCCCCCCTCCATGCTCACTGATGCCACTGCAAACCCGGGCAAACCAGGCCGTTTGTGCTGGTGTCAGTCCCCGCTGTGCCTCTACCTTAGAGGTGTGTGTTTGCAGCAGTGTGCATAAACTTTGATACTAGTACAGATTTAATACAACTATGTTAATAAATTTCACTTCATGTAATAAAATAGGTAAAACCTTACTAGAAGTAAAAGATTGAGCTACAGGGTCATAAAGGAATTTAGTGCACGCATAGTTTCACAGGCAGTGAAGGTTCTCCTGTCCAGTCTGTATCAGGACTTTTGCTCACCCTCTGACCTGATCGACTCTCACCCATTGTTAAAATGTTTTTCATTTTATTTCTTTGTTGTCACTTCTCCACAATAATGTATATACATGTATATACATATACACTATATATGTTTAAATACAGCAGTACTTTTGCACTTCTAGGAGAAGAAAAGAGTGTGGTACTGCCCAGACAAGATCCATCTGTCTCAGGAGAGGTTCACCGCTAGAACTGCCGCAGCATAGTGACATGGCAGACGATTTCTCCGTACTACAGACTTGGTCTGAGGTGTGGCAGGAAGCATAAGTAGTTCAGAGGGTGGCTCCCTCCCCAACTGCATCGAGCCAGCATAAAGCACGCTCTTAGTGACAAAACGTTGTCATTGCCATGAAACATAAAGCTGATCCTACCCCACTCTGCTCATCAGAGTCACAGCAATAGTTTTTGCAACAGCAGAGTGTTCATATCAAAATCAAATTATTTTACTTTGACGACCTTTACCTCCAGTTGGATCTGCCCTGGTATAATCTCACTGGGACGAACATTGGTTAGACCAGAAGAGAAGCTGTCTTTTAATTCCATTTTGCTAAACACTTCAGAATCAGCCAGCATGAATGTTGGTGTATATATAAATGCTGCTATTATCATGTTGTTAAATTATGCCCTTCATCTGATGATCCCAAGCAGTTTATCAACAATGAATGATGCCCTCACAACATCACTGTGAATCTTGTAAATAACTGAGATAAGATAATGCAAAAGAATAGCAGCTTTATACCAGCCCTGTGCTTTTTAACATGCTGTAATAAATTGTACATCACAGGATGTAAAAACACTATATAAATGCCTTTTCTTGGCCAATGCTATATTTTATGCATATTGTTTTGATTTAACCATCTCACCTATTTCTGAAGTCTATTAGATCAATTGTCTTAATCTCACTTATTCTGCAGTGCATTTGCTCTGTGTAGCAACAGTATTAATAAAAATCCTTCTATAAACATACACCAGCTGGAGCAAGCACCACGAGAACTGAGAAGGGCGACCCACACGTGCAGCATTATCCATATTCTTTTTATTGGAGATAAACATTTTATCTGGTCCCTCTCAGGAATGCCTTCTTCTGGATGCTCTGCTCTCTTCTCCTGTCCTACAGAGAGCCAGCAGCTGCAGCAGATCAGGCAGTTTTCATCGTACCCCCCCACCCCATGGGGAAGTGGAAATTTCTCATCCCCTCCCCTTTTCTCTCTGTTCAGCCGGAGGTGATAATCCCCTCGGAATGCAGCATTTAGCACTTGTCAGGTATATGGTAATTGCTACATTCCCAGGGGATTAAATCCGCAGAATCTAATTACAGTGGACTGAAACCTCACTATAAGAGAGAAGTTCTGCTGTATAAGAGGACTGAAAGTCTGTGTCAGCATAACTGGGAACTGAGGGAAGGTGAGGGCTTTGCCTCTTTTGTACCCAATGTAAGCACTATGGTGGTCTTTCTGCCTGCCCTTTTTGGGATGAGTACGGGTGCTGCGATTGCCAGCTGTGCATGCGGACCGGTCCATGGGAGAGGCTGTGGGTAGTGCAGTTCCTGTAAAGGTCTGGAAGTCCTTGGTCGGGGTAGACTCATATCGGAGTCTGAAAGACCCTATAAATCAGGGCTTCATCTTACAGATATAGCAATGCTTGAAATACAAAGGAAAAGGGTCTTTTTGCCTTAGATGGGGAGTGCCGGGCCAAGCTGGTGCCAGGCAGCCAGAAGCGGGATGCAGTGGGGAGGCAGAAGCAGTCCTTCAGCAGCAGGACAGGCTTCATGTGAGTTAAACAGCAGCAGAGCCTCACCCCAAGAGCAGTGTGTTCATGTCTGGCACCCATGGGCACCAGGTCCCATGAAGTCACCTCACGTCTTCCTTTGGAAGGTTGCTCCAGGTGGCCCTAAAGGCTACAGACTTCTTTATTTCTCCTTCAGTAGGCCTATCATGATCATTTTTATCTCCACTTGTTCTCATAACAACTCTAGATTGTGCTTCATTGTACATCCTCTTGCATGTGTTGACCCTTGCATTTAAGGTGAGCAATAGCTCTTAGGTTTGGCCTTGCTAGTGAGGTTTGTCATTCTTTGAATAACATGGATGCAGTCCAAACCCCACTGAAGTCAACTGGAATTTTACAATTGACTCAGAAGGCTTGATCAAGCATGATTTTACTAAATCAGACTGCAGTATACGTCCACAAATATACCCATATACGCTCACCTATGCATGTCCATAAAACTTGTATTACAGATAATCTAAAACAGCTTCAGCTCCTACTAGATTGTCACCTAAAAGCGTTTTAGTTGATTTCAATTTGAAGTCAGAAGAGCATATTGCAGAGGAGGAGAAGAATTCAAAAGTACGTAATACAAATACACTGCTCTATAGATGATACCAGAAAAAAATGAAGGAGACAGGAAGAGCTTTGTTTATAAGAGGAAAGATCTCACTACATATACAAAGCTGAAGTGTGTTATGTCAAGATACCAAGTAAGATTCTTGCTCTATTTAGATCAAAAGAGAACAGATGTGCTGCAAACTCATCTATATAAGCTATTCTTTTGCATTCAGTTTTTCAGTGGATAATTATATTCGGAGAGTGAAAAATATATATATAACACCTCAATATCTCAAATCAAAGCCTTTTAGTAATTGTATGTTCGCCTGCTCTAAGGAAAGGGCTCTTTGCTCAACTTCATATTCTGAAAACCCATGTTTCAAGGAGATAAGTTTCTCCTCTGTTAAAATCTACACCTGCCGACTCTGTAACTGACAAAACATAAGTGGGAAGATTTTAAAATGTTACTGCCTGTCTGCACTATTTGTATAATACCAGCAAGACTGTGTTGCCAAACAACAGTGTTAGAAATAAACCCGTAGAACTGACTTTCCAAAGCCTTAGGTTTTAAAAATATTGGCTCCATCTTATTTGTTTGTGATTTTTTGAGGCTTTATGTATTCTCAGTTCATATTTTCAAGCTTTTGTTTTCATTCAGAAAGACTAAAAGAAATAAAGAAATAACCTCAAGAAAGTACTTACGGTTCTCATGGAAACACATGAGAACATTTCTGCCTCTCAGAACTCAATCTCAAAAAACCCCCAATATTGTAAGTCTTAGTGACATTGCTAGAGTTACCATGCTACGCAAAACATCACTTCTGTTGTCTTTGAATTATTATTTATAAAAGAGAGATGTAAAAACACTTCTGCAATGAAAATATTAAAAAATATCTGTACAAAATATTTAAAACTTTATACAGGAAAACTTGCACTGAGAATTAGGAGACCTGGCTCCTTTACCAGGTCAGCCACGGGATTTCCATATGACTCGATTTCATCAGTTCTCTGAATCTTCAGTTTCTGCATATATGAAGTCGACTTGGAATGCTTAATAAACACATCCTTAAAAATATGCTCTGAAATTCTTGGGTGGAGGTCATATACATGTGTAGACTATTAATGCTATGACTAAGAAGCATGCGTAATTAGAATTTGGAAACATAACTGGACAGTATGTATATAGCCTATGATAGACACCTCCCCAGCAGGGAAATTATTTCTAACTATGCCATTGATTTATTTTCTCATTTGGGGTAAATTATATCTGATGCTTGATAGTTTGCTCAAAAAATAAACAGGGAATATTAATTCCTTCTACCTTTCTGGAAATACTATTCTTCTGATTTGGGAAATGTTGAGTGTCTAAGTCCCAGTAATATTAGCTAAACATTCGTACCCATAAAATATTCATATGAGAAATGAACTGATAAAATAATTACTTATTCACTTACTCATAAATCACAAAAAAACCCTGACTGATCCTGGCCTACCTATCAGCTCAGCAGCACAAACAATTTTATATCTATCTGCTCCATCCTCTTCTTGCAATTTTGTTCTATCTTTCTTCATTTTATCTGTGTATATTTGGAACAACATTTTGATATACAGTAGCGTCGTTTTGTGGTTTCTTTTTTGTATTTTCTCTTCTGTGTTTTCCTGTGGTCACTCCCTGTTACAGTGTACAACAATTTTAGACAAGAGCATGCACACAAAACAAAGATGTTCATTCAAACACAAGCGGAAAAGCTAGAGCACATTACAACCCAATCTCCATTAGTCCACAAGTGACAAATTACATTGCAGTCACCTAAAATTTCCTCTGCTACTGCACTGAGTTTTTGCGCGTTATTTACAACCTGTTGCATTCAACTCCAGGAGTGGCTGCACTTCCCTCAATGAAAAATTCACCGTGCAGTTTTGAAAAACTCTTTGTTTAATTTAATCTTTGCTCAGAGCTTGACTGGGTGTTAAAAACAAGCGAGGAGTTGAAGAGCTAACCCAATATCTGCAAAGTGTAAAGTGTTGCTTTCTAAAGAAAAATACCTATATAAACAGAGAAAAGGCTCTTTGTGGTGATGCCTGTCAGTTGATACAAAATCATGCGTCCTAGAGAGTCGGCTGAGGGGTGAAAGTATTAAATGTTGCCAAGGCAGGGGGGAAAGGACCACAGGTGAGAAGGATGATCTGATGGGCTGAATAAAAAGAACGATCTGAGGGCTGAACAAAGAGTCCGGAGGTGGCTCTGTCTGATGATGGAGCATCTTGCTCGCAGGAGGCACCTCAGCTGCTGTTGCAAACCTGCAGAAGAAGCTGGGAGGGCAGGAGATGGCCGGTGCTGCAGGGTGGGAGCCGGGCAGTGGCCGGTGGCATCACTGGAGGTTTCTGAGGAAGGTGGCGATAGGAAAACACACGTGCCACTTTCTCTCCATCAGCCTGCTTCTGTTCTGCAGGCCAAATCTACCCCCTCACCCAGCTCTAAAGTTTTAGTGCGTTATCAATATCCCCCTTGCTTGCTTGTAGACCAACGCAGCTCCAGCCTGGTCCTCTCCGCGGTGTCCAGCGTGATGCTGGGCGTGCTGGTCCCTGCCTTGCCCGTCCATGCTGGTCCCTGCCCGTCCATGCTGTTCCCTGCCTTGCCAGCCCCCAGCCCCGTTCCAGGAGGGTCGCGGTGCTTGCTGCGACTGCTCTGTTCAAGGTACCCTTGAATATTCCCTGATGTGACTCACTCTGCTTCCCAAGTCAGAGATCCGGTGTTCTCAGCTCCACAAACCCCGCCCCCCCCCCCCCCCCCCTCACCTCTCTCCCTCCC
>Ga0181612_122885_pt1 | contig 18690 bp, 12 predicted proteins | sample HoacroProtozoa21_FD_119630 | JGI IMG/M metagenome (GOLD analysis project Ga0181612, IMG submission 119630) | Hoatzin crop microbial communities from Cojedes, Venezuel. Combined Assembly of Gp0051906, Gp0051904, Gp0051908
CATTGGTGGCGCATACAAGGCGGATGTTTATGGGGATGGCCTTGGTGCTGCCGACTCTGGTGATGCTGCGGTTTTGCAGCACCCTAAGCAGTTTGGGCTGAAGGCTAAGGGGGATATTCCCGATTTCATCGAGGAAGAGGGTGCCGTTGTTTGCCAGTTCCAACTTGCCAGCCTTATCGGCGTGTGCATCGGTGTAGGCCCCTTTTACATGCCCGAAGAGCTCGCTCTCAAACAGGGTTTCGGGGATGGCGCCGGCATCTACGCTCACCATCGGACCATTTGCCCTAAGGGATTTGCGGTGAATCTCGTTTGCAAGCATGTCCTTGCCGGTACCGTTCTCGCCAGTAATCAGCACTGAGGCATCTGTAAGGGCGATTTTATCGATGGTGCGGCGAATCTGAAGCATTGCTTCACTCTCGCCCCATAGCATGCTGTTTTGGGGATTGGAGATCTTTTCCTTGCTGCTGCCGGCCTCAATCGCTGATTTTAGGATGGAAATCAGCTTCTCATTATCCCAGGGCTTTACCACAAAATCGAAGGCACCCCGCTTCATTCCTTCCACTGCCAGAGCCACATCGGCGTATGCGGTAAACAGCACTACACGCACCTCTGGGGCGGTTTTCTTTATCTCCGAAAGCCAGTAGAGGCCCTCGTTGCCGGTATTGATGTCGGTGTGGAAGTTCATATCCAGCAGCACCGCGTCTGGCCTAAAAGAAGAAAGGGTGCTGATAAGAACATTGGGCGAGGGAATCAGCTCAACTTGAGCGAAATGCATTGGTAGTAAAATCTTTAGCGCCGACCTGATGCCGGCGTTGTCGTCCACTACCAAAATTTTCCCTTTTTTATTCACGCCACAAAGATAAGAAATTTTTGCAGGTTCGATTAAAAATGAGTACCTTCGCACTTTGAACCCCGATGCATATGAATGTCCTTGTAATAGGTTCTGGCGGACGGTGTCACGCCATCATAGATTCATTAAGCAAGTCACCTAGGGTAGAGCGCCTCTTCTGCGCACCTGGGAATGTGGGAATCGCCTCTAAAGCACAGTGCATTCCAATCAAGGATACCCAAGTAGACGAACTCTGCAACTTCGCGATAGACAATAAGATAGACCTTACGGTGGTAGGTCCCGAAGCCTCGCTAGCAGCTGGCATCGCGGACCTTTTTCAATCCCATGGACTCCGCATTTTCGGCCCCAGCAAGGCGGCCACCCAGATAGAGTCCAGCAAGGAATTCGCCAAGGCCCTGATGGTCAAATATGGCATCCCCACGGCAGCCTACCGCAGTTTTAACGATTATGAAGAAGCGCTGGCATATATCCGCGAGGGCTCTTTCCCCACGGTTATCAAGTTCGACGGGCTGGCAGCAGGCAAGGGCGTGGTGATTGCGACCTGCTTAAACGAAGCCGAGGAAGCCCTTAAGGCAATGCTGCAAGAGCGGAAATTCGGGGAAGGCAAGGTGGTAATCGAGGAATACCTGACCGGTCAGGAATTCTCCTGCCTCTGCTTTGTGAACGGGCGCAAGGTCTATCCGATGCCCTTCTCGCAGGACCACAAACGCGCCTTCGACGGCGACAAAGGTCCCAACACCGGCGGCATGGGCGCCTACACCCGACTCCCATTTATAAATAAGGAAGATGAGGCTTTTGCCATCGAAAAGATAATGAAACCCGCTGCAAACGCCCTTGTGGATGAGGGTTGCCCCTTCTGCGGGGTGCTTTACGGGGGCTTGATGAAAACAGCAAACGGCATCAAGGTAATAGAGTTCAACGCCCGCTTCGGCGACCCTGAAACCGAGGTGATTCTGCCCCTGCTCAAATCAGATATCTGCTCGATTTTCTGCGATGTGCTGGATGGCAGGGAACCTCAAATCGAGTGGGAGGATGCAGCTACACTTGGGATTGTGCTGGCCTCCAAGGGCTATCCCGGGTCCTACGAAAAGGGGTTTGAAATCGAAGGTTTGGACGCTGTGGATGGGGTTGTTTACCACATGGGAACCGCCCTCAAGGATGGCAAGGTAGTCACCGCGGGCGGCAGGGTGGCAATAGTTGTCTGCAAGGCTCCCAGTCTCATGCAGGCACAACAAAAGGCACTGTCTGAGGTGGATAAGATAAAGTGCTCTAACCTCTTCCACCGCAAAGATATAGGAAACAAAGCTTTTTAAATATGAAAGTATCGGTTATAATGGGTTCTGTCAGCGATTGGGATGTAATGTCGCAAGCTGTACAGACACTATCGGCGTTGGGTATTGACTGCGAAACCAAGGTTATCAGCGCCCATCGCACCCCTAAATTAATGTTCGATTATGCCAACACCGCAAGGGAGAGGGGAATCAGCGTTATCATCGCCGGGGCTGGGGGAGCGGCACATGTAGCCGGCGTAGTTGCCGGCTTAACCACCATCCCTGTAATTGGGGTGCCCATCCGAACCCAGATGATGGGAGGGCTGGATTCTCTGCTGTCCATTGTGCAGATGCCTGCGGGAGTGCCGGTTGCAACGGTAGCAATCAACGGTGCCAAGAATGCCGCCCTGCTAGCTGCCGAGATGCTAGCAATTAGCGACAAAGGCTTGCAGCAGAAGCTGGAAGATTTCCGTAAAGAACAGACAGACAAGGTGTTAAACGCTGAATTACCCCAAGAATAATGAAGGCAGCAAGACGCATTTTTGTAGAAAAAAAGCCTAGCTTCAGGGTTGAGGCTGACACACTGAAGAACGAACTCAATAGCAACCTCGGCTTGGAAATAAAGACCCTCCGCCTGCTGAACATATACGACCTTTTCGGTTTCTCCGATGAGCTGATGGACAAGGCCAGATACTCCGTTTTCGGAGAAGTAGTGACGGATGTGGTATCCGACTCTTGCGATCTGCAAGGCAAAAAATATCTGGCGATAGAATACCTGCCGGGCCAATTTGATCAAAGAGCTGCTTCGGCCTTGGCCTGCAGCAAACTGCTTGACCCTCAAGCAGATATAGCAATCAAAAGCGCCAAACTCCTGATATTCGACGACGACCTTAGCGATAATGCCCTAAACAAAATAGGGCATTATTGCATTAATGCAGTGGAGTGCCGACGCAAGGATTTATCGGTGCTGGCACTTAGCGATAATGCCGATGTAAAGCCGGTTGAAGTGCTGGATGGTTTTAGGGAAATGGAGGACCGCGCCGGCTTTTGCTCTAGGATGGGGCTGGCTATGAATGTGGATGACCTAGGCGAAGTGATCAACTACTTTAAGGCAGAAGGGCGCGACCCCAACGAAACCGAGTTGAGGATTCTCGACACCTATTGGAGCGACCATTGCCGCCATACCACCTTTACCAGCGAACTTCAGAGTATTAAGATAGACAAGTCCTTCATTTCCAGCGAGATAGAGAACTCTTTGGAGCGCTTGAAGCTAGTCCGCAGCGAACTTGGACGCGAGGAAAAACCCCTCTGCCTGATGGAACTTGCAACCATCGGCGCCCGCTACCTTTCTGCCAAGGGCTTGCTGGACGACTTGGAGCGGAGCGAAGAAAACAATGCTTGCAGCATATATATAAATGTAGATGTGGATGGGCAGATGCAGAAATGGCTGCTGATGTTCAAGAACGAGACCCACAACCATCCTACCGAGATTGAACCTTTCGGCGGTGCCTCCACCTGCCTCGGTGGTGCCATCCGGGACCCTCTTTCCGGCAGAAGCTATGTCTACCAGGCAATGAGGGTTACGGGCGCAGGAGATATCTATCAGCCTGTATCTCAGACACTTGCGGGTAAGCTTCCCCAGAGGGTGATAAGCACCAAGGCAGCCGCCGGCTATTCCTCCTACGGCAACCAGATTGGGCTTGCTACCGGGCATGTGCGGGAAATCTACCACGAAGGCTACACAGCTAAAAGGCTTGAGGTGGGTGCTGTGGTGGGTGCCGTTAAGGCTGATGCCGTGCGCCGCGAATCTCCTCAGGCTGGCGATGTGATTTTGATGCTTGGAGGCCGCACCGGCCGCGATGGAATTGGGGGAGCGACTGGTTCTTCCAAGGAACATAACGAAAAATCCCTTGAACTCTGCGGGTCAGAGGTTCAAAAGGGCAATGCCCCAGAGGAGCGCAAACTACAGAGGCTCTTCCGCCGTTCCGAAGTTGTCCGCCTAATCAAAAAGTCCAACGATTTTGGTGCCGGCGGTGTGAGCGTTGCCATCGGCGAACTTGCCCCTGGATTGGATATTTATTTGGACCGTGTGGCAGTAAAATACAGCGGTTTGAATGTAACCGAGCTAGCCATCAGCGAATCCCAGGAAAGGATGGCGGTAGTAGTGGAAAAGGCTGATATGCAGGAGTTTATGCGCTATTGCCACGAGGAAAACCTTGAGGTTGTACATGTTGCCGATGTTACCGACGGGTCCCGAATGCGAATGTTCTACGATGGCAAGGTGGTAGCTGATTTAAGCAGGGATTTTATCGACAGCGCAGGTGCAAAACATTATGCTTCCGCCCATATTGCTGCCGTGAAAAATAAGAACCCTTTCGAACAGCCTAATCGCGATGTGCTTTCCACAATGGGCGATGCTAATGTGCTGAGCCAGAGGGGCTTGATAGAGATGTTCGATTCTACCATCGGGGCCTCTACCGTGCTGATGCCGTTTGGCGGCAGTACCCAGCGCAGCGAAACCCAGGTTACAGTGCAGAAACTGCCTGTAGGTGAGGGCTTTACCAATACCGCCAGCATCATGGCCTTTGGCTATGACCCCTTCCTTAGCAGTTGGAGCCCCTACCACGGTGCCGCCTATGCGGTAATTGATGCCTGCGCCAAGGTGGTTGCTGCCGGTGCCCGTTACAACAAAATGCGCTTTTCCTACCAGGAATATTTCGAGAGAATGCACAACGAATACTCCTGGGGTAAGCCGCTGGCTTCCCTGCTGGGTGCGCTGAAAATGCAGCTGGACCTCGGCCTGCCTTCAATCGGCGGCAAGGACTCGATGAGCGGCAGTTTCAAGGATATAAATGTTCCCCCGATGCTGATGGCTTTTGGCATCACTACCGTGGATGCTCGTAATGTCATTAGCCCTGAGTTTAAGGCTGCCGGGCATCCGATTTACCTCGTAAGACATACGCCTTTATTTGATTATATACCTGATACAGAGGCGCTTAAGGCTAATTTCGACTTTATCTCTGCTGCTATCGAAAAGGGCTCCATCGTTGCCGCTTATGCTATTGGTTTTGGCGGTGTTTGCGAGGCTGTCTCCAAGATGGCCTTCGGCAATAATATCGGCGCTGACATCCAGATAGCTGACATTTACGATAAGCTCTATGGGTCCATCGTAGTCGAAGCTACCGAGCCGCTGCAATATCCTGCTGCTGAACTTATAGGTCATACTTCAGCGTCTGCTTCGATTAATTTCAATGGTAATAGCTTTGCTATCAGCGACTTATACACTGCGAATACCCGCCGATTTGAAAGCGTTTATCCTGATATACATATTCTCGAAAGGGCTGCGCCGAAATTAGATTTCTCCGCTGGAGACGCTCCGAAATCCCAATTTCGGTCTCCGCTTCGTGAACGAAATCTTTCAGATGCGCAGACGCAAATTGGTTTTGGCGACCATTTTTCGGGAGCCAAAATAATTTGCGCGGAGCACAATCATGAAAATAAAGTCCGTGTATACATTCCGGTATTTCCAGGAACCAACTGCGATTATGATACCGCAAAGGCGTTTAGAAGGGAGGGGGCAGAGATTGATAGCAATGTATTCTGCGACCTAAGCGCCGAAGATATTTTCGAATCAATCAAACGCATGAAAACCAGCATCGACGCCTGTGATATACTGGTATTCAGTGGCGGATTCTCAGCAGGAGACGAACCCGACGGCAGCGGAAAATTCATCGCCAATGTCCTGAATAACAGCGAAATAACCCAAGCCGTACACGCGCTAATCGACCGCGGCGGCCTCATACTCGGAATCTGCAACGGCTTCCAAGCCCTGATAAAATCCGGACTGCTGCCATACGGCAGGCTAGGCATGATAGGCGAAGACGCACCCACCCTCTTCCGCAACGACATCAACCGCCATATCTCCCGAATGACCACATGCAGGGTAGAAAGCGTTAACTCGCCTTGGCTGAGCGGGTTCCAACTGGGAGAAGAACATGTGGTAGCCATCAGCCATGGTGAAGGCAAGTTCGTCGCCAGCCCCGAAATGGAGCGGGAACTCTTTGAAAATGGGCAGGTCGCATTTACCTATCTTGACAACCCCAACGGGTCCACCGGCAATATTGAGGGAATAATCAGCAAGGATGGTCACATCCTGGGCAAGATGGGGCACAGCGAGCGCTATGAGCCTGGCCTGTACAAAAACATCCCTGGCAACAAGAGCCAGAACATTTTTAGGAACGCAATAGAATATTTTAATCATAAATAACTGTTTATTAATTAGTTAGCAATTATGGAACAAAAGGAAATGCTCTACGAAGGCAAGGCAAAGCAGGTTTACCTTACCGATGACCCAAATTACATCATCATCCACTACAAGGATGCTGCAACCGCTTTTAACAATGTCAAGAAGGCCACCATTGCAAACAAGGGCGTTCTGAACAACAAGATTTCCACCATTATCTTCAATTATCTGAAGAGCCAAGGCATCGAAACCCATTATGTGGAGACCCTAAATGATCGCGACCAGCTTTGCAAGAGAGTGAAAATCATACCTTTAGAGGTAATCGTGCGCAATATAATCGCCGGTTCCATGGCCAAGAGGCTGAACATCCCCGAAGGCACCAAGCCTGGCAATGTAATCTTCGATATCTGCTACAAAGACGATGAACTCGGCGACCCGCTTATCAATGACCATCACGCAGTTGCTCTCGGAGTTGTTACCTACGAGGAACTCGATTATATCTACGATGTTACCGCCAAGGTAAACAAGGCTCTCCAGGACCTTTTCGCCAAGATAGACATTACTCTGGTGGACTTTAAGATTGAGTTTGGTCGCACTTCCAACGGCAAGATTGTGCTGGCAGACGAGGTAAGCCCCGACACCTGCCGCCTTTGGGATGCCCACACCAACGAGAAACTCGACAAGGACCGCTTCCGTCGCGACCTCGGCAAAGTAATCGAGGCCTACGAAGAAATCTATAACCGTCTGAGCCAATTGAACTTAGCCTAATGTCAGGTGTAATTCATAAAGGTCTGCACGAGGAGTGCGGAGTGTTCGGAGTCTTTGGGGTGCCGAATGCCGCCGCCATTACCTATTATGGCCTTCACAACCTCCAGCATAGGGGGCAGGAAGGCTGCGGTATAGTCAGCTTCGACGAGGGTAAGATGCACAATGCCAAGGGCTTAGGCCTTGTAACAGAGGTCTTTAAGAAGTCCACCATCGCTTCCCTTCCGGGAAATATGGCTATCGGGCATGTGCGCTATTCTACCGCCGGAGGGGGCGGACTCGACAATGTACAACCCTTTGTGTTTAGGCACCATACAGGGGATTTTGCTCTTGCCCACAATGGCAACATCGTAAATTCCGACCAACTCAGGCTCTACCTCGAGGACAGGGGCAGCCTGCTCCAGTCCACTTCCGACAGCGAAATTCTGGCGCATCTGATGAAAAAAAGTGCTGGGGAAAGGCGAATCAACTCCATTATGGAGGCCCTGAATATGATTGAGGGCGCCTTCTCCTTCCTTATCATCACCGCCCACCGAATCTATGCTTGCAGGGATAAATATGGCCTCAGACCCCTCTCTATTGCCCGTTTAGGGTCCGGATATGTGGTGAGCAGCGAAACCTGCGCCTTTGATACTGTGGGTGCCGAGTTCATCCGGGATGTAGAGCCGGGGGAGATTGTTACTATTGATTCCAAGGGCATCCGGTCCAATAAATATTCGATGTTCCAGCACTGGAAGATGTGTGCAATGGAGTACATTTATTTCTCCCGCCCCGACAGCGATATCGAGGGTAGAAATGTGCATGCTTTCCGCAAGGAAACTGGCCGTTTGCTCTGGAAAGAAGCTCCCGCGGATGCTGATATTGTAGTGGGCGTGCCCGATTCAAGTCTCAGTGCTGCAATGGGTTACTCCGAAGCGAGTGGGATTCCCTACGAAATGGGCCTGCTCAAAAACAAATATGTGGGTAGAACCTTTATCCAGCCTTCGCAGGACCTGCGCGAGATTGGGGTGAGGATGAAACTCTCTGCCATCAAGAGCATCGTTGGGGGCAAGAGGATAGTGCTGATAGACGATTCGATTGTGCGCGGAGTTACCTCCAAGAGGATAGTGGATATGCTGCACAAGGCGGGAGCAACCGAGGTGCATGTGCGCATCGCCAGCCCTCCAATTACCCATCCCTGCTTTTATGGGGTGGACATTTCTACCTACGAGGAACTTCTCTGCGCCCATAAAAGCATAGAGGAGGCGGCACAAATGATAGGTGCCGATTCCCTTGCGTTCATCTCTAAAGAATCCCTGTTCAAAGCTGCCGGCGGAAGGAAGGAACTTTGCCTTGCCTGCTTTACAGGTGATTATCCCACAGCACTTTACAAGGATGTAAAGGAAGCAAACAAGGATGGAAAATTCTAAGACTATGGCAGAAGAATATACAAAGGCAGGAGTCGACCTCGAGGCAGGATACGAGGTTGTCCGCCGCATTAAATCTCATGTTGCATCAACGGCCAGACCCGGAGTGATGGGCGGCATTGGGTCCTTCGGAGGCATGTTCGACCTCGCTTCCCTTGGCTATAAAGAGCCGATTTTGGTGAGCGGCACCGACGGTGTTGGCACCAAGCTGAAGCTAGCATTTGAGCTTGAAAAGCACGATAGTATTGGCATAGATGCAGTTGCAATGTGTGTCAACGATGTGCTTGCCCAGGGTGCTGAACCGCTGTTTTTCCTTGATTATGTGGCACTTGGGCACAATATCCCAGCAAAGGTGGAGTCCATTGTTGCCGGAGTGGCAGAGGGTTGCCGCCAGGCAGGTTGCGCACTCATCGGTGGGGAAACCGCCGAAATGCCTGGCATGTATGCCGATGGCGAATACGATATTGCAGGCTTTACCTGCGGGGTGGTAGAGAAGTCGGCGCTGATTGATGGCAGTAAGGTTGCTCCAGGTGATGTCATCGTGGGAATTGCCTCCAGCGGGGTTCATTCCAATGGCTTTAGCCTTGTGCGTAAGATAATAGCAGACAGCAAGTTATCTCTCCGTGGCTTCTATGAGGAGCTGGGCGGCGCCAGACTTGGGGATGTGCTTTTGCAGCCAACCCGAATCTATGTTAAGCCGGTGCTGAAGCTGATAAAATCGCTGGATATCCACGGCATAGCCCATATCACCGGTGGCGGTTTCGATGAGAATATTCCTCGCATTCTCAAAAAGGGGCAAGGCGTTGAAATTCAGGAAGGTAGCTGGGAGATTCTCCCCATTTTCAGCTTCCTGGAAAGCCAAGGCAAAATCCCCCACAGGGAAATGTTCAATATCTTCAATATGGGTATCGGCATGGTGCTGGCGGTTGCCGCAGAGGATGCTCCCAAAGCAGTGCAAATGCTTGAGAATCAGGGAGAAAAGGCTTATGTCATCGGTAAGGTAGTTGAAGGGGAGGGCGTATGCATAAAATAGCTGTCTTTGCCAGTGGGTATGGGTCCAATCTTGAGGCCATTTGCAATGCCTGCGATGCCGGGGAAATTCCCGCAAGGGTAGAGCTGGTGGTGTGCGATAAGCCTTCTGCCCGTGCCTGCTCGATAGCAAAGGAAAGGCGGATTGACCTCTTTGCCTTTGACCCTCATAGCTATTCGGAAAAGGCTGAGTATGAGGCACTTATCTCCCAAAAATGCAAGGATGCAGGAATTGAACTTATCTGCCTTGCCGGCTATATGAGGATAGTTGGACCTACGCTGCTGAGGGATTTTGGAGGGAAGATTATCAATATTCATCCTTCGCTGCTGCCGGCTTTCAAGGGAGCGCACGCAATCGAACAAGCCCTAGAATATGGGGTGAAAGTGTTTGGGGTGTCCATTCATTATGTGGATGAAAGTCTGGACGGCGGGAAGATAATAGCTCAGCAGGCTATACCCTACGAAGGGTCTGATTTAGAGGAAATTACAGCAATGACTCATGCTGTAGAACATAAACTTTACATTAAAACCATTAAAAATTTATTATGCGGGCTTTAATCAGCGTAAGCAATAAGGATGGCGTGGTACAATTCGCCTCCGAACTTAAAAAACTAGGCTGGGAAGTGATTGCAACGGGCGGTACAATGCGTTTGTTGCAGGAAAATGGGGTTGAGGTAATCAGCATCAGCGATGTTACCGGCTTCCCCGAAATCTGCGATGGGCGTGTCAAGACCCTGCACCCTAAGGTGCATGGCGGTCTGCTTGCCCGTCGCGACGACCCATCCCATCTTAAAGCATTGAAAGACAATGGGATAGAATTTATTGACCTGGTGTGCGTAAATCTTTATCCCTTTAAGAAAACCATCTCAAAGGAGGGTGTGGATATGGCCGAAGCCATCGAAAATATCGATATCGGCGGGCCTTCCATGCTTCGCAGTGCGGCCAAGAACTACAAGGATGTGACCGTGGTTTGCGACCCTGCCGACTACTCTACCGTGCTTGCCGAAATTGCCGAAAACGGCAATACAAGCGAGTCTACAAGGCTAAAACTAAGTGCCAAGGCCTACACCCACACGGCTGAATACGATTGCTGCATTGCGCAGTTTATGCGTGCCAAGGCCGGCCTGAATGAGAAAATTTTCCTTGAATACGAGCTTGCTCAAGAACTACGCTATGGGGAAAATCCTCACCAGAAAGCAAAGTTCTACCGTGAATCCGAACCCTGCTCCTATTCTCTGGCCTTTGCTCGCCAGTTGAATGGTAAGGAGCTGTCCTACAATAATATACAGGATGCAAATGCCGCCCTGAACATTGTCCGTGAGTTTACAGACGAACCCTTCTGCGTGGGGCTTAAGCACATGAATCCCTGCGGTGCGGCAATTGGTTCTGATGCTGCCGATGCTTGGCGCAAGGCTTATGAGGGTGACAAGGTGAGCATCTTCGGAGGTATCGTTGCTTTCAATCGCGAAGTGACCCTTGAGGCTGCCCAGTTGCTGAAGCCCATTTTCTTGGAAATTGTAATTGCTCCTTCCTTCTCGCAGGAGGCTCTAGACCTGCTTTGCACCAAGAAAAACCTGCGTTTGCTAGAAGTCGATATGACTCCCGATGCTATCGTTCACAAGCAGTATGTCAGCGTAAATGGCGGTCTGCTTTGCCAGGATGCCGACAGGCAGATTAAGGAGGTGGTCGCCGATATGTGCGTTACCTCTCTCCAGCCCAGCGAAGCGCAGCTAAAGGACTTGAACTTTGCTTGGAAAATGGTTAAACATGTGAAATCCAATGCAATAGTGGTGGTTTCCGGCGGGCGCACCCTTGGAGTTGGCGCCGGTCAGATGAACCGCGTCGGGTCTGCCAAAATCGCCCTCGAGGCTGCCAAGGCTGCCGGTTTCGATTCTGACCTTGTACTCTCTTCCGATGGCTTCTTCCCCTTTGATGATACGGTTGAATTGGCCGCATCCTACGGGGTCAAAGCTATCGTTCAGCCCGGCGGAAGCATCCGCGACGAAGATTCTATTAAAAAGGCTAATGAGCTGGGAATCAGTATGTTATTTACTTCAATGCGACACTTTAAACACTGAAATATATGAGAAAAATCGATGTTGTACTTGGTCTCCAATGGGGAGATGAGGGTAAAGGCAAGGTGGTGGATGTTCTGACCCCTTCGTATAAGGTGATAGGCCGTTTTCAGGGTGGCCCCAACGCCGGCCATTCTCTGGTTTTTAGCGACACTTCCTTCGTGCTTCACACCGTTCCTTCCGGCATCTTCAGGGAGGACACAATCAATGTAATAGGTAATGGAGTGGTTGTAGACCCCGTAATTTTGATGGATGAAATCCGCAAAATCGAGGAGAAGATTGGGGATGTGAGCGGCAAATTGAAGATATCCAAGCGTGCCCACCTGATTCTCCCTACCCACAGGATGTTGGATGCTGCCAGCGAAGCTGCCAAGGGCAAGGCCAAAATCGGGTCTACCCTTAAAGGCATCGGCCCTACCTATATGGACAAAACTGGGCGCAACGGCCTTCGCTTCGGGGATATTCTTTCCCCTGAATTTATGGATAGGTACGAGCGGCTCAAGCATAAGCACGAGGGCTTGCTTGCCCAGTATGATTTCAGCTATGATATCAGCGAATACGAGAAGGATTGGCTTGCTGCGGTAGAGGACCTTAAGCGCTTCGAATTCATTGAGAGTGAGTGGGTTATAAATAAGTATCTGGATGAAGATGTGCCGGTTTTGGCAGAGGGAGCGCAGGGTTCGATGCTGGATATCGACTTCGGTACCTACCCCTTTGTAACCTCTTCCAACACCCTTGCTTCTGGGGTTTGCACCGGTCTGGGAGTTGCTCCCCAGCGCATCGGCAAGGTGATGGGTATTTTCAAGGCATACTGCACCCGCGTCGGTAGCGGCCCTTTCCCCACCGAACTCTTTGACGAGGTAGGGGAGAGTCTCCGCCAGATTGGACATGAGTTCGGAGCTACTACCGGCCGTCCCCGCCGTTGCGGCTGGCTCGACCTTGTGGCTCTGAAATATGCGGTGATGATGAGCGGAGTTAACTCCTTGATAATGATGAAGTCGGATGTAATGGACAACTTCGATACCGTCAAGGTGGCAGTGGCCTACAAATATCAGGGTAAGACTCTGGACTATCTGCCCTACGAAATCAACGAGGGTATGGAGCCGGTTTATAAGGAGTTCGAGGGCTGGAAATGCGATATCACTGCCATCCGCAATTATGCCGACCTGCCCGATGCGCTCAAGCGCTATATTGCTTTTATAGAGGAGTTTACGGGCTGCCCTGTGGATATAGTTTCCGTCGGGCCCGACCGCAGCGAGGTTATTCTTCGCTAGAAATTCCTACTCTGGAATAGATAAAGTCCACATTTTTAAAGTAGTAGTCGAGGGTGAAACAGCTCTCGACTTCTTCTTTTGTGAGCTTGCCCATTACCTCTGCGCTTTCGAGTAGAAGTGTCTGATAGTCAAGACCTTCGCTCCAAGCTCGCATGGCTATCGGTTGCACCGTGTCGTAGGCTTGCTCGCGGGTGAGGCCCTTGCCGATTAGGGCGTTCATCACCCTCTGTGCGAAAATCACTCCCTTGGTGGCGTATATGTTCTGAATCATCCTTTCGGGGTAGACCGTCAGATTGGCTAGGATGCCATTGAAGCGGTTCAGCATATAGTCCAGCAGTTCGGTGGCATCGGGGAGGATGATGCGTTCGGTGCTGGAATGTGAGATGTCGCGCTCGTGCCAGAGGGCAACATTCTCGCAGGATGCACTCATATAACCCCTCATTACTCTTGCACAGCCGCAGATGTTCTCGCTGCTGATGGGGTTGCGCTTGTGCGGCATTGCGCTCGAACCCTTCTGGCCCTTGGCGAATGCCTCTTCCACCTCGCGGACTTCCGTGCGTTGCAGATTGCGAACTTCGAAGGCCATCTGCTCCAGGGTGGAGGCTATAATTGCCAGAGTAGCAATGTAATAGGCGTGTCTGTCGCGCTGTAGAACCTGAGTAGAAATGCGGGCAGAGTCGATGCCAAGCTTGTCGCAGACATAGTCCTGAATGAACGGGGGAATATTGGCGTAATTGCCCACTGCTCCGCTCATTTTTCCTGCTTCTACGCCTTTGCAAGCGGTTTTGAAGCGTTCGATATTGCGCTTGGTCTCCTCGTACCAAAGGGCCCATTTCAGTCCAAACGAGGTGATATCAGCGTGGATGCCGTGGGTTCTGCCGATGCAGGGGGTACTCTTGAACTCCAGTGCCCGCTTGCGCAGGGTCTCGAGGAACATCTCGAGGTCTTTCAGCAGAATGGCATTTGCCTGCTTGAGCAGCCAGCCATTGGCGGTGTCAACCACATCGGTGGAGGTTAGCCCGTAGTGCACCCATTTCTTTTCTTCGCCCAAGCTTTCGCCCACTGCACGGGTGAAGGCAACCACATCGTGACGGGTCTGTTCCTCAATTTCCTTGATTCGTTGGATACTGAATTTAGCGTTGGAACGGATTTTCTGGACATCTTCCTCGGGGATGACCCCAAGTTTGCTCCAGGCTTCGCAGGAGAGAATCTCTACTTGCAGATAGGCGTTGAACTTGTTTTCCTCAGTCCAAACATCCCTCATGACCTTGCGGGAATATCTTTCAATCATGCTTACAAATTTACATAAAAATTCCCGTTTCTCCAGCTGTATTTTAAAGAAAATATGGGTCTAGCTGGCGTCGCCTTCAATCTTTAATGCTTTTCTGCCGGAGGCAGGCTCTGGAAATGGCGGGTACTGATAACCTGAATCAGGAAAATCAGGGCAAAAATGCACGCCATCTTGAAGGGGGCGCTGATATCTTCTGCGCCGAAAAGAAGCTTGCCCAGAGGCAGCACAATCAGCGGAGAGAGGAACTGCCCCAGGTAGAGTGCTATGCTTAGCAGCGGCATCACGGTGGTGGCAGCGCTCTTTCCTCCCTTTATCGATGCGATAGTGTTGAGGTAGGGCACTCCCACTCCGTTTGCAAGGCCGATAAATGCCGACCCTGTTATCAAACCGCCGGTGTTGGGGAAGATTACCATCAGCAGATAACCGATAAAAAATAGGGTAGGGGCCATGTATTTAATGGGTTGGCGGAAGCTGCGCATTAGCCAGCCAAAGGCCAGTCCAACGATGAAGGCAACTACATCCAATGCTACCATTATTATGGTGATGGCGCTATTGCTTAAAACGGTCTCTGAGTGCGCTGCAATGGCGAAATTGGTGGGATAGACAAAGAAGATAATCATCAGCAGGAGCATCCCCACAACCGATGGATGGAACCTTCTAACCCTAGCAAAAAAGCCGTTTGGAACCTTGATTGCACCCACTGGTTCAACAGAACCGAGTGCTAGGTCGGCGCTGGCCTGTTCTTCGTCGGAAAGTTCGCTTCTGGTGATTTTAGGCTTGCCGATATATTCAGCGGGAAGATAGAGCAGCACCAGTACTACTGCAATCAGGCCGATGGCATAAACCAGGAAGGCGTAGTTCCATTGGATGTTGGCCAGCAGACCGGCGAGCAGGGTGGCTACAACGCCGCCCATCTGGTTCATCGCAGCGCTTAATCCCATCAGCCCGGCCTGCTCCTCGGGGGAGTAATAATAGCTTAGCAGACCCGTTGAGAGGGGCATAATCAGTCCGACGCTAATGCCAAGTAAAGCTCTGAGTATCAGCAGTATACCTATTGAACTTGAGAAGAATGCTCCGCAGCCAAAGACTACATACATGAGTAGGCCTGTGAGAGCAATGGCCCTGGTGCTGAACTTGCGGCTGATGACAGGGAAAAGCAGGTTTGTGATAATGATGAACAATGCCGGCATGCTCACAATCATCTGAACCAGAATGTCGGGAGCGCTGCTGAAATGCTGTTTGATGATGCCGAGGGCCGGGGCTATCGCCGCGCCAGCCATTACGGTGAGAAGCGAAATGGACAGGATAGTGCCTGTCAGCTTTTTAGATACTGCCATAAGTGATTGACTTTTAATATTCTACATCTACCAACCAAACCTCAGTCACTTACAGTCCAGAAAAATCGGTGATCGCTTTCAGTTGCCGAATTTGGCGCTGCAAAAATAGGAAATTTTTTTTACAAGTAAAAAATGCCTAACTTTGGAAGTTCTGAAGAAAAGTTTAAAACATGAAGACTTGTATAAAACTATTGATGCCTCTGGCCGCTCTGATGCTTGGGCTTGCCGGCTGCAAATCCGACAATGGTGCTAACTCAAAACCTGCTATTCCTGTTGATAAGGACCTCGAATCCAAGGTCGAAAAGACCCTTAAGAGCCTCAGCCTTGAGCAGAAAGTTGGGCAGATGATTCAGATTTCGGTGGAGAATGTTACCAATGCAGATAATTCCGGCCTTGACCCCGAAAAGCTCGACCTGGTCATCGGCAAATATAAGGTTGGTTCCATCCTGAATGTGTTCCGCAGTGCCGCTAACGACCGCTTTGTCACCGCTCAGATAATCAAGGAAATCCAGGATAAGTCGATGGAGGAAATCGGCGTTCCCTGCATCTATGGACTGGATATGATTCACGGAGCGACCTACCTTAGCGAAGGCACCTTCTTCCCCCAGGAAATCAATCTTGGAGCCAGCTTCAACCCCGAACTTGCAGCTGAAATGGGCCGTATCATGGCATACGAAACCCGCGCTGCAATGTGCCCTTGGGTTTTCTCTCCCGTAATGGACCTTGGCCGCGACTGCCGCTGGTCCCGCATGTGGGAAAGTTGGGGCGAAGACGCTTATCTTCAGAGTGTTATGGCCGTTGCCGAGACCAAAGCCCTGCAAGGCGATGACCCTAATCATATCGGCCCCGAGAATGTTTCGGTCAGTCTCAAACATTATATGGGTTACGGCGTTCCCGTTTCCGGCAAGGACCGTACTCCCGCCATCATCGCAGAGTGCGACCTCCGCGAAAAGTTCTTCCGCCCTTTCAAGGAGTGCATTGAGGCGGGTGCGCTGAATGTAATGGTCAACTCCGCTTCTATCAACGGCATCCCTACCCATGCCAACAAAACTCTGCTTACCGGTTGGCTCAAGGAGGGGATGAACTGGGATGGTATGATAGTTACCGACTGGGCAGATATCAACAATCTTTGGGAGCGTGACCATGTGGCTGCAGACCGTAAGGAAGCGCTTTCACTGGGCATTAATGCCGGTATCGATATGGTGATGGACCCTTCCGACCCCGCCGCTTGCGATGACCTGCTGGCAGCAGTCAAGGAGGGCTTGATTCCCCAGAGCAGAATAGATGATGCAGTGCGCAGAATCCTCCGCCTGAAATACCGCGTTGGCCTCTTTGACAACCCTACTTGGGATATCAACGGCTATGATAAGGTGGCTTCCGAGGAGTTTAAGGCTAGTGCCCTTGCGGCAGCGCTTGAGAGCGAGGTTCTGCTTAAAAATGAGGATAATATCCTGCCTTTGAAGCAGGGGAGTCGCATCCTTGTGACCGGTCCTAACGGCAATGCAATGCGCCCTCTGAACGGTGGCTGGAGCTATACTTGGCAGGGTACCAACGCCGAGGAATATGTAGAGCCATATAATACTATCTATGAGGCACTTGCAGCAAAATTCGGCGAGGGTAATGTCCGCTATGTGCCCGGGCTTGAGTATGTTCAGGACTATGGCCAGTGGCAGGAAGAGGTGAATGTAAATATCCCCTCAGCGGTTGCAGCAGCTCGCAGTGCTGATGTTGTTGTGGTTTGCGTTGGTGAGAACTCCTACTGCGAAACTCCCGGCAACATGGATGACCTTAACCTCTCTTCCAACCAGAAGGAACTGGTGAAGGAAATTGCCAAGACCGGCAAGCCTATTGTGCTGATACTCAACGAGGGACGCCCCCGCATCATTGGGGATATAGAGCCTCTTGCAAAGGCCGTTGTGGATGTTATGCTGCCTAGCAACTTTGGTGGCGATGCTCTTGCAGAACTCCTTGCAGGCGATGCCAACTTCAGCGCAAAACTGCCCTTCACCTATCCAAAGCATATCAACGCTCTGCATACATACGATTATAAGGTATCCGAGCATCGCGAAACAATGGAGGGTGTTTATAATTACGATGCAGTTATGGATGTTCAGTGGCCCTTTGGCTATGGTTTGAGCTATACAACTTACGAATATTCCGACCTCAAATGCGATAAGACCAGCTTCAAGGCCGGCGATGTGCTGAACTTCAAGGTGACTGTAAAGAATACCGGCAATGTTGCAGGCAAGGAAGCAGTCCTGCTCTACTCCAGCGACCTGGTTGCCAGCCTGATGCCCGATGTAAAGCGCCTTCGCGCTTTCAGCAAAATCGAGCTCCAGCCCGGCGAGAGCAAGGTTGTCGAGCTAAGCGTACCTGCCAATGACTTAGCGTTCGTTGGCGCCGACGGCAAATGGCGTCTCGAAAAAGGCGACTTCCGCATCGCCGTCGGCGACCAAAGCCTCATGCTCACCTGCTCCGCCGACAAGATTTGGGACGGGCAGAATATTAACTAATTCTTTCCTCTGGCATTTCTTCAAGCACCATAAACAAGAGGATATGGCTTAAATGTACTAAAGATTGCGGCTGTCTTCGGGGTGCTTTGACTTGGAGCGATTGACCAGCCAGACGCCGGTGAAGACAAGAAGGATGGCTGCAACTTTCTTATAATCAAGTACATCCATGCCGGAAAAGATGCTGACTGCTACAGCTACAATCGGCTGGAGATAGGTGTACATGCTCACCACGGTAGGGCGCAGGCGTTGCTGACCGAAGGGTATCAAGAAGTAAGCGACGAAGGTGGCGAACACCACCAGATATGCAATCTCCAACCCTGTAGACATAGGTACAGAAGCCCAGTCCAGTTTTATCAGCGAATGGCCCGAAAGCGGAATGCTCACAATAAAGGAGAAAAGGAACATCCATTTCATGAAGTCCACCACGCTATACTTCTGAATTAGTGGCCTGAAAATCCCTAGATATGAGGCAAATGAGATGCTATTTATCAGTAGCAGGATTATCCCCTTGGTTGTAGAAACGCCGCCCGATTGAGCAAAGTGCAAGGAATTGAAAATCAGTAATATAATGCCGCCAAGACTAATCCCGACACCTAATGCCTTCTTGCCAGTAATGGGCTCTCCTGTAAAGATAGC
>Ga0181612_162761_pt1 | contig 18690 bp, 7 predicted proteins | sample HoacroProtozoa21_FD_119630 | JGI IMG/M metagenome (GOLD analysis project Ga0181612, IMG submission 119630) | Hoatzin crop microbial communities from Cojedes, Venezuel. Combined Assembly of Gp0051906, Gp0051904, Gp0051908
CTTTAAAAAAAAAAAAAAAAAGAGCGCTGTAGAAGTTGGCAGATCTGTGAAGAGTTGTGTACAGAAACCAGCTACACTGAGCCATCCCGGACTATTTGTGGCACAGTACTTGTGCTTGATAAATGCTACCAAGTCACCTAAAAACATGTATCAAGCAAACAAGAAAAAGTGGACTTGCTGAGATGACTTCTACCCGCACGCTTTCCTGCTTCTTGTCTAGCACCTTGTGAGAAGGGCTTTAAATTGTTCTGTTTTCAATGGCCTTTTGCCTATTATTTTTTTTTCTTGGCTGTCATTACCTCACTTTTGTTGGAAGCACGCAGGATCGGGGGAAGCCAAGATGTTTTGGTTCAGCTGTTTATGTGAGGCTTATGACAGATGGCAGAATTTTATCCTTAATGTGAAGTTTTTCCAGCCCGGGTGTCCAGCGTGAGAACAATCCCTCAGCCTGCAGCACACCCAAGGTCACTGCGGTAGGATGGCCTCAGGTGGGCATCAGGAAAAAGCACCAGCCCTGGGGTGGTCGCTAAGGGTCTGCAGACACTACGAGCTTCATAGATGGTGGTGTTACTCCTAGCACAGTTCTGCCTTTTGAACATCAGGGCTTAATTAGGAATGCAAAAAAATGATAAACCTTTAGCCTGGACGAAAAATGAAAAAGAAGCTGGGGCATTCATGTTGGACCCTCAAAAAAAAAAAAAAATTATGTTATTTACTTGGACTTTATTACAGCCTGCATCGAGCTGCACCAAACATTAGTCATCTTTATTGAGTTTTTAGTAGAAGGAGTGACTAACTTAATCATAATAAAACCAGCATTCTTACTTTATAATACAGTACAAAACCAACTAATATATTAGCAGGTAAGCTCTAAAACCATAGAGCCAGCTTCTGGTCATATTTGAATGATGTAATCTGTAATAATTCTGTCATGTTTAAGTATATTTTTCCAGACGTATACCAATGGAATTGTTATCACAACCTTTTCCAAATCTCCCAATAGAAGGCATCAATGCGAATAAAAAATAATGGTGTGAGGTAGTGATTAGCTTTAGGGTATGTAAGAGTCATTATGATTTCTATCTCGCATGTTTGTCACATTCTGTATCAAAATTTGTATCTAAAAATGTTTTCTGATCCCCTTTTGACTATGTAACATCTGTTAGGAAGTAAACACAGATTTTCTTGTACTGTATGAAAGATGTTGATGTTCTAGAAAATGCTAAGAAAATGTTTTAAACATGATCTTTTTTTTTCAAACCTGATCCTTTCTTTTTTCTGAGATCTGTGAAGAGAATATCTTTTCCTTTCTGCTATTTCCATCACATACAGAAAAAAATTATTTTCCTTTATTTAGTCAATTCATGATTCCGAAAATTCCTAAAATAAACCTAATCTCTCTCTAGACATGCAAAGCATTATAGGAGTTGTCCCAGGCTGATATAAATTATTATACTTCTGTTGGAGCAAATATTTGATTGTTTGCATCTTCTGAGGGTTTGCCTCTGTGAGAAAAAAAGTGACATTTTATTCTTTGCTTCAGCAAGTGTTCGATATTCCTGGTAAACTGTGACGTAAATCAGTTTTGATATCTTGTTGTAGCCTTATTACATTATAAAAATCCTCTTCTGAATGTAGGAAATTTGCTCTGCCTTTTTCAGTGCTGCAGTTTAAAAACAAATGGAATAAATTTTAGGTGGGCGTTCATGAAATGGAAAAAAAGGAACGGAGGCCTCTTGAGCAGTATTTTTCCGTTCTGTTGCTTTTTTGGTTTTGATTTCATGGCACACAAATAGGATCTACCTTCGCTATTTTATCACAGATAATTGCATCTAAATCTTTCCAGATATTAAAAATAGTTGATCTTCATCTATCTTTGTAAAATACCTGGGTTTTTTCTATTTTCTGCATCACTATTATTCCACATATTGCTATTTCCATTTGCCCGGATCTATTCCTTTTTTCAAGAGAGATCATTAGATGCAATTTGACAATATGTTGGAAGAAGCTTTAATAAATAAAGAAAGTTTGACTAATAGGAGTTTTACCTTTATTTCACATCACTGTTCACTTCCAAATGAAAACATCAACCTATAGTTTTAAGGAAGCTATTTGTATGAACAATCTATTGTTTTGTTCAAATAAAGGGTTATCGTTTGTCTTTTTGTCTGTATTTTCTCATATAGTAGTTCCCTTTCTTTCCTTTCTTTCCTGTTACTTTCAGTCCTACCTTAATTCTTACAAGCACATTATCACATGAATATTTTACTTTTCAGTACGTAGACATCCTTCTGCTTTTAGCTTGTATGTATTTTAGCCTGTCAAAACTTTAGAAATTATTTTTGTGTCCAAGGGACTTACATGTGTTAGCTGTTGTCTGGCTAAGCAATCTGCTTCATTCTGAGCATGACTGAATTCTAAATAAGATCTAGTGGCCCACCAAGTATTAAACACAGCTACAAAATATATTAATCTACAGAATTGAATAATATGGCAATCTTTTAGTATTTATATCTACAGTAGCCATAAAAGGAGAATCACATTTTAACTCAAAAGTCCTCTTGAACATTGGAGCCTGAGATAAGCTGTTTTAGGGTTTACATTTCGTGATCGCTCTGTTGGTTGATGTCTCATTTGACAAGAAGATATCTGATAAAGTGTCTTTTCAGTTATAGGACAGGAAGATTAAAGAAATTTAAAGTTTTCACATCTTCGGGGCATGAAGTTGGGCTCCAAGTCGAACTTAAGCATCATAAAACAGAGGTGACCCACGTTGCAAAGGTGCTAATTCCCAGCTGCTGTGGACATAAGTTGTTCTCACTCATGGTGTTAGCCCACAAAAAAACTCATGTCTTCTTCTGTCTGCTGTCTGTTACATGTGGCATGTCTTCTCTGAGCACACATTCTTTCACCTAGTTCTCTTCCTGCAAATTTTGACCCCAAACCTCTCTTCACCTTAAACCCTTTCAACAAAACTCTGTGTATGCTAATAAGTCATTTTAAATTCCACACAGAATTTTAAAAGGCAAGACACTGAGTAAAACTTGACCACGACCTATTCTTCACATTCTGTTCTCCCATTGCCTCCATTTTTCCCATGGTACGTTATTTCCCTTGCTCCTACCCTATTTAGAGATTTACATTATTAGTTTTCTATAAAGAGATTCCCCATTTTTGCCTTCTGCATAGACAATAATTTATTCCAGATGATGAAAGTTGTTTATGTCTGAGAAAATAGTTGATTAAGACCTTGCCTGTATCTATGCATGACAGTTGCTCACTGTCCTGTAAATCTGGTTGAGCTTGGTCATTTGCAGTTCTTCCCTTATGGAGTCAGTGACAAGTTGGTCACCTACAGCTTTCTTAAACCCAGCTAAGCTTTGTATTCACCAAGAGAATAGAAGGTCACTGTAAAATATTTTTAAGAGGAGAACTAATCCACAGAACTGTCTGTGTTGCTTAACACCCTAACATCTCATGGTAGCAGCAATAATTAGATCTACCTTCTCCAGCTCCCACCGGTGAAGCTGGTTCCTCTTCTTGCTTTTCTGAGAGGACAACCTTTTCAAACCTTACAAGTTCTCCACGTGCCTTTTTCAGTGTTGTACCTGTTGCTGAAATCCCTAACACTAAGTCCTGGTCCTCCAGTTGTCCGTATTGCAGGCTGCCACCTGTCCTCCCCATCCCCGTGCCCTTTCTGTAGAAAGAGGAGCACAGTGGAAGGTAAGACATATCTCCCTCCCATCCGCCACATCAGTCCTGTCCCACTGCAGGGCCAGGAATGCGCGTACTAACCCGTAGGACCAAAGGTGATCGGAAGTCCAGTAAGATGGACGCAGCTTAGGATGGCAGGCTTTGCGCTGCGTTTCTGAGCAAACACTGCTGCCTTGCTAGCTCTGCTGTTGCCTGCAGCCGAAGGGCAAAGTGGGCTGGCACATTTTGTTATTTCCTAAATTGCTGATCCCCTCGCCCCACAGAGCGAATATCGTAACTGGATGTGACGCAACATTCATAAATGAGGACACTCCTTATCTGTCAGAAATGTTCTTATTTTCTGCACTGTTTTCATGTTCCAGCAGCCACATAATAAGATACAGATCTTCAGAACTGGCCTCTTTTTGTCAGGAGATGTTGTGATATTCCTACATCTAGTAAGCAGCAGAGTTCCTTCAAGGCAAGTACAGTTACGTTTCAAATAAACCACAATGATGTCATACATTTGTTTCCATTCCCATTTCATTGACAGACATTGGAGGGGAAGAACAGATATTGTATTTTCATTCATTTTGTAGTCAATGGTCAGATATTTGAGCACCACTCGCAGAATGTATCTCGGTGCCTATATAGCTCTCACACGTAACAAAAATTTGCGCAAGCGCATCTAGCTCTCAAAAGCATGTCCATCTTTTCAATGTTATTTGGTTTCAAGCAGTCACTGATTTCAGTCATTCTAGGTCTTTTAGGTTAATACTTGTGACCCCAACGTTCTCCTCCGCTTCTGAGCTCTGTGATCAGTTTGATCTGTTTGAGCAACTGAAAGATGCGATTCTGATCTTCACTACCTGGAAACCCATTGCTCTGACATACAGGTATTTTAGTCCCATTCCTGAGCCCAGCAAATAGTTTACAAATAATTTTGGTGGCACTAAAGAAGTGCAGGTCTTGTTTTATTTTCCTTTGAGTGCAGGCTGGTTTAAAATAAACTCAGTTTGTGTTGGTGACCATCATTTATAAAGGCCTGGGAGGAGATCACAGGTAATGAAGATGTCTGAATGGGATGTGCTCTGAGCCCTGCATCTGCTGATGTGGCCCCACTATATACGGGGTGTATGGTAGAAGCTGGGCAGCCTGCAGCATGGCTTTTACCACAGTACACTGAGGTTTTAACTTTGCTAATGACAAAACTTAAATTAATTTAATCTCTGAAGTGGAAGCTAAGTCCTTTTGCTTTTCCAAATGTAGGCCCGGGGACAGTTCTGAGCTTTGTCAGCTCTGTAGAAGCAAACCACCCAACATTGTATGAGATGTGCTACAAACTTTTTCCAGAGCTGCTTTTGTACCGTCTACGCAGGCTGTCCTTGGCCTCCCACTAACAGGCTGGTCAAAGCCCTCTATGGCTAATTTTCTTAAACCTTGGCAAGTGGATCCCCTTATTTCTTCCCCTTGTTGAAAAGAGCTTCTGCCTGTATGTTGCTTTTTGCTGTGCTACAAAAGCACATGTATTCTCTGCTAATGAAATACGATAATAGCCTTGCCGATCTGTGCTGCGCTCCTTGATTTTCTTCCTTGTTCAGCTGAGGCTGATTTTCAAACCTTTTCAAGAATTCTTAATGAGAAAGAATTTTTGCATGGATCATCCTACCTCCCACTCACAGCGATTGTTGCGATTTTCTCCTGTTATTTAAGGCAACAATGTTTCTAAAGAGACATTACTTACGTGGAAAATTATTACTTGGAAAAAGGTTTCTTCTCCCACTGCTATTTCACAGTTTATCAGGTAGGATCAAGCTAAAATGGCTAATCCTATATCCAGTTTGCAGTCTGTAAACCACATATAATAATCCTATTTTGAAGTCTAGCAGCACATTTAGGAGGGATTGGATGACTCAGAGGAATAAAAAAGGCTGGGTGAGTATCTGAAAACATTTTCTTGATCAGTCGGTAAAAGACTAAACAGAGTTTTCCCCAGGGAAAAAAAAAAAAAAAAAAGTTTTTAGTAGCTTGAAACATTGAAAACAAGGTCAGATGAGATAGTTTATAGAAGAAAAATGTTGTACTAAAGCAGATAATAAGCAAAAGGGCTTGAGAGTCTTTTCTGATGTTTCATCTCTATGGAAAGGTAATTAGGTATGTGCACAATTACAAAGCAAATGGCATGCTTGATGATGTTTTTCTCAGTCAGATTTGTTTTCCTGTTCTCCTAATTTGGCTTTAATTAATAGTAACACAAATAGTTTTTTTCTGAATATAAACCTGCATTAAGGTTTTAAATCATGTCTGTGATGCACTTGGATAATTTTGGTTAGTATCGGGGAGAATACTACTTTTTCTTTATATGTGCAGGTGGAGAAAATGGTACCCAAGTACAACACCAATAGCCATGCTTTGTTGCATGTGTGAAATTTAGCAAAGGGAATTAACAGCAGACACAAGTGCTCCCACATGAAGGATAATATTAAACAAATCTAGCTTTAAGTCCTGACCTTCCTACCCATAATTCCTGTCAGGAGGCTTTGAAGTCTGATACTCAAAAGCCTATGAAGCTTGGAAACTGGGAACAGCATTTCACAGGTATTAGCATGATAATTAGGACTCTGTTTTACACATCATTTTAATTTGAAAGTAAGTAATCAGAGTTTAGATGACACTTTGCTTAATTATATTGAGTGTTTGACATGAAAGTAAATTAATAGCAAATTGATTTCCACCATCTGCTACTATTAACACCGTGAAAACCAGAAGAACTTCAAACGCCACATCTTTATCCATTTTTTAATATTATTATCTAAAATAGATATTGCATCTTTGTAAGAAACAGCACAATGCACTTGATGGAAGAATAAAGCAGCCAAAACAGTTCTCTAGAGACACAGGAGAAAACTTTGGGACTCTGGGAGCAGAAGACGTTAGCGGGGTGTGTGATGGGCATTGAGCCTGTGGCCCACCACTGCCCACAACGTGCAAGGCAAACACAGTTTCCCGAGCGTTACGCATTCCAGAATGTGTGCTGGAATATTTTGGGTGCAACTGGATGAGAAAGGGAGAGAATCCTTCTACAACATGGAGACAACTGGAAACTAAGAGCACATGTGTTCGGATTTGTCATTATTCCTTATTGCTAATGAAGGCTCTGTACATCCCAGCCTGAGACAGCCCTGAAGTGTTAGCACCCCTCAGTTTTACAGACAGGTTAATGGAGAGACTCTTTGGAAGTGTTCTGCCTTTGTTAATGTCTTGGGGTGTTTTTTTGATCTCACAATGCAAGTTATTTGACAATTTAAATATAGGAACCGTTACCACACTAATATTTTTCTTATGAGGAATATGTAATTGGAAATTGCTTCCTCTCCCGAAGAGCATGGCCTTCTGTATAAATTATACAAATCATATGCAACAAAAATGAATACAATGAGAATGTGTTATGGCAATAAAGCAGTGAAGGTATTTTCAAGTGCAAATGTTTATTTGCTTTCACAATACAGTTTGAAAAAGCTGGACAAAATCTGGAATATTTCAAAGGCAAACACCAATCCCCACCTAAAGCTATTGTTGTTAGGGGTTCTCTCACACAGTGGGTACACTTCATTTCAAACCAAAGGCTATATTGCATCCAGCAAACACGTGCTGTTACTGTGATCTGGTAAGAGCTGGGAAAGGTTGTGCTCACTTTGCTGAGGAGTGGCTATTTTAAAATACTCACATTCCTGTGTCCGTAAGACAGAGATGTATGATAAAGGTGGGTCAGGTGTGGTACTAATTCACAGCAGCCCAGGGGTCAAATGGAACTGCCATGTTCTGTCTCTTGAGATGAAGGTACTTTGAAAACACTTTTTCAAATAATGTGAACACTCTAGCAACATCATTCTCTCTTCTCATTTTACTAAACAACACGCAGAACTACTGTGCTTGTGCTGTCTTCTTTACATTGCCTTTGGCTAATGGTTTTCTGACCATTTTAGGGAGCAGATTAGCTAAAAGAAATTATTTTAGACAATCTGGAAAATAATCCAGCCCAACAAAGTAGAAAAGCACAAATGAAAAAACTCCAGCAACTAAGTGGAAAACAGCCAGGTTGCGCCGAGGCAGAGCTCAGAGTCCTGCAGCCAGCAGTGAGCAAGGCACTTACTGCCGCCAACCCTTGGTGCTCTGCGGGATGCCTGCAGATCAGATTTTGACAATTTCTTATTGCTCTTGTTCACCGCTAGCTGAGCCTTCTCACCAAAGTTCCTGTCCTGGTTGTAAGAGTAAGCAGTGTCAGCAATCTATAGAAATGATAGACGTTAGGGGTTGTAATTCTCTGGGATCCCAAATGGGCGTCTGTTTGAGCCCCTAGGAGACAAAGAAAATAAAAGTGCTTTTTGCCAAGGAATACAGCATTACCAGCTCCTGAAAGTGGAACAAGGCTATTTCCCCAGCAACCTCTGAGACTCCTGAAGCGTTATAAAGACATCAGCTTTATGAAGGCATCAAGAAGACCTGAGAATCTCCTTACAAAGAGCATCCCTCAGCAACCAGCCAAATGCTGTTTGTTTTCCCCTGTATTTTCTCTCAGCAGCAGTCCTCATGCCAGATTTATAATCGGAGTACTTGGGTCCCCACCTCACATCGAAACCGGGGCTCAAGTCTTCCTCTTCAGCTGCAGGTCTCCTGCCGGAGATGCTCACCTGTGACCACCAGCCACCACCTCGTCAGGCATGCTGGCTGTTCTGGCCATGCTGTGAGCAGGCTGGTCTTTACAGGGCCCAGCAGAAACAGGGTTTCCTTGAAACTTCTATATCTGTGCTTTTTTGTTCACAGTGACGGTCTTTAAACACATTAATACGGAATATAATTCTTTAAAAGCTTCTGGGCACCCTCCTTGGTGGGTATAGTTCTTAAAGCTTATTGCATCTTGCTAATTATGAAATCTAACCTAGTGTGAGTACAAACATTTAACATATACGCCATCTTCAGAAGAGATATACCAATGCCTTTGATTTATGCTGCAGCGATAGTGTAAGCTACGTGGATTGTAGATCTGTGTAGGTTTGTGAAGATAAAAATATCAACAGTATAAATGATTCTACGTTAGCTAACACCTTGCCAAACAAATTAATTTAGGTCACATAACTCCAGTGCAAAATTCAGGTGATTTCTTTGTATGAAATATCCTTAACATCCTATTTCATTTTCAGACAATATTCAGACAGCTCCTGAGAATGGCTGTGAAATTCAGACCAGTTTGTCAAGTATCACTCTCACAAAAGAGTAGTTTTAAGTCCATTTTCCCTTGAAGGTCTCTCAGATCAGGTGAGTGGAAAGTTTGAAAGTTCTTTTACATAACCAAATTTAGACATCTTTTTATCAGCTCTTCAGTGGGTTTCCCAACCTAGTGGTGACTTGCTTTGTGAAACTCTAAATCCAGAGAAGCCAGACATGGCTTTGTAATAATTACCATTGTAACTGGAGAAGTATGTGAGAAAAAAATGAATCATGCTAACATAGCTAGAAAATAAAGGCAAACCCCTGCTTTTAACAGAAGAAATAGATTTGCTATGCTGTATTTCCATGAGAAGACTGGAAATTTTCCACTCCAAAGTGGGAGCAGTAGCTGCTGTGCTTATACAGTACAACTGCAGAGCCGGTGTGACGTCCCTGGGTGGGCTATGGGCTATCTCTCTGTGAGACATACCATGTGTGATAAAAAATTAAGAGATGAAATCTAGAGGCTTAGATTTTTACAAAACGTGTTTGGTGTGAAATTCTAGGGAGACAGTATTTGCAAATGGTGTTAGAAGCAGGCAGATATTATTAACTGATCCTGCACATCTACTTTACGTCTGTGGCATGAACCGAACTTATAGTTCTTACTGCATTAAATATGTAGTAAAAAAAAGCACAAAACATAAGAAGATGTTTCCAGCTTCTTTTACAAAGTGACTTTAACCACAATAGCACTTGAATTTGTATGACTGGCTGCTCGACCTCTGTAGTCAACATAGAACCAGTCAAGGAAAAACACTATCTTACTTTCCTGGGTCTGTCTGTACTAGGAATTTAGATTATTATTCTCACTGGAGCACAAGGCAGACTTACCTTCTCTTTAACATGAGAAATAAGGAAAAGATGCACCTGAATTTGGGGTAAACCTGCCAAATCTTGTCAAATCAATGGTCATATTAAGAAGTACAGATTCATTTCCTTGGTGGCGATCCTATGAATAAAAGATTAATCTGTTATACCTGTATTATACCTATATTTTTAAAAGGTAATGGGTCTTGACACTCAGGATGGCCATAAAAAGGCAAATTTATCATTTTCTTTTACCGATTCTTGTTTCTCATTATAATGCTGTGACATTCGATTGCAAATCCTTGAGGGAATATAGCCTCCCAAACACAAAATTTGTTGCTGAAGTGATTTTTAATGCATAAGAACAATTGCAATGATCCAGACTCCTGGGACAGATTTTCCTAGCAGTTATACTTGCACAAATCCCAAACTGGAAGCAGAGCTGTTTCTGTTAAACAGGTAGTGCTGTGAACAGCAGACCTCAGGAGGCCTGCTTGCTTTCGGTGGGATCTCCCTGCTGAGGTGCATTCAGCAGAGACACGCTCTGGTGGAAGACTAGGCTCCCCAGCATCTAATAAGGTATGAACTCCAGATGAAGCTTTCCTGAAGCTGGGGCACTGACACAGCACCTGACAGACTGGTTAATGTCAACCAGCATGGGGTGCCTTGGGTGAGGGTTCTGATGGCCATGTCTGTATCAGGGAGCAAGCGCAGACTGATAGGACCAGGTCTGTAGGGAGGAACAGGACATCATAGTCTCGGCTGTCTACAGTTCAGGGATTTTTGAGCATCCCTTGCCTAGTCTTATGGACTATATGCCCATATGTGACTGAAGTATGTTAAAGACAGTCCTGGAGAGCATCTCCCAGTTCAGTTTCATCAGAAAGGAATCCCTTTCGTACACACTGAGACCACCCCATGACACAAAACTATACAGAGCAAGAGTGGGCAAATGGGAAATTTGCTTAAAATTAGTACTTAAAAAAATTGCTAGAGTGCTACCTACATATATGGTCTCTCTCCTTTCTCACCTGCTTTCTTGAAACGTACAGGAAACTCGCATCTTTGAAGCATCTGTCTTTTTTTTTAAATTTATTTGCAATATACTGACGGAGTCCTTGACTGTGACTTGTGTTCAAAGGTTGTAGAGGGAAAATGAAGCACATCATACACAAAAAGCAGTATCACATACTCTATGTACATTAATTGGGGCCAGTGTAGAGTTACATGGGCTTTCCTGTCACGCATGTGAGCATAAAAATTAAGTCTTAGGGTCAGGATGTCAATTTATTTAAACGTTCACTGACTTCAGATTAGATGCGGTGTTTTACCTAAGTCAGAGACTTGGAGCCTTGTGTTTACAAAGTGCAAACTCATTTAACTCAATTGATCTGAGAAACACTTCTGATTAAAAAGACTTTAGTAGGGATAACTGTTCATTATGCATACCCACAGCTTTGCAGAGAAACTCATTCTCGGCATCCCGCTGTGACAGAGATTAGTCATTATGCAGTAAAGCTGCACTGCTGGGACCACATTTGCATTATTGAATGAATTAGAGTCTTACTTAAGAAAAAGCAGTCCCATAGCTGTGATCACCACCCCAAACCTAGGCAAATGTGGCCAGCAAATGTTACAGGACACCTCTCACCGTTCGGAAAGAAGCCTGCATCTGCAGTCGTCTGTCACAGTTATTCAGACTTGCACTGACGTCTATAAAACACAACAGAAGGGACACATCATAGAAAATTTACATTAATAGTCAAGTACCTGCTATCAAAAGCAAATCAACAGTAGATACTGCTTATAAAACATTACAGTAGTGAGTTTTTAGCTTTTTTCCCCATTGCATGAAGCCTGCAGCACCACTGAAACACATCTACATCTGAGCTTTAGCATGGACCTTTCTCCCAGTGCACTGCCTGACCCGCTGCTGCCATGGCCATGTTAGCATACAGCCAGGTACTACTCGGTCAGCCAGGAGTAACCAGCTGTTGAGGTGCAGTCAGGAAAAGTTGTTAAGTGGTCTTTACACAGCCATCTCCTCTCTGGGAAGTTCCCTCTTCATCTCAGCATAAGTTTAAGCAGGCATGTGGAAAGCATCTTTTTGAGTTTGAACTAAAGGAAACTAGAAGGACTCACACAGTGAACATGCATTTTGGGAGACCACAAAAACGAGCTGAGGCATTTCACCTTCTTAAATGGCCTCTTGGCCACCCAAGGACACTGAAGATTTTCCAGTCCTTTTCAAGACAATTTTAAACACAACTGTAATAAGGCAAGGTGTTTGACTTCAAACCTGTATGAATTAGGAGCCTTCACGTGTTCAGTGCAGATCAAAAACTTTCCCTATTTCTACACAGCTACAGACTGCCACCTTTCAGCCTCTGTTTCTGCCTTTTACTCACGAAAAGCGGGACAGAAAACAGAGCTGCCAGCACGTCCTGGCCATAGAAAGGGATGAGAAAGGGCTGGTGGCCAAATGCAACAAGCTGGTCCATTTCAGAGTACGAATACCAAATCCAGTAACATTTTAGACAAAATACCAAAACCATGCACTCCAGAAACACACGGTCCCAGTCTGAAATGAAGGCAGCTTTTTACCCCCTACGGTAGCTGTTACTGCAAGCTGTGAGCAAACGGGTGACTTCAACTCAGTTCATGTTTTCAAGGTTATCATCACAATCATAATTCCACAGACCTAAACATAATAAGGTACAGATCCTGGCTGCTACAGCCCTCTCTGAGAAGCAAATTAAAAAGGAAGTTACAAGTCTAGCAAAATACCAGGAGCCTAAATATTTATTATAGCTGGGTCTAAGTGCTTGAACTGTGGAGACTTCGGGCTATTGCAGATCTACTCTAGGACCCCCCCAGGGTCCAGTCAGACCAAATAGGCTGAACTGACCCAGCAGCTCAGGGCTGCTAAGAGGACCAGTCCTGCTCCCTCTCTTCCTCCTCCTTTTTGTCACCAGCATTCTCCTTCCTCCTCTTACTGCAGTGGTCCCCAGCTCTTTCCTGAGCTAACTTGGTGCTATCTGACCTTTCAAGGAGGCAGCTGAGCTCGTGAAAGTGGTAGAAATTAACCCAGGAAAAACAAAAACAAGAAAAAAAAGAGAAAACTAATTTTTAGCAATAGCAAGCTGTGAAGTCAGCTCAGCCATCTCATTGCATCTTTAGTCCTGCTGAATATGACACAAACAAACACTGGCTGTTCTTGAAAAAAATATGCCGAGTTTTTCAAACAGCAATATATGGCCTTTATTACTCTTGCAAAGTTGTATGAAGGTGCAAGACAGTAGAGTCTGGCTCAAAATTTGTACAGTTCCCTTGTGCTAATTAAATGTTCTTTCTTTGTATCAGTTCCAAGACGCTACCTGAATTTTCAAGTGTTTTTGAAGACAACTGCAATTCCTTACTTGAAATTAAGTACCAAAGGCTTAATATTTAACCTGTAGCTGTTGTCAGCTATTTAACCTTGTCCAGAAGTGAATGGATAATTCCCCTTTGCTAATGAAAGTGTAAAAATATCTTTAAATGACCTTGTGCCAATTTTATGGTGAAAAGTCACACTTCAGTAAAGCTACACAGCTAATAAAAGTGTTGACCTTTTGTTCTTAGCCATCTAAAGACGTTAAAATCTGACTGAAACACAATTATGCAATCTTAGACTCAAAGTGTAGTTAAGTGAACACGTATGATTAAATAAAACAAGGGGATACAACAAGGGGGTAGTGGCAGCGAGGACCAGCCAGGCAGAGGCAAAGCCAGCTGAGCCCTGAGGAAGAGCTGTTCTAATTTTCTCTCACTGATTCTCAGCTGGTTGTAACATTTTTGTTATCAGCATAGACTTCTTTATTTGGACAAAGAGTGACTAAGAAGGGGTGATTTATTCACATTAACAGACAGTCAGTACCAATGACTCATTAACATATGATCAGAGAGGGTTTGTAACCCTGCAGGCCTGTGAACAGGGCTGAGCAAATCAATAGAAGAAGAAAAAACAATGATGAGCTTGTGTTTGAAAATTTGTTTTAGGAAAGTAAGCCAGACAAGAAGGTCATTAGTTATCAGGAAACTAGACTGACTAGTGGATATTCCTATTCAAGGAACGAGCTTATTAATTTTTCTGAAACGGCGTCTTGTGCAGTCATATGAAACCAGAGACTATGCTGCAAAGGAAGGTCAAAGGACCTGACACATGGCCCAGGGAGCTGCCTTGGGCTCGGAATGGCTTGGAGGTGCCAGCCTAGTTACGCATCCAAAGGAAACAAGAGATTTGGTAAAGTGCAGTTCATCAAGCTCTGTTCATGGCCCTGAAGGCTGAAATACACCCTTTAATTTCATTCTGTCAGGGTGGGAAACACCTGGTGTAGCCCTGTGAAAGCTATAAAGGGTGATCTGAATTTTAGCCCACTGCTCTGCTACAGCCTCTTCATAGTTTTTAACACACTCAGGCTCGTCAGGCTCATCTGGACAAGAAATCCCCCTTCTTACAACTCTTGTGCAGCAGCTCTCCTGGTTTCCACTCAATGCCAATGACGCAAGACCTTGCTCCTCTAAAGAAAAAATTTTACAGCTCTCCACAGAGGAAATAATATTGCCTTCTGACTCAGACATCATAAAAAAAAAAACATTTGCTTTGATGTGAAATTGTTCCAGAATGCACATAAACAGACAGGGTTTGAAATTTTGGTGCAGAATTTGTCCTTCGGGCACAGTTTACGGTCTCTGGCAAAACTGTGTTTTAAAACACTTGATTTCGTCATACTTCTCTCTATCGCTGAACTGGATTAAGTCCAAGTAAGCTCTTATCCTTTTCCCTGTAACCAGGCAGGTCTCACATCTCACTGTAACTGGAGTGGTGTCTCTGCATTTGAAAGGAAGAGAAGCTACTTTTAATCTCCTAACTCATAAGTGATCACCGTCAGAGTTTCTTCAAAAGCCTCCAACAGCCAGAAGCAGGATCACACTGCCAGTTTACTCTCCTCCTTATCACTCGTCCTGGGGGAGGATTGCTTGGGAAACAACATTGGGAAAAACATTGGGAAACAACATCCCGCTCCGCGCTGCGGGCTGGAAACCCCGTCTCTCGCTGCGGGCAGCGCCAGCTCTCTGGAGCGACAGACCCAGCGCTGCGTTCAGCGTTGCCTTTGCAGGCAGCCCGGCCGCTTCCCACCGCTGCGAGAGAGACGCGGTGCCTCTGCCCACGCAGGCACGGCAGGGTGGGCTGGAAATCACCCGGCGGGCCGGCACGGTCTGTTCCACACGCACGGTAAATAAACAGAAAATAATGGCTGGGAGTTTTTCATCTGTGCGCGGGAGCTGCAGCGTGGCCTGCTTTGGTTTCAGGGTGTCGGGAGAAATCTGTGTTTTGATTGTTCAGACTTCAGAGCAGCTGCTGCAAACGTGATGTGCCTGAATGTTTCTTCTGAGCAAATGCTGGCAACAAAGCAGCTCGCAAATTCTGCTAAAACAGGTTATCTTCCATCTTCCTGCTCACCCTTCATAGGGCTAACTGAAGAGTCATTAATCCTCGAAAATTCAAGACAGCTATAAGTCTCTTTAATTTGCACCTAGCTTCCTCTAATCCAAAATGATTGTTCCAGAAGCCAAAAATAGCTGCTGCACATATCCAGCTGTCCCTTCATTTTACCAGAGATGACCTAAATACCAGTGGGGATAAAAAGATCCTACATATTTTTTTGCTAAATATCTGTGTCCCATCACAGGCACTCCCCAGTAATAAAATTTTCTTGGGGGCTGTCACTGGCTTTGAAGCTCTTTGTGGCAGTGGAGCAGCAAAACCAAATCACAGCAGAAGAGAAAATTGAAACTTAGAGGACATGAGGCTGACACTGAACTCAGCTATTTGCTTAAAACTTTGCCAGAGGGAAACACAAAGCTGTTAATGATGGTAACATTCCAACCCAGAAGGCAGGTTTTTATCCCATTCCTGGAAGGTGAGCTATGCTCTAGTTTCCAGGCAAGGACAATGGTTCACAGCAAAGATGTGCAGGTGCAGACATAAGCCAGCAGTGGCCTTCCACTTCATTCAGGCTGGGTCGAATGCACACACTGCTGCTCTCTTCCAAGGGGCTGGTGAAGTGACCCATTTTTTAAAACCAAATTTTAATTTGCAGGTCTTCCATGAGTTGTCAACATCCAGTTTGAAAGCACGTGCCTGTAGACATCATGACTTAGACACAGCAGCTTGGGTCTTTTGGCCACCTCGAGGCCGTAGAACACCAGACTGTCCTCCCAGTTTACTATGTTCAAAACCCCCCTTTTGATTTCAAAATTTATCGTACGAATACAGGAAGCATGATGACTAGAACCATGAACTCTGAACACAGGGCTCTGCCACCCAAAAGATGTTTTCCTCTGACCTCTAAAAGAAAACGTCTTCGCAGCTCTCTCCTGCCAGGGCTGTCTGCATCAGAAAGCTGTGTGATGCAGTTGAAGCGAATCTAACTTCACAGATTGCAATCTGAGGTTGTGGTGATGATCCAACGTTGATGTTAGACGTGTTTCAGCTTTTGTCTGGTCACCTGGACTGACTGCCCAGTAATGGCTGGGCACACTAAGTGCAGTCCTGAAGCACACTGTTTGATGAAACCAAACCAAGCATTTTGTTTGGTATCATCTGAAAGGAAGTTTGGTTTAGGGACCTTGGGAAGACCTCATCCACACATGCCAAGACCGCTCTGTGATGCAAACCAAAGCACAGCAAGTGGAGACAATCAGGAGAATCACTTCAAAAGCGTAATTCTGATCTGAACTACATCATTAATGACAATACATTCTGAGTCAGCCAACATCTACCTGGGCTTAGCTAACCAGGGGCTAAGTTTCAAGGACAATGTCAAAAAATGGGCAGATTCTGATGCACTCAAGTCTGTAAAGGTTGATGAGATCCCACAAGGGTCAGCACTCTCTGCTGGCAGAATAACCTTTTTCACCATGATTGCACTCCACCTTTAATTGTAATTTTTTTTCATTCACTTCCCAGAAGGATATGGAGAAGGCTGAACCATTCAGTCAAACGCTACTGGCGTGAGTTTTGCCAGGCAACACCAACAGATCTAATTGCTGAGTGGAACTGGTTTCAGGCTGGAGTTCAGCCTGAGAAAATGAAATCTTTCAAAAAAATCTGAAGACAAAGCCTAGGAAAAAATATAATTTTATGTTATTCTGTGGGTATCCTGACTTTCAGACTTGAAATATAAAGTCATGGCTATGGAGTTTTATTTGAGATTGGCTTTTGAAGACTGATGTTCCCCCACTTTTATTTCTGCATTTGTAACCCACTTAGGGAAATGGCAATCAAAAAACAAACCTTTCAAAGGCTTCACTTAGAGCTATATGAATAGAAAATACTTAATGTTATTTGAAGTCTAATATGTTTTATTGCACGTTTAGTGAGTACTGTAGGAAGGGCAGAAACATGAAACAAACCAGCTCTTCTGGTTTCTATAATTTTTTTTTTTTTTTTAAGTAGTGGCTTTACCAGAGCTTTATGGAAGTTTCATAACAGGCTCAGCATCTTATAAATAAAGGAGAATTTCAGCAGCTGGGGGTTTTACTGTGTCACTAATGTGTTCTCACACACTCACGATCACATTCCACAAAGAAGAGTTATGGCCTTTTGAGGGAAGTGGCAAGCGTGCTGGGACCCTTCTGAGCTTAGGGCAAAGACCACATGAGTGTTCCAGAGACAGCAGAGGTGGAGCACATCCCCCCAAAAAACATGAAATGGAAATTCTTTCTGTTTTCTGAAGACTAGGAACAGTTGTGACAAGTATGGTGAGTGCTTACTTCTAAGGAGACTTGCGAGTGATTGAATTAAATCCTGAACTCCAAATTTCATAAATTCATTCATAAACTTCATATGGAAAGCTTCAGCTGCTGCTGAAGTGTAAGAAGATACATTAGCTATCTTCCAGAGAAGCTCTAGTCTACTTCCAAGATCTTCAGCTAAAATTACCGTCTACAATAATCCTCTACAGGATTGTGCTATCCTACCTGCTTAAAATATCATATACAGTCGTATGTGATGCCTGTCTATCTAATGGATCTGTACACAGGCACTAAAGAGGCAAATAATTGATTGTGAGTTAAGGTTGGCTGTGACCCTCATGTATTTCTATTTTTGTTTAATTATATACCTATGTACATGATGGTCATGACTTTAAAGATGATTAAAACATCCCATCAGCAAACCAAGAGATACCTTTTCACTGTAGAAGAATTCTACATAGATCAAAAAAGGTAAGAGCTTTCCAGCTTTTCATGCTGGATCGTCAGACATAGGACAGCATAGCAAAAGAGAAAAATCATAAAAATCAATTCCAGCATTTCTGCTAAGTAACAGCTTATTTTGTTGGTAAGAAAAAGGCAGAAGTGACTTCTTCTATAGAAGCAATAAAAAGAGTGCCAAGCAAAGAAATCATGATTATGACAGTAGATTATTTAACCTGAAGTGGGTGACTCTTCCACCTATAATTTGGAGGGAAAAAAAGCTTCATATATTTCAAAAAATATAATAGCTCCTGTTTTAAAAGTAGAAAATAATTAAAGACTGTGATGAAAAGGACATATTTTTCTCAGTGACCTCTGACACTTTATATAATTGGAATGAAGTAGTTACCATAATCATATTAATATAGGTTTACAAGGGGAATATTCTAGTATGTATCTGCATAAATTCAAAAATATTTCTTTCTATCTAATCAGTCAGATCTGCATAAAACAATGACATATGTAAATGATAACTCTGTATTTGAAAGTTACGCAAAAAAGCTTTCTAATCACTCTTATACGCCAAAAAGTCAAGGAATTTCAGGATATGTTTCGTTTTGTCAGCAGAATACACAAATATTCTGAGGCTTATTCACCAGAAATGGTTGTCTGTTTGTA
>Ga0181612_137178_pt1 | contig 18689 bp, 8 predicted proteins | sample HoacroProtozoa21_FD_119630 | JGI IMG/M metagenome (GOLD analysis project Ga0181612, IMG submission 119630) | Hoatzin crop microbial communities from Cojedes, Venezuel. Combined Assembly of Gp0051906, Gp0051904, Gp0051908
CGTGAGGGTGGTGAGACACTGGAACAGGTTGCCCAGAGAAGTTGTGGGTGCCCCCTCCCTGGAAGTGTTCAAGGCCAGGTTGGATGGGGCTTTGAGCAACCCAGTCTAGTGGAAGATGTCCATGCCCATGCCAGGGAGTGAAACTAGATGATCTGTAAAGTCCCTTCCAATCCAAATAATTCTATGATTCTATGATTCCTGCACATCAAAATCCTCTACCACCCATCAGAGAACTCTTCCCACCACATTCACGTACAACTGCATGACAGTAACAGTGCCTGTCTTTGTCACCAGCTTTCCCAAAACTGAGGGAATCTTCCAAATTTGAGGATATTTTATTATAGCTTAAATCAAGTGTATTAAAATACTTCAGATGCTTAAGGATGCAGGGAAGAAGCTTCTTGTTGGTCCAGTCACAGGGTGGAAATGTAGGAGGGAAACTCTGAAAGCTAGATTCAGGCTGCTAGGTAGGGACTAAAGAAATTCTCTGCATTCTCTGAAGTCCTGCATGGTGTGAGGGACAGGCAGGGACCCATAATCTCTGTGTATGGCAAATAATGAACCAATATTAGAAAGACCTGGTTGCACCTTCGTTGTTACAGAACCAAACTGTCAGTAGTGGAAACTAAAAAAAAGTCACAGGGGTCTCTAAAGTGGAAGTATGACTGTCAGAAAATGACAATCATTGTGTAAGGCCTTTTAGAGTAAGAGGATAATTGATGGGCTTGTGTTCCTAGGCTGCTAACTTCTCGTGAGTGGTGAATTAGGATGTGCTCCGAACTGGCAGTTACAACTGCAGAAGTCATGGGATTGTTAAGTCCATTTCTGTGGCAACGGCCACATCCTAGTAGCCTGTGCCTCCTTTGTCTCTGCAGCTCAGAAGGTTGTAGTGGATACAGAGAACATGCATCTGGAGAAGAAAAAATAAAATGATCAAAGAGATGGAATAGCTACTTCATAAGGACAGGTTAGCACTCTTTCTGGAGAGAAGGCTAAGGAAAGGATATGACCAGGGCTTACAAATTCAAAGGGGCAGACATATGGAAGTGAAAAGCTGTTGTTCACTAAATTCAGCAATACACGAATGCTGCAGCAGTGAGTAAGGCGGCACCAAGTTAGCACAAGATGGGTTTAAAATAAAATGCTAGTTCTACCAGTGGCTCCTGAATATCTGAAACTTGCTGCCCCAGGAAGCTGTAATAGCAGATAGATCTGAAGAAAAAAGGACCAGACAAATTCACAAACAACATGCTCACAGATGGATAATAAAAAAGTCTGAAGATCTAACTTGCAATGTTCCTAATACAGTAGCTGTAGAAGTTGAGGGAGTAAGTGAGTAATGGCTTGCAAGTTGGACAGGTTGATGCATTCTGCTTAAATAGCATCCTCTGACCTGCCCCTGACATAACACTGCACTAGATGGATGGCCGGCCTGCCCTAGGTAGGGCATTTCTCATTAACAGCTGGATCTTAACACTGCAATATCTGTGGTAATATGTCAATGACCTAAACAGACTGTTGAAGCTAATCCTGACAATACCTGATCATCACTTCAACAGAATAAACTTATCTGAAAGCCTTATTGTCTGAAGTTTGCCCTTGGCAGCTGTAAACATTCACCCCATATTCTTAACTTTAATCCTCTTGCACCTTGTTCTACCAAGCACACTTCTCATAGATACTTACACCATGCAGATAAACTAGTTGTTCAGTGAACAAGAATTGTTATAATTCCTCAACATGAGAAACGATGTCATCAAGCATAACGCTAATAAGACAAGAAAGATTACTTCTGTGTGCCTTAAAAAAGTGATAAAGTTTATCTAAGACTTAGTTATAGTAGTCAGCTCAATTGCCCAAGGGATTTTACTACAGTCCTCACAAGAAGAGCGGTGTGCTGGCTCCAGATCTCTGGCTAGCACAAGAGAACTTACCTACCACTGTAGGTGAGGACATAACCAGTATACCTTAGCTGCTCTTTGAGAGACCATGTAACACCAAAAGCTGTCAGAACTTTTTGTGAAAGTCCAAAGCTTCAGTCCATTAAAGAATGTTTTGCTAGACAGAACACGCTCTTGAAATCAAATTGCAAATGCACTTTAAAGTCCTGAAAGACGTGCTAGATACAGTGATGCTATTTCACTATGCTCCCTTATTTCAAAGCAGCAACCAAATCTAAGCTTACTCTGATTCAGTAAGGCCCAGTTCAAATTAGTCTAAACTGCTCAGGTGAATGAATGTTATAGCATTTGAGTGCCAAAGATTTACTATTCATGGCATAAAGAATTATTTCCTTTTATCATTTTTAAATTTGCTAACACTCAGAGTAATTGAGTGTCTTGTTCTCACATAACGAGATTAAATTAGGAACACCAAACAATCTATCTTCATTAAACAATTCACTAGTCAGTATATCTATTCATTCTTTCTTTTCTAAATTACTTCAGATAGCTTTTTCACAACGTTTCACGTACTTCTTGCCCTGTTAGTTTATCTATCCTGAATAATTTTTTTCCGTTCACTTTTTGATCATTCAAAAGGGACGTGATGCTATGTGAATGTCTTGTTTTCATATAGTTGCTGAGTAAAAACTTTACTAACTCAAAATTAAAATAGTCTTTTTTTATCTATGTTTGCAGGCATGGGGTTTCCATAATTTTCCCTGAGAGTTCTTGTGGACTACTATGGACTAACCCAAACTTTGTTCGGACGTGCTGATAACTGAACTTTCTCCTTCCCTGCTGTCTTAGCTTGACAAAATGAATGGTCAACAAATTCTTGAGCTCTGCTGGAGGAAGAGAGAATAGAGGTTGGCTGTAGAGAGAAATTAGAGGAACCCAGTATCTTCCAGAGATAGGCAGAAAAGCTTGCTTTCTTCTCTGAGGTGTGCTTTCCCAGAAATTCCAGTAAGTAAAATAGGAAAGGCACTGACTGAACACATAACTGTTGCCAGCACAATCTGTTTCTCAGGGAGTCAGTTCCTGATCAGTGCTATTTGCTACCCTCATAATTAGCAAATCAAAGAGATCAAGAAAATGCACCTAACAAGGTAGGGAAGGACAGATGAAAACGGTATTCCCAGAAGCATAATACCCACCTCATATGACAATTGCGCTGGCTGCAGTGAATCTAATTTTTGATCTAGTTCAACAGAGCCCCAAAAAGTCACTTCACTGGAGCCAAACACACAGATGATTCCCAAAAGCAAGACCATTCTACCAGAATGCCTGTTTTTAAATGAAGATACTGCCTTAAGATGCATATTGCAAACACGATGTAAGGAAAATAAGTAATAAGACCATAATTACAAAGTATAAATTACTCAAGCATTTGACCATGCTGGGGGCACTGTAGTATAAACAGGGTCAAATAAGAAAGGTGATAAGCTAACACTATCAATCAGTAGTGTTCAGTCCCTAAGACTGAATAAATAGGAAGTGGGTAATGCTAGGGTTATGCTAATGATTTCCTCATTCCTCTCCAAATTATGACAGCTGCAGTGACTGGGGACACAGAAAGGCAAACCAGAAACGCTGCAGCAAAGGAAAACTCAAGAACGATAGCAAACTTCAGTCATAGACAGCCTGGCTAAATATCAGGTTAGGACATGACAGAAATGATGCTTCAGTATCTCATCCAGAGATACTGAAAGTGCCTCCTTGGAGCAGCCAGTTAGCAAATCCAAGAAAAGACAGATAGTTCTTGCCCTGCTCCCAGCATTGACTGTGATACCATTCAAAATTTTAGTACCAAAACACTACTCTGCAGTAGCTGATAGACTGTAATCACACATTCATCCACTAGCGGGGGCAGAGGTGAGGGGAGATGGGACTTAATTTCAAATAGGGACATTATCTAATGTGACAGTATATTAAGAAGAAAGTAGAAGATGCATTTCAAAAGGTATAATACTTTCAGGTATCTTGGAGATTGCTTGCAGACCACAAAAAAAACCCAGCACAAAGTTCAGAGACAGATAGGCAGTAAGGTTATATAAATATGTGAAAGAATTCCATGCAGCAAACTACTAAAAAGCTATGATGCTTCAGCTTGGAAAAGTGATAAGCAAGGATGGACAAGATGGAAGTCTATGAACTTAATGAGTGTCTGTAAACTTAATGAAGATGCTGAAAAGGGAATAAGTTTCCTTGCAAGAAATAAAACATGAAACAAAACAAAAGGATCTGGTTCTTTATGGACATTATACAGTTGCTGTATGATACTCTCTGCCATGGGATCTTGCAGATGTGAAAAGTCAGTCCAGCCTTCTCTTCTAGTATAAGGTTTGCAGAAGAAAAATTCATTAAGAGTTTCAAAATTAACAGACTATTTGAGCTCCATCAGTCTCTGAACCACATAGGTTTGAAGGCCAGTGGAGAATTTAGAGGAACTATCATAACACCTTTCCTTTTCACAATCTTCCCTAGACATCTGGTGTTTGCCCAGAATGATACTGAGGTAAATAGATTTTTGGTCTAATGTAATGCAGTCATTCTTCCTTTTTTATGAAGAACAAATCAATAACATGAGTTGTAGCAAGTTGCAAGGACCAAATGGTACTGAGCTAGGAGATTCAAAGTGACTGAAATATGAAAAAGATGCACTGTGGTAAGTAATTCAATTAAAACATAAAATGTCCTCTGTAGCATGGGTAGTGGCAAATAAAGTTTCAGTTCATAGAAAGGTTCTCAGACTGAACCGTGGAACTTCAGACTAGAAAACTAGATTTCTGTACAAAATAGTAGAAACTATAATAAAAAATAGACTTAGGAAGTATATGGACAGATGTGAACATAAAGTGGAAGACATAATATGCCTCTTGTAAATACATTTCTGGAGTTTATTCAAAGAATCAATGACCAAGCTGAAAATAGTGATCTGACACTGGCTTTCAGGAAGTTTTTGAAAATACTCTTCATTAAAGATTTGTAATGAAACTGAATTATCATGGACTAATAGTTAAAAGATAGAAAGCAATGAGTGAAAAAGTGGTTGATACTAACACTGGAAAAGGTTACCACTAGGGTCCTGGGAGCTCCATTTTATAACATGTACAAATGATCTAAGAGAGAACAATTAGGTGACAACACTGAAGGATAAAGTCGTGATACTGAGTGACTGGGAGATAAAATGGCAGACAATATCAATATTGGTAAAGTATACAGGAAAATAATCCAAACTATTCATATACACCAATGGGCTCTATGTTGCTTGTTACCATTCAAAAAATCCTGGATTTCCTGCAAGTAGTTTTCAGTAAAACTCAGGCCAATACACTGAGGTTCTTAGAAAAGCAAACACATTTTAAGAGTTGTAATGAAAGGAATGGAAGACAAAACAGAAAACATTCTGACTGAGTTACATAGACTACTCTAGAACTTGAAAAAAAATTCTATTTCTAGCCCACTCATCTTAGCAGTATACAGTGAGATTGTAAAGCTACAGGGGCGAATAGTGGAGTTATACAGAAAACTGTGAGGAGCAACTAAAAAGATTTGGATTCTTTAATCCAAATTAAGAAATTACAAATAAGGAATCCACAGAGAGGTAACGGCTGAAGTACAGGATCATGGCCTAAAAATAACGAGTGAAAGAAGAACAATGTGCAAGGAAGTTGCTGTTCAGACAAGTGAGGAAGCATCAAATGAGATTACCAATTACAGGTACAAATCAAACAAAATAAGCTTTTTTTTTTCCATATGTTTTTCGTTTGACCAGTGGAAATCTGTTATACTACTACAAATTTGAAAAGGGAACAAGGCAGAGGAAGGGCGGTAGGGGAAGGTGGTTTGTGCAAACTAATGGAAGAAAAATTCCTCAAGATCTGTTACCCCTAAGCGTATCCACCTCCAGGTCAAAAGATTCCTAAATGGAGGACATCCTAGAAGATTCACAACTCTCTAGGCAGAAATACACTCTTTGCTTGGCCTCGTCTTACTTTCTAAGACGGAAATCTCTGAGATGATATGGGAGTGGGGAAGCTGTTAAAAGACAGAGATTATCATTCCCAAGCACTTTCAATAACACTGCCAAAACTCTAAGAGCTGATGAATGAACGATATTTGTCTCCCATACGATTGCTCATTCTAGTAAAGAGGTATTTTTTGTTAATATTACATATCTGAAATGCTCTGACAGCACAATGTGAATTACTGCATTTTTAAAAAAGATTTCTTCAAACTATTAGTGACTACTTTTTAATTTATTGTAATACAAATGGATTTCCTTTGGTCTTAGGTCCCTAATTTTTTGAGTCCATGCAAACAGGTGTTTGGTACACTCAGCACAATTCAGTTTAAAGAATCCTTAAAGACACTGCTACACTGCTGTTTCAACCACTTGCTTCCTATTTTACTGTGTTACTTTCCTCTTGTTCTGTTTCCTCCCTTCCCTTTCTTTCCCGAAACATTTCCTAATTCCTTTTTCTCCACGTTTTCTCTTATCCTTCCACTTTTTCTCCATTGCCTTTTCTTTCAGGTGAATCCATTACTGGTGGCAATAAAGTGTCATTATTAACAGGGGATAAGAGTTCACACCCATGAGTCACTGTTAGAAATAGATAAAGATTTGAATGGGTGCTGCTGCTTCAGCTACGGCTCCATTCACATTTGGAAGACTTCTCTACAATCTTCAGAATTAAAAGTGCATATTTGGATTTATTTACTTGCTTATAGAAAATCTGCTGTATTAGATGATCTAAATGCATGTAGAAGAATAAAAGCCAATGGCCAGTATATTTAACATACAGCTAACAGATTCAGCTTTCTTCTCTTCCACTGGTTGTGAAAATAAAGACCATCTTAAAGCTGTTTGGGACTGCTAGCTGTATAAAAAAGAGAGCTTACGAAAGGGAGGGATTTTTTGTTGGTCATTGGTTAGTCTTACTTTGAATAAATAATAGTAATAATGATAATAATAATATCTGATGTGTCAGATCTTTCAGAAAGATAGGCTACCATATTTTAAATGATTACTATCTCCTTTGGTCCCCAATAAAATGGAAACCTGAAGAAGCTCTCAGCAAACATTAACTTCATAGGATGACTTTTAAAGGAGAGAGGGAAGGTTGAGTCCACAGAATGCTCTGGACAAAAACAGCTACATATTTTTTATAGGTCTCCACAGGAATTAGGCCATGTTATTTTTAGGAATATAGCTAAATTCCTCTTTCTTCTAGCTTCATTGACAGGATGTGCAAAAATATCTGGTGAATGGAACGGATGGCCACATTTTTACCCTTCAAAATTGGGTCTCAGGTCTCTTGGCCCAGTTCTCGGTTTCTGCCACAATTCACTCTCTAATATTTTCTGTGGATCGCTACACATCGCCTGAAACTCAGCATGGCTAAAGCAGACTCCTAATTGTTACTTCAGGTCCTCCACTATTCCTTTTTTGCTGTGTATGAGGATCACTGTGGATATGGCCTTTCCTGGAATCATAGCTATTTGTGTAATCTATAAGTATGCCCTCTCATTAAACATTTCAGATCCAGATGGCATTTGTTTTGTAGCGTCTTTCAGTATGTTTTGTCTAATGTGTCTTTCCATGTTTGTTCATGTTCTTATTACCTTGTATCTCAACTTTCCTAACATCTTTTCATCTGTCTTTTGAAAGTATTACCTTACTAATATTCAATCAGAATTAAGCTGCCAAGATAATTTTCTTTGTCTGTATTTTTTATTATTTCAGCCTTTTTAATTGCTCTATTCAGAAGTTAAATTAAAGCTTTAGCTGCACCACTGTGTTCAGTTTTGAACCAATGGAAAAGATTCTGAAACAGCTGACTGCGCTGAGATTGATGAGAAGGCTTATATGGAAAGACTTGATGAGTCAGGGTTGTTTAACCTAAAGAAGAGATTTAAGATAGAAAAACATGAAAGTCTTCAGCTATGTCAAAGCCTGCTGCAGGGAGGAAAGGAAAAATCTGTTTTCCGCGTTGAAGTTGGATAGAACAGGAAATAATGAGTTTCAGTTGCAACAGGGAAGATTTAGATTACTAATCCGAAATATTTTTACACCGGTCAAAGTTAGCGAAGCATCAGAACAGATTGTGTGAAGGGTCCGGGAAACCCCTCCTTTGGAGATATTTAGAAATAAGTTGAACCCGTATATACCTGAGGTGATACTGGCCTTGTTGATTATGCCTTCTGGCAGGAAGGATGGATTAGATGATCTCTTCGTGTAACCTTCCAGCCCTGTTAAGATTATAAGGGTTATATTGCTAAATTTATCCACTGTCTTGAGAGCTTTGAAGACCAAGAACTAAGATCTGAAATTTGATTTGATAACTGAGAAACAGTCAGCATTTAATCAAAGAAAGAAAGTGGCTTGTTGAAGCGCATCTACTGTATTTAAATGTTAAAACATTGGAAATTTTTCTATATATAGGAATGTAATCCCATGTGAAATGTGTTACTGTAATACCCTGACTCAAAAGATAAAAAATATATGGTTCACTGTGGGCACACTAGCATCTGAAAAGCTGGAATACTGCCTCCTCGCTATCCACAGATGAAAGAAAGTGCAGCAGCTGTTACTATTCAGGTAGCTGGTAGTGATGAAGAGCCCAGGAGGAGCCTGAGGCAGTCTACTGCCTTGACAATTGCAGGACAGATGGCCTTAGTTGTGATTTATACTACTGAATATTTCCCTCTTTCCACCTTTGTGTTGCCTGAATCTAGCATCATTTAGGTGGTCTTCACCTAGGGACTGACTCAGGTAATGAGGCATTACTCTTCTAAGAGGTGCAGAATTATATACTATCAGCATGTAAGAATATACAAGAACTTTTGTTTAAGAGGCAGTCTTCAGTGACTGTAAATTGATCTTTTTTATATTTTTGAATTACGTTATGTTTATTCCTTCTAGGAGTAAGGTTGTGTGAGTAGCAAGTTTCGATAAGGCAACTTCAGAACAATCATTCTTTCATGCAGTCAAAAAGCTTTCTTTAAAACATTCTTGCAGTAATGCTGCACTGCTAGTAGCAGAAATGTGAGATTCAGCAAGAGAACTTCTCATCAAACATGCAAAAATTTCGAATCAAAAATAAGTGAAGAAAAAGGTTCACAGCATGAATTTCAGAACTTTGATCTTCTGAACTGTAAAGCATGGTTTTGAGACATAAGTTCAACACTTCAACTTGTTAAAATCCAAAAACAATTCTAAGATTTTTTTTTTTTGAGAGAGAAATTTTTTAGTATTAGGATGCAGATTAAAAATGTTCTGAATTGACAACATGCACTTCCACTCTAGAATCATTCAGCTAAATATGCTTTAGTGCCTGTGATTGAAAAGGAGAAGATAGATACTTAATTTCAGTTTTGGCTATGAGGTAGGAGAGATTGTCTTTCCAGGCCCTACCTTGATCAGATCTGTTTTCCATTTTCTATAGTACAAAAAATGATCTTTTTTTTTTTTAATTTTCATGTGATTCCTTAATAAATAGCATTTTCTGAGACAAAACAATAAAAAGAATGTTTTTCTTCCTTGATGTAAATATGCATCTGAAATGTCTCAATAGCTTCTTCATGTCTTTGACCTCTTGGCTGGCTATCTCTTTTCTTTAGAGTGTTCTTCAGGTTAGCATTTTAAAAAACTTCAGGGAGGTGATGCTACTCTTTCTTTTCCTTATTGAGATTTTCAGCAGAAAACATATTGTAATAGATATTTTATAAAATACATATATATATGCACATTTATGTATGCATGCATATGTATATATGTCATAGAAAAAGTGGGAGGAGACCTCAGGAGATCATCTAGGAAGGTTAGCTTCAGAGTTCAGTCATGTTGCTCATGGCCTTTTCAAGTCAGGTTTAGAAAATCTCCATTTCCACTGCTTAACTACCATCACTGTGTATTTTATTTTTCTCATATGTAGTCAGTACTTCCCTTATTTCAACTTGCGACTGTTACCTGTTTTGCTGTGCATGCCTGAGAATAGTCTGTTTCTGCCTTTTTAATCACTGCCTATTTAGACAGCTCAGTTTCAATTACACACATATATATGTCTGCTTAATGATATAAACAGTTGCACAGAAGTGTTTTATGGAAGTTATTTAAACTATCACATTTATGGAGAAATTATTACGTTTTGAAGGGACCATTTGCAATTAGTGGCACATATTTTCAAGCAGTTGTCTGTTTTCATTGCTATGAAGTGAGCAGACTTGACATCTGACAAAATCCTAAATTTTTCAGATATTCAGAGGTAGTGAAAGCACCACAGAATCACAAAAAGGGTCCATCAAGAAAAATAAAGGATACTGGCTCTTCTTTACACAGGTTTCTTGGCTGCTCCACTCTTAGCAGATGTTTGACTTGCCATAAATATTCAGATAATATTCTCATAAGTTCCTTCAGTTAATACCATTACACAGCAGAGAAGTAAGGAGGAGGATTCAGCCTTGGAAAAAATCATTACAGAATCTAAGCAGAACAATTAGCCATGCAATAAATGTTGGTAATGTAAACATTCATGACTTACAAATATATAACCTTACTACATCCAACTACAGTTCTAAAAAAGAGGAAGTAAACTTTGAAAATAAGCTTTCTTGCAGCAGGAGGAAACAAAGAAGGGCAAGATGGGGATTGAAGAAAAAATCATCTTTTCTAACTTTCAAATGACAGCTTGAAATGTTTTTTAAATAAAATAACTGAATTCTAAAAAGTTCTAGTCAGACATAAGTTTTTTTCAGCTAGGGGGCCTACTTCTCCACAACTGCGATTCTTTTTTTATGAACATCAAAGTGTCTTCCTTTTTATCAAAACAGAGGATCTACAGTGTTTTGTTCTGCTCTCATAATTTCCTGTATTTTAAAAAATATTTTTAAACCATGGCAAGGTAAGAAAAAAGAATCCTCTTTTTTATTCCAATCATTTGTATAGAAAAGTTCTTTTTTAACAAGGCTTTTCAAGACCCAACTGGAAAGTTTAAAGTAAGGACATGTGAGACCAGAGATAATGTGCTGTTTATGCTCGTGCATCCTGGAGCTGCACATATGTTGAACTCATGTCCTGTAAAATGTTCACTGTAAAAAAAAAATCCATACATATTTCTTTTATTATAACTAATGGCAAAAGTCAAGATGTGTAGTCATTGGTTCCAAATGTAGTGGCTACTGCCTAAAGTACAAATCCAACATCATTGATGAAACCCATTCTCTAGAGAGATGGAACATTTTTTACATCAATATAACTGCATTTTCACTCTGTTTCAGAAAGACATTGAAAACTGTATTTCATCTATCTTGCCTGTATAGAAAACTATTTTTGATCAGATTGCCTTTGATAATAAGAATTTTTCATCACCGATCGTCCATTTAATATTTAGAATATTTAGTTTAGCATTATCAACAGACAATAAAGGCCAATAATTTCTTCCTCTTGGTGACTGATCAACAAAAAAAGAAAAAGGCAGGGTCCCAAATGGACAGAGGAAGTTTTAGAGAAGCTGGAGACTTTGCTGTAGAAGATTGCTAGCAGTGGAAATGGATGGTTTTTTGAGACACAAAACCACGGACTTAACAAGGTACAAAATGTAAGAGCATATCACAAAGATAAAAAAGGAGGCAGTGATCTCATTTTATTCAGGGTATAGACCTAGTACACTGAAAAATATTCTGATGAAAGTCCTAAATTAGAGTTTTGTTGTGAGCAAGGTGTGTCATACAATAATTGGAGGCTAGGAATTTTCCACCAGGGCTAGATTCTAAAGTTAATCAGTGTCTGACTCCTCCCTTGCTAGGCATCCCACCAGAACCTTTCAAACATAAGGTCTCCAAATAATTTTACTATTATGTTACTAGAGGTAGCTGTTTGGTTAAAAGAATCTGAAGTTGTGTTTTGTTTGACTAAAAAGGAGCAAACTATTACCCACACAACAATACTCAGTTACTCCAAGACACCTTCAGACATCCGCGCTGCTGTTGTCAGGGGTCCATTAGCTCTGACTGTGATGCATCCTTTGGCTCAGCTGTTTCCACCTGCTCTGGCTCTCTGCCTGAGGCTCTCAGAGCCTCTTGTAATTTTTTTCCTCATGGAATTTGGATGGAGTGCTGGCTGCTTTCCTGCCAAATGTGTCTGTGTGCATTGACAACTTGATATGACCACAGGACCAATCTCTCAGGATACCACCACTGCATGTGACCGTTGTTTCTCATTATAAATATACAGCATCTATTCCTGGGAGATTCTGGCACCAAATACGTGATATTTAGCTTTTTATTTCACAGGCTGCCACCTGATACATGTGGAGGTTCCATATCTTTGGCATGGCTCTTCTCACGGTACAAGCATTCTTGTTTTCATGCATTCTTTACTGAAGAAAATATTACTGTGAAACCCTACATTTCAGCAGTGTTGTATTGTATTTTGAGAGCTGAATATGACTGCATAGCCTTTTTGGTACCTTTCTTATTCTGACATCAATCTTCAGAAACCCATTAGAATGGAGATAACAAAGACTATCTTGAATATTTTACAATAGATATTCTGAAACATCTTGCAAGTATCTGCAAGAAACATTCCATAGTTATCTGGTAGATGGGATAGAGACATAGAATATCATCCTTTTTTTTTTAACGCAAATGTAAAAGACTGGGAACTTCAATTCTTATTTTTGTAAAATACTCTGGCTTTCATAGTTGCGCAGACAAATGTCGTTCAGATTTCTCACACTTGGCATCACATATTTACGCAAGTTCTGTAGTTCTGTGGCATCTATTGAACTTTAACTGTCTGGACAGATGTTCTAGGCCTAGGCATCTACAATCAAACAATATTTAGCACATCTCTTTCCATGTAGAAATTCATTTGGCATCTTCTGAATTGCTGTTTTCAGCAAAGCTCTAGTAAGGCTCTACTAGACCTTCACTCAGAATAACAATTCAGAAGATGCGAAGTGAAGGCAAGTCTGTAGTAAAGGCTTTCCTTTCATATTAGCCATCTGTAAACTCTTTTTAAGTCATATGAACCTATTCCACTTTTCCGTTATCTTGAAGCTAGTATGCACAAAGTATGGTGTGTGTTCTCTCTCTGAAAACTGTAGATCAGCACATAGATATAAAAGCTTCTTCTGGCCTTTTCTGAAATCATTTATCATGCATGTCAAATGGCCACTAGGAAGTAATACAAGAGTTTAGAGTTCCTTAAATCTGAATATCCTATCGAGGCAATCAATGCCCACCTGTGAGTCAGAATTTTGACCTAACATTTCATTAGCCTGCATGATATTTTTTGCTCTGTTCTCTTCATCACAGCAAATGAGTACATCATACCACATAACTAGTTTATAGCTCTTTTGTCATACGATATATGAAAGAGTGAACCTTATACCAAATTGATTAGTATTTTTAAGCATATCACTATCAGTGCTTCATCAGTTTTCTGATAATTTAGAAATGTTAGGCAAACAGCTTCAAATTTAAAATTCTGTTAATATAATAATTACCCTTGCATATCAGTCTTCTGGTGAAGTGCCTAATGAAGAACAAGCACTCAAAATGCTCTTTTGTGCCATAAATTTTGTTCTTGGAACATGGCTCTTGTCATACGAGAGCAGAAAGGATCTCAGCAGTTCTGTGATGGTTCAGATCCACACCCTTCTGAGTCCCTGTTTTCTCACACTGTCACCATGTTATCTATGGCTGTTTTGAATCTGTGTCTTCCATAGCAGGTTCTCAATTTTTTGTAGCCAATATGCAAAAAAGCACTTTCTTGTGCTTGTTCTTCTTTCAATACTTTTTTTCAAAAGTACTTTCTCTGGAAAACAAATATAATGATCCTCTTAGCATGATGATGATTATTGATAAAAAAAATTCCTAGTCAATCTGTGCCTCCCGTCATCACAGGTATAGTTAACACAGAACCAAACAATGTAAGATCTTGGATGACTGTATTCAAAGATTTGTTTTTCCTTCTTAGGAACTATCTGATAGCAGTCCAAGACGGGCATGTGAGTCCATGAAGTGATGCTTGCAGCAGCTCCAAATCAATGTAACTGGAAGATAGTTTCCAGCCAGGACATTAAACACAACGAAATTGTCTGTGAATCGTCACAGGTATTCACAAAACGAATGTAATTGCAGAGAAATCAATCGGGACAGGTTCTGCTTTTGTTTGAGACACTGTTCCCTGCTCCTCCTCCCCCTTCAAGAAAGGCATGTCTATTTCTCTGTAGAGACATTTGGACAACATTTTGTTTCAGCCTAGTTGAACTGATGCGTATGTACACTTCTCATGACCTCCAGCAATCTTTCCAAGTGTAGTAATACCATCCATGCAATAGATGCAACCAGAATGCAATTCCGCATTCCAGGCTGCCTAAAGAGAATCATGGACACGAGTCTTCAAACATACTGGTTGCAAAACACATATATACACAGTATTTTTTACACTTGTTGGACTACTTATTCTATGAGGTTTTTGAGGTTTTTTTCCATGATGTTAAGACAGAATTAAATGTAGGCATGCATTTGATACTGCTTTACTGGGTAGATATAGCAAATATGGAGACATTAGCCCATATTACTTTAATAGCCTGATTTGGTGCACACATGTCAGATTTTGGGAGATTGCTTTGGGTTTTTTTCACCAGTGTAGCAAAAAACATTAACAGTGCACTTCTACATAGCACCTACGACTGCAACTATTCATGTTCAAAACAGAACCCACTCTCCTGCAGACATTATGTAATTTAGATTAGGACCTATGGTATTGCCAGCATATCTGTCCTTTCCTGGGGTTTGCATTTCTCTTGTAGGATCATAATACTTTTCAGGTTTTGTGTAGAGCCTCATCAACAACACACTTTTATTTGTATTTTAAGAGTTTCCCAACCTTATAGCTTTACAAAGGTAGCAGTATTGCCAGTTTCCTCAGCCTCTGCTCTGAATCCTAAATTTTTGTATAAAGTTGCAACTGTTACATTGGGCCTCATTCAAGCAGTAAGTGCTCCCTAATGCATGATGTTATTGCAATCACGTCATATGACATGTTATATGACCATTGTAGCTTCCAACGCTGCATGGGAGAATCAGCTTGCTTACAAGAGTTTCTCAGACCAGGTCTGTGTTGACAAAACTTTAAGCATTCAGTTAAGGTGAGTCCTTCAGACAAGGGAAGAAAAAAATGATCATGAATGCAACAATATTTAACACCTGCAAAGAGTGAGTAGAGAGTACATGCTGGTTTCTGCTCCAAGACAATGTAAAAGCAGCAACACTCATTCCTCAAAAAGCTGTATTGCAAATTACAAGTTTGTTGCTTTCCAACGCTGATCCAAGTACTATAAGGGATTGTAGGGCATGCCTTGGAGCTGAAGAAAAAATACTTACTGATGTGGCAGACAAAGGGATTTCTTTTTTATCACCAATTTGTCCTGCCCAATGGAAGTGTGCATCAACTTCTGGTAATTTAAAGGACTGCAGAGGAAAAAGATTGCAACAGCCCAGCATGGCCCCAGGGGCAGGGCACACCACGAAGCACTGCGCGTTCAGGAGTGCCTTTTTTTCTCTTCACTTCAGAACAAATAAGCAGTGCCCTCTACTGTCCTGCACCAATACTACAGCACGCCCTTCGCTTGGGATTCGCTTACAGAAGGGAGGATGGTGACCCGCTGTGCGGGCATAGACCTACATTTCCTTTGCTCCCTAGTTTTCCTACTTTTTTCCAGAGAGTCAGATATTCCTGTGCATCAGCAAAGGTGTTCTTTTGGCAGGTTTAACCCACATTATCATACCATGCCAAAAATTATAGCATTTTCACGGTCTCGTTTGAGTCTAAAGTGAAGTACATGTGTTTGGCCTTTGTGTAAGGTTTTCCAACTTTTAAGTCATGTTCATGCCTTTTTTTGGTAACAATTTTTGTGACATCTACCTTCATCCCAAACACAGGAATCACTCTCTTCATCTCTTTGCACTAAATACAGACTAGTGTTTAAAGATTCCTCTTGCTAGTGTAGTAGAAGCAGCAAGGAGTATGGGTCTCAGACACCTTGTAATAGTAACCTTAATAATTTTCTCTGACTTCCTATCCTCAGCAGTTCTGACAATCATAATTCATAGTTAATGATTTTTGTTTTGTGTTGGTTAGACTAATGTACACAAAGCATTTCCGTATTTAGCTCCTCATCACAGTTCACTTATCAAGTGAACATGTGAAAAAGCATCTCAGCTTCCCCAAATTTGTGTTCAGTGTGCAGATCCAGGGTTGGTGCTTTCAAGATGAGTTGGCAGGACCCATATGACAATGACTTTAATCCGCATATGGCTGATGTCAAGTAAGACATGTTTTTTCTGTATGCTTGTAAGCTTTTTTTTGCATCTGTATGTAGGCCAAGGTCTCTTTTTTCCTTTAACAAATGGCTTTGCTGTGTTAGCTGTATGCTTGTCATAGGAACTTATGGTCTGTTTTCGTTCCTTAATTTCACAACAGTTTTGTTAATGTCTTCTTTAAAAATATTCATGGGCAACTTAGTTTTATGTTTATTGCCAGAGCATCTCACAAATAAGGCCCCTTAATCTTCACTTAGGTAATTCTTAGCACTTTTTTACCCATTTCAGTGGACAGCTTCACATAGCAGCATGATTAGGTGCTGGTTTGGGTAAATAATTAGCACTAGTTAGTCACACACTTCTTTACACTGTTGAGCGCTTCCTTTGAAGCCTTGATGATCTTCCTGGTTGAACAGGAATGTGTCTATGGTGGTGTCTCTGCTCATCCTATCATGAATTTCCCCTTGTTGTTGCTGTTGGGTGAAGATTTGTACTTTTGCTTGTGTACAGCATTCAAGTTTTCCAATGAGTTGCCATCTGCACCTTTATGATAGTGGGAACCATGTCCGTCTGAGGATTAGAAGAATGAAACTCCATATCATAGTCCCTTCAAAGTCATTGGTGAAAACCTGCTGACACCTTTCGTATAGCAAAATATTTATTATCCGTTCTGAATGTGTTCTGGTTGGTAGTATAAGCAAAAGAGCATTTTATTGTTATTCACATCTTGCTCTTACCGATCTGTGTGTAAGTGAAGATTTTAATCTCCTTTTTTCATTAAGTGTCTCTCGTTGTTGCAGAAGACCTTCCTCAGGCCCAGTCTTCAGGCTCTGGTTCTTCAAGAGTCATTCCATAGGCCATTTTATTATGATTTAGGATCTCTAAAGGCATAATGTGTCTAATTTGTCAAATTATCCCAATTAATCTTGTTTCCACAGTAACAGATTGGCTCAATGCTAAAAAAAGAGAAAAGACATGCATTAAGCAAGACTTGCAGTGAGAATTTTAGATGCAAATTTGTAAACAAAAAAGAAGTAAAACACATTAAAATTCCCAGCTTGTATTGTACAAGCTCTTTGGTAGATGGCTTGGCATATCTCACCTGAAATTTCTCCCATATGTCCTACCTTCAAAAAAACTTGGCATTCAGCATTCACAGAATCATCTATCCTGCCATAAAACATTGACAGTTTCTTTTTGCTCTGTGATATGGTGTCTAGAACTAGAAATAGATCTGGATGCAATATTATAAAAAGTGAGATCACTAGTTTTTCACTATGGTTTCCTGTGTTTTCTCTTCTGTTTCTAATAATCCTTCACATCTTAGGCGTCTATTTGTCAGATGAACTGAATATTAAACTGATGTTTTTAAAGCACTGTCCACAATAACTCTGAGACTTCTTTCTTCAGTGGTAATAATTTCAGGTCCCTCACTCTTTGTGTACTGTTAGGCTTATGTTTCCTCATATAATTTACTGATCATTTATCAGTATTTCTTCTATTATTTTAGGCATACCAGAAATGGAAAAGCAGACGAATACCCTTCAAGAACTACAAGGACATTGCCGTGGTGTTCAGAACTGTGGTTAGAAAAGTAAAAATTCAGCTCAAATTGAAATTGGCCAGAGATGTCCAAAACTACAAGAAAGGGTTCTTCAGGTACATAAACAATAAGCAGAAACAGAAGGAAAGTACTGGCCTGCTGTCAAACAGAAGAGGTGAAATAGTCACCAACAACACTAACAGGGCAGAGGTTCTCAACACTTTCTTCACCTCTGTGAAGAACCAGCACTGTTGGACTCCAGGCCTTGGGAATGAAAATCCAGGCTGATGCAAACACAGACCCACTGTCAGTGAAGTAACAGCTGGTATGTGCACATTACAGGACCTTGACCCCTACAAATTGATGGGCCCTGATAGTGGTGGTAAATAGGTCCTTTTCAAACTGGCAACCTGTCATGAGTGGGGTCCCCCAGGGATTGATACTGGGCCCAATGCTGTTTAATATCTTCATAAGTGATCTGGATGATGGGATCAAGTGCACCCTAATGAAATTTGCCGATGATACCAAACTGAGTGGGGAAGTGGACACTTCGGAAGGGAAAGCTATCCTGCAGGAAAACCTGGACAGGCTGGAAGACTGGGCTAACAAGAACCTCACAAAATTCAACAAAGACCAATGCAAGGTCTTGTGCCTCAGAAAACATAATCCAGGAGTGCAGCAGAGGCTGGGATCTACCCGGCAGGAGAGCAGATCTGTGGAAAGGGACCTGGGGCTCCTGGAGGACCAAAAGCTCAATATGAGTGAAGAGTGTGCTGCTGCAGCAAAGAAAGCCAACAGGATGCTGGGTTGCATCAACAAGGGCATCACCAGCAGAGATAAAGAAGTCATTATCCCACTCAACTCAGCGC
>Ga0181612_150904_pt1 | contig 18689 bp, 6 predicted proteins | sample HoacroProtozoa21_FD_119630 | JGI IMG/M metagenome (GOLD analysis project Ga0181612, IMG submission 119630) | Hoatzin crop microbial communities from Cojedes, Venezuel. Combined Assembly of Gp0051906, Gp0051904, Gp0051908
AATAGATAATACAGATTTTTATTCAAAAGGATATAAATCATCAAATTCAAATTTAACATCAGCAAAAGTAATTTTTTATAAAAATGGAACAATTATATCAATATATTATCCATCTAATTTATCAGATACATATAAAGAAGAATTAGAAAATTTTATTTATAGTATTATACCTGAAGTATCAAGTTCATTATATTCAAATCGTCGTAATTTAGATGATGATTCATCTTCAATAAGTGATAATAGAAATTATTCTGTTAATAAAAATGATAAAAATAATGGAAAAGTTACAAGAGAAAAAAATGATGGAAATTTTAATTTAGGAAGTTTAACTTTGAAAGATTCAGAACAAAGTAGTAATTTAGTTATTAATATTGTAAATGGAATTGCAAATCAATCAACTTTAACTAAAACTATTAGTTTAAATAGTAATAGTAGTAATCAAATTAGTGAAACTGAAGAAAGTAATATAAATTCAACAGAAATATTAGATAAAGATGATTCATTAATTACATCTTTTATTAAAAGTATTTCATCAACTTCAAATTCTAATATTACTTTAGAAAATGAAGAAGAAAATGAAGAAATTTCAAATAAATTTTTAACATTTGCAAATAAAACAGATTATGTAGAAGAAGATTCATCAAGAAGAAATAGAAGATTAAATCAAAAAGAAAAAAATAAAAAAGAAAAAAAAGAAAAAAATTCAAAAAAAGAAAAAAATGATATTAAAAAATATGAATTAAAAGATATAAAAAACAACAAAAGAAAATTATCAGAATTAACAGCATTAAACACACCAGTAGTATTATCACATTCCATATTCAAATCAAATATATTAGGACTTACAATAGGAATGAATGCATTAATAGATTGGGATCCATCAAATGGAAAAATGAATGTAAAATTAGAATTAATAAGTGGAGATGATACAACAGAAATAATAAATGAATCAGTAAAAAGTAATTTTGGTGAATTAACAAATAAAATATATAATAATATAATGCAACAAATTAGTTTAGTTTTCGAAGATAGAAATAATCAATTAAATACATTATTAAATAATTGGATAAGTAGAGTAGATGAAAATATATTAAAAGTTGCAGATGCTTTAAGTAATATAACAGATATAACAAATTCATTTCATGATGCTATACAAGATTTATTAGATATTGCAAAAGAAAAAACAAGAACTAATTTTGAAAATGTTTTAAATGATATTAATGATTTAGAAACATATTTAAATACATTTTTAACAGAAATGAATAATGATGAACATATAAATACTAATAATATTATAAATATTACAAGTGAAACTTATCAAGATATGATACAAGAAATTTATGATAATGCAACTAATGTATATAATTTATTTAAATTAGCAATTGAAAAATTTAATGAAATTGAAGAAGATAGTGAAATGGATATTGATTTATATTATAGATTTAAAGAAGATTTAAATAATTATGTTACATATTTTGAAGAATATTCTACTATAATAGATAATTCAACTTCATATGAAAATACAACTTTTAGAACATATGTAAGTAATTTAATTGATAATATTATAGATCCTTTATTAACAACAGTTGAAAATATTGAATATAATATAAGTAGTAATTCCACTTTGAAAAAAATGTTTGAAGATGATGATTATGAAATTGTTAATAAAATAGATTATTTCAGAAAAAATATTTATAATATTAGAGATATTTTATATGATAAATTAAATAATATAATTGAAAATGATAGAATTAATTATATGATTCCTAATAGTAATAAATTAAATGAATATGCAAATGAAATAAGTGATTTAGGAAATGAAACTACTTTATATTTAAGAAGCTTTTTAAGATTTGTTGATAATTTTGAATTTTATGATGATATGATTGATTTAATGTTAAGTATTAAAAATAATTGTTTTAATGAAAGAGTTATTAAATTTAAAGAATATTTTATTAAAGCATTTAATGAAATTAATGATACATTTATAACAGAAGATGATATAAATGATATTACAAATGAATTAAATACAATTTCAAATAATATAATAACAAATTTAAATAATAATAATTCAATAGATGATTACTTAACACAATTTACAGAAAAAATAAATACATATTTAACAGACGATTATTTTAATTCATTATATGAAGAAGTTTTAGAAAAATATGGAGATACAGATTTTCTATTAGAACAAATAGATTTATATTATAATGATTTAGATACAGCATATAATGAATTTAATATAACATTTTATCAAACATTAAAAACAAAATATAGATTATTTTTATATGTCCCAGAAGAAATTCAATTTACTTTTGAAGATATGTGGGACAATCAATATAAAGATCATTTAGTTAAATTTTATGAAATAAATAATTATACAAATAGATATATATTAAATGGAATTGCATATTCATATGCATATTTACATAAAAACATTGCAAATGTTTTTTATAATTTAAAAATGAAATCACCTTATACAAATATAAATTATAATTCAAGTACACAAAGTAAATTAGAAACATTTTATAATAATATAGATAATTTATTAGATAATTTAATAAGTAAAGCAAGTTCTGATTATATTAATAATAAAATAAAAGAAAAACAAAATAGTACTATTGATCCATTTTCAATTAGATATACAATATTAACAAGAGAAAATGAAATTTTAGACTTTTTAGAAGAAATTTTAAATTTATTTAGTAAAGTAGATTTTGCTAAAAATTATTGTGATTCATCAAGAATGAGAAATTCTACAGAAGATTGTGAAACTGTAAGTAAAATTATTTTATATGAAAGTGACGCACATAATTATAATGTTACTAAATTAAGAGCTGCTTCTTCAAGAGTATATGATTTATATAGTGATGTAAAAGAAATAATAGATGATTCAAATTTAGATGAATTAAATGAAACTAATTATTATGATTTATATTTAAAAACTTTTAATTTTGGAAGTAATAAAATATTAGGTGAAATTGTAGAATATTTACATAAATTAAATAGTGAAGAAATTAATTCTATTCAAACTTATTTAAATGATATACAAGATGCTATTATTGCTTCATTTTCATCATATATGACAGAAGATTTAATTAAAGCAAAAGTTTATCAATTAGATTATAAAATTTTTGATAATCCTAAACAAATTAAAAAGAATATAAATAATTTAATAAAAAAATTTGAAAATACATTAAGAACAGCTGTAAATAAATATAGTAAATATATTAAAAATAATAAATTTTATTTTGGTGATAAACAAAATTTTAATGATCAATTTGAATCTTTATATGAAGAAATTGCAGCAAATATTTCATCACAAGAAGAAAGTATTATGAATAATATAGATATAATTGATGTTCAATATGATTTATATTATGCATTTGTAGATGAATTAAGAAAAGGTATATTAATATTAAAAAATAAATTAAAAACATTATATTCAGAAAGTGAATTAAAATGTACATTATTAAATACAAGTAAAACTATTCCTGATATATCAGAAAGTGCATTATATGAAATTTTCCAAATATATAGATATTATATATCAGGACATACATTTGAAGTAACAAAAGCTGTATTTGAAATAAAGAAAATATTATATTTAGATTATTTAGATGAAATTAATGATAAATTAAATGAAAGTATGAAATATTATTATGAATTTATTTTAAAAGATTTAAATAATTATACACAAAGTTCTAATGATACAAGTTCATATGAAGAAATATCAGATTTTCCCGAAGATTTAATTACTGCATATAAAAATGCTGCAAATAATTTTATTAATGGTGTTTATAATAATTATAATACAGATAATTTATATGAAAATTATTATAAACCTAATTTTGAAAATAATATTGATTTTTCTGATTTAAATAAAACTTTTCCTAATGTAACAGATTTAATAAATATTCCTGCATCTAATTTAAAAGAAACATGTGATGCAAAATATGAAGAAGAAGTTGAAGATTTTCAATTAAAAATTAATGATATAATTATAAATGGATTTAATAAAAGTATAGATTTATTTACTAAATATTTAGGTAATAATTATTTAGAACAAATTTATCAAAGTGATTATACATATGATATTCAAACTGATTTTGAAAGTTTAAATGAACAAGTAGATTTTCATTATAATTATATATATGATTTATTAACTGCAAATAGTACTGTTATAAGTATTAGTACAGAATTACAAGAAAGTATTAAAAAAACATTTATAGATTTAAGTGGTGAATTAAATTATAGAGTTTTACCAAAAATAAATTCAATTATTTTAAATAAAATTAATAACTTTAAAAGTAATAGTAAAGAAATAATTGTAAATGATTTTATAGAAAATTCATTAGAAATTTTAACAAGTGATGAATTTAAAGAAAATGTTGGTGAAACTTTAGCTAATTTATTACCAGATCAATTTACTTATACATTAAATAATACATTATATAATTATTTTGATGAAATTTGTGAAAAAAATTCTTTTACAGAATATAAAGAATTTTATAGTGGAAATATTACAGATAATTATACAACATTATATAATAAATTAATAGAATATTATGATAATGTAAAAACAGCTGTAAGTAAAATAATAACATCTGAAGTAAAATATGAATATAGTTTATTATTAGGAAGATTAAATAGAGCTGAAAATCAATATAATAAATGTATTTTAACACCACAATTATATTTAGTTGATAATATTACAGATGATTATTTAGATAGTTATATAAATGATACTGTAAATGGTTTACAATCTATTATAGATGATTATAATGATTATAAAGAAAAAGTTAAAACTGTTTTAAATGAAGAATTAAATAATACTGTATTTAATGTAAGTGTTAATAATTTATTAAATACTGAATATAGATTAAATGAAACAGAAAATGCTTATTTAGAATTAATTCAAATGGAAAAAGATTTTGAAGATGAATTAAGTACTGTATTTTCTGATATAGAAACAAGTTTAAGAAATTATATAGATGATTTATCTATAGAAAAAATTGATATTGATTCATATAGTAATGATGATAGTGATGATGATTTATTTAATGATGATTCAAATGATAATAGTGAAAGTGATGATGATGATGATGATTCATATAATTATGATGATTCTTATGATGATAGTTATGATTATTATGATTCATATGATGATAGTTATTATTATTTTGATAGTTGGTGGTTAGATGAAAATATTGATTATTTTTATTTTGATAGTAGTAGTGATTATGAAAATTATAATTCATGTAATTGTGGAGGATTATTAGATTGTAATACTGATGATAGTTCAAGTGAAATTATATATACATTTGATTATAATGAAATAACAACTGCATTAAATGATATAAAATCAAAGTTTTTAACTTTCAGTAATAATATTTCAACATTAGAAAGTTATGTAACAGCATCACAAAATTTCGGTCAATTAAAAGAAATAGTATCATATTCATATTATCATATACAAACTCCTTTAGAAAATAATTTATTATTATTACAATATTATTTAACAGAAGAACAATTTAATAATTTCTATAAAAAATTATTAAGAAATGTAAATACAGTTATGAATGATTTATATGATTATCAATTAACTCAATCTATTTTATATGCTTATTATGAATCATATTTATTATATGATATAGCATATATTTATCCTAATATAGAATATTGTTTACAAGGAATTATAGATAAAGCATTAACAAATATTTTCAGTGAATTAGGAACTTATATAAGTAATATTTTAATTGGAAAAAAAAATGAAAATAATAATGAAATTACATTAGAAAATATATCACAAGATATTAATGGAGTTACATTAAATATAAATGCAATAGTTAATAGTTATTCTTATAATTATGGAATGAGAATGTATTATAAAAATATGAAAGTTTATATGAAATTAATTGTTGGTGGAAATGCGTATGTTACTATTAATCAAAGTATTAATGATAATAGTAATTCTATAAGTGGAGAATTTGGAAATGGACAAATTGGTATGAAATTGGAAAATATTTTAAATAAAGATAGTGTTAATAGTGATACTTATATTAAAGTTAATAGTTATGAATATCAATTTACTAGTTCTGATGAGGAAGGAACTATTGTTAGTAAAAGTCCTATTGAAAGTCATTTAGTTAGAACTTATTAAATAATTATGTAGTTTATGTAATACGAAATTTTTATTTGTTATTTTTAAATGATTATTATTTTTCTAAGTCCATGCCAAAGCAGAGACTAAAGTTCTAGCACACACAACTAAGCTTTTACAGTAAATTCTGCCTTTCCTACATAACTCCCCAGAAGGGAGACAGGCATTTTTAGTTACAACAAAAGCTCAAACACCAATTTCCCTTCAACTGTTATGAAAACCAAGGCCGGAGGGACATGAGGTGCGGTTCCCTTTCTCCAGTTTCCCAAAAACTCATACTCTGGTGAATTTGATATGCTGAAATCATGCCTGGCCATCATGATAGCCTTCTACAATGAGATGAGTGGCTGGGTGGATAAGGGGTGCGCAGTAGATGTTGTTTATGCCAATTTTAAGAAGGTTTTCAACACTGTCTCCTGTAATGTCCTTATAGACAAACTGACGAAATATGGATGACATAAATGGACAGTGAGGTGTCTTGAAAGTGGGCTGAACTGCTGGGGTAAAAGCATTATGATCAGTGGTGTGAAGCCCATCTGGAGGCCGGTCACTAGTGGTGCACCCCAGGGGTTGATACTGGGGCCAGCACTGTTTAATGTCTTTATTAATGACCTGGTTGATGGGACTAAGGACACCCTTGACAAGTTTGTAGATGATACAAAACTGGGAAGAATGATTGATAGAGAAGAAGGTTGTGGTGCCATTCAGAGGGACTTTAGGAGGCTGAATCATAGAATCTCATGATCTGAGATCATTCAGTCCAACCATCAACCCAACACCACCATGCCTGCTAAACCATGTCCGCAAGTGCCACATCTACACGTTTTTTGAACACCTCCAGGGTTGGTGACTCCACTACTTCCCTGGGCAGCCTATTCCAATGCCTGACCACTCTTTCAATAAAGAAATGTTTCCTAATACCCAATCTAAACCTCCCCTGACGCAACTTTAGGCCATTTCCTCTCATCCTATCGCTAAAGGTATGGGTCAACAGGAATCTCACAATGTTTGAAGGGAAATGCGATGTTCTGTGCATGGCGAGGAATAACCTCAGACACCAGTACGAACTGGAAAGCTGCTCTGCAGAAAAGGGCCTTAAGGTCCTGGTGCACAACAAGCTGACCACAAACCAGCAATGCTGCCTCATGGCAAAGATGCCAAGAGCATCCTGGGCTGCATTAAGAAGAGCATTTCCAGCAGAATGAGGGAGGTGATCCAACACTGAAGAGCTGAGTCCAGTTCTGGGTGCCCCAGTACAAAACATGGATGTGCTGCAATGAGTCCAGCAAAGAGCCCCTAAGATGATTAAGGGATTGCAGCATCTGTCATATGAGGAGGGGCTGAGAGAGCTGTGACTGCTCAGCCTGGAGAAGAGAAGGCTCAGGGGGCATCTTATCATCAAGTATAAATATCTGATGAGGGAGAGAAAAGATGGAGCCAGTCTCTTCCTAGTGATACCCAGTAGCAGGATGAGAGGCCATGTGCACAGGCTGAAAGGAAGGAAATTCCATTTAAACATAGAAAAAAATGTTTTGTTTTTTTTAGCTGTGAGGCTGATATTACACTGGCACAAGTTGCCCAGAGAGATTCCAACCTCAGCTACCTTGTGATCTTGTGAACCCAAGAGTGTGACAAGAAGACCAGGAGCAAATGAGGTGCCAGAGCTCTTCCAGACTGGCAGTTAGACATGAGTCATACTGCTGATGCCATCATTGACTATGCAAGTGGCTGCGAGCTCCGCCTCACGTGCAGTCAGGTCTGTTACAGCATTTTTGAAAGCTATTAACACCATCCATTTCCAAGCCCTCCACTCAGCCTCCATTCAATGTCTCACTGTTTTGGTAGCCTTGTCCTTTCCATTCGTTTCAGCTGAGAGGTGCCCACCAGCCCTGGGAGCCTCACTGCTGCCCAGTCTTCCTGTTGCTAGGAGTTATTTGGCACCTGCACTATTGACCTTTCCTGAAACCAAAGATTATGGGAGCTTTTATTTATTGCAGATGAAGTAACCCCTCACCACCTGCCCTATTTTTCCTAGTTTCCTTACTTATGCTTGGTTCTCTCATTCACTAGGAGCTTTCACAGGCCAAGTTGCTTTGATGGAAACCACTAATTGAGAAAGAAAAATCGTAGAAGTCCTTTCTTCTACTCCCTCTTCCTATACTGACTGTAGCTTAAAACTGAATAATGAGTATTTGTTTCCTTAGAAGAGTATTTAACACTGCAAACAGAGGCATGAGAGGTAGGATGTGTGAAGATATACTCCAAAGAATGGGGTTGTAAAGGCTTAATAACAGAGTCAACAAGGTTTTAAATATAGGGAAAGCTACACATTATTGCTCACACATCCAATGACTAAAATGGCTGAAGGTTGGCTGCACCTTTCCCTGGAAAAATAAATTCACCTTGAAGTGAATGCTTAGTTTGGCAAAGATAAAAACTACTGAAAAGCAACCTTTTAATAAAAGTACCAAACAAGTTTTGGTCTAAGCTAGCACTGCTGACAGCAAGCTGGTGCAGGTTTTTCAGCTAAAAGTGATTGCAGCACATGAGCTTGAGTAGAGAAGGAAAGGTAGGGTGAGCAGTGAGCAATGTGCTTGAGCAGGCATGTCCTCCTAGGCCACAGAAACGTGGCACCCTTCAGCTGCACATGATGAGCAGAATGAATGAATGAATAATGCAACTGCACGCAGAATAAATTTTTGTCACATCCCAGGGAATGGTTCTTTCCCCAGGAAAGAAATAATATTACAATGTCCATTAACGAGCATCCAGTGCAGGCAAGAACCATCATTTAAAATTGTGACTGAATCTGAGGTTCGCCCCCTGGGGCTAACTGCAACCAGCTGAGATGGTTTCCAGTGCAGCGGGCACTGGATCTCAGCCCGTGCCCCACAACACATGCAATGCTGCTAAGCCATTTCCCAACAGTGCCCGCGTCGATGGCTGGGCTCCCACTCCGCTGCCACAGCTCTGTGAGGCAGAGCCCTTGAATCATAAAATACTTGAACTTCCTTTTTTTCTGGGAGATGGGTGGGAGACTTTGGTGGTACTATTTCCTGCTGGAGGGACAGACTCAGGAAGAAAAATAAAACTTAAATCTCTTCACTCAAACATGGAGAAGACAGTCTCACCATTGGGCAAGGTTTATTCTGCTGGGAAGCTGGGGCTATTCCCATCCTGGGTATAACACAAGGTCAACAGCAGCAGTCTCCAGCAATATTAATCTCTCACCCCTCAGACCGTGCCACGGGTAATTAATCACTTGATTGCATAACTTCTTGTAAGACAGGAAAAATAAGCTGCCTTTGCCAGCTTTTTGGACAAGTTATTTCACATATATCTGAACTTTCTTCCAGTACTTGTTAGGTTTTGATTGCAATGAATGAATCACATCCAAACCCTTTCCCAGCCTCAGAGGAGCCAGACAGCATGGAGGCACACGAAATCCCAACGCAACACTGGGGAGTGGGTCACCGCACTGTTTTGGGGGGATCCCTCTGGCCTCCCAATGCTTTGGGGAAGGTACAGCTCCAACGGAGCAGCTCAGCTCGGGAGGGGATAGCAGAGCACTGCATTACCCTGCATTTTACATCTGTATGTAATTGAAAGCAGGATCTGGCCAAGTTGCTGTTGACTCCAGAGAGCTGGAACTTGCTTAAAAGCGGGGAAATCCTGGAGTTTAATCCTAGAAAGTGAAGTTTTGCATTGCTACAATCACCTGGGACGTACCGCTGCAATGGGCCCAGCTGCAGGAGACCTTCAGGCCCTGGAGATCACATAAAGCTGCAAGGGGTTTTGAGCCAAGTGCATTACTGCAGTGGCTGAGTATCAGCTAACCCCATCTCCCCAGCATGCTGTGGGACTCGCTCTTCCTTTCTACAGCTTCATTAAATGGCAGTGAAAAAGCACGATTTTCTTTAAAAACATTTTATATCATATGGTAATGAAATGGGAAACAATGCCCAGAGGCTACCTTGTGCCTCATGCTCACACAGACATCAACCAGCTGACTCCCACCCACAAGTCTCCAACTTTGGGTGGAGGAGAACGCATTCCCGTGTGCATCAGCACTTGTGCACCCTTCAGCAGTCCCAAGCATCTCACCACCCCACTGCTACCTCCCAAAGCAGGTGGTGGCCATACTTCAGCTCTTTGGATTGCCCCTGCTAAATATTCAGTGAAGTTTCACCCTCACCTTTGAGTGGCTCAGACGACTTTCTCCCTGTTCAGCCTGAGGCTGGTGGTGATGCAACCATGTAAGAAGTCATGAGTTAAGTGTCTTTCTGAGTCCTAAAGTGGAGGGCTCTGGATGACGCACTGAGAGAGAAGCTGAACAAAAATTTAGTGGCCACAAGAATCAGAACTGGACCAGGCTGATGGATGAAAGCGCTGTTCTTTAACAGCTCCTGGAAAAGCAGTCAGGAAGCTTGGTTTGAAATCATTCCTGCGAAGATCATTTTCTGCTTTGGCTCTAGGTTGCCCTTTGGTAAAAGCTGAGAGAAACATTTTCCTGTATGAAGCGTTTTGAGATCCTTTCAGTAAAGATGCTAACGAAGCAGATGGCTTGGCTATTAAGGGTTATTGCATGTTACAAGTGTTATGGGTGACACGTGGGGAACTGGCACAGTGAAATACAGTTTTCTAAATCCACAATGAGTGGGAACAAGAGAGCAAAGTGGAAATCCCGAGAACATGCAGGCACACTGCACCCGTTGCTGTACAGAGTTGTCCTTGCACCTTGTCTGCTTAACCTAAGGCTTCTTGGTGCTCCCCACTACCACCCCACTGTCCCGAAATGTCTCTGGAAGGAAGGAGGCAGAGAGCAGCTCCTTACCTGCCCAGGGCTCTGAAGAACTCCAAGAAACACCCTACAACTTTTTAGCTGGTTGCTCTGGCTTATGCTTTGTGAAGTAAAACCATCTATCAAGTGAGCTGTGATGAGAGCTCTGACGTCTTCCCAGCCACGCACATTAACATGTGCAATCTGTGGCCACAAGCAGCTCACGCTCCATCTGGCCATAGTTAAAGGGCTATCAAGAGTAGGTCATCTACATGAATTTCCTCCAAATCTGGTATTGCACCAATGTAATGACATGATGCTGCTGAAATAAAGACAAATTAAAACCAAGGCCAGGCGCAGCTATTCCCCAGGTACTGCTCACATGAATAAACAAGATAAATCCTGGGAAGAAAAGCACAGGAAATGGTTCTATTTACAGCCTGATCACACATCTTCCAAAAGGAACTGAGCCAGCTGGACAACTTACTATCTTCAACCACTCTCCTGCTGCAGGATGCTGCCCCTCCAGATTGGTTGGCAACGAACCGAAAGTAGCGTAGAAAGCAACCGCCCAGGCAGTTCAGACAGCATATCAAAAAAGACAATAACTTCCAACAGACAACGGTGAGACGCAGGTGAGGAGAGAAGAGAGAGGCTGATGCCTTCAGCCAAAAGGCAAGTAACACAGCAGGCAATTACATGATTTTGAGGCAGCAGCAGAAGAACAAGTAGGAACCAGTTCACCCTCATATCTCATGGCTCATGGACCATGAAGCATTCCAGTTTCCTTCTGTGGAAACCATGTTTCCAGCTCAATTTCCTGGAAGGAGAATCTGCTTCAACCCAGGTATAGCTATTCTCATGATAGGCAATGCAGAACCAGCTCAGGTCAGAACTTCGGAGGCTCAGAGCGACTATAAAACTTCTCAAGAAATAATACTTCATGTTCACTTGATCAGTGCAAGAAAGCTTTATATATCCTCTTCCTTGCTTTCTCTACAACTAACGGAGGAGAAGGAGAGAGGAATAGCATAATCTAATCAGCAGGGGGATCACCTGATCATGACCAGCTACAGAGGCTTTGGGACAATAATATGCCATAAACGGGTGCAAATCAGCTAAGCTACATTAAAAATAAAGCCTTTTTCAGCAGTCTGAATCAGGAGACAGCCATTTCAGTTCACACAGTTACAGCACTTGCACTTGGAGCATCCAAGCTGAGCAAGCCAAGGATTGTTTTTTTGAGAAATATTCAAATAGACAGCTGAAGGTGTGGTTGCTGGTCACTGCTGAGTGGCACCCTTCTTTTGACTTTTGACCACTGGTGGACAAAGGTGGCTTTCAGCAAGGTGTCCACCAACAGTAGGTCCCTGGGCCTCTTCTCCAAGAGACTGAATGTCAAAGTCCCGTGATCTGGGATGGAAGGAATTGCCTTGTTAAGGTCAGGAACTAATTTTTTTTCCTAGATGAGCGCAAATCTAGCATCCCGTTTTGATAAAGTAAAGGTTAAATCACCCTGGACTGTGCACACGCTTGTGAGAATGTGCAGAAGTGTGAGTGTAGGTAGGAATTGTTGAGGATAGCATAATTAAGAAAGCTTCAGGTTGCATAGTGTCTGGACTTTGCAAGTTAATATGGAACTGCTTCTGCCTCAGGCATTACAAGTTTTCCTGAGCAACTTCATAAGGCATTGGTGGGGTAGAGGAAGATTTTGCATTTCTTATTTACGGAATAGTTTAGCCAGTGAGGCAACGGAATCAGTGGCTTTGGTGGGACACCCACTGCCCATAGCAGTGTCCCAGAAATAAAAACATCTCTGGAGTCCATTTTGGAATTGAGAAGAGGGAGCTGTGAGTGCACTGTAATGCTTGTGGCTGAAGATGATGATACAATGCTGATTGTCCTGATTGTTTTTTGTTAGGTCCCCTCTCCCCTCCAAGATGGTTGCAAAAAATTTCCAAACTCCTTAGGTTATTAATGTCTAAATACCTGCCAAACATTTTCATTGCTACCTGCTTACTAGGGAATGGAGAAGAAATAAGAAATATCTCAAGATTATTTCCAAATCAGACAACATGAAGTTGGGTATCCCCTAGGGAGGACAGAGTTTTAGTTGGGTCTTCAGACTGTATTTACCTTCTACTCTTGTTTGCTTGCTTTGTTTGAGCTCATAACAAGTATTTTCCCCGTTCCTCCTAGAATTTGACCATTTACATGAAGGTTTTGTAAAAAGAACTAGAAAGGATGTGAAGAATTGTCGGCAACCTGCTAGTACTAGATTGCATGGCATTATCAGGTTTTCCTCTCCCATGGTTTGCACAGAAGTGGAGAAAGGCCTTATGTGGCTGGACAGTGAAGACTTCAAGAAAGTGAATGTCCCCATCAGATCAACATGTACGTCATTTAAAAGAGCAAAATAAATAGTTCCTTGAGCAAGACCTTCAAGGGTGTTACTATACTAGCAAAGGTGTGTTAGGGTCATGATTGTGATTGCTAGCTTCCTTTCTTCAGGCAAAACTTAACGCTAGCAATGGAATTCCTGAAGGCAGAAGAGGATTTCCAGGAACACATGTATCTTTGCAGGGATACCATTCATTATCTTACCTCCTATATATTCTAGGCCAGACAGTTGAAAATAATGAAAAACAAAACCTCAAGGAACTTTGCTCAACATGAGCGAGTCTCTGTGAAGACTTTAATGCACTGGCTGGATGGGTGAGCTGTGAATTTGGCTGCAGAAGTTCAGTAACCAAGAAGAATCAATATTTTGGTTGGGAAATATTCAAGTCACTGGTTTGGTTGGAAACATTCAGCATCCAGTTTTTCTGCTAGGTGCCATTAACCCTCTCACCCTCCACACCCCAGTCTACACCCATTTGAACTGGAGGCCCAGTCTGCAAGCTGGATAGGGCACAGCTGTGCAACAGCATGGTGAGTTGGCCAGGGTGGAGAGTCCCCTGCTAGCTTGGCCATGTGGTCACCATTTGGTATCTCAGGGCTTTAAGTGACTCCACTGGCTTTGGTGGCACGGTATGCTGAAAAGAAAATGTATTTATCGTACCAACCTGACCTTTAAAGAGCAGCTGCTTCCTGTCTCCACTGCTGGCTGCTCACTAATGGGCTCCGAAATGAAAAAAAAAAAACAAAACAAAACTGTCTCTTGGCCCAGAGCTTTGGGTATTCATAAGACAAAGTTGGTCATAAAGTTGTTGCGACGCCAGTCAAGGGGAGCCTAGGATCTTACCATAACCTTGGCACTGTGCTTCCACTGTAATATCCCCCACCACTCCAGGGTGCGGTGCTTTTGCTTCCAGACCTTCGCCTGCCAGGAAAAATGGAGGCAAGAAGAGTAAAAATAGGCATTAAACATAAGACAATTGTTGCCACTGCATGATAGCAACCTCATCTCCCTGCTGCTGTGGAGATGGCGCATGGAGGAGACTTGGGCTGTCCCACAGCCTTTCTTGGATCGCTTTGTAGGTGGATATATTTTCTGTGGAGTGATACACATGCTTTTTCAAGGAGAGAGTTTTTGTTTGCCAGAATGCTTCTGGAGCCTGTGCAAATCTTCCTGTCAATCCAAGTGCTCACATACATGCTCACATTGCTATTGCATACCACCTTGCAGTCAGCACAGCTCCTGTAGCACCAAGGAGACCTTGGTGTGCCAGACTTTCAAATATGAAACCCATCATAAGCAGTCTGTCTGCCAACAATTCATCTTTCACACAAATGACCATGGGTTGTCCTATTCAGTCAGTCAACCTGTCAGCCTCTGGTTATCACAGCACAATCAATGTATCTGCAGCCACATGAAAAAAAGAAGCTCTTAATTCTTTTGACACCCACAAAAAGCTGAAAAGTGACCAGTGAAAAAAGAAAAATCCCAAACTCTATTTGGTCAGTAACTTTTTTTTCTTTTTTTCTTTTTGCAAACCATGTGTTAAAAATGCTTTCCTGCCCAAGGAGACTTCTTACAAGGGAAAAGTAGAGCTGAGTTACAACTTCTTAAAAATAGGACATAGTGTTTTATAATTCCGTCCCTCCCCCCATTACTGTGCAGAACCACCCCACCCACACGAAACTGCCGTCTGACTCACTCTTGTGTCGCGCTTGGAGAGAAAGGCTTTCCACCAGCGGGGGCACCTGGTCAAGAACATGACATTCAGGGTGGTGTTGCCTCTTTACACTTCGAATCATTTTAAATAGCTTTATATCTATGACTACAGGGACCTTTGCGTAGACATAAGCATTACCAATGGAAGAGACATGTTGTCATATCCTTGCAGTAAGTGAAGAGACCAGATCTTTTGGAAAATTAGTCTTCTTGGGCCAAGCTGACTCAATGGCTCAGACAATAAGACATCTCTTCTATATCAGTTCATTTGCAGTGTTGTGCTCCTCAGGCAGCGAGTTACCCTCTACTATTCTGGGAACACACAATTGACCTCTGTTACAGGGGTTTATTGTCAACATGTGTCCACTGGGAGCCCCAGCAACTTCTTCCATTGTCTATTGTCTTGTAAACAGGCTTATAATGGCACTGCAGGAAAGCCAATAATGCACTGAAGTGGAAATTGCTAGTAACTCAAAAGCTTAGCTTTCAACTTCTACTTCTTGCAGTGGTAGGAGCGGTGAGGCAAGGGGGAGGAACACGCAACTTGCTTTCCTCCGTGCCCCTATGCCTTCACATGTAGATGTGTTGGGATGAAGAACTGCCATGCTGCTGCAAGCTTGCTCGATGCATGGCAAAGAGGAGTCCACTGATGCCAAAAGCATTGTGTGAACTGGGATTACTGGTCTCCAATTTCTTCAAGCGGAAAAACTAAGAAACAAGAGAAAAGCTGGTGGCAAAGAAACTTTGCTGGCTGACCCAGTAATTTCTTCTTCACCAAAACTCCCATTGTGTGGCTGGGCTATAGTAGTAAGTGCAGAAAAGCTGGGGTTTTTTTTACAGTTAACAACACTGAAGTCGCTCAGCTTAATGCGTGAATGAAACAAATCCTTGGGATTGTGTTGACCCAAGGGAAGGCAGCATCCTTAGGAAATATCCCAGTGAGATCAGTTTAGTCATCTTCAGTTTCATAACATTCAACCTCCAAACTGTGATGTGTTTGGAGGCAGAATCCCCTCTGATTTTTGTGATGGTCACACTACTTCCAATTTGCTGCTGCGGCCAGGCAAACAAAGGACATTTGCAAACATTCTGGGGAAAGAAAGCCAAGTTCCTCCCCATGCAGAGCAGAGCAGCATCCAGCAGCAGAGCAACAGGCAGGGACAAGCTAACAGCTAACCACTTTTCCTGGGCCACCAGATCTGTCAGAGGGCAGGAGCGGAGAAAATGGGACGATCAAAGACTTACATTATCTGTGCTTCCAGAGGCATCCTAACCCCTCCAGTGGCAGGGAACGGGACACTGTATCCGTCAACAGCCATTGGTAGGTTCCAGGGCTAACCAGACGCCAGCTGGTGTTACGTGCTGTGCTGTCAAACAGTAATGCTCAACCAGGGCAAGGGGAATCCACTAGTGTGATGAGGGCTACACAAGCATGAAAAACAGAGGAGAAACCCTAAAGAGACAGACAAGCCACTGTGGACTCCACTGGCCATCCCTGCTGCATCTCCTCCCACATGCCACGAAGGATGGTGAGGTCAAGGCCGAGTTTTGAGCCTCTCTTTGTATTTTTAATGCACCTGGTGCTCTGCTGCCCTTGGTGAAACTTTTGCCTTCCTTTGAGTGCTTTCAATGTTGATACACCATCCAATGCTGCAGTAAGAACCCTCATGGGGTGTGCCCCTGAATTGGGCTCAGCAATGCCACGGTTTGGGAGAGCAGGACTGGGGTGCAGTCCTGGGCAGCCCTCCTGCCTGTACTGTGTGCTCTCCACTGTCCCTGAACTGTTTACTGCCCATGGCCATGCATCTTTCACCAAGAAAGCAAAGGCTCTCATCCCAGCAGGGACTATTTAGAAGTTGCTCAAGAGCCTGCAAAGGTTACGTTGCTTTGCTCTCTCAAGGCAAAGCAGTTTTAGCTGGAAAAGAAAGAAAAACACACAACGACAACGGCAACAACAACAAAAAAAGGACAACCCATGGTGTTTGTTTACAAGAGTACATTCATTGGTGTCTGGAGGGTAGACTCAGTCTAAAGTGAAAGGAGGTGGCACCAGGCAGGCTGTGCTGATAAATAAGTCCACCTCCTGCTGTGGGGTGGTCCAAGAGCTGGCTTTCCTCTCCTCGCCAGGCAGCTCCAGCCTCCTCCCTCAACAGACCCTTTCCACCCATGAAGCCCTGGGGAGGTATGGCTTTGGGGTACCACTGGGTGAGCAGCTGCCACCCTTCACCATGCAGCCCCTGCAGGGTGGTGAAGGGCCTTGGCATGAAGAGCTGTTGTTGGTACCTACTTAGGCATCTCCACAGAGGAAGCAGGGGGCCTCACACACTTGTCCGCTTTGCTCTGCAGGGCTGTGCCCCCCCTTGGTGCTTTACGTGCCTGACTGCACAGAGGAGACAAGCTAAGCTTGCTTGGCACAGAGCAGAGCAGAAACTCCCATAAAGCATACCAGACCTTGTCCAACTCCATGTGCAGCCATTTCACCAACCACGGTTGCATAGGCAAGGTAGGTTGTGCTTTGGCTGCTCCTGGAGCATAAGGCATTGTCACATCGTACAGCCTGGTTCAATGATGAAAGGGACATGGAAATACTGTCAGGATGTGCTAAGATGGATACAGCATATATGTAAGGAAGACTAGATAAAAGCATTTGGGAGCTCTTCAAGTCTCAGAAATAGCATCTGTGACTGACTGCCCATCCCAACATACAGTTGTACTCAAGTACAACTCACCCAGCAGGTGTACAATTACTTCTACATTCAAAATACATCCAAAAGATTAACACCCAGGCACTTTCTGAAGTGCCTCTTTTAGCAGAGATTAATATCTGAATTTTGGAGTTACTAATGACCTTTTCTTTACCTGTCAAAGTACTATGTTGCATCTCAAAAGCAGGGTCAACTTCCTTAAATTGGACAAATGCAGATTTGCCCTGAGCAGTGAAAAGAAACACTTTCACAGTTACAGAGTTGTAATGTTGCAAAAAAAAAAAAAAGAAATCCAACAAAAGGATCAACTCTCTAGAGCCCTCAGTATCTTCACACTTCACTGTACCTACGAAGAGAGAGGAGTCCATTTTCTACCTAAGCCTGGGCACTGGAAGCATACCTTGCTGATATGCGTTCCTCTAGAAAAATATCTTCTTCACATCCAGCCCAACAGAAACTGTGTCCCTGTCATTACACAGGTGCGGAGAAGGGGTACAGGCTTTTGGAGGGGAGATAACGCCTGGCTTCAGGACTACTCCCATCTTTATGACCACTGTATCGCCCTCTGGTAAGAGGGTGTCCAGCTTTGGTCCTACAGCTGCATTATTCACCTGATCCTCTCTCCTCTCTAATTTTGCTTCTCCTTGAAACAGCTTTGCTATTAAACCAAGGAAGTAAAGCAGTCGTTTGGACCCTAAACTGAAAAACCTCAGGAGTCACAAATCTTCCCTTTTTACCTTTCTTATGTGGTCCAGACACATTTTTCAGGCTTGTAGCATCGTCTGAACCCTGTTTTCCTTTATTTTGCCTCTTGAAATTGGCACTAAAGACTGTTTGCACTGTGCATCAAAAGGTATATTTGTCGCTGCAGCACTACATCTCATACGGAAAATGGTCTCTCTCATTTCTTCCCCCTGTAAT
>Ga0181612_115046_pt1 | contig 18686 bp, 20 predicted proteins | sample HoacroProtozoa21_FD_119630 | JGI IMG/M metagenome (GOLD analysis project Ga0181612, IMG submission 119630) | Hoatzin crop microbial communities from Cojedes, Venezuel. Combined Assembly of Gp0051906, Gp0051904, Gp0051908
CGACACCTCGCGGTAGGCCACGGCCTGCTTGGAGAGGTCATCATATACCACAAGGGCCGACAATCCGCGGTCGCGGAAATATTCGCCGATGGCGGCTCCGGCAAACGGGGCGTAGTATTGCATGGCTGCGGGATCGGCAGCCGTTGCCGACACGATGATGGTGTAGGGTAGGGCTCCATGCTCTTTGAGGTTGGCCACGAGTGCTGCCACGGTGGAAGCTTTTTGGCCGATAGCCACGTAGATGCAATACACGGGCTTGCCTTGCTCGTAGAAACTCTTTTGGTTGATGATGGTATCCACTGCGATGGCGGTCTTGCCCGTCTGGCGGTCGCCGATGATGAGCTCACGCTGTCCGCGGCCGATGGGGATCATCGAGTCAACGGCCTTCAGACCGGTTTGTAGTGGCTCTTTCACGGGCTGGCGGTAGATCACGCCGGGAGCCTTGCGGTCGAGTGGCATTTCGAAAGCGTCGGTGAGGTCGATGTCGCCCTTGCCGTCGATGGGCTGCCCAAGTGGATTGATGACACGACCGAGCATGTTGTCGTTCACGCGAATGGAGGCAATGCGCTTGGTGCGCTTCACCACTTGGCCCTCTTTGATGCCGGCCGTGGGACCCAGCAACACGCAGCCCACATTGTCTTCTTCGAGGTTCATCACGATGGCCATGGTGCCATTTTCAAACTCCAGCAGTTCGTTGGCCTCGGCGTTGCGCAGTCCGTAGATGCGCGCCACACCATCGCTCACGGTGAGCACCGTTCCCACTTCGTCGAAACTTGTGGTTTGATTGATTTCCTTGAGCTGTTCGAGGAGAATCTCGGATACTTCGCTCGGTTTGATTTTATCAGACATAGTTTTCTTTAAACCTTTATTCTTTAAACGTTATATGATGGCTGCGCCGTTTCCTCGTCTTTGGTGTCGAACTTATTCGTCGCTAAAAGTGTTTCGCTTGCTTTATATCTATCTCATGAAAAAATGTTTATGGCGGATACTTCGATTTACACTTTCAGTGTTTTTAGGATGTTGCGCAGTTGCGATTGCACGCTGGCGTCCAAGCGATAGGTGTCGTATTCGAGGATGAATCCGCCGATGATGTCGGGATTCACTTCGGTGTTGAACTCCACTGTTCCGTGCACCTTGCTTTCCACCATCTTCTGCATTTTCTGCTCCGTTTCTTTCGATACGGCAGCGGCGGTGATGAGATGTCCGCGCACAATCTGTTTCTGTTGTCTATAGAGGGTGATGTACGATTGTGCCATGAATTGCATCATTCGTTCGCGCCCCTTCTGCAACACGAGGTCGATGAAGCGTTTCGTGAGTTCGGCCGGCTGTTTCCCGCAGGCCGTGAGCAACAGATTGTGCTTCTTATTGCGTGGCAGCATGGGACTGTCGGCGGTGGTGCGCAGTTGCGGCACATCGATATAAGCAGCGGCGAGCGACTGCATGTCTTGATAGACGGCATCCTCTTGACGCAGTTCCGTGGCGCTTTTCAACAATGCCCGTGCATAGCGCACGGATACGATTCCTATATCCATAACATTGCTTCATGCGGTCGGTATGGCAAACACTCGCGATGGCAGCGCTGTGATGGCGATGCTCATCACGACCGGCATTCCGGCCGACGGTTAAAATCAATTGGCGGAAACGTCGTCCAGCAGCCGATCGATGAGTTTCATCTGTTCGGCATTGGTGGACAATTTCTCGCGCAACACTTTTTCGGCCACCTCCACCGACAATTGCGCCACTTGTGCGCGGATGTCGCTGATGGCCTGGTGCTTCTCGCTTTCTATTTCTGCCTTGGCCTCTTCCAGCAGTCGGGCGCCTTCGGCTTTGGCCTTGCCTTGTGCCTCTTGCACAATGGCATCGCGCGTTGCGGCCGCCTCTTTCAGTATCTGAGACTGGCGCTCGCGTGCCTCTTTGAGCATCTGCTCGCTCTCTTGCTGTATGTTGGCGAGTCGCTCATTGGCTTCGTGGGCCTTTTTCAGACTGTCGTCGATATAGGCCTTGCGCTCGTCCACCATTTTCGTGATGACGGGAAATCCGAATTTCGCCAACACGAGGAAGATGACGAGAAATGCCAAGAGCATCCAAAAGAGAAGCCCCCAATCCGGTGTGAGAATGGATGGCAAATTTTCCATTTACGTTATTTCTATTTGTTAAGAGTGAGCCGCGGGCGATAGCGATTGGATGCCGGATGCCAGCCATTGCAGCATAGTCTCCGGCCACCAACGGCTATCTACCAACGATTCGTTTGCAATCAGATGAGGAAGGCGCAAGCCACCACGGCAAACAGCGCCACACCCTCGACGAAAGCCGAGGTCAGAATCATGTTGGTCTGAATCTTTCCCGTTGCTTCAGGTTGGCGTGCAATAGCATCCATGGCGCTGCCACCAATCTTACCGATACCGATACCTGCGCCGATTGCTGCGACGCCTGCGCCGAGGCCGCATCCCAATGCGCCAAGGCCTTCTGTTGCCAATAATAAAGAAATCATAATCTTTAAGTTTTAAGTTATTTGTGATTTATATTCTCTTTAGACGTTGTCTTTTGTTGTAGTCCGCCGGTAGTTGTTGTGTTGCTCACCACGCGACGGTTCTTTCTTCGATACTCTGTGCTATTCTTCGTGCTCTTCGGGATGGGCTAATCCGATGAATACGGCTGACAGCAGTGTGAACACGTAGGCCTGGATGAAAGCCACCAACAGTTCCACGCAGTTCATGAACAGCAGCATCAGCAGGCTGAAGATGTTCAATCCTACGCCCATTCCCACGCCGATGGTCCAGCCCAAGAAGATGACGCACGTGAAACTCAGGATGATGGCATGGCCGGCCATCATGTTGGCAAAGAGACGGACCATCAGTGCGAACGGTTTGGTGAAGATGCCCACCACCTCAATAACGGGGATGAGCGCCACAGGATAGGCCTTCAGGAACAGTGGCACCTTCGGCCAGAATATGTCTTTCCAATACTCCTTATTGCCAAACAGATTGACGAGGAGCATGGTGCAGAGTGCGAGGAAAAAGGTAATGTTGATGTTGCCTGTAACATTGGCGCCGCCGGGGAAGATTGGGATGAGCCCCAATAGGTTGCATGTGAGGATGAAAAAGAATGCCGTAAGCAGATAGGGTGCATACTTCTTGTAATGCTTTTCACCGATGCAGGCCTTGGCCACATTGTCGTGGATGGCCATCACGAGCATCTCCATCATGCCCACGAATCCGCGGGGTGCTTCGCTCGTGCAGTCGCGTTTTTTGTACCAACGGGCACAACCCAAGAAGATGACGATGAGGATGATGGCGGCAATCCATATCTGGCAGGCCGACTTGGTGAGACTTAAATCTAGCGGTCGCTTGGTGCTTCCATCAGGCATCTTCTCATAAATTTTGCCGTGTCGCTCGCCATTGAAGAAATAGTTGGTAGGCAGAGTCTTTTCCGTACACAACGTCCATTGGCCCGTTGCGCTACTCCTTAAAATGATAGGCAGTGGGATGCTTACATCGCCGGCGATGTGCCATTCGTAGGCGTCGGAGAGGTGTTCCAGCACAATCTCTGGAATATTGATGGCTTCCTCTTTGTCGTTCTCTTCGGCTGCGCTCATGGTTCGAGGGAGCAGCAGAGCCATCATCAAGAGCAATATGTATTGGATTCTACCCATTTGTATTCTGTACTTTTCTGTCTGTATGTTTGGTCTATGTGTAATAGATGAATATTTTAAACACGATCTTCTCGCTTTGCCACTCGTGAGAAATAGGCGGCATGGAACCCCACCATCACGAAATAGTAGATCATGAACACCACCACATACGGTGTCATCGCCTCTCGTCCAGCGACTAGGTAGCAGCCCAGCATGGTGAAGATGGCTGCCAACATGCGAAAGCCCGATGTGGCTGTGTAGAACGTGGTGATTTGGTCGTGATGCTTCTGTGATACCCACTTCCAAAGCACGGCAAAAGCCATAAGCATTACCACCGAGAACACTACGCTTACGCAGATAGGAGCCGTGAGCTGCCAATCGGGGCGAAGGACGCTCACTGTCAGGCTCACCACCCACAAGACGATGACCAGCATCAGGCCGATGCCCACATAGCGCTTGGCCGTTTGGTTCACGTCTGTCATATCTCCACACAGATGTTCACTACATCTTTTTCCACCGCCACAAACCCGCCGCGGATGGCGAGCGTTTGTCGCCCCTCCTTGGTCACATAGACGATGTCGCCTTTTTCCAAAGAAGAGATGATGGGGGCGTGTCCCGTCAATATTTCAAAGTCGCCGAGCGTTCCCGGTACGACGATGCTTTCGGCCTCGCCTTCGTAACCGAGCTGTTCGGGAGTGACAATCTTCAGTTGTAGCATATTCGTTTTCTACTGAATGCGATTTATCCCTTTGCGGCTTCCATGAGTTTCTTGCCTTTTTCTATGGCATCTTCGATGGTGCCCACATTGAGGAAAGCTTGCTCGGGCAGGTCGTCCACCTCGCCATCGAGAATCATATTGAAGCCCTTGATGGTATCCTCTATGCTCACCATCACACCTTTTACGCCGGTGAACTGTTCGGCTACGGTGAATGGTTGTGAGAGGAAACGCTGTACGCGACGGGCGCGATTCACGGTCAGTTTGTCATCATCAGACAACTCGTCCATACCGAGAATGGCGATGATGTCCTGCAGTTCGTTGTATTTCTGAAGGATTTGTTTCACGCGTTGAGCACAATCGTAGTGCGCTTTGCCCACGATCAGTGGGTCAAGGATACGCGACGTGGAGCCCAGCGGATCAACAGCAGGATAGATGCCCAACTCCGTGATTTTGCGCGACAGCACTGTGGTGGCATCCAAGTGGGTGAACGTGGTGGCAGGAGCGGGGTCGGTCAAGTCGTCGGCCGGCACATACACGGCCTGCACCGATGTGATGGAACCCTTTTTTGTGGAGGTGATGCGCTCCTGCATGGCACCCATTTCCGAGGCCAAAGTAGGCTGATAACCCACAGCAGACGGCATTCGTCCCAACAGTGCCGACACCTCAGAACCGGCTTGCGTGAAGCGGAAGATGTTGTCAATGAAAAACAGAATATCTGTTGCACCACCGTTTTCGCCGCCGCCATCGCGGAACGATTCTGCTACGGTCAGACCCGACAAGGCCACCGATGCGCGTGCTCCGGGTGGCTCGTTCATCTGACCATAAACCAGCGTGGCCTGACTCTTTTTCAGTTCTTCGGGGTCCACGAGCGAGAGATCCCATTTACCCTCGTCCATGGCTTGTTTGAATTTTTCGCCATAGCGCACCACGCCCGATTCGATCATCTCGCGGATGAGGTCGTTGCCCTCACGGGTGCGCTCGCCCACACCGGCAAACACAGAGAAACCATTGTGACCTTTGGCGATATTGTTGATGAGCTCCATAATGAGCACCGTTTTACCCACGCCGGCGCCACCGAACAGACCAATCTTTCCACCCTTCATATAGGGTTCCAATAAGTCGATCACCTTGATACCGGTAGCCAACATTTCGCGTTGCGTGGAGAGCTCTTCAAATTTCGGTGCTTCACGGTGAATGGGATAGGCACCTTGCATGTCGAGCTGCTTCATGCCATCGATGGGCTGACCTATCACGTTGAGCATGCGCCCCTTGATCTGGCTGCCCGAAGGCATCAGGATAGGTGTGCCCAGCGGGTGCACCTCTAGTCCGCGTTGCAGTCCATCGGTGTTGTCCATAGCCACACAGCGCACGGTGTCTTCGCCGATGTGCTGCTGCACCTCGATGATCATCTCATCACCGTTGGGGCGCTTCACCGTCAATGCCTCATAAATTTTGGGTAAAACCTTTTCGGCATCCTGTCCCTCGGTGTCGAAATATACGTCAATAACCGGGCCGATGATTTGAGATATGCGCCCTGTGATTTGTGCCATAATTTATGTGTTTTTTGATTTTTGGTTATCTGTTATTTTAAATGCCGCCGACGGTCGTGAGGCTTTTTAGGTCGTAGTGTTGGTCGGCTTGTCGGGCATTCCGTTATCTCGCGCGCGGCCTTCCCTGGTAAGTTTTCGTTTGCTCGAGCGGTGCGTGCTGAAGATTTCTGCAAAATTAGACAAAGATTTCGAGAGTCGCAAACTTTTATTCATTAAAAAATGATAAACCACCGAACATAAGCCGTATTCGGTGCAAAAAGGGTCATACAGATGGTTTGTGGTCCGAGAAAAGAGCATCGCCAACGTCTCTCTTCACATATCATTTCTTTGTTGATAACATCTGTAGCAATATATACGAGGCATTCTTGTTTTTACAGATTCCTCTGTTTATTTTGTAGGTATAAGTGATGGGGACACCCAATTCTATCTCGAAACAATAGTTTTTGAATTTCGAACCGCCGTATTTGTTTTCAAGCGAAGTGACTCCGATATCATGGGTGGCAACGATGGCCATATAATTTCTTTCAGAGAAAAATTTTAATAGTTCTAATGACCCCTGCAATTTGTCTTCAGAATTTGTTCCTTTTAATACCTCATCTAAAATCAATAAAGTAGGAGAATTTACCGAGCAATAGTCAATAGCTTGGTCCAAACGATTAATCTCTGCATTGAAATATGATTTACCAATGGCGATATTGTCTTGTGTCCTCATACTGGTAAATAGCTTAACTTGAGGGTTGAAAGAAAATCTTTTCGCGAAAACTTTACATCCAGCATTAGCTAAAACCAAATTCAAGGCGATTGCTCTCAAGAATGTACTTTTCCCAGACATATTGGCACCCGTCACTATTGATATGGAATGTTCATCTTGAACATAATCATTGCCTACGGCATCCCCGTCCATGATAAATGGGTGATATATATTTTCTACATCAATACCTTCACTGATAAACTGGGGAATTGTGGTATCTGGAGAATTGAAATTATAGTTAGCTAAGCTAACGAGTGCGTCTAAATGCCCTATCGCATTTAGTAATTCGGGTAATTGGGAAAGATGACGTTTTTCCCATAAAGCAAATTGCAAAACTGTATAGATGTCTAAAACGGCAAGGCAATTAACGGCGATCCATAAGATGGAATTATTTCTGACATTAAGCAATTCATTCATGGAACGTAGCTTAGAATAGGATTTCTTTTGCTCCAGAAATTCAGTTTGTATGTCATTTAGAATTACGCTATCGAACCTGTTCTTGGTGCATAATTCAACTATCGGAACATATTGCAAAGTATATGCAACTAACGAATTGATTCTATTCATTATTTTTCCACTTCGATAGAAGAAGAAAATGCTTATCGTTCCATTAATGAATATAGCACTCACGAAAGTTGTGAAGGCTATTTTTAGCGGAACATGAAGAACGGAAGATAGCAAGAGTAAAATAAGGGATGCTGCTGTCATGAACCACGATATTCTTACCATCCACCTCAATAACTTTACATTTAGCTTTGCCGTATCGATAGTTACAATACGTTCATCTAATGGATGACTTCTTTTTCCAAGGCATTGGAAACACAATCTAAAGTCGTTTAATTCTTCCAATTCTGAAATAGCCGTTTGACGCTGCCGTATGCCTTCTTCTCCTATTCCGACATTCGATAATATCTGAGCCAGCATATCTGCACCATGTTTGGTTATTGTTCTGTTTATTCTGTGAAATAAAGAATTGTCACCAAAAATATCTATGTCCCATGCGTAGGGATGTTCTGTAGAGATGTATTCTGCTCCATTATTGTTCGTAAACACTCCGGATAAATTGCTCATCTCATCTGAGAGTATAGAAATCCGTTTTTTGATAAGCCTTTGTTTGTCCATCTCTTTTCCATCCAAATACATCAGTATGAGGTAGATGACAAAACTAATTACCCCATACAACCAAACCCAGTTGTGCTTTGAATAACACACCCATACGATACAAGACGATATGGCCAAAGAAAAAAACAGCAACTTTCCGTAAAGAAACATTGAACTTCTTTTTGTCATAAGTATCAAGGCCTCGTTATATCTGTCGATTCTTTGCTTATAATAATACTTGGGGGTAATTTTGCCATATGGTATTGTTTTAATGTATGTGTGCTTCTTTCTAAGAGGTGTTGATTCCCCTCTATTTTGTGCATCAAAATTTCTGTTCTCGAGGCATGTGTTCTTGCTCTCCAAGAATGCGATTATTGAAACACAAGTTTCAGTTTTGTATTTGTTTCAGCAGTTGAGTCACTTGCTCGGGAATGTCAGCTTTACCGTCGTTGATGATGCGGAATTGACTACGGGCAATGAGTTGCCGTTGCGGTAGTTGGCGAGACATCCATTGGAGCGCTTTTGTTCGACTGATGTTGTCGCGTTGCATGATGCGGCGGATGCGCGTCTCCCGTGGCGCGGTAACGCATATCACGACATCCACAAGTCGATCGATACCACTCTCGAAGAGAATGGCGCATTCCATCCATTGAAGACCGGAGTTGAGAAAGTCTTGTGCCACGGTGGGATGAACGATGGCATTGACGGCATCGACGTTCTCGGGTGCATCCATGATAAATGTGGAAATAGCTGCTTTGTCGATGTGCCCATCGATGAATAAAGGCTTGCCGATGAGGGCTTCGAGCGATTGTTGGAGTGGGGCAGAGGAAAGCATGAGTCGCTTGGCGGCAGCATCGCAGTTGTAGATATTGATGCCGCGCCGAGATAACTCTTGGCAGACGTAGCTTTTTCCGCTACCAATGCCTCCGGTGATGGCTACTTTCATGGGGACGGGTTTATTCCGTTTCGATGAGATAGTCCACAAGTGGTGTTTCTAGGCGGGCGTTGCGGGCACCTTGCGGCACTTTGGCGATGGAGAGCGTGCATTTTTCCTCGGGATGTTGGAGCACACTCTCGTAATCGGCTTCGACGACGAAATCTTCGGGACGGATGTCGCGTACATCACCCGCTGAAGCCACGAAATGAATTTTGGTGCGCGAGGGGAAAAGACGGAGTGTTTTGCCTTCTGGTACATTAACGGGACGCACCTGCACCTCGATAAAAGTTTCGGTGAGCACGTCGGGATAGATGGTAAGTTGCACTTGTGAGGGCACAAACTTGGCGCCTTCTATGTGACGGATGGAAACGATACAAGAAATGGTGTCGGCCGAGAGTTCCACATCGGGTTGTTCAATATAGGCCGCCACGATGCTGTCGAGCAGAGATTGAGGCGCATATACTTCCGCTTGTTCGGGTGAAAATTCCACATGGGAGAGATAGTGCCCAGATACGGTGAGTCGATTGCCTGAAAGTCGGACCGGTACTGATTTGTTGAGTCCGCGAGCATAGGAGAATGTCCAATGGTCGGGTTTCAACGATGTGATTTGGGTGGAATTGTAGAGTCGCTGACGAATACGCTTGGTGAGATCAGAGGAGGTGATGGTACCTTGAGAGGTGGTTTTGGCATAGATGGCAAAATCCATCAGGATGGGAGATTTGAGATTACCAAATTCATAGGCAATAAGGAAAATACCCTTGTCGCGAAGTGTCACTTTGAGTGTGTCTTCCTCGGCACCAGTGATAACGATGGCTTTGGGAACGTTGTGTAGCCGCACGGGGATGCTGTATTCGCGCTCATAGCTTTCGTTGAGTGTGATCATAAGCCAAAAGGCTGCGCTGATGCAAACGAAAAACAGAAAAATCAGAAACTGCTTGCTACGCGGGGTAAACAAGAAGTTTCTGATGATGGAAAAGCGCGTGCTGTTGCGTCCCATGTGCGGTAGTGAGGTTATTGAGCCTGCGTGGGTTGTGTGGCAGCGGAGTTGCCAAAAACATAGGTACGATCAACGGTAACATTGACGCCCTTGGCGATTTCCACTTCCACAGTTCCATTCTGCATGTCGATGCGCTTCACAGTGCCGTGAATGCCTCCTACGACAACAGGTGTGCCTTCGGTGAGAGAGTTCTGGAAGTTGCGAATCTCTTTTTGCTTCTTTTGTTGTGGACGAATCATGAAGAACCACATGATGGCGAAGATGGCCACCATCATGATGAGGAACGTGAAGTCGGCGCCGCCACTCTGTGTGGCTTGTGCTGAAAGGATGAGTGTGTTCATGTTGGTTTTAATTTATTCTTTGAAACTTAAGCTTTGGGATTCTTTAAAAGCAACGTATGACATTTTATGCGTCATCGTCTTCTCTGGCCTCAACCTCTTCGGGTTGTTCAGCTGTTTCGGCGGACAGATCTTCCGGTGTTTCGGCAGCTCTATGCTCGAAGCGCGACTGCCTTTCGGGCACGGGCTTTTTGAGCTTGCCGGTCGTTGCAAGCGAGCGGGCAATGGAGTCGAGCATGCCATTGATGTAACTACAACTTTTGGGCGTGCTATAAGCGGCGGCCAGTTCCACATATTCGTTGATGGAGACCGAGACGGGAATGCCGGGGAAATTAAGCATCTCGGCAATAGCAATCTGCATGAGAATGATATCGGTGTAGGCCAAACGAGAGAAGTCCCAGTTGCGCGATGCCTCGCTCATATATCGCTGGTATTCGTCGGCATTGAGAATGGTGGCGCGGAACAATTTCTGGGCAAACACCTTGTCATCCTCATCCTTATATTCGGGCAGTAGTTCTTGCTTTTTCTGCGCCTTGGGGTCAAATCGTTTAATGGTCTTCAACACGAAAGTGTCAACAGTCTCCTTGTCGTCGTTCCAATAGATGGATTTTTCTTCGAGCAAGGCATCGAGATCATCGTTTTCCATGATGATGGCCTTGTAGAGACGTCGCCACACTTCGCGGTCGGCCTCATAAGAATCATCATTGCTTTCCATATATTCCTGATAGATGTCGCACATTTGGATACGGTCGAGTAGATGTCTCACGATTTCGATATCGTCTTCCCACGAAAGTTTCTTGGTTTCGATGGCATCGCAGAGCTGAATATTTTCCTCGAGTTGGAGAGCAAACTTGTTGTTGGCAAATTTTTCGGAGGGTATTTCTGTTCCTTCTCGCTTGGCACGGGCCAATCCCACTTCCACGCGGTGGCGTGCTTCGCGCGTGATATCCACGATGAGCAGGAGCAACAAGTTATAGAGGTCGTAGGCCTTTGATAGGCTGAACAACAATTCTCGTTCGGCGCTGTCCACGTTGCGATTGCCGTTCTGATAGTAGGCGTAAGTGAGCTGGACAATTTTTCGGCGAATCAAATCTCTGTTAATCATCGGTGTTTCTCTTTCTTTTTTCGCTCATTTAGTGCAAAATTACAAGATGTGCCGTGATATTCCAAGAAAACGAGCGCTTTTTTGTGCTTTTTTATAAAAATATTGATGGTGAGTAGCTGTGTTTCAGAAAAAAGATGTACCTTTGCCCCGCTTTTTTCGAAAAGCACACTCAGTGTGATGGTGAATTAAGCAAGCAAGAATCAATCAAAGTTCAACTTAATTTTAGAGTAACACATTATGAAAGAGATTAATGTTACGGGTACGAAACGAAGCGACCTTGGCAAAAAGGCTTCGAAAACAGTGAGAAAAGAGGGACTAGTGCCCTGCAATATCTATGGCAGCAAGAAGGGCGAAAATGGACTGCCCGAGGCCGTGGCTTTTACGGTGCCCATGAGCGAGTTGCGCAAGGTGATCTATAGTCCCAACATCTATGTGGTGAACATCAATCTGGAGGGCGAAGAGAAGAAAACCATTATCAAGGAAATCCAATTCCATCCTGTCACCGATGCCGTGCTGCATGTAGACTTCTATGAAGTGAGCGAAGACAAACCCATTGTGATGGGAGTGCCTGTGAAGCTCAACGGACTGGCACAAGGTGTGCGCGATGGTGGTCGTCTGGCTCTCATCGTGCGCAAGGTGAATGTGCTGGCCAAATATACTCAAATTCCCGAAGTGCTTGACATCGATGTGACCAACCTCACCATCGGCAAGAGTATCAAGGTGGGAGACCTGAATTTCGAAGGTCTTGAAATGGCCACAAGTAAGGACGTGGTGGTTTGCACCATCAAAGCTACCCGTAAGTCGAATGCTGCCGCTCAGGCCGGAGAGGGCGAGGGTGAAGCTGCTGCCGAATAATAATGAATGTGTGGCAAAAAATCATTTCTATCTTCAGAAATGACGACATAAAACAGCCGCAAATGGACAAGTATCTGATTGTAGGACTGGGCAACCCCGGCACCGAGTATGAGGGTACCCGCCACAATACAGGATATATGGTGTTGGACGCTCTTGCCGGAGCGTCCAACATCGTTTTTAACGATAAACGTTATGGCTATGTGGCCGAAACCACACTGCGGGGCCGCAAGATGATCTTGTTGAAGCCCACCACCTTTATGAATCTTTCGGGCAATGCCGTGCGCTATTGGATGCAAAAAGAAAATATTGCGCAGGAGCGATTGCTTGTGGTGGTGGATGAGTTGGCTCTTCCTTTGGGCACCTTCCGACTTAAAGCTGGCGGCTCCAATGGCGGACACAATGGATTGGGACATATCCAACAACTCATTGGGCAACAATATGCCCGTCTGCGCATGGGTATAGGCAACGATTTTCAGAAAGGACGACAAGTGGACTGGGTGCTTGGCAAATATTCTGAGGAAGAAATGGCTGTGCTGAAACCGGCCATCGACACTGCTGTGGAAGTTATCAAGAGTTTCGTGTTGGCTGGCATCGATGTTACCATGAATCAATTCAACAAACGCACGTCTTCAGCCGAATGAAAAACGCCGACAATTCACCGAAACCAGACGCGGTTGAGGCCCGTCTCGACAAATGGCTGTGGGCAGCCCGCATCTATAAGACGCGTTCTTTGGCGGCCGATGCCTGCAAAAATGGGCGTGTCACCGTGGGTGGAGCCAACGCCAAACCCTCGCGCACGCTGAAAGCGGGAGAAGTGGTGAACGTGAAAAAACCACCCATCACTTATTCGTTTCGTGTATTGAAATGCATTGAACAACGCGTGGGCGCCAAGTTGTTGCCGGAAATCTATGAGAATGTCACGACACCACAACAATACGAATTGCTCGAAATGAGTCGCATCAGCGGATTCGTGGATAGGGCCAAGGGCACGGGGCGTCCCACCAAGAAAGACCGTCGCGCCATGGATGCCTTTGTGAAGCCGGTGCTCTACGGAATAGAAGACCTCGACGACTTTGACGAGTCAGATGATTAAAGAAGAAGACTGATCATGAAAACCAACATCGCCATATTTGTGTCGGGCAGTGGCACCAACTGCGAGAATATTATTCGATATTTCAAAGAGAACGACGACATCCACGTGAATCTTGTGGTGAGCAACAAGACAGATGCCAGAGCTCTCGAAAGAGCCACATCGCTCGATGTGCCTACGGCGGTGATCAGTCGCGAACAGCTTGCCGATCGTACACACACCATGACGCTGTTGAGTAGCCACAACATCGATTTTATTGTGCTGGCAGGTTTCCTTCTGATGGTGCCCAACTATCTCATCAATGCTTTCTCGCGCCGCATCATCAATCTCCATCCCGCGCTTCTGCCCAAATATGGCGGTCGTGGCATGTATGGTCATCATGTGCACGAGGCGGTAAAAGCTGCCGGCGAAACCGAAACAGGCATGACCGTTCACTATGTTTCGGACGTGTGCGATGGCGGCGAGATCATCGCCCAGTTTCGTACCCCCCTCTCACCCGATGACACGCCCGAAGATATTGCTGCCAAGGAGCATGTGCTCGAAATGGAGCATTTTCCACAGGTTATCGAACAGGTTATCAGACGGATGTAGGCCTGCTTTTTCGGAATGACCGGTTGCGAAACTTCACCCCTTATTCTTCGTTCGTCTTTTTCTTCTTGAAGAAATAGCGTGGCGAGTCGAAATCTTTTTTCAAAATAAATCCGGCCCCTTGTGTGTTGAGCGCATTGCGCGTGAAATAGCGGTCGTTGGTTTGATTATACACCCGCAGCGCTGCACCACCTCGCGGCGTGAGCAGATAGCGGATATCGAAGTCTCCGATAAACGACGATGAGCCCGTGGTGGTTGCATTGTCGCGATAGCCGAACTGTCCATTGATGAGCAGTCGGTTGTTCAGCAGTCTCCCCTCGAGCAGTCCTTCATATTCGGCGTTCGACCATCCTTCATCGCCTGTGGAGATATTGGCGCCGAGGCTCCAGTTGGTCTTGTTGGTGAGCGATGACAACACATGACTGATCTGCTGGCTCACGGTGCCCGAAAGGATGGATTGCATGGCCAGCGATGTCTGGTTCTGTTGTTCGATGCCGGCGTTGTTGCGCTGGTTGTAGAATTGTCCGATGGCTAGCAGACTGATGGCCTGTTGATTGAGTTCCTCTTGACTGTTGATGAGCGTTTTCACCATCTGTCGGTTGTCGGCGCTCAAGGTGGGGAAGTCGATATCGAAATCTACGTGCGGCGCTCCTGGTGTGCCGGTGATATTCATCACACAGTCGGCCCTTACGTTGTTTTTGATAGTAGTGCCGGTTTGCAATGATGCCAGCGACACACTATTCACAGTGTATATGGCTTTCAGATGGAGCGCTGCATTAAACGGGTCGCCGCCAAAGACGATGGTAGAACCGTTTTGGAAATGGAAGTCGCGCTTTACGATGTTTTGAATCGTGATTTTGTAGTTGCCGTGGTTCACTAGATAGGTGCCAAACATGTCGAATGCACCCTTGTTGTAGTAGGAGGCGCGCAACGTGCCCGATCCACAGAGCGAAATGTTGTCTCCCGTCTCCTTGTCAGTAAGTAGCCGCAAGGTGAATTTCTCGGGATCGGTGTTGGCCAGCAGGTTGAGGTAGATGTCGGTGTCGAGGGCACGGAGTGTGCTTCCTTGACTCGCAGTTGGTGATGCCGTGATACTCGAATTCTCGTTTTCTGCTCCATCCGCGGTCACTTCCGTGACGTCTCTCCAAGTGATGAATTCCTGCTTGTCGATGGATTCCGGACTAGCTGCGTCGTATTCGATAAATGAGCCCTTTTCGGGTGTAAAGTCGGCATTGAAGTCTATCCGTCCCTGCCGTCCTCTGATGGCACAATTGCCGGTGGCATACACGGTACCGAAGAAAGTGTTGTCGCCATATTCCTTCATATCGTAAGCCAGCAGCGTGTCGGCTTTCACGTCGATGTCGAAGGTGAGTCGCGTAAACTCCTTGTGATGAATGGCGCCATCCACGATGCCGCGATGTTGCTCGCGATCGGTCACGGTGTCGTGTTCCAGATAAATCTCGTTGGGTATCATGCGAATGCGTTGATCGTGAATGGTATAGGTGGTATTGAGCGGAATGATGCAGAGCGACCCGTTGGCGTGCATCAGACCCTCCATGTTGATGCTGTTGGCGCCGCTCAGGTGGCCCGCTAGTTTCACGTGTCCGTTGCCATACAAATCCACGTTGCGCATGAACGATGAGCAGAAGTCTCCTACAAATTCCAGCCTCGTATTGTTGGCCAACAGATCGAGAGCCATATAATTGCGGGCCGGCGACACATAACCATTGATGCGCAGGTCTCCTTGTTCGTCGTCAGCATGAGCGTTGATGTTGATCTGCTTGGTGTTGTGATCATAGTTGGCATGGGCATGGAGCGTGCCCATCCGGCCGTGCTGAAAACGAAAGTCGTCTACCACGATATCGGCCACCGTGGCAGGATTTTTGCCTAATATGCCGGTGGCGCAGGCCTTACCGGTGGCCAGCCCTTGAAACTCCACGACATGGAAGTTCACTAGATTGAGCACGTATTCCACATCGATGGCCTTCAGGTCCACCATCATGCTGTCGGCGGCGCTGTTGCCGGCCGTGCCATAGATGGTGAGATGTTGGTTGTGGTTGTCGATGGAAAAATAGTCCACGGTGAGCCGCTTGTCAGCATACACAATGTCCGACGGATGAATGTGCCACGTAGTGTCGTCCACGATGATGTCGCTGTCGTGTATGCGGGCATGCACAATCTGTCGTCCGTGGTTTTTCAGCAGTTCGGTGGTGGCATTGAGCGTGCCGCTAAACGGTTTGCCGCTCAGGCTGTTCCATGTGATGGCTGAACTAATGTCTTTGCCGCTTTTAGATACCTCCACATTGTAGTCCATCAGTATGCCGGCGATGGCCATTTCGGGCATATCTGCCTTCACGTTGAGCGTGCCCTCACGTTCGTTGCGATCGGCTGTGAGATGCACGGGGCGATTGATGTCGATGGGTAGCCCCAGAAAGGTGTTTAGCCAATCGCTTTTGTAGATGGTGGCGGTGGCCGTGTCTCCCGTCTTACCCGTGGCGAGCTTGGCATCGGCGAAGTCGCCGTTCATGGTCAAAGTGCGGCCTTGTGCGCTTTGTCGTGCGGCGATGTCGAGGCGATCGAGATGATAGTCGGCCTTGCTGCCCTTCATGTCAAACTGGCTCACATGAGCCTCGCCCGTCATGGAGGACAGCGTGTTGCCGGTCACATCGGCCTGCACAGTGCCGCTGAAGCTCGCATCGCCATATCGGTTGGTCAGTCCCAACGCCTGTGGCACGAGCCGTTTCACCTGCGCCATCACATTGGCATGAAGCCGCCGCCCCGTTTCCGCACGCCCTTCCACTTCGACGGCGATGTTGGGGTCGTCAACGGTGGCGCGACCCTCCACGATGTCGTTGTCCAGCGTACCGTCGATGCTTATGTTGTGATAACTGTAGCCTTTATAGTCGAGTCGAGCAACGAGCCCCTTGGCTGCTAGATGCTTCATGTCGGTGGTACCGTTCATCGCCACATCGGCCACCATAACGTCCAATTCGTTGTTGTCGAGCAGCCGGCCCAAGCGGATGCCATCGGTTTTCAGTGTGCCCTCCATGTAGCCGTTGCTCATCTTCATGTTCACATCGGCGTTGCCCGCGTCGGTTATGGCCTTTCCGTTCACCGAGAGTAGTCCTTTGGCACCGCCAGCTCTTCCGCTGAAGCTGATGTCGCCAGGGCGTTTTAGAATCTCGGGCAACTCTTTTCCATTCTGTTTCAGGGCTTGGTCTGCTTTTGCGATGATTTGTTCGCTCACATTTAGTCTCTCGATGTCGGCACTCCAACGGCCATCACGGGCCACATAGCCCATGGTCAGCAGCTGTATGTCATCGCCCATTTCCACATCGATTATTCTGGCCGTTAGCTGGTTGTTGGTGCCACTCAGCGTGGCATGGAGTTGCACAGACTCATGCCAATCGGCCAATTCGGGCAGCAGTGGCGCTAGGTCGTCAGGCGTCACGCTCGAAGGCTTCAGGCGGGCCTCCCATCGCAGAGAGTTCTTTGCCGGCATATCACCCTCCATGCGATAGTTGACGCTGATGGTGTCGGCGCTCAGGCGAGAGTGGGGCAGGGCGGCGTTCAAATTGCTCACGAGTAGATGACGGCGGTCTGCATTCACTTTCAGCGATAAATCTTTCAGTTCAAGCCCCGAAGCCTCTTTCAGCGAAGCTCGTTTCAGTGAAGCTCGCAGGGTGGAATCGGTGAGCTCAGGTAGTAATAGGTGCATACTTACGTCGCTCACGTTGAGGTGGTGGGGTGAAAAACGGCCGTCGCCAGTGCGTGGGACATCGATGCGATCGTAGGTGAATCCAGCATGGCGCACCACCACCGACCCTATCTGCAGGTCGAGGGGCTTCTTCTCAGAATTGTCGTCTGATGACAAGGCGTCGATCAGAAATTGATAGTTAGGACGGGCCTCGGCTGAGGCTTTGCTGAAGGTGCCCTGCACACCGAACAACTGTGCCGACGACACCACCACCTTGCCGCGCAGCAAGGGCAGCAAGTTTACCTTGGCCGCTAGTCGCGAGGCATCGATCATGGGGCGCCCCGATTGGTCGGCAATGTGCACATCATCGATCACTATGCGCCCCGTGGGCGAAACGTCCACGCGCCCCACACTTACCTTGGTGTCTAATTGCTCTGACAGCACATTGGCCACCTTGCCGCCCATAAATGTCTGAAAGGCGGGCACGCGCAGGGCCACCACCAGCAGAGCCATGAGCCCTACCAGCATCCAAATGCCGTAACTGATGGTGCGCTTTACTATTTCCATAGTTTTCAAATGTTTTGTTGGACCGGAAGCCGTGCCATGACGGTGTGTGGTAGGCGCCGCACCAACAAAATGCAAATGTACAAAGATTTTCGCAAAAGCAGAAAAAGATTTCGGATGTTTTTTGAGGTCGTAAAATTTGAAATTTCTTTCTTCAGGAAAAACACTACTTGCACAGAGCATATTATGCGGAAATAAATCGTCGATTTGTGGTTCGTGGAAATTTTAACCCACAACGACTGATAGGTCGAGCTTTTTGCTTAAGAAACACACATTTTGTTTTGTTTGCGAAATAATGAGCGAAACTGCCGAAACCTTACAATTTGTATTAAAAAAAACACATGGAGCTCTCGCATGCGCATAGGCACGCGCACATACGTTTAATTAATTTGAGTGGTGGGTGTCGATTTACTGCGGCGATTTCCCTGTGCTTTATTATACATATACCACGCGAACTTCCGCATTTTTGGCGTCACTGTTGGACTAACCGTTCCGCCCCAGTTGTGGATAGGCGCGTATGATAGGTCGTTGAGGACAACCACACGGTAGTCGCTTGGAACATACTTGATAGAACTGAAGAGATGGTTGCGCCTGGAAAGCAGCGGTCCGTAGTTGGCTGCTGCGCTTGTCCCACCCATCGACTGCCGGCGCGTCTGTGGCCACTGGTGCAAACCGCCATTGACAAAACCGCCTTGACGGAAGTTGTCTTGAAAGTGGTCTTTTGCCATACGACCGACCATGACCGGTAGTCTGCGCTTCATCAG